>PVBE012201343.1_pt1 | contig 157050 bp, 147 predicted proteins | sample 1631181 | NCBI WGS metagenome assembly PVBE01 (sample SAMN08397723, study PRJNA350692) | Marine metagenome, whole genome shotgun sequencing project. | isolation source: water | place: Pacific Ocean | collected 2012-04 | reverse complement strand
TGGCCAATACCAATGCCCATTTCGTTTCGACGTGGCTGCTCAGGAACTATTCAATAACTGGAGGATGAACCTTGAAAATCGTTTGCTGAGTGGTGATCTACCTGCACCACTTGAATCGCATCTGGCTAAGTACAGGGGTCTCGTCCCGTCAATTGCATTGATCTTGTCACTGGCTGAATCCAATAGCCAATCTGTATCAATCGAGCCACTTGCTCAAGCCATCGCCTGGGCTGAATATCTCGAAGGACATTCGCGACGGCTCTACGCATCGGCCATTCAAGCTGATGTGTCGTCCGCTCACAGACTCCTACGGCACATTCGCCGTGGAGAACTAAAGGCTGACTTCACACTTCGAGACGTATACAGGAAGGGTTGGGCGAATCTTGCGACCCGGACTGCTGCAGAAGGTGCAGTGAAGGTTCTCGTGGATCATGACGTACTCCGTGAACACTTTGCCGAGACCGGCGGTCGACCGGTCATGCAATACCAGATTAACCCGGAGGTGAGCCAATGAGCCTCGTGCAATCAGTTTTGGAAAAGTACGGAACGCCCATCCCAGCCACTGACAGAACTGACACAAGCCCTTCTGTCAGTATTGTCAGTGAGTCACCTAAGCGTTTTAAGGGTAAAAAAAGAACTTCTGTCAGTTGCGTCAGTGAGTCTGGTGGGCATTTTGAGAAAAAAACACTTGCTCAAGAATCTACTCAAAAACGTCCGGGTGACCCACTGACAAAACTGACAGAACCTCCATTTGGTAGCAGTGAGAGCAGACAAATTTCAGAGTTTTGCGGGGAACCTCAACCAAGGGTCGCAATCACGCAAGCTGATCTGAATGAGTTCTCACGCTATGAGGCTGTTCTGAGAACTGGTGTATTGGTGATCTGTCGCCGCTGCGCCCACTACAAAGGACCACACGAGAAAGCCCTAGGATGGTGTGACAAGCTCGATACCGACACGGCACCGGACGTGCCATTCACCTGCGGTGCTGCGAGTCGCGCTTAACTATGCTTCTGGCACGGCTATATCGAAGGGCTGCCGCAGCCAAATATTTGGGGATGAGTACCTACACATTCGACAGAGAAGCACGCCCGAATTTGACTGACGTCCCAATCGGCAAGCAGGGCGTGGCTTTCGACAGAGTTGAGATGGACGCTTGGGTGGATCATCATATCCATGCCAACGGGCGTCCCGCTAAGGAGGAACTATGCCAAAGCGAACGCCCGGCCTCTTTCGTAGAGGTCAACTATGGTGGATCGATAAAGTCATCAATGGAAAGCGATTACAGAAAAGCACTGGAACTTGTAGCCTCAAAGAAGCGGAGCAGTTGTTAGCGTTTCATGTTGAGCAAGCAAGACAAACCAGTCTTTACGGTGTCGCAAGACCCCGGATCTTCAAGGAAGCAGCGACGCGCTATCTCCTTGAGAATCAAGACAAGCGGTCAATCGACCGTGAAGCTCGGGGGCTCGACCAAGTGATGCCTTACGTCGGTTCACTAGAACTCTCTCAGGTACATATGGGAACACTGGAGCCATTCATACAAGATCGTCTTGCAGCAAGTATCTCGCAAGGAACGATCAACCGTGATCTCGCCCCGGTCAGGCGGATATTGAATCTGTCGGCCCGATTATGGCGCGATGAGAATGGTCACCCCTGGTTGGCAACAGCACCCCTGATACAAATGAGGGAATACGAAGCACGCAAACCCTACCCTATCTCTTTCGAGGAACAGCGACGGCTTTTATCTGCACTCCCGGTTCATCTGGCCGATATGGCTTTATTCAAGGTCAATACTGGTACACGGGAAAAGGAAGTCGTCAATCTTCGTTGGGAGTGGGAATTCAAGGGCCATAATGCGTTTCTGGTTCCGGCAAAGTTCGTCAAGAACAAACTGGATCGTCTGGTTGTCTGCAATTCCATCGCAATGAAGGTGATCGAGTCACGGCGCGGCAAACATCCCGAGTGGGTGTTTACTTACCGGGGCAAACCTGTGCAACGGATCAACAACAGCAGCTGGAAACGCACTCGCGTTAAAGTTGGACTCGAAGGGTTCAGGGTCCATGATCTCAAACACACCTTTGGCCATCGTCTCAGGGCGGCTGGTGTGAGTTTTGAAGATCGTCAGGACCTTCTGGGCCACAAGAGTCAGCGTATTACAACGCACTACTCGACCCCGGATATCAATCGCCTTTTGCTTGCGAGTGAAGCCGTGGTCAACATGAAAAATGAGCCTTCATTGCGACTCGTGGAGAATCCCTACAATTCTCCTACAGAGCAGGGCATTTCTGCCCTACAATCGTCGCAAGTGCTTGATAAGATTGGTGGTGATGGGTGGACTTGAACCACCGACCCCGGCATTATGAGTGCCGTGCTCTAACCAGCTGAGCTACATCACCACGCTGGAAGGGAGGGGCATTTTGTTTGCCGGCCCCGCTGGTGTCAAGCGATCGCGTCGCCCCCCTGACAACCCTTATTGCCGCTGCCCGGCAGGATCAGACGTTGAACAGGAAATGGACGACATCGCCTTCGGCCATGACGTAGTCCTTGCCCTCCGCACGCAGCCGCCCGGCCTCGCGGGCGCCCTGTTCGCCGTTACCGGCAATATAGTCCACAAATGCCGTCGTCTCGGCGCGAATAAACCCTTTCTGAAAATCCGTGTGAATCTCACCGGCCGCCTCGGGCGCAGTGCTGCCGACCCGCACGGTCCAGGCGCGCACTTCCTTCTCACCAGCGGTGAAAAAAGTCTGCAAGCCGAGCAGTTTGTAGCCTGCATGGATCACGCGATCGAGCCCGGGTTCCGTCAGACCCAGTTCCTCAAGAAACATCTTTTTGTCCGCATCATCCAGCAACGCGATCTCGGCCTCGAGTGCGGCGCAGACCAAAACAACCTCGGCGCCCTCCCCATCAGCCAGCGCCCTGACCTGCTCCAGCCACTGGTTGCCGGCATGCAATCCGGACTCGTCAACATTGGCAATATACAAAACCGGCTTGGCCGTCAGCAGGCTGAATTCTTTCAGCGCCAGCGGCTCATCGTTGCCGTAGTCGAAGGCTCTTGCCGGTTGCTCGGCATCAAGATGCGCAGCCATTCGTTCCAGCAGATCGCGCCGGGCAATATCTTCCTTGTTGCCCGTCTTGGCCTGCTTACCCGCTTTATGCAATGCGCGCTGAACTGATTCCAGATCCGCCAGCACCAGTTCGGTATTAATAATGCCGATATCACGCAGCGGATCGACGTTACCCGACACATGCACGATGTCATCATTCTCAAAACAACGCACGACATGCGCGATCGCATGCGTTTCGCGGATATTGGCCAGGAACTTGTTACCCAGTCCCTCACCCTTCGAGGCACCGGCCACCAGGCCGGCAATATCGACAAATTCCATCGTCGTCGGCAGGATTTTCTGCGGCTTGACGATGGCGGCAAGTTGTCCAAGCCGTGGATCAGGCACCGGGACGATCCCCACGTTCGGGTCAATGGTGCAAAATGGATAGTTCTCGGCAGCAATTTCCGCCGCCGTGAGCGCGTTAAACAAGGTCGATTTGCCGACGTTCGGCAGACCTACAATTCCACATCGAATAGCCATAAGGGCGGCGATTCTATACGAAAAAGAGACGGATTTATTTTTTTATGCCCTGCGATAAATTCGCTGTAATAGCCATGAGACATGAATCCGGCTCCCGATCAGTTTTATAGTACCTTTTCTGTACCTTTCCCGGAGTGAACAATATGCTGAAAACCACCATTGCAGGCAGCCTGCCACGACCTGACTGGCTAGCCGAGCCGGAAGCACTGAAAGGTGCCTGGAAGCTCGAAGGTGAAGCCCTGGAACAGGGCAAGCGACGCGCTGCCGAGGAATGGATTCACCACCAGCAACAGGCCGGCATTGATATTCTCACCGATGGCGAGGTATTTCGCCGTCACTTTGTGCATACCTTTCTGGAAGGCATCGAGGGCATTGACCAGGACACCAAAACCGTCATGGGTATCCGCGACAACCGCTATGACCTGGAGGTGCCGACCGTTACCGGCCCGTTATCGCGGCCAGAATCCATTCATGTCGATGAATTTAGCTTTGTACGCTCGCTGACAACCCGGCCACTGAAATTCACCCTGCCCGGCCCGATGACGATTTGCGACACGATTGCCGACGCTCACTACGGCAGTCGCGCCGATATGGCGATGGCCTTTGCCGACCTGCTGAATGCCGAGGCGCGGGAGCTTGTGGCCGCCGGGGCTGACATCATTCAGTTCGATGAACCTGCATTCAATGTGTTTTTTGACGATGTCACTGCATGGGGCATCGATGCCTTGCACCGGGCAATCGACGGCCTTTCCTGCACCACCGCCGTGCATATCTGCTATGGCTATGGTATCGAGGAAAATATTCGCTGGAAGGAATCGCTCGGCGACGAATGGCGGCAATACGAAAAGATTTTCCCGGCCCTGAATGCCAGCCGCATCGATCAGATCTCACTCGAATGCGCAGATTCCCATGTACCGCACTCGGTCATGACCATCCTGAAAGACAAGATCCTGATGGTCGGTTCGGTCGCCGTCACGCCGGACCGCATCGAGACGCCCGAGGAAGTCGCTGCAACCATCCGCTCGGCCATGCAGTACGTGGATGCCGAGCGTATCCTGCCCTGCACCAACTGCGGCATGACACCAATCCCTTATGCCACCGCACTCGGCAAGCTGCAAAGCCTGGCCGCCGGCGCAAAAATTGTGCGCGACAGCCTTTAATAAACCCGGTGCCTTTTTTACCCTATAATGCGCCGCCATGCCCACGCTGACTGAAATCGAACCCAACGTCGACCTGATCGAGCAAGACGGTCGGCAATTTTATATTGTCGGTACCGCGCACGTCAGCAAAGACAGCGCCGACCTCGTCGAGAAAACCATTCGCGAACGCGAACCCGATACGGTCGCACTGGAATTGTGTGATTCGCGCTACGAGACCCTGGCCAATCCGGAGCGCTGGAAAGAGACTGACATCTACTCGGTCATCAAGTCAGGCCGTGCCTATGTTCTGATGGCACAGTTCGCACTGGCGACCTTTCAGAAGAAGATCGCTGACGAATTCGGCATCCGCCCCGGCGAAGAAATGCACCGGGCAATACAGGTCAGCCATGCAACCAATACCAATATTGCACTCGTCGATCGCGAGGTACGCATAACTCTGAAACGCGCCTGGGCCGGCGCCGGATTCTGGACGATGTTCAAAGTTATCTTCTCCATGTTCGTATCGATGTTCGAAAAGCAGGAAATATCAGCGGAACAAATTGAAAAGTTAAAAACCGGTGGTGAACTTGCGACCGCCATCGACGAATTTTCCGGTGCGCTGCCGGGCGTCAAAACCGCCCTGATCGATGAACGCGATCAATACCTGGCGGCCAAGATCCGCTCATCAACCGGCAACACCGTGGTTGCGGTTGTCGGTGCCGCCCACGTACCCGGCATCAGGAAAGTTTTCGGAACCGATATCGATATAGCAAAGCTTGAAGAGATTCCACCACCAAAGAAGATTTTCAAACTCATCGGCTGGGGGATTCCGTTGTTGTTGCTGGCTCTGATCGTAACCGGGTTTATCGCATCCGGACGAGAAACCAGTGAGCAGATGGTGCTGGCCTGGGTGCTGGCCAACGGCATCGCCGCTTCACTCGGCACGCTGGTCGCGCTGGCTCATCCATTGACGATCCTGGCTGCTTTTATCGCCGCCCCGATCACCTCACTGAACCCGACCATTGCGGCCGGTTGGGTCTGCGGCCTGAGCGAAGCTTACCTGCGCAAACCACGCGTTATTGACCTGGAACGGGTTGGCGATGATCTGACCAGCGCCCGCGGCATCTGGTCCAACCGGGTGATCAAGGTTCTGCTGGTCGTGGTACTCGCCAACCTCGGCAGCAGCATCGGCACATTTGTGGGTGTCGGCTGGGTCGTGTCTCTACTGGGCAGCGGTTAGCCTGCACAGCAAACCGGCTATGACCTGAGCGCAATGGCAATAGCCGCGCTATTATTGATCACTTAACCTTCAGCAACAGGTAAATAACTGGCATGAAATTTTGGCTCATCAGTCTAATGTTAGTAACCCTGCTGGTGCTTCCGGCAATAGCTCAGAACATCAGTTTTCTGAGCAAGGGTCCGGTGGCCTACCTGACCGATGATGAACGAGCCCTGCTGTCCACGACGCTGAAACGCGCCCTTGAAAACAGCGCCGACGGTGAAAGCATTAGTTGGGAGAACCCGAAATCAGGTAACAAAGGCAGCATCGAGACCATCGATACCCACGAAGACCTTGCCACGACCTGCCGTACCATCCGCGCCCACACGATTGCAGCGGGTCGGGAGGGCGGCGGTATCTATCGCCTGTGTCGGGCTGACGATAATACCTGGCGATTCGCGCCACGGCGAAGAAATTAATACTCCTTACCTATAGCACCCCCGCGACAAGCCCATTTTGGTTATCTGCTGATCGGCCTGCTCATCTTCCTGATCGCCGGGCCAGTTTTTAATGAGTTTACTGACCAGTCAATTACTATCATCACCAGAACCGGGTTCAGCGTTACATTGATCATCGGCATCTGGAGCCTGACCGACTCACGCAAATGGTTCCTGATCGGCATGGCCCTGGTCACCGTTGAGATCGCAAGCACAGTCGCCAACCTGCTCCGACCATCGCAGATGGCTGAAACCCTCTCGCTGTTGATGGCGCTGTGCTTCTGCATGCTAAGTCTGGCTATCGCACTACGCCATGTCCTGTTCGATCAACGCATGGATCTGAATCGCCTGATCGGTGGAATCTGCGCCTACTTACTGCTTGGCGTTATAGTCAGCATTCTGAATATGTTCATCTATCGATACATTCCGCATTCATTCTCCGGCCTGCCCGACACAATAAACCCAGCCAACAACATGGATTTGCTGTATTACAGCTTCGTTACTTTGACGACACTCGGTTACGGCGACATTACCCCGGAAGGATCGATCGCACGTGTAATTGCCTACCTCGCAGCGATAGTCGGTCAGTTTTATATTGCTATTCTCGTCGGCACACTGGTCGGCATGTATCTGAGCCAACGGAAACATGAAGATTAGGAATTGCCGCCAAAGCCACCCCAGAACTTTGTTTTAACCTGCCGGGCCAAGATCCCGGGTGACATCCTGTGGCGGTGTTGCCGTGTGCAGATATTTCATGGCTGCCTCAAGTCCATCGGCATATAAAATATCAATCGCCCGCCGTCCCTCATCAATTGCACACCTGATCTTGGGTAACTCATCCTTACCCGGTGGGCGCAGGACATAACCAACAACCTGTTCTTTACGCCCCGGGTGCCCGATGCCGATCCTGAGTCGCAGAAAATCACGACCGCAGTGCGTAATGATATCCCGCAATCCATTATGACCGCCGTGACCGCCGCCAACCTTCAGGCGCGCAGTACCCGGCGGCAGATCGAGGTCATCATGAATAACCAGCCCGCATTCTGCTGCCAGCTTGAAGTAGTCGAGCGTCCGGCGCATGGACTGGCCACTGCGGTTCATGAATGTCGACGGTTTCAGAATGCGCACTTTATGGTGATTGAATGCAACCTGGCAGGCGTCACTAAGTAATTTCGACTCAGCATTAAAACCGACGCCGTCGGCAAGCTCATCGGCCAGCCAGAAACCGACGTTATGCCGGTCGCGATTATGCTCAGCACCCGGGTTACCGAGACCGACGATTAGTGATGGAAGTTCTTTCATAAGCTGGTGACGACCTTAACACGCAAAAAAAAAGCCACGCAATAGCGCGGCTTTTTTTGTAGCGTGGAAGCGGCTAAGCCACTCAACCGCTATCGCCTTCCTTTGATTCTTTCCCGTCTTTCTCTTCCGTAGCTTCGGCATCGGTTTCACCTTCAGCCTCCTCGCCCTCGCCCTCGCCCTCGACTGCTTCAGCCTCGAGTTCATCTTCGATCGGGGCAATCTTGACGATATGAATCGTCACGACAACCGGATTATTTTCATCAGTCAGTTCCGGAATCTCGACCTCTTCCGGCACCACGATATCCGACAACAACAACGACTGATCGAGTTCGAGTTCGCCGATATCGATTTCAAGATATTCGGGCAGGTTGGCCGGCAAACAACTGACTTCAACGTCAGTTATGACATGCGCTACGGTTCCGGCGTCTTGCCTGACGCCAGGAGCCATATCCTCGTTCAGGAAATGCACCGGCACCGACATACGGATCTTCTCGTCCGCCACAATGCGCTGCAAATCGAGATGCATAACCTGGCGTTTGGCCGGGTGCATCTGCACATCCTTTAAGATGCACTGACGAGCCTCACCTTTAACACTGATATTGAGCACACTGGAGAAGAATGATTCATTCTCCATTTTGTGCATCAGTACATCGAGATCAAAGCTAACCGGGCGCGGGACACGACCTGCACCGTAAACAATCGCGGGAACTTTTCCGGCTCGACGCAGGCGGCGGCTCGCACCTTTCCCTGAATCTGTCCGTTCTTCCGCGACCAAATCAAATACTGCAGCCATAATCGGCCTCCTGTATTGGTCTCATTCACCGTGTCCCTGCGACCGGGTACACGACTATTTATTGAAGGGGCGCGGATCATAGCAGAGTCCGCGCGGGTGGGGAAATTAACCGCCCCCCGAATGGTTAATCGAGATACAGGGAACTGACGGATTCGTCCAGCGCCAGGCGGCGCATGGTTTCGGCCAGCAACTCCGCGACCCCGAGCTGGCGGATTTTAGTGCAGGCCGCCGCCGCTTCGGACAGCGGGATGGTATCGGTTACGACCAGTTCATCGAGTTCGGAATTGTTCACCCGATCCACCGCCGGGCCGGACAGCACCGGGTGGGTAATATAGGCTACCACCCGGCTGGCACCATTGCTCTTCAACGCCGCTGCGGCCAGGCACAACGTGCCGGCCGTGTCGATCATGTCATCAATCAGCACGCAGGTCTTGCCGTCGACTTCACCGATGATATTCATGACCTCGGCCTGATTTGGTTGCGGGCGGCGTTTATCGATGATGGCCAGATCAAGGTCACCCATGCGCTTGGCAAGGGCACGCGCACGAACCACGCCACCGACATCCGGCGACACGGCAACCATATTTTCATCCTTGTGCTTCCACATGTCGCCCAGCAGCACCGGCGACCCATATACATTGTCGAGTGGAATCGAGAAAAAGCCCTGAATCTGATCGGCATGCAGATCGACGGTCAACACCCGGTCAACACCGGCCGTCGCAATCATGCTGGCCACGAGGCGTGCCGAAATCGGCACCCGGGCCGCGCGCGGCCGGCGATCCTGGCGGGCATAACCAAAATACGGGATCACGGCCGTGATCCGAACTGCCGAGGCCCGACGCAGCGCATCAGCCATGACCAGCAATTCCAGCAGGTTGTCGTTAACCGGCGGGCAGGTGGATTGAACGATATAGACATCACGGCCGCGCACATTCTCCATGATCTCCAGCGCAATCTCGCCGTCACTGAACCGTCCGACCTGGATTTTGCTCAGCGGCAGTGTGAGATGCTTGGCTATGCTGGCAGCCAGCCCCGGGATTGCATTCCCGGTGAAGATCATCATGTTCGGAATAACGAAATTATTGTCGTTGTTCACTCGATCAACCCTGTTAACTATGTATAAAAAATGGCTGGGGCGGCAGGATTCGAACCTGCGGTACACGGGATCAAAACCCGATGCCTTACCACTTGGCTACGCCCCAACGTCGAGCCCATTATATCGCTGTGGAACTCTCCGCATCTGGGCGCGGCTATTGTGATTTGACACACTATGCGTGTCAAACAAACTTACCTCTAAAGGCGCCACTGATCGACAATTAATCTGACCCTGGCCCGCTCATGGCGCATGACAATTTTGTGCGGCATCCAGCGTCCTTGTTCGGTGACGAAGCGATCGTAGCTCACAACCCAGCCGTTTTGCGCAAGCGTAACAAGCCAACCGTCGGCATCGTATTCGACCCGACTTGTGAAACGGGGATCAGCGATACCGAGAATCCAGTAGCGCGTACTGCGGGCCGGGAACGACCAGCCGAACTGGTCCGTCATGAAACGCTCGACTGCATCGGATCCGGCGTACGACAACGTCACTGCACCGGCTTTACCGGTAACAACCAGGTCATCGTCGCCGTTCCAGTCTATCTGATAGGCGCCGACACCGAACGGTCCGTGCAGTCCAATGTGGACGTTAACACCATCCTGGATCCAACGGATATTGCCCTGCCCGCCTTGCTTGCCGGACTTGACGGCGATACGCCCGCTGGCTTCCCAGCCTGGCAGTTGCAGCAGATTTTCTGCACGTTGCACCCAGTCAGGTCCGGCGCCGGGGACGACGGGGCGACTCACACAACCGGCAAGTGAAACAAGGATGATCAGCCACCCGGCGCGCGCAACACTCATTGCGGCAACCTCGCACGGATTTCAAGCAGCAATTCATGCTCCGGATATATGTCGAGGGAACGATCGAGTAAGGCACGCGCATTATCCGCTTCACCGGTCACCCACAGCAGTTCACCCAGATGGGCAATGACCTCCGGATCATCCATCAATGCATGGGCCTGCTCAAGGTAGCTGAGCGCCTCTGCATTGCGGCCGAGCCGATACAGCACCCAACCCATGCTGTCGATAATGGCCGGTGAATCGGGCTCAAGTTCGAGCGCCTGGCGAATCAGCCGGTAGGCCTCATCGTGGCGCCGGGTTCGATTGGCCAACGTATAGCCAAGCGTGTTGAGAACACTCGCATCCATGGGTGCGAGTGCCACCGCACGGCGCATGACGGCGAGCGATTGATCCAGCTTGCCGGCCAGATCCAGCATCGTAGCGTAGGCCAGCAACAATTCTATTGAATCGGGCTGGTAGTCCAGCGGCTCAACAAACAGGGCCAATGCCTGCTGTATATCACCCAGTTCGTACAACAACTGCGCACGCGTCGGTAACACGGCTAATGCATGGCGCGGGTAGTCCCGGGCGAAAGCCTGCAGACCATCAAGCGCAGTTTGCCGCTCATCAAGCTGCGAGTAAACCTGAGCCCAGGCAACCTGAGCCGGCAGCAGGTAAGGCTCATCGCGCACCTGTGCAAAATAATCGATACTGTCACGATATGCGCCGCGGCTTGCAGCTATACGACCAAGATAATAAAAACACTCGTATACATTCTTGCCGGCCGACAACAACTGGGTAAAATCCTGGGCCGCCGCATCAAGGTTGCCGGCCGCCAGGTTGACCAGTGCATGCACGCGAACAAAATTCGCCTGGATACCATAGACATTGGCCAGATTCTCCAGCTGTTCGTTGGCCTGCTCCACCCGCCCGGTTGCCGACAACAGGCTCACATATTCCAGTTCGACCGTAATCGATCCCGGTTCCTCACGCAGATTCTCAATCCATAGCAGCGCGTCAGTCTCGCGACCCTGAACCATCAATGCCCTGGCAATCAGCAACTGTGCCTCAAGCGAACCCTGTTGCTCGCTGTCGGCCTGATGCGCCGCCAGCAACGCGAGTGCATAGTCACCCGAACGCATGGCCGTACGCGCCAACGCCAGTTGCAGCCCGGTCGAGTCCGGATAGTGCCGGGCCAGGCGTTTGAACACTGCTGTAACGCCCGAGCTATTGTCCTCTGCTGCCAATTCTGCTGCCAGCGCCAGGAACGCCTCGTCATCCGGCAGACCGCCAAGCACTGCAGCCAGATGCGGGTAGGCACGATTTGTGTCATAACGCCGCAAATAGAGTTGCCCGGCATGGGCATGTGCAACCAGGTTATCCGGTTCAAGTTCCAGCCAGCGCCGCGCGCTGCTCAGCGCAATGGTCTCGTACCCATAGCCGGTTGCAAAGTCGGTAGCCCGCCTGGCCAGTTCCGGATCAGGGCTTAGCATTGCGGCTTGCTGAAACTGCCTGGCGGCCGTCAGCCAGGCCTTCCTCTGCAGCGCAATTTCTGCCATCAGCAGGTAATAACTCGCGCCCGGGATATACCCGGATTCGGAAGGCGCATCACGCAGCGGGCCGGAACAGGCACCAAGCATGGCGGTCATCGTTAACCCACACAGCCAACGCGCTTGGCGGACAGAATGAAAGCTGCGGATCAAACAGGTCATATAGCGATATGATAAAGGAAAAGACCGATCAACCGATGCCCCCTGGCGGTTGAAAAAACAGGTATTGTCAGCAACCGGCCAGCAACGGACAATTACCCCTGAACAGGTAACGGATCGGTAATGAATGCGCCCATCCTGCTGATTCGGCCCGCCAGTCAAGAGCAACCAGCACGTGAAACAAAGCCTCATTAACAAACTGCAGCAACTCGTCGCCCGTTCCGAGGAACTGGGAGCCTTGCTGTCGGATCCGGACATCATCCAGGATCAGAATCGGTTTCGCGACCTGTCAAAGGAATATGCACAACTCGAGCCGGTCATTGCATTGTTCCGAGATTATGAGCAGGCACGGGCGGATCAGAACGCAGCCGAAGAGATGCTAAAGGATGCCGATGCCGAAATCCGCTCAATGGGCAAGGAGGAACTCGAGACCCTTAAGGGGTCGATGGACGAACTCGAGTTTGCTGTTCGTAAAGCGCTGATTCCGAAGGATCCGCATGATGACAGCAATATTTATCTTGAAATTCGTGCGGGGACCGGCGGTGATGAGGCCGCAATTTTTGTCGGCAACCTGTTTCGAATGTATTCCAAATATGCCGACGCACAAGGCTGGCAACTGGAAATCATAAATGCCAACGAAGGTGAACACGGCGGTTATAAAGAAATCATCAGCCGGATTATCGGCAAAGGCGCCTACTCGCGGCTGAAATTTGAATCCGGCGCACACCGCGTGCAACGTGTTCCGGAAACCGAGGCCCAGGGACGCATTCATACTTCAGCCTGTACCGTTGCTGTATTGCCCGAAGCCGATGAAATCGATGAAATCGATATCAACCCGGCTGACCTGCGCGTCGATACTTTTCGTGCCTCCGGCGCCGGTGGCCAGCACGTCAATAAAACAGACTCGGCCGTGCGCCTGACCCACCTGCCCACCGGTCTGGTGGTTGAATGCCAGGACGAACGCTCACAGCACAAGAATCGCGCCCATGCAATGTCATTACTCAAGGCCCGCCTTTTCGACGAGCAGCAGCAGCAACAGGACCGGGAGCGTGCGGCCGAACGCAAGAGCCTGGTCGGCTCCGGCGATCGCTCGGAACGCATCCGTACCTACAATTTCCCGCAGGGCCGTATTACCGATCACCGCATCAACCTGACACTGTATAAACTCGATGACGTGCTAACCGGCAACCTGTCACACCTGATCGAACCTTTGACCAACGAGCACCAGGCCGATCAACTGGCCGCGCTGGAAGCCTGAGACAATAAAGAATGACTGAACATTACCCATCGACGCTTGAGTACATTGGCAACACGCCGCTGATTCGACTTAACCACGCCTCTGCCACAACCGGCTGTGAGATTCTCGGCAAGGCCGAGTTCATGAACCCGGGCGGATCGATCAAAGACCGCGCGGCGCTCGGCATCGTCCGAGATGCTGAAAACAGCGGCCAATTGCGGCCCGGCGGAATTATCGTCGAAGGCACGGCAGGTAATACCGGTATTGGTCTTGCCGTCATCGGCAACGCACTCGGCTACGAAACCGTGATCGTCATGCCGGACAACCAGAGCAAGGACAAGATCGATACGCTCAAATCATATGGGGTCACACTGCATCTCGTCCCGGCAGTACCGCTCAAGAATCCCAATCATTTCACCAAAGTTTCCGAACGCATCGCCGGGGAACTGAACGAAACGCATGAACACGGCGCGATCTGGGCCAACCAGTTTAATAACCTTGCCAACCGCGAGTTCCACGAACAGACCACCGGCGTCGAAATCTGGGAACAAACCCGGGGTGAGATCAACGGCTTCATTTGCTCAGTCGGCACCGGCGGTACGCTCGCCGGTGTGGCACGCGCGCTGAAAGCACGCAGCGACAAGGTCAGAATCGGACTCGCCGACCCAACCGGTTCGGCGCTCTATAACTACTATGTACACGGCGAACTCAAAGCCGAGGGCAGTTCGATTTCCGAAGGCATCGGCAATAGCCGGATCACCGACAACCTGGCCGATACGCCGATCGATATGCCCTACCAGTTGCCGGATGACGAATCGATTCCGTTGGTTTATGAACTGATCAAAAAAGAAGGTTTGTCGGTCGGCGGTTCCAGTGGCGTTAATGTCGCCGGCGCAATTCGCATGGCCAGAGACCTCGGCCCCGGCCATGTCATCGTGACATTGCTGTGCGATTCGGCAATGCGCTACCGGGCGCGGCTGTTCAACCGCGCTTTCCTGGCGGAACAGGGACTGCAACTACCCGACTGGCTGAATCTAGACTGAACTTGCCAGGAAAGAATGCTTGCTCCAGGCAGGAATCGGGGCAACAGGAGATAATTTCACTCCGGCCCTGATTATCGCTAATTATCAGGGTTGCCGGCGGGCAGGCGAAATGTCAATGAAGCCCAGAAACTTTCCCATTCCGCACGCTTAACGTCCTGCCCGGTCCGGATCATGTGGACGGCCTTGATGAGCCACAGGCCGGAACGATCCAGCGGCAGCAACACCCGGCCATTGGCATCGGTTCTAAGCGCAATCTTTTCACTGGCTGCAGCCGCCTCGAAGGCGATGATCAGTATGCCTTCCAGCGGCTCCCCCAGGTACTGCAGGGTAACCGGCAGCAGTTCTCCGGGAGCCAGGGTATAGGGGTTGCGCTCGGGAATCAGTTCGAGTGTGTAGCCAAGTTGCCGACGGTAAACCTCATCCGGGATGCCGTCGCCGACGCGAACCAGTGACTTGGCGCATCTTGAATAAAGCTCCCTGGCCGGACGCTCGCTTTCACTCAGTGCGGCGCGGCGTTCGATAATGTTCTCCAGCCCCTCATTGCGCAAATAGCTGTCAAATTTCTCTGGCTGCAGTTCGACGAAATCACGAGAGCTGCGATAACCAATAAGGTACAGGCCGGCTTCGCCAGCGATGAAGCGGCCGGCCGGATCGTCACCGAGTAACGCGGCGATCGGCTCGGATCCGCTTGGCATCACGACCCGATAGTCGGAAAACCAGTCATTGATATACGGCACGGTGTCGCCGGCCAGGTCCTCACCGACCCGCAGAACAATGGGAATTTCCGTGCCGGGAGCAGCATCAAAAAACGTCGGTTCGATCCAGAAATCGTGTGCCGCCGCCGGAAAAACAAAAGTCGTGAGTCCGACTGCAACCAAATTCCGACAAAAAGCCGCAAATCTGTTTTTAGCATAAAATCGATACATCTGATGTTGTCGCGGCGACGAATGAAATGGCATGAACGATATTTTTACCGGAACCGTAATCAGACTGTCGATAATTTGCATGGTTTTCATCGTAATCTTGCTGTTACCCGTATCCGCGACCGCGCATCGCCTGCGGCCCGCAATTGTTACGATAACATTTCATCCCGAATTGACCTACGACGCCACACTCGTAGTGAACGCCGAGGCAATCCTGGCCGGCATCGGGCCACAACACGCGGATACCGATGACTCGCCAAATACCGCAGACTACGCTGCGCTGCGCGAGTTGCCCCCTGCTGAACTGCTGACACGTATTGACTCGTTCGGCGCAATCCTGCTGAACGGGGTTGGAATATCGATAGATGGCCAGCGTTCCTCGCCCGACATCGTGGATATCGAGGTTCCCGGCATCGGTAACACGGCACTCCAGCGCCTGACCACGATCCGGCTGGCGGGAGTTTACCCGGCAGATGCGCAACAATTTACCTGGTCGTATTCGGCCACATTCGGCGCAAGCGCCGTGCGCGTTGCTCGATCGGCAGAAGAAACCATGCAGTCGGCGTTTCTGAACCCGGGACAGAGCAGTGAACCCTTCCTGATTGGTGAACCACTAAAACCACTCACGACATGGCAGATCGCCGCCGACTACATCGCAATCGGCTTTACGCACATTGTGCCGAAGGGTCTCGACCACATCCTGTTCGTGCTCGGTATTTTCCTGCTGAGTACAGCCTGGCGGCCGCTGCTCTACCAGATAACGGCATTTACGATCGCGCACACTATTACACTGGGCATGTCGTTGTATGGGTTACTGTCATTACCCACCGACATTGTCGAGCCGCTGATCGCAGCATCCATCGTCTATGTCGGGATCGAGAATATTCTGACCCCGCAGCTCAAACCCTGGCGCGTGTTTGTCGTGTTCGGCTTCGGACTGCTGCACGGCCTGGGATTTGCCGGCGTACTAAGCGAAATCGGTCTGCCGCAGGACGAGTTCCTGAATGCACTAATCTCTTTCAATATTGGCGTGGAGTGTGGCCAACTCACCGTTATTGCCGCTGCGTACCTCGCAGTCGGGTACTGGTTCGGCAAGCAAAGTTGGTACCGCGCCAGGGTTGTTATCCCCGGTTCGGCTGCGATCGCGCTGGTCGGCACCTACTGGGCTGTGACACGCATTGTTGCCTGATAGCTAAGGGGCGTCATTTCTGCGCCGCACGGATCGCAAGCTATTACGTTTGGATGCCAACCCGCACCTCACGTATTACAGCGGCGATGTTGTGCCTGAGCATCGATAATATTAGCCGACTTCGCGTTAAACAGACTCGTCCAGCAGGATAAAATTTCCTATCCTTAAGCGTAGTGAGGCGCTGGGTGTGGGTTTAGATCGTGTTGTGTTAATACAGCGTTACTGACTGCAGGTGAGTGTACTGTGGTTTGGTTATGTGGCCGGGGCGGACTCAATATTTGCAGCATAAGAGGTTAAAAATTCGATCAGTTTTGGCTTGTTATAGATCGCGTCTTCATTGCCTCTGAAATCAAGAATACTGGCAGATGCAAGAGTATCGCCACTATGGTGCAAGAGCCAAAAATAGGGGTAACCAAATGCTTTCTGGAACCGGGAAAAGAATTCCTCATTTTCATTAAGTTCGCCAAAATATACTTTTAGCATTACAAATCTTGAGTCTATTAGCGCTTGTAAGTCAGGATTCTTTTTAATGTAGGCATCAAATTTTCTGCATTGGATACACCAGGGGCCCCCGGCTATGAGCAGGATATTCCTGTGACTGGTTTTGGCGACATTCTGTGCAATCAATAGTTCTTTTGTTGCATCAGAAAATGGGTCGTATCCAAAACTTTCCTGTATATCCGGTTGCGTTGCCGTTACCGCCATGGGCAATGAAAGGAGTATTAAAAGAAAAAGCGTTAATGCCATAGAAGCTGTAATTTTCCTGCACAAAATTATTTCCTGAAATATTGAATATATATAAAAACTTTTTCTATTACAGGCTCCGCACTTTCTTATAGCTTTGAAATTTGTTCCTCGGTAAGCGCGATGACATCGTGCGGGAAGATAGTCATATCGCCGCCTTTTCTTTCCTCATCCATTCTGATTTCCACCACCCTGAACCAGGTTTTGCCTGAGGGAACAATATAGACCACTCCGTCAAAGCAAAGGCACATAAAATGGATGCCCATATACCCCACACCTGGATCAGGTTGGTGCAAGGGGACGTGGAAATACATGGTTTCTGATGTTTTATTACTCATGACAAGTACCAGTTGATTGATCACACCAGGCATAAGCTCAAGTTTACCTTCGGCGATCTCGACACCGGCAGGAGTGCTGTCAACATTATCCCTCACCCCCATTTCCCACAGAGAGACTTTCGTATCATCCTTAAGGCGGTGCACTTGCATGGTTCCGGTAAAATCATTGAGATAGTTCCACGAAAGCTGCACATTGGCAGGTAGACGCGCTTCTGAAGCAATAGCCTGTGAATACAACCCTGAACCCAGCAAGACAAAAGTCATGCAAGAAAGAAAAATTTTCATGATGACCACCTTAGTTGGCTGCAGCATTGGGGGTGTTCAATTTGTACCCTTTTATCTGAGCCAGAGTTAAGCCATATACAGTGTGCTCAATGACAGAATCACCTAAAATCATTTTATCACCTGTCATCTTCAGATCCATGATGCGATACCAGTATTGCCCTGGAGGCACATAATACGGATCATTTCCGCAAAGACACTCAATAAAATTAAAACCTAATAGTCTGTTTTCTATGGGCTCTATTCTATCGGGCGTCACAAAAAAGTATTTCGGATCTGCTGATGGATTGTGATACACCACCACAATACGTTTTATTTCACCCGGAACCATTTCCAGTTTGCCATCGATAAATTCCTGAGTTACAGGAAGATTGGAAAGAGAATCGGTGAGGAATGTATCAGTCAGGTTCAGATTGGCCTCTGGATCGGCTTCATAAATAGAAAAATGGTCTTCAAACGCATCCATTTTCCATGTCAATAGAACCTTGTATTTTTGTGTGCTATTGCCGGTATCACTGAGTGTTTTATCGATATGCTTCTTTGTTTCATGATGAATAAACTGTAATACACTCGACATCTCATGATCGTCCAAATCCTGATCAGGCATGTGAAGCCCATATTCTTTGAATAATGCCTGCGCATAAGGATCGCCGCTGTCGATCACCTGTTTAGGGGCATTGATAAAGGCTGCAGTCCATTCATCATCGTGCATATGAGACAACATTTTAAGGTCAGGGCCTATTTTTCGGCCTTGTCCGATGCTGTGGCAAGCCACACATTTCTCTATAAATATTTTTTCGCCCAGCGCGACATCTTGCGCCTGCAGTGGAGAAAAATTTAACCACAGAATACCAGCAAGGGGGAAAAGTATGATTGCTCGCATGAAGAGCATCGGTATTGATGTGTTCAATGTGACATCCTATTTGCAAAAAGAAAATGATGAGAAACCAAGTGTCGAATTGAACTCATCACCAGCCAATATAACCATCTAACCTAGATTCAATAAAGAAAACCGATCAAGTCAACCATGCAATCAACGCAAACCAACAACAACCAACCTTACCGGCCTAATGCCCGATCAAGATCGGTGAGCAAATCATCGACGTGCTCGATACCAACGGACAAGCGAATCAGGTTATCAGTGATACCAAGCTCTGTCCGCTCTTCCGCCGGCAGGCTCGAATGACTCATTGTCGCCGGATGACCCACCAGGCTTTCAACCCCACCGAGACTTTCGGCAAGCGTGAATACCCGTAATGCATTGAGGAAAGCACCAACCTCGCTCAGACCGCCGCGCAAAACAAAAGACACGACACCGCCGTAACCATCCATCTGGCGCGTCGCGACCTCATGGTGCGGATGTTCATCCAGACCCGGGTAGCAGACCTGCTCGACCTGTGGGTGATCGACCAACCATTTTGCCACCGCCATCGCATTCGCCTGGTGCCGTTCCATGCGTAATGCAAGCGTCTTGATGCCACGCAGCACGAGGTAGGCATCGAACGGACCGGCAACCCCGCCGACCGCGCTGCGTAACGAGGCCAGTTGCTTGCCGAGTTGTTCATCCGCAACCACAATCAAACCACCCAGCGCATCAGAATGCCCGCCCAGGTATTTGGTCGTCGAATGCATGACGAGATCACAACCGGCCTCCAGCGGACGCTGCACACACGGTGTCGCAAAGGTGTTATCAACGGCCATGAGAATATTCTGCGCACGCGCCAGGGCAGCCGTTGCTTCTATGTCAATAATATTCAGCAGGGGGTTGGTCGGCGTTTCGATCCAGATCAGGCGCGTGTTCGGCCTGATCGCCTGTTCGACATTAGCCGGATCACTGAAATCAACAAAAGAAAATTCGAGTGCCGAGGTTCTTGTACGCACCTGCCTGAACAGGCGCAACGATCCACCGTAAATACTCGTCGGGGCAATAATGTGCTCGCCGGCATCGAGCAGCTCAAGAACATTGGCCGTTGCCGCCATCCCCGACGCGAAAGCGAGCCCACGAACGCCGGATTCCAATTCCGCGACACAGCGTTCGAGCGCATCACGGGTCGGATTCGAGGTGCGCGCATAGATGTGTTCACCCGGCTCATTAAATGCCGGCTGCCGGTATATCGTGCTGGTGGCAATGGCCGGCATAACAGCGCCGGTTGTCGCATCAACAGTATCCCCGGCATGGATGCAACGGGTCGCCAGTTTATGTTCAATATTGCTATCTGTCATGCCTAATATGCTCATTAAGTTTCAAACCCCTCGCTGACCGAGCCATAAAGAGGTATGTTTATCGACTTCGTGCCGGACAAGAATAACTAAGCTAACATAAGGCGGCATATGCACACAGACCCCGACACCTCGGAACTGATGATCGACAGCTTGTTGCGTCGTTGCACAACGGAACTCAAGGGAAACAGTCCGTCTGCAAGACTTGACGTTGAGCTGCTGCTCGGCCATATATTGCGCAAGACTCGCGTCGAACTCATCAGCGCCGGAAAAGATCTGGTTACGCCGGCCAGCGCCGCTTTGTTTACCAACCTTGTACACAGGCGCCAGGCAGGCATCCCCGTTGCGCAACTCGTCGGCTCACGGGAGTTCTGGTCTCTTAACCTCACTGTTACGGCCGAAACGCTGATCCCGCGGCCCGAAACTGAAATTCTCGTGGAATGCGCATTAACGCATATCCCCAAAGACCAGCCGGCAGATTTTCTCGACCTCGGCACCGGTTGCGGAGCCGTTGCGCTGGCGGTCGCAAGTGAACGCCCGAATACCCATGTCACGGCTACCGATATCAGCGACCAGGCACTGACCATCGCACAATACAACGCTGCAGCCCTTGGATTGAACCACGTTGAATTGCAGTGCGGCTCATGGTTGCAACCGGTTGCCGGGCGAAAATTCTCGATGATTGCTGCCAACCCGCCCTATGTAAGCAACATGGAATATATCGCGCATCATTTTGAACTGCAGCATGAACCGGCGCTGGCACTCAAAGGCGGTGAAGACGGCCTGGACTGCATCAAGCACATTATTACCGCAGCCCCCAAACACCTGTTCAAGGATGGTTGGCTGGCGATCGAACACGGCTACCGGCAGGGATCAGCCGTTGAGATCCTGTTGCGAGAAGCCGGATTCAGGTCGATCTTTGCCTATAGTGACCTGCAGGGTCATGCCCGCGTGACCGAGGGCAAGCTGAGCGGCTGATTGAATTCGTCGGCGCAGCCCCCCCGGGCTGCTAGAATCGCAGCATGCCGACAGATCAAACCCCACGTTTTGCCCGCCAGATCACCTTGCCGCAAATCGGTGCCAGCGGACAACAACGGCTCACCAACGGTCACGCCCTCATCATCGGCCTGGGCGGACTTGGCAGTGCCGCCTCACTGTATATCGCCAACACGGGCATCGGGCAATTAACAATCAACGATTTTGATCGCGTCGACATCACCAACCTGCCGCGCCAGATTCTGTTTGACGAACAAGATGTCGATGAATTCAAGACGACAGCAACCGCCCGACGCCTGCAACAGTTCAATCCTGCCACCCGGATAAATGAACTCAATCAACGTCTTGCTGCAGCCGAATTACTCGAGGCTGCGACCAACAGTGATGTCGTACTCGATTGTACGGATAATTTCGTAACCCGCGGGATGATCAACCGGGCCTGCAAACTAAGCAGAACACCCCTTATCACCGGCGCTGCAATTCGCTTCGAAGGTCAACTCACGGTGTTTCGTCACGATCAAGCCGATGGCCCCTGTTACAACTGCCTGTACACGGAAGCCGACGAAAATCTGGAAAGTTGCGCAGGGCAAGGCATACTCGCACCAGTGGTCGGCACAATCGGCTGCATGATGGCGACCGAGGCCACCAAAATCCTGCTTGGTCTCGACTCACAGCTGGCCGGCAGACTCTGGGTCTATGATGCGCTGGCGGGCTCGACGAAAACCCTCGGCATCAGGCAGCGCACTGATTGCCCGGTTTGCGGGGCAGATAATTAATTCAGGATCACAGCAGCACCGTCATGCGTCGTGCGAGTCGTAGCCCAAATTTACCGCCAACCAGCGCTCAACCGTAGCTAACGACAGGCCCTTGCGCTGCGCATAGTCTTCAGCCTGATCACGACCAATCTTGCCAACCTGGAAATACTTCGCTTCCGGATGCGCAAAATACCAGCCGCTAACCGACGCGGCCGGATACATTGCATAGGTTTCCGTTAATTCAATGCCTGTGTTGCGCTGCACGTCAAGCAACTGCCACAACGTGGTCTTTTCCATATGATCCGGACAGGCCGGGTAGCCGGGCGCCGGCCGAATGCCCTGGTAGGCCTCATCGATTAAAGCCTGATTGCCATGCTGCTCGCCACTGGCGTAACCCCAAAATTCTTTACGCACCCGCTCATGCAGGTACTCCGCACAGGCCTCGGCCAGCCGGTCAGCCAGTGCCCTGAGTAAAATTGCGCTGTAATCATCTTGCTGCTGCTCAAAAGCGGCAACCTGCAGCTCCATGCCAAGCCCGGCAGTTAACGCAAATGCACCGATGTAATCGGCACATCCGGCATCGCCCGGCGCAATGAAATCAGCCAGGCATAAACTCGGTTGCCCTTCCGGCTTAAGCCGTTGCTGGCGCAACTGGTGCAAGGTTGCAAGTGACGTTTCACGTGACTCATCGCTGCACACAACAATATCGTCCCCAACCGAATTGGCCGGGAAGAAGCCGACCACGGCGCGCGACCGCAGCCACCCTTCATCCATAGCCTGGGCGAGCATGGCCTGTGCATCGCGATATAAATTGCTCGCCGCCTCGCCAACAATATCGTCGTCAAGAATCGCAGGATACTTGCCGTGGAACTCCCATGCATTAAAGAAAGGCATCCAGTCGATGTAATCTACAAGAGTAGTCAGCGGAATATCATCTATCACACGGATGCCGGTAAATGTCGGCGGCTTCGGTGCATGACTCCAGTCGATAACCGCACGATTGGCGCGCGCCTGCCCGATACCAAGCTGCGGCGCGAGCCGGGTCATGTTTTCGTGTCGTTCGCGGCGTTGCTTACATGCCTGTTTGACCGACTCTATATAACCGGCCTTGTCGGTCGAACTAATCAATTTCTGCGCGATGCCCACTGAACGTGATGCATCCTTGACATAGATCACGGCTCCATCATATTGCGGGTCGATCTTTACCGATGTATGCGCCGGTGAAGTCGTCGCCCCGCCGATCAATAACGGCACATCTAAATTCTGGCGCTGTAACTCACTCGCAACCTGCACCATCTCTTCCAGGGAAGGCGTGATCAGACCGGACAGGCCAATGATGTCGGCCTGCTCGCGGCGAGCGGCCTCAAGGATACGCTCACGGGGCACCATAACGCCGAGATCAATAACCTCGAAGTTGTTGCACTGGAGTACGACACTGACGATGTTCTTGCCGATGTCATGCACATCACCCTTTACCGTGGCCATGATAATTTTTGCCAGCTTCCGCTGTTCGCCACCCTGCTCGGCTTCGATATACGGCACGAGGTAGCCCACCGACTTTTTCATGACCCGCGCAGACTTGACCACCTGCGGCAAAAACATTTTTCCCGCACCGAACAGATCACCCACGATATTCATGCCGCTCATTAACGGCCCTTCAATAATTTCAATTGGGCGTTCCGCCTTACCCCTCGCCTCCTCGGTATCTTCAATGATGAACCCGTCAATACCCTTGACCAGCGCATGTTCGAGCCGCTTGTCGACCGGCCACCCACGCCACTCCTGGTCGATGGCCTTTACCACTGCGCCACCTTCATCACGATACTTGCCGGCTATCTCAAGCAGTCGCTCGGTCGCATCGTCACGCCGGTTCAGAATCACATCCTCGGCGGCATCACGCAGTTCAGCCGGAATCTCGTCATAGATGGTCAGTTGCCCGGCGTTGACTATGCCCATGTCCATACCGACCTTGATCGCGTGGAACAAGAACACGGAGTGCATAGCCTCGCGGACGGGGTTGTTACCACGAAATGAGAACGACACGTTACTGACACCACCGCTGACCAGCGCATACGGCAAGCCGGCCTTGATCAGTCTGGTTGCCTCAATAAACGAACGGCCGTAATCATTATGTTCTTCAATGCCAGTTGCAACGGCGAACACATTCGGATCAAAAATAATATCCTCAGGCCGGAAATCTGCTTCTTCAGTCAGTAACCGATAGGCCCGTGAGCAAATCTCGATCCGCCGCTCGGCGGTCTCAGCCTGACCTTCCTCATCGAACGCCATGACGATAACAGCGGCTCCATGCCGACGAATCTCACGCGCCTGCACGAGAAACAACTGCTCACCTTCCTCCAGGCTGATCGAATTTACGACGGCCTTGCCCTGGATACATTTCAAACCGGTCTCAATAACTTCCCAGCGCGAGGAATCGACCATCATCGGCACCCGTGCAATACTGGGCTCGGTCGCCACCAGTTTCAGAAACCGATCCATTGCGCGAACGGAATCGAGCATGCCCTCATCCATATTGACATCGATAATCTGCGCGCCGCTATCGACCTGTTGCAGCGCAACCGACAGCGCCTCGGCATAATTGTCTTCAGCGATCAGCCGCTTGAACTTCGCCGAACCGGCAACGTTGGTACGTTCACCGACATTAACGAACAGCGAATCAGGGCCGACACTCATCGGCTCAAGGCCGCTAAGACGCAGCCTGACCGGAATTTGCGGCACGGGTCTTGGCGCTTTACCGGCCAGCGCTTTGATGATCGCCGCAATATGTGCCGGTTGTGTCCCGCAGCATCCTCCGACCAGGTTGACCAGGCCCTGCTCGGCAAAGTCGGCGAGAATCTCCGCCATCATCCCGGGCGTTTGGTCATAACCACCAAATTCATTGGGCAGGCCTGCATTCGGATGGCAACTCACGCGGGTGTCGGCCACCACCGATAACTCCGTCAACCAGGGTCGCAATTCCGCGGCCCCCAGTGCGCAGTTCAGGCCGATCAGGAACGGTTCGCTATGGCGCACCGAATTCCAGAATGCTTCAACCGTCTGCCCGGACAGCGTTCGCCCCGAAGCATCGGTAATGGTGCCGGAAATCATCAACGGTATTTTGCCACCCAGTTCATCGCCAAGCCGGGCAATTGCATAGAGCGCAGCCTTCGCATTCAAGGTGTCAAAAATAGTTTCAACCAGCAGGAAGTCGGCGCCGCCCTCCAGTAATGCCCGGGCACCCTCACCATAAGTCTCGGCAAGTTCATCGAATAGAATATTCCGCAACCCGGGATCGTTGACATCCGGCGAAATTGACGCCGTTCGATTGGTCGGCCCGAGCACACCGGCGACAAAACGCGGCGTGCCGGTGGCTGCGGCGACCTTGTCGGCAGCCGCACGAGCCAGTTGTGCTGAAGCATGATTCAGTTCAGCGACACATTCTTCGAGACCGTAATCCGCCAGCGCCGGAGCATTGCTGTTAAAAGTATTGGTTGCAATGATGTCAGCACCGGCATCCAGAAATGCCGTGTGGATACCGGTAATAATGTCGGGACGCGTGAGACTCAACAAGTCGTGATTACCCTTGAGTTCGATTGACGTTGCAGCAAAACGTTCGCCACGATAATCGTCCTCAACAAGCTCACAGGCCTGAATCATCGTCCCCATTGCTCCGTCAAGGAACACAATGCGTTCTTCGAGCAGCCTGATGAGTTGCAGAAAATTTTGCCTGGCCATGTCGGGTTACTCAACCGTCATCAGGCGGGTCATTTTGCGGTCGAATACCTAGCGCATGACAGATCGCATAGGTCTGTTCCGCCCGGTTCAGTGTATAAAAATGAAACTCATTAATGCCCTCTGCCCGCATGCGTTCTGCGGCCTCGATGGCAATATTTGCCGAGATCATTTGCCGTGTCTCGGCATCATCATCGAGCCCTTCGAAACGTTCATGCAGCCATTGAGGTACGCTGGCGCCGCACATCTTTGCAAACCTCAGCAACTGCGGAAACTTGCCGATCGGCAGAATACCGGGCACGATCGAAGCACTGATGCCGCAAGCAATGCATTGATCGCGGAAGCGCAGAAAATTATCTACATCAAAGAAAAACTGGGTAATCGCCCGTGTCGCACCGGCATCCAGCTTGCGCTTGAGACAATCCATATCAAACGCCGCGCTGGGAGCCTCCGGATGCACCTCCGGGTAAGCGGCGACAGAAATCTCGAACTCGGCAACCTCACGCAAACCGACCACGAGATCTACACCGTACTCATAGCCGTCAGGATGCGGTTCATATTTCTCTGCATCGGCCGGTGGGTCGCCACGTAATGCAACGATATCTCTAATGCCTTCATCCCAGTATCGCCGGGCAACCGCCTGTATCTCTGCGGCCGTCGATCCGACGCAGGTCAGGTGCGGTGCTGCGCGTAAACCCGTCTCGGCACCAATCCGGCTGACGATACGATGGGTACGATCACGCGTAGAACCATCCGCACCATAGGTAACCGACACAAAGCGCGGCCGCAGCGGTGCGAGTCGCTGGATTGAGTTCCACAGGGTGGTTTCCATGGCCGGCGTGTTCGGTGGAAAAAACTCGAACGACACCTGCAGTCTGTCGGTGTCAGCCATATGTTCCTGTCCTTTGTTGCAGGTTGTCGGGTATTGCCGCAAACAAGGCGTATTCCATGACCTTGCCCGGGAACCAGATACGGTGCGCGATACGGTAGCCAAGTTCGGACAGCATCGCGGTCAGTTGATTCTCAATCAACCTGATGCCGCCACGCTGCCCAGGTAACTGCCGCGCAACGGGTCGCAGCCGGTCGGCAACCAGCAACTGACCGGCAGGACGCAACACCCGCTGCGCTTCATTCAGGCCGGTCAAAATATCCTCAAATTCGCCCAGCACCTCGTCAAGAACCACCAGGTCAAACGAATCATCGGCAAACGGCAGTTTCATCAGATCGCCCTTGCGTACCGTGCAATTTGCAAGACCAGCCCGGTGCAGGCGTGATCTTGCCAACAAACGCATACGTCGCGAAATGTCGATGCCAACCGCCCGGCGTGCACGTTGGCCGAGCAGGCGCAATAACATGCCGCCGCCACAGCCCACATCCAGCACATCAGCAAAGCGTTGATCGCCGATACATTCATCAAATGCTTCGCTAAAACTCTCCACAGAGGGGCGCCCGGCTGCACCGACTGCAGTCAGTGCCTGCAGCCTGAAAACTTCACGCTCACGATTGTTTTTGACCCGGTCCAGCGCCGCACGATCGGATTCAACAATCTCATCGTCGCTAGCGATCAGGTCCAGCAACTCGGTGACTATCGCCACTGCCGTAGCCGTGCCGGCCAGGCGATAATAAATCCAGTGATCGTCGCGAAATTTCACCACCAGACCGGCCTCATCAAGCAGGCGAAGATGCCGCGATACCCTGGGCTGACTCTGTTGAAGAATTTCCTGTAACTCACCCACGGTTGCCTCGCCGTTAGCAAGCAAGGCCAGCAACCGCAAGCGAGTCGGATCCGCAGCGGCCTTAAGCGTTTGAATGGCTGCCATCAACGTCATGAAAGTAAATATAAAGTATTCTTTATATTTAATCCAGAAATTCTTTCAGGCATAACCAGGCCGCCATCCCTGCAAAGAATAAGGCTAAATTGCGGCTAAATGTTAGTAAATTGCTGCGATCATGCGTTAAAAACACAGAAATAAGACTATTTCATTACAATCTGCCCTGCATACATCCACAATAGCCCGGGAAGCGAAAGCAAAATATCTATTTATAAATATTGTTCTTTTTTTAGAAATATTATGGTAATTGATTAATTATATTATTCCCAAGCGCGACCAGTGCGCCGGCTCCGCGATAACCGAATCACGGCCAAGGCACTAACGGCTCCAATCCCAATCGAGACCAGATCGAGAAAATCGAAATGCCCGGCCATGAAATAGCCGGCGACATTATCCAGTAAGGGCCAGTCAGCAAACCATCCGGGCACCCGCTCGGCAATGCCTGCAGCCAACGCATCGCTTTGCGCAACCTCAAACAGGCTGCCGACAACCCACCACCCCATACAGGCCGTGACCCCTGACCACCGCCACGGCTCAAGCAATGCCGAGGTGAACAGGGCAAAGGCAAAGGTGTGTGCAAAAGTTGGCAGATAATCACCGGCGCCACCAAACACAGGCGGCAGGCCGGTGCCGAACGTCCAGCCGGTCGGGATGAGATACACACTGGCATCCGGACGATCGAGCAGGTAAACCAGTATCCCGAGCAGCAGCACGATGACCGCCGCACTAACCTGGATGAAAGCGGGCCTGGCGCGCGACATGACTCTGCAAAAAGATTTTCAGCGCGACACGATAGTCCGGTCGCCATCATCAACAGGGATACTGAAAAGGGCGCGCACATTCTCGTCAAGCACCAACACCTCGCCGGCGGCGAACCCCGCGTCAATATCAATCGGCACTAATAGCTCGCTGCCAACACGAGTCTGATTATCTGTCAAAATTGTCCGTGCGCCGGTGCCAAGATCAACGGCAATCACCGACATCTGCAACTGGTCGGCCACCAGGGCCTGATTGTTTGCGGTGTCGATAAAAATACCGGACGGCAAACTGAAAGGGTTTGCATCATCCGGTGTCGTTGCATCGGACAGGATCGTGCGCACGCCGGTCGTCAAATCGATACCGATAACCCCCAATTGACCCGGATCAACCACCAGCACACGATTATTTGCCGCATCCAGAGCAATCGCAGCGGGGCTGAGCAGAATATTGCTGTCATCCGGTATTGTTGCATCAGAAAAAATTGTGCGCGCACCGGTTACCAGATCAACGGCGATGACGGCAGACAGCCCCGAATCAGTAACCAGCGCCCGGTTGTTACCACTGTCCACAACAATATTGCTCGGCGCACCAAACGGATTCTGTTCATCAGGAATGGTCGCATCAGACAGGACGGTACGCGCACCCGTTACGAGATCAACCGCCAGCACAGAGGTCAGGCTTTGATCCACCAGCAGCGCGCGCCCGTTACCCGAATCGATAGCCAGACCAAGCGGTCCCGCAAGCGGATTGTCATCACTCGGCGTCGTCGCATCGGAAAAAATGGTTCGCGCCCCGGTCACCGCATCAACGGCAATCACCGCATCGATTGCGCTGTCGGTTACCAGCGCGCGGTTATGCGCGGCATCGATGACAATAGCGTGGACCGACTGCAACTGGTTGTCGGTCAGCAGCACCGCACTCTCTGGCAGGAACGTCCGTTTGCCCAACCGGTTATCGAGGGTTGCATCCAGGTTAACGGATACAATTCTGGCCAGAATCGCATCAACGACCAGCGCCCGGTCCCCTGCCTCATCCAGCACCATCGCCCCGGGACGCTGGAAGGTATTGCGGTTATCAGGAAAATAATATGATGACACGACCTTGCGCTCACCGGTCGTCAGGTCAACCGCCATAACTACAGCCTGCGCCAGATCAGCAACGAGCGCCCGGTCATTAGCGGCATCGATGACGATGCCACTGGGAGCGGCAAAGACGTTTCTCGAATTCGGCGTTGTTGCAGCTGACAGAATGGTGCGGGAACCGGTAGTCAAATCGACGGCTATGACGGCAGCCAGCACCCGATCCGTTACAAGAGCGCGATTGTTCGCTGCATCCAGTGCGATACCAGTCGGTGCAGTGAAAGGATTCTCCGTATCAGGCGTTGTCGCAGCCGATAAAATTGTCCGGGCACCGCTATCCAGATCGACGGCAACTACAGCACCGAGTCCGGAATCGGTGATCAGCGCACGATTATGTGCCGCATCTATCACGACAGCATCCGGAGACGTGAACGGATTAGAGGCATCAGGCGTGGTTGCATCGGAAAAAACCGTGCGCGCCCCGGTCACCAGATCGACGGCAATAACGGCATCAAGAAAAACATCGGTTACCAACGCGCGGTTATTTACGGTATCGACCGCGATACCGTTTGGAGCGCTGAACGGGTTACCGGCATCCGGCGTTACCGGAGTAGAAAAATAAGTTTGCAGGCCGGTTGTCAAATCGACGCTTACCACAGCCCGCAGGGAATCATCCGTTACCAGCGCACGATTATTGGCACTGTCGAGAGCAATCTGACGCGGACTCGGCATCAACTCGGTAACAACAATCGTAATGGTGCCGGATTCAGCGTTGTTATTAGCATCCTCAATCGTGTAATCAATTGTATCTACACCGATAAACCCGGCATTCGGCGTATAAGTGATGAGCGTATCGACAACTACCGCATTACCCCAGCTGGCTGCCGTCGCAGTAACAGTACTCGGTTCCACACCCAGATCGTTAACCACATAACTATTAGAGGAATCCAGTAATGTCGCCGCATTAATCTCCAGCACATCATCCTGCTTAAGACTGAATGTCTTATCTACCGCCCACGGCAGATCGACCCCGGGATCACTGCCGCCACCCGAACCGATTATTGCTGCAATACCGACCAGCAGAACGGCAACCAGCGGAATTATCCGTACCCATGGATTCACTATTACTTTACCCATCAACCCTTTCACAACTTAATCCTGTACATATGCCCGGGCACCAATAACCACACTGGTGAACAGCACGACCATGCCGGGCACAATTAAACCACGCCAACCGGCCAGAGGCTGTCACCCATTTATAATTTACTGCGCAATATTTCGTTGACCTGACCCGGGTTGGCTTTCCCCTGGGTCGCTTTCATAACCTGGCCGACGAGAAAGCCCAGGACTTTGGTTTTACCATCCCGATACTGCCGGACCTGTTCCGGACAATCGGCAATGACCTGAGCTATGATTTTATCAAGTTCGCCACTATCGCTGATCTGCTTAAGACCCTGGCTGGTAATAATCTCATCTGCCGTACCGGCACCTTGCCACATGGCCTCGAAAACTTCCTTGGCGATCTTGCCCGAAATCGTATGATCGGCAATACGCACCAGCAAAGCAGCCAGTTGCTGTGCCGTAACGGGGCTCTCTTCAATGCCTATACCCGCCCTGTTCAGCGCCCCGGATAACTCGCCCATAACCCAGTTTGCAGCCATTTTCACTTCACCGCCAGCCTCCCGGAGAAGCCTGGCGGCAACTTCAAAATAGTCCGCCTGGGAGCGACTGGCCACCAACACCCGGACATCTGCTGCTTTCAGACCATACTCAGCCACGAAACGCTGCTGCTTGGCATCCGGCAACTCCGGCAATTCGCTGCGCAGAGTATCAATGGTGGCAGAATCGATCTCGACCGGCAATAAATCCGGATCCGGAAAATAGCGATAATCATTCGCCTCTTCTTTCGAACGCATCGCACGTGTCCGGTCATGATCAGAATCGTACAGGCGGGTCTCCTGCACAACCTCACCACCGTCCTCAAGAATATCAATCTGGCGCTCAACCTCGATATTGATCGCACGCTCCACAAAGCGGAATGAATTCAAATTCTTCAATTCTGCCCGGATACCCAGTTCTTTCTGACCAAGCGGGCGCACTGATATATTGGCATCACAACGGAACGAACCTTCCTGCATGTTCCCGTCAGAAATGCCGATATAGCGCACGATCTGGTGAATCTTGCGCATATATGCAACCGCTTCCTCTGCCGAGCGCAGGTCCGGCTCGGAAACAATTTCCAGCAACGGGGTGCCGGCCCGATTCAGGTCAATACCACTCTCGCCATCGAATGCATCATGCACGGATTTGCCGGCATCCTCTTCCAGATGTGCGCGGGTTACACCAATTGTTTTCTTGCTATCGTCTTCAAGGGTAATTTCCAGTTGCCCGAAACCGACGATGGGCAGTTCGTACTGGCTGATCTGGTAACCCTTGGGCAAATCGGGATAAAAATAATTCTTGCGCGCAAATACCGAACGCGGCGCGATCCCGGCATCAATCGCCAGGCCGAAACGTACGGCCATGCGGACGGCCTCGATATTCAGCACCGGCAACACACCGGGGTAACCAAGGTCGACAAGACAGGCCTGCGTATTGGGCTCGGCACCATACATGGTCGGCGCGCCGGAAAAGATTTTGCTGCTGGTTGCAAGCTGGGTGTGAATCTCAAGCCCGATGACTGTTTCCCATTGCATCGTCAGCACCCCGCCACGCAATCCGGCGCTTTAAGGTGCCAGTCTGTTTGCTGCTGATAGCGATGCGCAAAATTGAGTACGATTTGTTCGCCAAACGCCGGTCCGATCAACTGCAGGCCGACGGGCAATCCGGCAGAAAATCCGCACGGCAATGACACGCCGGGCAATCCTGCCAGGTTCACGCCAATCGTGTAGATATCATTCAGGTACATTTGCACCGGATCCTCAGTCTTTTCGCCGAGTTTGAACGCCGGTGTCGGTGTGGTCGGGCCGGCGATAATATCAACCGATTCAAAACACCTGCGGAAATCGTCGGCAATCAGCTGGCGTGCCTTTTGTGCCTGCAAATAATAGGCATCATAGTAGCCGGCAGACAGTACGTAGGTGCCGGTCATGATGCGTCGCTTGACCTCGGCGCCAAAACCCTCCTTACGGGTCAACTTATACAACTCTTCCAGGTCCCGGGGATTTGCATGCCGATGGCCAAAACGCACGCCGTCAAAACGTGCCAGGTTAGACGAGCACTCGGCCGGGGCAACGATGTAATAGGTCGGTATCGATGCATCGATATGCGGCAGTGACACCTCTGCGACCGTCGCGCCAAGCCCCTCGAAAACCGTAATTGCAGCACGAACACAGGCTGCGGACTCAGCTTCAAGCCCGGCGTCGAAAAATTCAGCCGGGATACCGATGCGTTTGCCCTCAAGCGATGCCCCAAGCTCTGCGGTAAAATCCGGCACCGGGCAATCGGCCGAAGTTGAATCCCGCGGATCGAACCCTGCCATCGCCTGCAACATCAACGCCGCATCTTCAGCCGTTAATGACAGCACACCCGCCTGATCGAGGCTCGAAGCAAAGGCGATCATACCGTAGCGCGATACGCGGCCGTAGGTTGGCTTGAAGCCGGTGATGCCGGTCAATGCCGCCGGCTGACGAATAGAACCGCCGGTGTCGGTACCGGTTGCGGCAGCAACAAAGCCCGCCGCCACGGCAGCAGCCGAGCCGCCGGACGAACCACCCGGCGACCGGGCCAGATCCCACGGATTGGCAACCGGGCCGAAGAAACTCGTTTCATTCGACGAACCCATCGCAAATTCATCCATGTTGGTCTTGCCGACGACAACCATACCGGCTGCGGCCAGGTTCTTTACAACTGTTGCATCATAAGGAGAAATGAAATTGTCGAGCATTCTTGAGCCACATGTCGTCAGGACATCGCGGGTACAGAAGATATCCTTGTGCGCAATCGGTACCCCGGTTAATGGCCCACCGTTGCCTGCCGCAAGCATGGCATCGGCGGCATCAGCAGCGATCAGTGCCTGATCTCCGGTCACGGTAATAAAGGCGTTTAACGCTCCATCTCCCGCAGCGATCCTGGTCAGCGCTGCCTCGGTCAACTCGCGACTGGTGACGGAACCTTCCCTGAGGGCCGCGGCAATTTCAGTAATTGTCTGTCGTTGCATGGTGTATTCAGGTCTCGGTCAGCGGGTGATTACAGGTGGTCATTCTCAATTATCCTTATTCAATGACCCTGGGCACACGATAAAAACCGTCACCTACAGCCTGAGCATTGCGCTGATACGACTCACGCTGATCGGTTTCAGTTGCCTCATCCGGGCGCAGACGCTGACTCATCTCGTGCGGATGCGCCATCGGCAAAACAGCTGACGTGTCGAGTTCGCCCAACTTTGCAACCAGGTCGATAATGCTCGACAACTTGTCCACATAGTCAGTGATCTCGTCATCACTGACTTCAAGACGCGCAAGCTGCGCGATGTGGGCGACATCACTTTTAGACAGTGCCATGGGACCTTATCCATACAGGCCGGAGAACCGGGGGAGCTAATGATAATCTCCGGTTGCCCAAAATCCCACTGATTGCTAGAGTAACAAGCGTTTTACTGGTTCTTTTTTGTGGGTTATTTTGATGCTGAAACGGCTGCTCGGCTACTTTTCCAACGACCTGTCAATTGACTTGGGAACTGCCAACACTCTGATCTATTTATCCGGGCACGGTGTCGTGCTTGATGAACCCTCGGTTGTGGCTATCCGCGAAGAGCCGGGGCGAGGCGGCAAGAGCGTCGCCGCAGTCGGTGTTGAGGCAAAAAATATGCTGGGTCGCACGCCCGGTAATATAACGGCAATCCGGCCGCTTAAAGACGGGGTCATTGCCGACTTCACCGTCACGGAGAAGATGCTCCAGCACTTTATTCATAAAACTCACCCAAACCGCTATTTTCGCCCGAGTCCGCGGGTGCTCGTCTGTGTGCCGTATGGCTCGACCCAGGTTGAGCGCCGGGCAATCCGTGAATCCGCCGAAGGCGCCGGGGCACGCAAAGTATTTCTGATCGAGGAACCGATGGCTGCCGCAATTGGTGCCGGCATGCCGGTACATGAGGCCCGCGGCTCGATGGTACTCGATGTCGGTGGCGGCACCTCCGAGGTCGCGGTGATTTCACTGAACGGTATTGTCTACGCATCATCGGTACGCATCGGTGGCGATCGATTCGACGAAGCCATTATTAATTACGTCAGGCGCAACTATGGCATCCTCATCGGCGAAGCGACCGCCGAACGCATCAAGCATGAGATCGGCTCGGCTTATCCGGGTGAAGAAGTGTGCGAGTTATCCGTCAAGGGTCGCAACCTGTCCGAAGGCGTGCCGCGGAGCTTCAGCCTTAACAGCAATGAGATTCTTGAAGCCCTGCAGGAACCGCTGCAAGGCATCGTGGGCGCCGTCAAGGGCGCCCTGGAACAAACCCCGCCCGAACTCGGTGCCGATGTCGCGGAACGCGGTATTGTCCTGACCGGCGGCGGTGCACTGTTACGTGACCTTGACAAACTATTGATGGAAGAAACCGGCTTGCCGGTCGTCGTCTCCGAAGACCCGCTGACCTGTGTAGCCCGCGGAGGCGGTCGGGTCATCGAACTAATAGATGAACAGGGTCCCGGTGTTTTCGGGTTGGATTAACCACTTCAGCCCGCCCCAACCGCAAACCCGGCACCTGGCTGCCGGGCAAGCATGACAACGGCAGAGCATGACGCTCAGCAGATCTGACAGCGACCAACGCGCTTTACGCAATACAGGCTACGGCCTGCGAACGGTCATGCTGTGCATGTTATCCGTCGCAGTCATGGTGCTCGACCACAACAATGAACACCTGAATACGGTGCGACGCATTATGTCTGCCGCCATCCATCCGATTCGCCTGGTTATTGATGCCCCCTTCTCTCTTGGTCACTGGATTGGCGATAGTGCTGCAACACATAACGAACTGATGGATGAGAACCGTCAACTGAAGGAACAGAATCTGATCCAGAGTGCCCGCCTGCAACGCTATGTCGCGCTGGTAGCGGAAAATACGAGACTCAGAGCACTCTTTGACTCAACCGCCAAGATTGCCAGCCGGGTACTCATTGGTGAGATCCTGTCGATCGACATGAACCCGTTCCGTCACCGCATTACGATTAACAAAGGCAGCAACGACGGGTTGTATGTCGGGCAGGCTTTGATCGACGCCGACGGTATCATTGGCCAGATCGTCCGCGACCAGTTTTTCTCCGCCGAGGCACTGTTGATCACCGACATTGATCACGCAATACCGGTCGAAATAGTACGCAACCGGTTGCGCACTATTGCGGTCGGCACCGGCAACCTGGAACGGCTATCGTTGCCGTTCCTGCCGCGTAATACCGATGTGGTGGACGGCGATATCCTGGTAACCTCCGGACTGGGCGGCACGTTCCCACCCGGTTACCCGGTTGGCATTATTTATGAGATTGCCAGCGACAGGGGCGAACCGTTCCTGGCTGTCAGCGCCAGGCCGGCAGCCGGCCTGAACCGGATCCGTGAAGTCCTGTTGATCTGGCCCGAATCCACTGCAGCGCAGCGCGCAACTGATGAAGACGGCAACCTTGCGACCAGCCCACCCACAGCGGCGATCGAGGCTCCACCATGAGCCGTAACGGCGCAGCGCATTGGCCAGCCTGGCTGGTATTGATTGCCGCCGCTGCACTCGTCAGCCTGCCGCTGCCCGGATTCATTACACCGTTTCGTCCACCGTGGGCCGCCATCGCTCTGATTTACTGGATCATGATGTGGCCACGGGTATTCAGTATCGGCAGTGCCTGGATCATCGGGTTGCTACTCGACATTCTGCAAGGCGACCTGCTCGGCCAGCATGCCTTTGCGCTGAGTGTTATCGCCTACCTGACACAGCGGTTTCATTTACAGATCCGCATCTTTCCACTCTGGCAACTGACCATGACGGTAGGCGCTCTGCTGGCCATCAACGCCTTCATACTGTTCTGGATAGATGGTGTGGCCGGCAACCCACCAATCGGCCTTGCCCGCTGGACGCAGGTTTTTGTCGGTGTAATCCTGTGGCCACCGGTCATGACCATCATGGACCGAATTCGCGAAGCTATTGAAAACCGCGGCCAGACTTTCACCTGATCAAAAAATACCCACATGGCAACGACTAACAGATTAAAAGATCATTGGGCAGAGCAGCAGATTTTCTTGCGGCGAGTCATTGCCGCTACGATCCTGATGATTGGCATGATCATGATCGTACTGGTTCGACTCGGCCAATTGCAGATTGTCGAATATGAGTATTTTTCTGCACAATCGCAGGGCAACCGGATCCGCATCCAGCCGTTAACCCCGACCCGCGGACTCATTTATGACCGCAACGGGACAGTGCTGGCCGACAACCTGCCAAGTTATCAGCTTGAGCTGACGCCGGAACAAGTACCGGACATGGCCGGGACGCTGGATCGTCTCGCGCTGTTTGGACTCATCGACACCGAAAATATTGACTCAATCCAGGCGCTGATTCGCCAGCAGCGACGCTTTGACTCGATCCCGATCCGCCGCCGGCTGACAGATGTTGAGGTCGCTAAATTTGCTATTGAACGCCCGCGCTTCCCGGGTGTCGATATCCATGCCCGGCTGGCACGCAATTATCCCTACGGCAAAGCTGTCGCGCATGCGCTCGGCTATGTCAGCGGCATTAGTGCAGCGGACGTACAGACCATCGACAAAACCAACTATGCCGGCACCTCACTGATTGGCAAGATCTCACTCGAACGACATTATGAGCAAGAGCTGCACGGCAACGTCGGCCACGAGGAAGTCCTGGTCAACGCCCGTGGACGCATCATGCAGGGGCTTAATGCAGAATCGGCGGTGCCCGGCAAGGATCTGATCCTGACCCTCGACATCGAATCACAGCTTGCCGCTCACCAGGCGCTCGCCGGACGGCGCGGTGCCGTCGTCGCGATTGAGCCCGGGACCGGTGAGATCCTGGTGTTTGCCAGCGAGCCATCTTTCGACCCGAATGCAATCAGCATTGGCATAAGTCGCAGGGATTACCGTGCGCTGCAGGAAAATCCTGACCTGCCGCTGTTCAATCGCGCCCTGCAGGGGACCTATCCTCCGGGCTCGACACTCAAACCGATCATCGCCCTGGCTGCCCTGCACTACGAGACAATGGATTCCAGGCAATCCTTATTCTGTGACGGCGATTACTCGTTACCGGACAGCACTCACCGTTATCGCGACTGGAAGCAAGGCGGTCATGGGCCGATGAACATGCACACGGCGATCGAACAGTCCTGCGATGTTTATTTTTATCAACTGGCGCACGAATTGGGCATTGATCGTATTGAATCATTCCTGAAACGCTTCGGGCTGGGCAGCAAAACCGGGATTGATCTCGCGGGGGAGAAAAATGGGCTGGTGCCGGGACGGGTCTGGAAGCGCGGTGCCTTTGAGCAACGAGGAAATAAGATCTGGTTTCCTGGTGAAACCGTTATTACCGGCATCGGTCAGGGCTACCTGCTCGTGACGCCACTGCAGTTGGCACATGCGGCGGCAACCATCGCTAACCGTGGCCGGCGCTTCCAACCGACACTGTTACGCGGCTACAGCAATCCGGCCAGTAGCGCGGTGGAATTCATACAACCTATAGCAATGGACTCGGTTGGCATCATCAATGATGATCAGTGGGAGCAAATCATCAGTGCGATGCATGCCGTCATGCAGGGTGAACATGGTACGGCCCGGGCCGCAGGCGCAGATGCGCCATTTACAATGGCCGGCAAGAGCGGTACGGCACAAGTCTTTAGCGTCGCGCAGGACAAGGAATACGATGCCGAGGAAATTGAGGAGCGCATGCGCGATCACGCCTTGTTTATTGCATTTGCCCCACTTGAAGACCCGCAAATCGCCGTTGCGGTCATCGTCGAGAACGGTGAAAGCGGCGGCGGCACTGCCGCACCTGTCGCGCGAATCGTTATGGATACATACCTGCGAGACCTGTTATGACGATGCTCATTGCCGACCGCAGGCAGCAACCACTGGGCATGATGGCTTTCATGCTACGCAGCCTGCATCTCGACGGCGCACTACTGACCGGCATCATCTGCATACTCTGTATCGGCCTCGCCGCCCTGTACAGCGCAGTTGGCCAGAATGCCGACTTGCTCGCCGGTCAACTGATGCGCATCAGCGCTGCACTCACTGCGATGCTGATCATGGCGCAGGTAAGCCCCGATTGGCTGCGCCGGGCAGCACCATGGATTTTTGCCGCCGGACTGTCATTGCTGGTATTGGTACTGATAACCGGTGACATCGGCAAGGGCGCACAACGCTGGCTGAACCTCGGCGTCCGCTTTCAACCATCAGAAATCATGAAGCTCGGCCTGCCGATGATGCTGGCATGGTTGCTGCATGATCGGCCGCTGCCACCATCGGTCGGCCTGATCATTACCAGCCTCATCATCATATTCGTGCCCGTTGGGTTTATCGCGGTACAACCTGATCTCGGTACAGCGATCCTGATCGTGCTATCCGGAGCAACGGTAATTTTCCTCGCCGGAATTGGCGCCAGGTTTATTATCGGCGCGCTCACAACAGCCCTGATCTCGATGCCACTGTTGTGGTATTTCGTCATGCACGACTATCAGAAAAGCCGGGTATTAATGCTGCTAAATCCCGACAACGACCCACTCGGCGCCGGCTACCACATCATCCAGTCGAAGATCGCCATTGGCTCCGGAGGACTATTTGGCAAAGGCTGGCTGAACGGCAGCCAGGGACAACTGGAGTTTCTTCCGGAACGCTCGACCGACTTCATTTTCGCAGTGATTGGCGAAGAATTCGGGCTAATGGGTGCGCTCGTCATTCTGCTCTTGTATCTGTGCATCGTCGGTCGTGGATTATTTATTGCAGTAGTAGCGCAGGATACCTTTTCACGCCTGCTCGCCGGCAGCATCAGCCTGACCTTTTTCTTCTACATATTTGTAAATACGTCGATGGTTACCGGACTGTTACCAGTGGTCGGCGTACCGTTACCACTCATCAGTGCCGGAGGCACATCAATGGTGACCCTGCTGGCCGGTTTCGGTATTCTGATGTCTGTCCATACGCATCGGAAGCTACTACCCAGATGACACGAAATCAATTGACCCAACCCCGCCATTACCTGCCCGTTACCGTACTGACCATCATCAGTCTTTTACCCTGCGCATCACTCGCAATCGATGCGTATCGCGATGATGTCAGGGTCTTCATTAACGAGCTGGTGAAGCAGCATGATCTGGACAAGGACTATGTTCAGTCAATACTGGCGCAATCCAGAACCAAGCAGAAAATTCTTGACGCCATCAGCAGACCCGCGGAAAAAACCCGCCCCTGGCATGAATATCGCGAGATTTTCATCACCCCGAAAAGGATCGCTGCAGGCAAAGACTTCCTCACCGAGCATGCCGACAGGCTGGCCCGTGTCAGTGCCAAAACCGGTGTACCGGCCGAAATAATCACTGCAATTATTGGTGTTGAAACCTTTTATGGACGCATAACCGGTGGCTACCGGGTCATCGACGCACTGACCACACTCGGTTTCGATTATCCGCCGCGGGCGAAATTCTTTCGTAGTCAGCTCGCAGAACTGTTCATGCTGGCTCGGGATGAGCAACTTGAATTAACCGAACTCATCGGTTCGTATGCCGGTGCGATGGGGCCACCACAGTTCATCCCGAGCAGTTACCGGGCCTATGCTGTAGACGGCGACGGCGACGGGCGGCGCGACCTGCTCAATAACTGGGATGATATCCTGATGAGTGTCGCAAATTATTTTATCAAGAACGGCTGGCGCAACGGCGAGCCGGTTGCCGTACGCGGCAGTTCGGATAAAAACTTCCGGATACCCACCGGCAAAAACTCACTGAAGATGACCGAAACTGTCGCCTCACTGACAAAACAGGGTATCGTGTTTAAAACCGACCGCAAGAGCGCCACACCGGCACAACTGATCAGCCTCGAGGGCAAAACTGACAGGGAATACTGGGTCGGATTTCACAACTTTTACGTAATCACCCGTTACAATCACAGCGCAATGTATGCACTTGCCGTGCTGCAGTTGTCTGCAGCAATATCAATTGCAGATAGCGGTACCAGCCAAACCGGCCACCACCAGCCCTGACCGCACACCTGGATGAGCAAACAAATTAACAAACCAGCGCACCTCCCGCTTAGCAGGATAGCTGCCCGCGGATTAAGCATTACCCTGCTCATCGGTGCCTGGTCCCTGCTTGGCGGCTGTCAGCAAGCAGTCAGGTGGGAAGGTGCGGCCACGCCACCGCAACGCTCCGCCACCAGTTCAAAACAGCGTAGTACTCGCGGCAATCCACCGTTCTACGAAGTATTCGGCAAGCGCTATTACGTCATGAACGACAGCCATGGATTTAAAGAACGTGGTGTCGCCTCGTGGTACGGCAAAAAATTTCACGGCAGGTCAACATCGAGCGGGGTTATCTACGACATGTATGCGTTGACAGCCGCACACAAAACCCTGCCGTTACCCACCAGGGTGCGGGTTCACAATCTTAATAATGGCCGCAGCATCGTTGTGACAGTCAACGATCGCGGCCCATTCGTCAATAACCGGATTATCGACCTGTCATATGCTGCAGCCATGCAGCTCGACATAATCAGGGCCGGCACCGCCCTGGTCGAGATCGAGGTGCTAACCAACCCGGAAGCGGACGCCAGCAGCGCAGTCACGGCTACCCCTGCCATGCAGCAGGAGCAACAGGCCGAACCACCACTCGACATCAGTCTGTATCTGCAGGTGGGCGCCTTCGGTGACCGGAGCAACGCACAACTACTCCTCAACCGACTGCACGGCAACGGGTTTGCGAATGCCGTCATCCGCTCGGATAAGGCCGACGCAACATCCATATTCCGGGTACGGTTGGGGCCGATCACGAATGTCACTGAATACGATAAATTGATCGAGAAGATGACGGCTCTCAATATTATCGATACCCATCTGGTCAGTGAATCAGCGAATGACCCGGGTAGCTAATGCCCATCACCGGACAACCGTTATATCATTGGCAGCGGTTATTGATTATTTCAGGTTTTTTTCCAGGGTTTTCTCGTCGGGAGTTCAAAATGACTAAACTCCGCAGCACGGCACTTCTGGGTGCCGGCATTTTGTGCTTCATAGGGCTGGCACAGGCACAGATCCCGATACCCGCAGGACCGGAGATCGGCGCACGTGGTTACGTGCTACTCGATCACCATAGCGGTCGTATCCTGACCGCAAAGAATGAAAACGAACGCCTGGAGCCTGCCAGCATTACCAAGTTAATGACCGCTTACGTTGTGTTCAGGATGCTGCAATCCGGGCAAATATCGCTGGATGACCCGGTGATGGTCAGTGAAAAAGCCTGGCGCACATCCGGCTCTCGAATGTTCATAGAAGTTGGCTCGCGTGTAACGGTCAACATGCTGCTGCAAGGCATGATTGTGCAATCCGGCAATGATGCCAGCGTCGCACTGGCCGAACACATTGCCGGTAACGAAACGATATTTGCGCAATTGATGAATCAATATGCCGCTGAACTGGGCATGCTGAATACGCAGTACCAGAACTCAACAGGGCTGCCCGCCGAAAATCACTTTACCTCGGCGACTGATATTGCACGGCTGGCAACCACGCTGATTAAGGAATTTCCCGATTACTACAAGTGGTATTCGCAAAAAGAATTTACTTACAACAAGATCACCCAGAAAAATCGCAATACGTTGCTCTGGCGTGATCCGAGTGTCGACGGTTTAAAGACTGGCATGACCGACGCTGCCGGCTATTGCCTGGTGTCATCGGCAAAACGTGAGGAAATGCGACTAATCAGTGTCGTACTTGGCACTAAAAGCACCTCAGCGCGGGCGAAAGACTCGCAGGCACTGCTGAATTACGGGTTTCGTTTTTATGAAACCCGGTTGTTGTATCCGGCCGGTAACTCCGTAACCGAAGCGCGGGTCTGGAAAGGCAATACCGAAATGACCAGCATAGGGCTGCAGCAAGATCTGTATATCACGATACCGCGCGGCAGCTATAAGCAACTCGAGGCCAAGGTTGATTTACCGCCCCAACTGATAGCGCCCGTTGACCGGACCACCCGACTCGGTACGGTACGGGTAAACCTCAACAACGAGATGGTAGCCGAAGCAAACCTGTTCTCGCTAATGCCTATAGATGAAGGCACATTGTGGCAGGTTGCCAAGGATTCGGTACTGCTCTGGTTCGAATAAATGACACAACCGCTCGCTATTGTCGGCTTAAACGGTAAATTCCTGCCGCTAGTCGATGCACATATTTCACCACTCGATCGTGGCTTTCTGTTTGCCGATGCAGTTTACGAGGTCGTGCCGGTACATGACGGCAAACCGGTGCTGCTCACCGCTCATATCACGCGACTGGCTTGCAGTCTGCGGGCAATCAACATCCGGAATCCGCATAATGAGAACGAGTGGCGCAACCTGATTGCCGAACTCATCGAGCGCAACGGTGGTGGAACCATGGCTATCTACCTGCAGGTAAGTCGCGGAACCGATGCCGGCCGGAATCATGTTTATGCAGAAAATCTCCGCCCCACCGTATTTGCCATGGCTACAGAACTTGGCAGACATGACTACACCGCTGGCGTCACGGCAATCACCTTGCCGGACGAACGCTGGGACCGTTGCGACATCAAGTCGACTGCGCTGTTACCCAATATCCTGGCTCGGCAAAAAGCCGCTGCAGTTGGGGCAATCGATGCAATCCTGGTTGACCACGATCACGTTACCGAAGGTGCGGTCAGTTCGGTCATTATTGTCGAACATGAAACCCTCGTGCGTACACCGCACGGTACCGAGGTACTCCCCGGCACCACCACAGATCATGTCATTGCCATTGCCGGCGATGCCGGCTATGCCTGTCACGACCAACGCTTGACGGTTGCGCGCCTGCTGGCTGCCGATGAAGTGTGGCTGACCGGTGCGACAAAAGGCATCGCACCGGTGATCAGCATCGACGAACAAATCATCGGCGACGGTCGTCCGGGCCCGGTCTGGACAGTGGTAAATCGGTTATACGAGACATGGCCGCATGATTGAAGGGGAAAGCCTGATCGAATTCCCGTGCCGGTTCCCGATCAAGGTTATGGGTCGCGATAACACCGGGTTCAAAGCGCATGTACTACAGCTTATCAGCCCCCATGTAGACGATATCACCACCGCCGAGGTTGCGACCCGGGCCAGCAAAAACGGTAACTTTATCTCGCTTACTGTCATGATTGATGCTCGCAACCAGGCCCAGCTCGATCGTATCTACCAGGCGTTGACTGCCAGCGAACAAGTGCTTTATGTGCTCTAGCTACAATTGACAGCCCTGATTAAGTCGCCACACGAAACGCGAAAAACAGGCAGCACCAAGGTCATGATCCAAATCCGCAAACCCGGTCTGGTCGACTACACAGCAACGCTGGCGGCGATGAAAGAATTTACCGACTGCCGTTCTGCCGACACCCCCGACGAGCTATGGCTGCTTGAACATGCTCCCGTTTTCACGCTGGGGCTGGCTGCCAAACGTAGCGACCTGCTAGCCCCCGGTAAAATACCCGTTGTGCAGGTCGATCGCGGCGGACAGGTCACTTATCACGGCCCCGGCCAGCTTGTCGCCTATACCCTGATTGACCTCAAACGAGCCGGACTGAACGCACGCTCACTTGTTTCTGCGCTGGAGAATGCAGTCATCAATACCGTAGCCGAATACGGCATCAAGGCACACAGTCTGCGCAAAGCGCCGGGGGTTTATGTCGGTACAGCAAAACTCGCAAGTATCGGGCTGCGGATCCGCCGTGGCTGCAGTTACCACGGCCTTGCACTAAACGTCGATCTCGATCTTACCCCGTTTACCAGGATCAACCCGTGCGGGTTTGCTGGCATGCAAATGACCCAATTAACCTCACTCGGCGGCCCGGGCGACCTGGATCAGGTTGCCGATGACCTCGGCAACCGGTTACAGCAGTTGCGCAACTAAAAACCGGAGCAACTGCAAATAATGCCAGCGTGAGGTGTCGCTGGCTTCTTTCTGCCGACATCCATCGGCAACCCTGGCTGAATCCCTACCCGTTCGGATCACACAGCCATCACTCATCCGCCAGCAAGCGATCCAGCGCAGCAAGTCGCTGCGGCGTACCAACATCCAGCCAGCGCCCGGTAAAAAGCTCACCGGACAGCACATTGCGTTCGATCGCCTGGTCGAGCAGCGGCGCAAGTGGAAATTTCCCGCCACTGGCACCGGCAAACAAATCCGGATGCAATACAGCGACACCTGCATAAGTCAGAGTGTGCTCAGCGCGCCGAATCACCCGCCCTGCCGCCAGTGAAAAATCGCCGCCCGGGTTATGCCCGGGATTGGGCACCATCACCAGGTGTCCCAGCGACTGGTCCGCCAGACCCCGCTCAACGTAGTCATATGAGCAGAAAATATCGCCATTCACGAGCCAGAAGGGGGCCTCTCCAAGCCAGGATAAGGCCCGGTAGACACCACCCCCGGTTTCCAGCGCCTCGGATCCTTCGTCGCTATATGAAACATTAATACCATATTTGGACCCATCCCCCACCCAATCACGTATCTGACTACCCCGCCAGGCCAGATTTATAATAATGTCGCCAATACCCCCGCGTGCCAGCGCCGCGAGATGGTAATCAATCAGCGGTATGCCGTTGGCTGGCAATAGTGGTTTGGGCTTCTCATCGGTCAGCGGGCGCATACGTTCACCCCGACCGGCGGCAAGAATCATTGCTTTCATCCGTATAGTGTAAGTAAAACCGGGCTTTATTGAATCACCAGCCAGCGAATAACCGATCAGGAAAATAATCGTTATAAAATTCCTTCCGGCTATATTTTTCTTATAATCAGAGCTTCGTGCATTCTCGCTTGTCCGGTAACCCAGTTGCGAATATTCTCACTGACCCTTTTTGCGTGTCTGCCTATCATGGCAGGCACTGTGACCGCCGAAGAACCTGCTACGGTTAAGGTTAGCAATGGTGATGCCCCAAACTGGGGCGAGTGCCGGGTTCCCGACCCTCCGCCATTCGCATTACCGGACACTAATCTGCCGGATGATGAATTGGCGGTTTTCAGTGGCAGAGCTGAACTCAAGCTCGATGGTAACGCGAGTTTCAGTGACGATATTTCCCTCGTCAGCGGCAACCGGCTGCTGACTGCAAAGGGTGCAAGCTATGATCGTGAGTCCGGCGTATTCTCTGTAACGGGCGAAGTTGAATTTCGTGACCCGCAAACCAGGATAACTGCCAACCGGGGTGAATTTAACCAACATTCACAGGAACTTCGCTTCGATGAAACCGAGTTCCAATTGTGGTCTGTTCCTGCCCGCGGCAAGAGTAAATACATCAAGACGGAAAGAAACGGCAAGCTGCGCCTGAATACAGTCAGTTACACATCATGCCCCGAAGGTAACAACGGTTGGCTGCTGAAAGCGAGCAAGATTCGCATAGACCGAAGCCGCGGTATCGGTACCGCAAAAAATGCCCGGCTTGAATTCAAGGGCGTCCCCTTTCTGTACCTGCCCTATATTTCTTACCCGGTGACAAACCAACGTAAGTCGGGCTGGCTGATCCCAAAGATCGGTTCAAGTCAGCAACGGGGCCTTGATGTTGAATTTCCTTATTACTGGAATATAGCGCCACAGTATGATGCAACGTTGACCCCCCGTTACATGTCAAAACGTGGAATCCAGCTGAATACTGAGTTTCGTTATCTAAAGGAATACGGTGACGGGGTCATAAGTGGTGAAATCCTGCCCAATGATGACGTCACCAATCAACACCGCGCACTGGTTGCATGGCAACACACAACCAACTTCAGCAGCAATTGGCGGGGACAAATCGATGCGATTCATGTATCGGACTCAGCTTACTTTGAGGAATTGTCATCCGGACTGGGTAATACGAGTCAGACCCACCTGCAACGCCGGGCAGATCTGGAGTTTTTTAATGACAACTGGTCGGCTCTATTGCGGTTTGAGGATTACCAGACAATAGATGACGCAATCACTGTTGCTGACCTGCCGTATACCACCCTGCCCAAGCTGGCGGTGCGTGGTTTTAAACCGAATGGATGGCTTGGACTGAAATACACACTCGACACTGAAATCTCATATTTTGATCATGAGACCCGGGAGACCGGCTTACGCACACATATTCAGCCGGAGATAGCAGCGCCCAGGCAATGGCATTCAATCCAAATTGAACCGGCTGTCGCGTTTGACTACACGGCCTATCAGTTGAACGATACTGCGCCCGGGGCTACCGATAACCCCAGCCGCGCAGTGCCGATATATAGTATCGATGCCCACACGGTATTCGAACGTCTGACAACCAAACGCGGCTGGCTGCAAACCCTTGAACCGCAGTTGCTGTATACCTACATTCCATTTCATGACCAGACTGATCTGCCGGTTTTTGACACGATTGAACCAGACCTTAATGTCGTTCAATTGTTCAGGAAAAACCGTTTCGTTGGCTACGACCGACTCGGCGACACCAACCAATTGAGCATGGGAATCACAACCCGATTAATTGATGCAGATGATGGTGATGAATTCATGAATGCGACGATCGGCCAGATCCTGTATTTCAATTCCCTCGATGTCACGCTGCCGGATGGTCTGTCCAGCGACAGTAATTCCTCTGATTACCTGTTTGAGTTTGGCCTTAAATTTCACGAGAACTGGCGGATGCGACTGGGCTACCAGTACAACACCCACTCAAAAAAGTCGAAAAAGACCGAGCTACGCCTCAACTATCGTGCCAGCGATTTAAAACTGGCCAATGTATCGTACCGGTTTCGAGGCAATACACTTGAAGAAATCGATGTGTCTGCTGCCTGGCCGATCTCCGAACACTGGCGTCTCGTCGGGCGCTATGATCACTCTATTCTTGATAAAAAAGCCCTGGAGCGTTTTGTCGGTTTCGAGTACGACACATGCTGCTGGTCGATTCGCGGCATCTGGCAGCGCAACCTGACGAATCGGGCCGGCGAATCTGACACATCCTTTTCCGTGCAACTTCTGCTCAAGGGCCTCGGAAATAATACGAGTGCTGCCGACCACTGGCTGGACCGTGGTATTCTTGATTATTACTAATTTACCGTACTCAAGGTGGCTGTTGCCACAGGTAATATAAGAGTTTATTCATGCTTAAGTTATTACAATTACTGTTAGTTATTTGTCTGCTGCATTCGGCATCGCTGATGGCCCAGACGTTGGATCTGAGCAGCACCGGTGAACTGCTTGATGGCATCGCTGCTACTGTCAACGAAGGTGTCGTTCTGAAGAGTGAGGTTACCAGGGAACTCAGGCGTATCATCGAAAACCTGCGCGCACAGGATGCCCAGATTCCACCAACCAGCACCCTCGCATCACAGATTCTCGAACGACTGATTATCAGGCGCATCCAGTTACAGAGAGCCGAACGCATTGGCATTCGGATTCCTGATGAGCAACTGAACATTACTCTGGCCGACATTGCCCAACGCAATGCCATTTCTTTGTCAGAGTTACCGACAATGCTTGCACAACAAGGCATCGAGTACACGATTTTTCGCAGCGAGATGCGCGAACAACTTACCATAGATCAATTACGTCAACGCGATGTCATCACACGAATTAATGTCACCCCACGAGAACTGGAAGAACATCTCGCACGACTGGCCGGACGTGCGACACAGAACGAAGAGTTCAGGCTTTCACATATACTTATTTCAATTCCAAGCGATGCCACGGTAGACAATATTTCGGCCGCTGAAAGTAACGTATTCTCTATTCTTGAACGTGCGCGCAACGGTGAATCCTTTTTTGAACTTGCGGTCGCAAATTCAGATGGACAAAGTGCGTTGCAAGGTGGTGATCTGGGCTGGCGACGCGGCAATGAACTGCCAACACTATTTGCGGATATCGTACCGGAACTCGAGCCCGGACAAATCAGCGAGCCGACACGTAGCGCAAGTGGTTTCCACCTCATCCGGCTTGACGAACGGCGCGGCGCAGATCCGATTATGGAACAGCAGACACATGCCCGGCACATCCTGCTCACCACCAATGAAGTACTTGATGATGATGCCGTGCGTCAAAAACTGATGGCAATCCGTCAGCAAATCAGCGCCGGCGATGACTTCGCGGCGGTCGCTACCGTCATGTCTGAAGACCCGGGCTCAGCTGTAAACGGTGGCGATCTTGGCTGGAGCGGCCCCGGAATCTTCGTGCCTGAATTCCAGGCAGTCTGCGATTCACTTGAACCGGGCGAAATCAGCGAACCTTTCCAGTCACCGTTTGGCTGGCATATTGTGCTGTTGCTTGATCGCCGCGTGCAGGACATGACCGAAGAAGTCGAACGACGTGAGGCAATCATGGCTATTCGTAACAGCAAGCTCGAAGAAGAAACTGAATTATGGACACGGCGTTTGCGCGATCAGGCATTTGTTGAATACAAACTATAGTCCAAATGTAAGCTCGCGCAGTAACCTGATCTGCAATGCAATCCCCGGTTCCACGCATAGCAATTACGCCTGGTGAGCCGTCCGGTATCGGACCGGATGTCGTCATTGCCCTCGCCGAGCGTGACTGGCCGGTCGAACTCGTTATCATTGCTGACCCAAACCTGATTGCCGATCGAGCCATACAACTCGGCAAAAAAATTGAAATTTGTCCTTATGAGGTGCATGCACCAGCAGCAACAACCAGGCCTGGTCGACTTATCGTTACCGGTGAGCCGCTCCGCACAGCATGCGAAACAGGTCACCTCGATCCGGCCAATGGCGAATATGTCCTGGCCGCGCTGAAACGTGCCTGTGACGGCTGCCTGAGCGGTGAATTCAGGGCCATGGTCACAGCCCCGGTAAATAAAGCTGTTATCAATGCTGCGGGCATCCCGTTCTCAGGCCATACCGAATTTCTCGCCGAACAAACCGGCACCCCGCAACCACTCATGCTACTCGTCGCAGACACCTTGCGTGTCGCACTCATTACGACACACCTGGCCTTAAGAGAAGTTCCGGGCGTTATTACCGGCGAACTAATCCAACAGGCTTTCAAGTTGCTACATCTTGGCCTGAGATCTCATTTCGGCATCAAATCACCACGCATCATCGTACTCGGTCTGAACCCACATGCCGGGGAAGCGGGATACCTGGGACAAGAAGAAGTAAAAATAATTGAGCCCGCACTCGCACAACTGGCCACTACCGGGTACAACCCTGTCGGTCCCCTGCCGGCCGACACAGCTTTTACGCCAGCGCACCTGTCACAGGCGGATGCCGTGCTCGCCATGTATCACGACCAGGGACTGCCGGTGTTAAAAAACCACGGGTTTGGCAAGGCTGTCAACGTCACCCTCGGCCTGCCGATCATTCGCACTTCCGTCGATCATGGCACAGCACTGGAACTGGCCGGTAGCGGGCTTGCCAGGCCGGACAGCCTGTATGCAGCGCTCACTCTCGCAATCGAGATGGTGAGTAACTCTCCACCATGAACAACCCACCTGCGCGCAAGCGATTCGGCCAGCACTTTTTGCATGACCAGAATATTCTCAACAAAATTATTGCCGCCATTCATCCGCAGCCCGACCAGCATTTTGTAGAAATCGGTCCCGGACGCGGCGCGATGACCCGACTGCTGGTCAAATCCATCGACACGCTGGATGCCATCGAGATTGATCATGATCTGGCCGCCGCGCTGCCGAATGAAGTCATGTCACCAAAGCTGACGGTTCATGAAACGGACGCGCTGGACTTTGACTTCACCCGGCTACAGGCCGATCACGCTCCGTTACGGCTGGCCGGCAACCTGCCCTATAACATCTCGACACCACTGCTATTTCACATTCTCAGCTATAACGAATTATTTACAGATATCCATATCATGCTGCAAAAAGAAGTAGCCCAACGCATCGCCGCCGGACCCGGCAACCGAACCTACGGACGTCTGAGTGTCGCAATTGCAGCTCGCTGTGAGATCGAAACGCTATTCCACATCAAGCCCGGCTCATTCACGCCGGCACCCAGAGTTGAATCCTCATTTGTCCGCCTGCGTCCGGATGCCGCCCGGCGCACCCGGATCGTGCAGCATGATGCCTTTGACCAGGTCGTAAAACAGGCGTTCGGCCAGCGTCGCAAACAACTGGCTAACGCACTCGGTAAACTACTGACTGTGGCGCAGATTGAATCGGCCAACATCGACCCGAGAAGCCGTGCGGAACAATTAACCGTGGCGCAATTCATCACCCTTGGCAACTTGTATGCTGCTCACAACAGTGCGCACCGCACAGGTTAAGATTAGCTATGAACAGGCAATCCATCCAGATTGATGTCGAAACCAATTATCTTGCAGATCAATCAGATATGGAGGATCAACGGTACGTGTTTGCCTACACGGTCACAATCCGTAATACCGGCAAACTAGCGGTGCAACTGCTCACCCGATGCTGGCTGGTCACAGACGCAGGCGGCAAGGTCCGCGAAATCCGTGGCGACGGAGTCGTCGGTGAACAACCACGAATCAGACCCGGTGAATACCACCGGTATTCCAGCCTGTCGATTATCACCACACCGGTAGGCACGATGGAAGGCAGTTACGGCATGATAGATGCCGAGGATGAAAAATTTTTGGTATCGATTCCTGTCTTCAGACTCGCTATGCCAGGCATACTGAATTAATGGCTATATTCGCGATAGGCGACATACAGGGCTGCTACGATGAACTCGCCCGTCTCGTCGACAAGCTCAGTTTTGATCCGGATCGTGACGAACTATGGTTCGTCGGTGACCTCGTCAACCGTGGACCACGCTCACTGGACGTATTGCGTTTTGTGCGCAGCCTTAAAGAATCATCAACCGTGGTACTTGGCAATCACGATCTGCACCTGCTCGCGGCTCGTGAGAACCCTGACCGAATCGATAAACCACTACGAAAAATTCTTGCCGCCCATGATGCCGATGAACTACTTCACTGGTTGCGTCACCAGCCACTGGTACATTACCGACCCGATCTGAACACCCTGATGGTACACGCGGGGATCCACCCGACCTGGGATCTGCTGACAACCGTCAACCTGGCCCGTGAAGCAGAACAGATTATAGGCGGTAAAAAATACCGGCAATTCCTGAGCGCCATGTACAGCGACAAACCCAGTCGCTGGTCACCCGATCTGTCCGGCATCAAACGAATCAGGTTTATTATCAATTGTTTAACCCGAATCCGCTTCTGCCGCCCGAATGGCGAACTGGATTTCATCCAGAAAGGCCCCCCAAAAAAGGAGACGCAAGCGCTCATACCATGGTTCGACTTTCCCGACCGGGCGAACCGGTCAGTGCGTATCGTCTGCGGCCACTGGTCATCACTCGGCCTGATAAACAACCCGAAAACACTGATGATCGATACCGGCTGTGTCTGGGGACGCGAGTTAACCGCCGCAAGAATTGATGGATCCGTCCAAATTGTCAGCGTCAAAGCCAAAAAAACCAAATAACAACCCAAACTTCCAGCTGGTCAGGTATTTTTCGTCATATATCATTCAGAAACCTTAAAGCAACTTGCTGCGTTTCTGAATGATATATGACGAAAAATACCGCCCATGAAAATAGCTAAAAATCTCAAAACTGCTGCAACCACCCCCCAACTCTAAACAGCAACAGCTGCCTTAATATGCGGATGTGACTCATAACCAACAATGTCAAAGTCTTCACCGCGATAAGCAAACAAATCCGCCGGCCGCCGCTGTAACACAAGTCGTGGTAACGGCAACGGTTCGCGTTCGAGTTGCTTGCGGGTCTGATCCAGGTGATTCAGGTAGAGGTGACAATCACCGCCCGTCCAGATGAAATCACCGACTTTCAGGTCGGCCTGTTGCGCCACCATATGCGTTAACAGTGCATATGAGGCGATATTGAACGGCACCCCGAGAAAAATATCCGCACTGCGCTGGTAAAGCTGGCATGACAGATAGCCATTAGCTACATAGAATTGAAACAGGCAATGACACGGTGCCAGTGCCATCTTATTAAGTTCTGCAACATTCCAGGCACTCACAATGATCCGGCGTGAATCCGGATCACGACGCAGCGTCTCGACGACCTGACTGATCTGATCGATGGCCTCACCATTCGGAGTGGGCCACGAACGCCACTGGGCGCCGTAAACCGGGCCGAGATCGCCATCCGGACCGGCCCATTCATCCCAGATGGTAACGTTATTATCATTAAGATAAGCGACATGGGTGTCGCCATTCAGAAACCACAATAATTCATAAATGATCGATCGGGTATGAATTTTCTTGGTGGTAACCAGCGGGAAACCATCACGCAGATTAAAGCGCATCTGATGACCGAATACACTCAGCGTACCGGTCCCGGTTCGATCATCCTTTCGCGCACCATCATCCAGCACACGTTGCATCAGTTGTAGATATTGCTGCAAGTTTCCCTACCCCCCGGTACATCCAAAACCAATAAACCGCTCATGTTCCGGCCTGACGCCGATAAGCCAGCCACAATAACAGTATGCCACCGACAATCATCGGAAGGGTTAAAACCTGCCCCATTGTGACCCAGCCAAACGCCAGGTAATCAATATGAGAATCGGGCAAACGCACCATTTCTACACTAAATCGAGACAACCCGTAGCCCAGCAGGAAGACACCGGTTACCGATTGCACAGGCCGCGGCCGCGATGAAAAAATCCAGATCACAGCAAATAACAGAAAACCTTCGAGCATGGCTTCGTATAACGGCGACGGATGGAGCGGTGGCGTCCACACTGTACCGCGCGGCAGTTTCAATTGATCGAAGCACAGGTCAAAGAAACGTTGATTGGTACAATCGACCTGCATGGCCCACGGCACGGAACCGGGACGGCCCCACAACTCACCGTTGATAAAATTACCGATCCGCCCGGCAGCCAGGCCAAGGCACGCCATCGGCGCGACAAAATCATTCAGCTGCCACCATGTACAGCCGAGTTTACGGGTAAACAGCCAGGTCGCAACCGCGACGCCGAGAAAACCCCCGTGGAAAGACATGCCACCCTGCCAGATTCTGAGCAAACTCAGCGGATCAGCAACCACCTGGCTGAAGTTATAAAACAGCATGTAACCAAGTCGGCCGCCAATAATGACGCCGATAGCAACATAAAACAGCAGGTCGTCAACCTTCTCAACCGGCACTACCGCACCCGGCCGGCTGGCGCGGCGACGCATCAGAAACCAGGCCGCCGCAAAACCAAACAAATACATCAGGCCATACCAACGAATCGCAACCGGGCCCAGCTGTAACGCAATCGGATCAAAACCGGAGTATTGCAAGATCTTTATTCTCTAGGTGTAATAAAAGTTTAGTGGTCGAACAAGGTAGAGAATATCCTGTCTGACCTGACCCCGGGAAATTTTTTGCCTGATTGAATGTCACAGCTGATGAACTCACTGAAAAATGAAACCAGCCCGTATCTGCTCCAGCATGCGGACAATCCGGTCAACTGGTATCCGTGGGGTGAGCAGGCTCTGGAGCTTGCATGCCAGCAAAACAAGCCGATCCTGCTGTCAATCGGTTATTCGGCTTGCCACTGGTGCCATGTCATGGCACATGAATCTTTTGAGGACAAACCAACGGCAGATTTGATGAATCAACTTTTCGTCAACATTAAAATCGACCGTGAAGAACGACCCGACATCGACAAAATCTACCAATCTGCACACCTGTTGATTCAGCGCCGACCCGGCGGCTGGCCGCTGACAGTGTTTCTGAGTCCGCACGATCAGCGTCCTTACTTCACCGGCACCTATTTCCCCAACCAGCCTCGTGACGGTATGCCGGCATTTACCGATCTGCTGCACAAGGCAAGTGAACATTTTCACGCCAACGGTGACGCCGTCAGCGAATACGGTCAGATCCTTGTCAATGCACTGACCCAGGTCGACACGCACCAACCGGCCGCTGAAGACCCGTTTTCCGGCCACTCACTGACGGCGGCACGCGAAACCCTCGAGCGGATGTTCGATGGTGAAAACGGCGGATTCGACACTGCGCCGAAATTTCCAAATCCGACGAACCTGGATCGAATGATGCGGCACTGGCGCAATACAGCCCACAGCAGCCAGGACAGTGAGTCCGACCAGCAAGCCATGTTCATCTGTGCGCTCACCCTGACCCGGATGGCCGAAGGCGGCATCTTCGACCAGGTTGGCGGCGGCTTCTACCGCTACTCCGTCGATGCCGAATGGACCATCCCGCACTTTGAAAAAATGCTTTGCGACAATGCCGAACTTCTGGCGCTATACGCTCATTTCTGGCAAATCAGCGGTGACGACACTTATCGCCGCATCGCGCTCGACACAGTCGAGTGGGCATTACGCGAGATGCGGGCACCGAATGGCGGCTTCTACTCGGCCCTCGACGCTGATTCAGACGGCACTGAAGGCCAGTTCTACGTCTGGACCCCGGACGAGATTCGGACCATTCTGACGGATGACGAATACTCGGTTTTCGCGCCCCGCTACGGACTCGATAACCCGGCTAATTTCGCCGGCAGCTGGCATTTACGAATCAACACAACACTCGAATCAATCGCGGCCGGGGTTGGACAAACTCCGGCAACCGTGCAGCAGTTGATTGATGCAGCACGAAACAAATTACTCACCGCCCGCGCTACCCGCACGCGCCCCGACCGCGACGACAAGATTCTGGCCAGCTGGAATGCGCTGATGATTCGCGGCTGCGCAATCGCCGCTCGCGCATTGCAGGAGCAACAGTTCGCCGTGGTAGCCGCCGAAGCGCTCGACTTTGTGCGCCGCCACATGGTTGTCGATGGCCGCTTATACGCAACCTACCGGGATGGGCAGGCAAAATTTAATGCTTATCTGGACGATTATGCTTTCCTGCTCAACGCAACGTTGGAACTGTTGCAGTCACGCTGGGACAGCGAACACCTGGAATTTGCAATCTGGCTGGCCGAACGGCTGCTGGCCGATTTCAGCGACACCAAACACGGTGGATTCTTTTTTACCGCCAGCGGACACGAACAGTTAATCCATCGCAGCAAGACCATGGCTGATGAAGCCTTGCCATCGGGTAATGGAATCGCCGCACTCGCCCTCAATCGTCTCGGCCATCTGCTCGCTGAAAGCAAATACCTGGATGCGGCAATTGCAACAATCAGGGCAGCCGGCAGTGCACTTGATGAATTCCCCCATGCACATGCCTCGCTGGTCACAGCACTCGATGAGATCCTGGACCCGGCTGAAATCATCGTGCTGCGCGGCGAGCAGGAAGAAATCTCCAGATGGGCGCTGGCGATCGGTGCGATCTACACACCCAAACGCCTCATCTATGCAATCCCGAACAGCGTCACAAACCTGCCCGGCGCACTGTCTGCCCGCGCCCCAGGCGACCGGTCGATTGCCTACATTTGCCGCGGCACTTCTTGCAGCCAGCCGTTGACTTCACTTGCAGCGATTGCCGCTGCACTAAGCGATTAGCAACCATACCAGTTACACAACTACCGCCCCCCTGCAATTGCCACCGCTCGGATGAGCGGCCAGTCAATGGTTTACATTGCTCAAGCGAGCAGCCCACAATGGATTAGCATTCGTCACGCCGGACTATAATGAAAGATATACCGCCACCGTGCACCCACAGGCGCAAACTGCTCACCGCCATCGGCGCAATCCCGCTCGCATTCGGCACCAGCCGTTACCTGCGCGCCGCTGAGCAACAGGACATCATTATTCTGGGAGCCGGCCTGGCTGGCCTGTACAGTGCGATGCTGCTCGAAGAGCAGGGCTTTAATGTAACTCTGCTCGAGGCCTCCGACCATGTGGGTGGCCGGGTACAGACTCGCACACTCGGCGGCGTCCGGCATGAACTCGGCGCCAGCGATATCGGGGTCATGTATGCGCGGGTCCTGGACATGATGCGCCGCCTGAATCTGCAACTCGTGCCCAGCGCCATTAGCATCAAGCCTTATAGCTACCACATTAACGGCCGGCTACTAAACGAAACAGAATGGGCATCAGCCGATGTCAACCGGACGACCGGTGATGAGCGGGTGATTGCGCCATCACGACTGCAATCTCACCTGCTCAGTCGCTATAACCCGCTGGAGAATCTTGACGACTGGCTGCAGCCAGAACATCACCGGCTGGATATACCGATAGCACAATATCTCACCAGCCGGGGCGTCTCTGACGAGGCGATTCGCCTGTTCGGACACGCATATAACGGTATCGGCATGAACCGGACGTCGGCCTTGTCGCTGTTCCGCGATACGACGCGCACACAATTCGGCATCAAGGCCTTTCGAACCATGCAAGCTGCCGGGCAGCCGGTCTCGCCGTTAAGCCAGGTGGCCGGCGGCAACCAGCGCCTGCCCGAAGCCATGGCGGCCAGTCTCAGCACCGAGATCCGCTTTAACCGGGCAGCAGCGGCAATTGCTCATGATGCCGAGGGCGTCGAAGTTACCTGTAACGATGGCAGTCGATACCGTGGCGACTTCCTGGTGTCAGCGATCCCGTTAACTGCATTACGCCGCATCGAAATCACCCCAACGCTGTCGGCTGACAAAGCAGCGATCGTGCATCAGATGGAATATTACGCCGCAACCAAATTCTACCTGCAAGCGAAGACACGCTTCTGGGAGACCGACGGTTTTGACGCCAGCATGTGGACCGACGGGGCTGTCGAGCGGGTCTTCGCCGGCACCGACAGCAACGGTGAGGTACATTCACTGCTGGTCTGGATCACCGGCCAGGGCAGCCGGCGTATCGACCAGATGCAGCCCGCAGCAGCAGCACGCCACGTGCTCGACACGTTAGCACGTATCCGCCCCGGATCGAAGAATCAGCTTGAAGTGCTGGGCTATCACTCCTGGGGCCGGACTCCGTACCTCAATGGCTGTGGTCACAGTTACTCCGCGGGGCAAATAAAACGTTATGCAGCCTCCCTGCCCGCCCCGGAGGGGCGCATTCATTTCGCCGGCGAGCATACGCGGCGGCGAGAATTCGGTATGGAAGCGGCCATGGCGTCGGCTGAACGGGTCGTTGGCGAGATTCTGCAGGTCGCCTGAGCAATCAACCATGCTCAGGATAAAAATTCTTTTTGATTAGCCAAAAACAATGAAATTGACAACACTATTGCTTTAAGCACAATTTGGTGCAATCGGGTGTTACAGCTATCAAACCTATACACCTAGCGCCGACAGGAGACCCCATTACATGTGGATACGCAAAAATCATAAGGATCGCCTGAGCGGGAAGAACCTGCCACTACCGACGCAGGTCATATCGAATGAGGAATTCGAGCCGATGCCGCAAACGGTGGATCAAAAAACGGTCGAAAGCCTGATCCTCGAAATGGCTGATGAGTATGGCCGCCGGCTCGGGCTGTCCCGGCGCACATTTTTACAAACAAGCGGCGGTATGGCCGCTGCGTTTCTGGCCATGAACCGCGTGTTCGGCGAGTCCTTCAAGGTCGCGGAGGCTGAGATCCTGGAACCCGAAGCGTTTGCCGAACGATGGCCGAAGGATCAGTTCATCTTCGATGTCCAAACTCACCATGTCAAAGACAGTATGGCGGGACCGGCCATGTTCCGAAAAATGACCGGCAAGCTCGGTCTGAATCCGGAACTTGCTGGCGTTAAACCGGCCCCGGACACGCTACACCGGACGAATTATTTCAAGGAAATTTTCTTTGACAGCGACACGGTCATGGCGATGATCACCGGCGCCGTCATCGGCCCGAAAGAACTCCATGCCTTACCCGCTGAAGAAATGGTCAAGACCCGTAACCTGATCAACGAGGCTGCCGGCTCGCAACGTATGCTCAGTCACGGTCTTGGTGACCCAACGCTCGACAACGCGCTTGAAGACTGTGAGTACCAGGTCAAGGAACTCGGTATCGACGCAATGAAGTTTTACTCGGGTAATCCGACCGGGCCGTGGCGGCTTGATGATGAAAAAATCGCCTACCCATATTTTGAAAAATGTCAGGAACTTGGCATCAAGAACCTGAGCTTTCACAAAGGATTGCCGATGCCCGGCAAGGTGCCGGCCGGAAAACCGAAAGGGTTTTACTGGATGCCGGACGATATCCCTGTGGCTGCGAAAGATTTTCCGGATCTTAACTTCATCATTTACCACTCGGCGATGGAGCACATGGTCTCGACGCTGCCGCCCGGCAAGTCAGGGATGGATGACAACGGTTATATTCCATGGACGACTGATCTGGTCAAATCAGTAAAGGAAGACCCGTCACTGACAAATATTTATGCAGAGCTGGGAACCGTGTTCGCATTCTCGGTCATCACGCACCCGGAAATCTGTGGCCACTTGCTTGGCCAGTTATTCGACGGCTTCGGCGCCGAACGAATTCTGTGGGGTACCGACTGCATCTGGTGGGGCTCGCCACAATGGCTGATCGAATCGTTCCGACGCTTCCAGATTCAGGAGAGCCTGCGTGACCAGTTCGGCTACAAAGAGATCACCGATGCACAGCGGGACATTATCTTCGGCAAAAACGCCGCCGGACTGTATGGCATCGACATCGACGCCGTACTCAAGGCCATCCCCGGCGACAAGCTGACACAGATGAAAACCGCTTACCAGGAAGCCGGGCCACAACCGAGTAACACGACTTACGGCTGGGTACTGGCCTAGAAAGCATGAATATGAAATCTATCAAGCTACTGGGTATTACTGCACTGTTCTGTATCGGCGGACTTGCGGCGCAGGCTGCTGACCAGCCGGCACTTGAAACCAACAACTGCGCCGCAACCGGCAACCTGCGCGGCGATGCCCCGGCGGGTGAGGACGTACACCTTGAGTATTGCGCCGATTGCCATGGCTACGACGGCAAGGCCGAAGTTATTGTCATGCATATGGATGAACCGCCGCATGACCAGACTGATGTCGGCTACATGCAGAAACTGAATGACCAGTTTCTCTACCTGGCCATCTGCAAAGGCGGTGAGGCGATCGGAAAATCGCTGGTGATGCCCGGCTGGGGTGACCTGTTAACAGATCAGGAAATTCGTGATCTTATCGCGTGGATCCGGACATTTTCAGGTACCTGACAAAAAAGATCCGGTCCTCTTTTTCTTGGTGCGGCAATCACGTGGATATCAGCACCATGATTAAAAAAAGGACTCTGACCCCGATCCTGCTGCTGATTCTAAGCGCCTCAATCGTACAGTCAGAAGACTGGACGTATTACGGATTCGATCAGGGCGGCACACGGTTCTCCCCTTTGCAGCAGATTGACCGGAGCAATGTCACAAACCTCGAAGTTGCATGGACACACCGCTACGGCGATCTCCCCAGGTATGCGGATCGAAGCCAGTTCGCCGGTTATCACACCACACCGATCCTGTTACCTGCAGCAGCCGGCAGATCGCTGGTTTTATGCACTCCGTTCAGCCGGGTCATCGCCCTTGACCCGGCAACCGGCAAAGAACGCTGGAATCATGCGCCGGAACTCGATTTGCCTGAAATTCCGACCCGGCTCAAGTGCCTGGGTGTTGCTTACTGGCAGGATTCGCAAGCCACTCAGGGTCAGTCCTGCGCACATAGAATCATCTTTGGCACCCACGACCGACGCATTATCGCTGTCGATGCGACAACCGGCACGCTGTGCCCCGGCTTCGGTGATAGCGGACAGGTCGACGTCAATCCCTTGATTGCTGCGGCAACTCCGGCGCATCCGGATCCGGCCGGAACGACTTTTTCAGCGCCCCCTGTCATCGTCAACGGCGTGGTTGTGATCGGCAACATCAACAACATGAAAAACCAGTTTGCGAATGCCCCAAGCGGTGCAATTCGTGCGTTCGATGCCCGCAGCGGTAAATTCCTGTGGAGCTTCGATCCGGTACCCCGCAATGCAGACGACCCGCAGGCAAAAAACTGGACACCAGGTGCCCTGGCCACGACAGGCGGGGGAAATGCGTGGACCGTGCTATCGGCGGATGAAGAACGTGACCTGGTATTCATTCCGACCTCGAGTGCATCGCCAAATTTTTTCGGCGGTACACGACCCGGTGACAATCGATACGCTAACTCGGTCGTAGCGCTGCAGGCTGCAACCGGTGAAGTAGCATGGCATTTCCAGCACATCCATCACGATGTCTGGGACTGGGATACACCAGCGGCGCCGATGCTTGTCGATATCACTCGTGACGGGCAAACCATTCCGGCTGTTGTGCAATTAACCAAACAGGGCTACGTGTTTGTCCTGCATCGTGACACTGGCGTGCCCCTGTTTGAGGTTGTCGAACGCCCGGTCCCTACTGACGGCGTACCCGGTGAAGTCCTGTCGCCAACCCAGCCTTTCCCGGTCAAGCCCCCGGCGTTGATGAAAACCGGCATCGAACCCGAAGATGCCTGGGGGCTGACCTTCTGGGATCGCGGTAAATGCCGTGAACAAATCGAGACCGCGCGTCACGGCGACATCTTCACACCACCGAGCACCAAGGGCTGGATCATGTATCCAAGCACGGCCGGTGGGCCGAACTGGGGTGGCGGAGCCTTCGACCCGGGACGCAACCTGGTGGTGACCAATGTATCAAAGGTTGGGCTTTGGCTGCGCTTGTTGCCGCAAACGGAAATTGATCCGACAGCTCCCTTCGATGCCGCGGCCGGTGCACCGATGGGACCACCGGCGCCAATCCGGGGTACGGACTATGCGTTGGAGCAAAGAATATTTTTAAGCCCGATATATAACCCGTGCACGCCACCGCCATGGTCCAGTCTCGTTGCTGTCGATGTCGCCGAAGGCAGCATTGCCTGGGACGTACCCCTCGGCACAATTGAAAAACTGTCACCGGTACCGATTCCGTTGAAATGGGGATCACCGAATGCCGGTGGTCCGATCATCACCGCCGGCGGCCTGGTGTTTATCGGCGCGACCGCCGATCACAAATTTCGGGCTTTTGATATCGATAGCGGTGACGAGATCTGGGTCACCGAAACCCCGAGCGCATCGCACTCAACACCGATGACCTACACAGCAGACGGCCGGCAATTTGTAGTCATTGCATCCGGCGGCCATATGTTCATCAACCCGGGCGCCATCGATGACTGGCTCGTAGCCTATGCACTGCCGATTGATTAGGGCAGGAGCGTAAACCTCAGCCAACTGAAATATTTCCCTGCCATTGTCGACCAGGGCGACTGTTGTCACGCCACTGACGTAGCGCTTGGTTAATCTCCGGCTGCGAGCCTGTCACGCAAAGATCTTGAGGACGAACTCAACGGAATACAGGGTATCGGCCTGCGCTTATCGGACTGGCTGCACAACCGCCCGGCTGATACAGAGCTGAATTTTGGCTCGCAATGACCATAGGGTGATCGCAAGAATTCACGAAAGTTTGGCAAAACCTCCGGACATACCGTTAATATAGGGTCTTGATGTGTGGAGTTACTGATCGAACTGAAGCAGGTAACGAGATAAAAAAGGTAGGTCTGCTTTTTCTAGACAGGTATCCGCAGCCTAAACAGTTTGATTGATGTGTTAGTGCTTTGAGGAGTCAATTTGTTATGAGAAAAATGTTAAGTCTGTTTATTTTTACGGTTGCTCTAATGAGCTCTGGAAACGTATTTGCCGGTGCCCACGATGGTGGCGGCGGTGCCGCAGCTTCCGGTGACGGCCACTGTAACTACACCATGGAAAACATGTTTGCCGGACCTTTCAAGGTCTGCCGGATGCCTACTGATGCAGCCGGTTGTGAAGAACTCGGCAATACAGACGACAACGCCGATGCCGTATCCGGTGACGGCGCCTGCCCTGCCGAGGGTGCTGTGGGTACCTGCGACATGGGCGATGTCAAGGAAGTGTATTACGAAGGTGATCCAGGCGGTCTCGAAATTGGCTGTGGATTCCAGAGCGGCGAATGGATTAGCGCTGAATAAACTCTGGCCTGAAGCTACATAACAAAAAGGCAGACGCAAGTCTGCCTTTTTTTATACCCTCGTGAAGAAGATCAGAATATTTTCTGTAACAGGATCAAATAAAAATAAACTCTAACAGATAAAAGAACAAAATCGAAAGAATGGCGCCGGCAGGGATCGTAATAAGCCATGACATGAAGATTCGCCCGACGACACTCAAATCAATCGCAGATATACCGCGCGCCATACCGACACCCAGGACAGCACCAACCAACGTATGCGTTGTGGAGACTGGTATGCCGGTACCGGAAGCAATGACGATTGTTGTTGCAGCAGCAAGCTCAGCAGCAAAACCGCGGCTTGGCGTGAGGTGAGTAATTTTCTTGCCAACCGTCGCAATCACGTGGCGGCCGAATGTCGCCAGACCAACGACAATTCCCATACCACCAAGTAACAGTATCCAGATCGAAACCGGCGCACTCTGAGTCACCTCGCCTTCCTGGGCAATACTTATAACAGCCGCAACAGGACCGATTGCATTCGCCACATCATTTGAACCATGCGCAAAGGCCATGCCGCAGGCGGTTACAACCATCAGCACCGCAAATACCCGTTCGACCGTAAAGTAATGAAATTTCTTTTCGGCTTTGCGGTTTGGTTGAATGCGCTGAATGAAGAATTTACCGATAACTGCAACGATGAGGCCGCAACCCATTGCTATCAAATAAGTTTCTATTAGCGATAAGTCCGAACCAGCAGCAACATGCTTAAGGCCCTTGAGCATGGTTACCAGCGCAATCATAAAAACGGCCAGAAAGATGTAGAACGGCACGTAGCGCTTGGCTCTAACAAGCGGATCCGGGCGCGACAGGATCAGCCACTGAACCGAATTGAACAACAGGAAAGACAGGATTCCAGCGATCAATGGCGAAGCCACCCAACTGGCAACGATGGCGCCAACCTTTCCCCACTGCACCGAATTCAAACCAATTCCGACCATTGCAAAGCCGATAATTGCACCAACAATCGAATGTGTTGTCGACACAGGCCAGCCACGCCATGATGCGATCAACAACCACACGCCGGCCGCCAGCAACGCAGCGAGCATACCCATAACCAGGATTTCCGGGTTGCTCAGCGCATCGGTGTCAATGATGCCTTTGCGGATGGTTTTGGTGACCTCGCCACCGGCCAGCACCGCGCCCGAAAACTCGAATATAGCCGCAATGATCACCGCCTGCTTGACGGTGATGGCTCGTGAACCAATCGATGTCGCCATCGCGTTCGCAACATCGTTGGCACCAATGCCCCAGGCCATAAACAGGCCAAAAAATGCAGCCAGCGTGATATAAATCAGCGCATGATCCATTAACCAGACCTCAGTGAGAAAGCAATAATTCCAGTCGCCGACCGATACGCTCGGCCATATCGCCGATTTTTCCGATCAACTCAATTATCTGGTACAAAAAAATGACATCAACAGGGGGCAGGTCATTCTCCAGCTTAAAAAGCTCTTCACGTACTTTTGCCTGCATCTCGTCAGTCTCATTTTCGATCACATCGAGTTCACCTACGAGCCTTTCCACGAAATCTGCTTCCGCGCCGCGAAACCCGGTGTTATAGAGTTCATCGAGTTCACGGACGCTCTTACGAGCTTTCTTCGCAGCGGCACAGTTACGCTGCACAAACTCCATGAAACTGGCGCATAGCTTTTCCGGGATAATCATTTTACGGCCCACCACGAGACCCGAGATATCGCGAACCGTATTTGCAATCTGATCCTGCGCCCACAACAAGTTAAGCAGATCTTCCCGGGGGACGGGCATAAACATACTTTTCGGCAACTGACCGCGAATCTGTTTTTTTAACTCATCAGCCTCTTGCTCAAGTTCAACAATCTGGCCACGCCACTTGTCGACTTCCTCCCATTCCTGCTCCATTGTTTTCTCGATAAACGGCAAGAGCGCCTGGGCGGCCTTGAAACAAACTTCCATGTGATGCTGCATCGGTGCAACAGGAGAATCACCAAATATTTTTGAAATGTAATTTGCCAATGAACTGCCCTCCCATGGATATGCCCTTTAAATAAAGGGCGCGCATGATTGCAAGTCAAATTTTGCGTATGGTACAGGAATGCCTGAATAGTGAAACATTAAATATGACTACCGTATATCGTGAGCAGATTGACGACTAAACAAGAAGGCGGCCACACAGGGCGGCCGTCATTAACTCTCCTGTTAAAGCAACAAGGAGATATACATTGACAAAAAAGAAGGCGGCCCATAAGGGCCGCCTTCTTTACTCGCTTTTGATTATGCTCCTGATCTAGGCTGCATTCTCAATTTTCTTGCGCTCGATGCGATTCTTGATGCGCGGAATTTCATCCAGCACCCAGTTACCAGAGGTTCGCCGTCCCGGACACGGAATGGCATACGCCGTACCGATACCGTTGCTACGGTTGAACTCATCCATATCGATACGCCAACCCATATTGTCGAATTTCTCGAGCCAGTCACGATAAGCCACGATCGCCTTGTCGGCCGGCATCAGGACTTCCTTGGTCGAACTCAGCGGGGTCCGAACCGGGGAGAGTTCATCCAGAATCTGGATGTCCTGACCTGCGATGACCGCGTTGCGCACGTGGATCGCCTCGTTATTCTTCGGATCCAGGATGAAATTGCGCATATTCAGGAAGAAGATCTTGGTCCGATTCTCATCCACCGGTTGTTCGAAGAAATACTGCCGGAACATCTTGTCTTCGGTAAGATTGATATACGTCGGCATGATGTTCGGACCGTAGGTGCCGCCACCGGCAAATATCTTGCTCCGCTCGGTCTTCGAATCACCCCACGGCGTATCCTCATCAGGCGCTGTTTCATCACCTTTCTGTGGCAGCGGCGGTGAATCAAACTGGTGCATAAACCAGAAACCCCAACCCTGCCGGTGATCCTCGGTCTCGTAGTCGTTCACCTTGTAGGTTTTGCGGTTCACGCCTTGATGGCCATGAGTCGGATGGACGAACTCATTATGTGCCGGATCCAGTCCGTTCTCGATCGAACGCTCGTAGTAATACGGCACATCCAGTACCAGGATGTCATTAGCTCTCCAGCCTTCCTGACCGTACTCCTCAACTTCCAGCAGCGGTGGGCGGGATTCTTCAGGCTCATCACCCAGAAAAGCAAACACGATGCCGTATTTCTCCTCAACCGGGTAGGAATCAACCTTGGCGCGCGGCGGTGTTTTAGTGCCATAACCAATCGACGGGATATTCTTACACTCACCGTCTCCGCCAAATTCCCAACCATGGTATGGGCAGACAACGCAGCCATCGATAATGCGAGGCGCGCTACCCATGGACCATGGGCCGCCCAACGAAGCACCACGGTGTGTACACGTATCGCTTAGAACACGTGCCTCACCATCCTGATCCCGAAATGCGACAAGATTAGCACCAAGAACCTTAACCTTTTCAGGCATCTCGTGGCCCAACTCATCACTTTTAATAATCGGATACCAAAAATTGATATACATTTTTTTCTCCCAAGACCCTGCTTAGAGGGTCATTTATGCCAACAGGTAGTCGACCTGCAAACCTGCTAATGTGCATTCAAACCAGAATCGTGATTACACAACTCACCCTTACATACTGGATAATCAAAATACTAGCTACGCCTCTAAAGACACCCAATTCGTACTTCTACTTATCGCTTGCGTGCAAAACCGTATACAATCAAGTGACTTTCACGCCATTTGTTGCCAGGCCACGATTCTGAAGCTTTGCAATACCTTAATTTAGGTTAAACTTGAAAAATGGCTAACCTTTGCCCTACAACGGCTTGCCGCAGAGCAGCACTAGCCGGTCGCCGATAACCAATTGCTTGCTGCTCTCGCTGCGTTTCCCTTACACTATTTACCTACCCATACTCAGCTTTTGGCATCCGCTTAGTGGTCACCCCTCCCAAACAACCACAGACCCCAGATTTTGACCTGCCCGCTCAGGTAGCAATCATGGATGCGCTGATCGAAGCGATTGTCATTACGAATGATCGGGGGAAAATCGAGCGCTGCAACAAGGCAGCTGTCGGTATGTTCGGCTACTCACAGGAGGAAGCCATGGGTCAGGATATTTCGATCCTGATGCCCCCCAATGAAGAGGCCAAACATAGTAACTACGTAGAACGCTATCGTCGGACGCGTAAAGCTCGGATCATAGGTATCGGTCGCGAACTCAACGCCCGGCGCAAGGACGGTACGATTTTCCCGATTCACCTGGCACTTAGTGAAATAACTTATAATGGGACCGTACGCTTCATCGGTCTGATACGCGACCTGACAGATGACAAAAAAGCCGAAGAACGCACACTGCGCCTGCATACCGACATGATCACAGCAAGCCGCCTGACGACGATGGGCGAGATGGCCGCAGCGATGGCGCATGAAATCAACCAACCGCTGGCTGCGATTGCCAACTACGCCTCGGCAAGCGAACGAATACTGGCCAGCAGACCAGATGATATTGAAGATATCAAAACAGCACTGCATCATATCAAGACCCAATCGCACCGGGCTGGCGATATCATCCGCAAGCTACGAAGTTTTGTTACACCCGGAAGCGTTGATCTGGAACCGACGGACATCAAGGCGATCATCGATGAAATCAAACCTTTGGCAGAGGTTGATGCAAATGCCAACAATATTGCAATCTATTTCGATGTCTCAACCAATCTGCCAAAGATTGTTGCCGACCAGATGCAGATCCAGCAGGTACTGCTGAATCTGTTGCGTAATGGAATCGATGCGATGCATGACTGCAATCCCGAACATCGGCGACTGGAACTGCATTGCTATATTGCAACTCCCCATAACATTCGCATTGATGTCATCGACCACGGCCATGGCATCACAGAGGAGGCTGGAAAGAACATGTTTCTTCCTTTTTTCACCACCAAGACCAGCGGCATGGGCATGGGCCTGGCAATCAGCCATAGTATTGTAAAATCTCACAGTGGAGTATTGAGTTTCTCCAATAACCTGAGCGGCGGAGCAACATTCTCCGTAATGCTACCTACCAAGATGGCCAACTAATGACAGATCATAGTCAAAAAGTTTTTATTGTTGATGACGATATCTCGGTTAGAGATTCTCTGGACTTTCTACTTAAGAGTGTCAATCTCGAATCAGAGAGCTTTAGATCCGGTGATGAATTTCTGGCTGCTTACAAAGCTGAATGGGAGGGCTGCATATTGCTTGATATTCGCATGCCGGGCATCAGCGGCATGGAAGTGCAGCGACAACTTTCCGAAGTGGACTGCAGTCTGCCGATAATTTTCATAACCGGTCACGGTGATATCTCAATGGCTGTCGAAGCAATGCAACTCGGGGCCCATGACTTCATACAAAAACCCTTCCACGATCAGGTTCTGCTGGACAAAATACAGGCCGCGCTTGCTCTACGCAGAGAAACCCAGGACGAGGCCGAACAAATAAGAACTATTCAAAAAAACTACAGTACTCTGACACCTCGCGAGACCGAGGTCATGTCAGCTGTTGCAAAGGGACTCGCTAACAAGGTCATCGCAATGGATCTCAATTTGAGCCAGCGTACCGTGGAAATCCATCGTGCACGAGTCATGGAAAAGATGCATGTTCGGTCATTAGCCGAACTCGTCAAACTGGCGGTAAAGCTTGAAGGGTAACCGCTAGCAAGCCGGGCTTATCGGGTGATATGTGCTGCCTGGTACATATTTCTTGCTTCCTGCAAAGTGATTTTTATTCTTTTGATCAATTCTCGCTCGATTACAGGTTTGACGAGATAATCGGATGCTTTTCTGTGCAACGCGGTCACAGCATGACCGACATCATGATCGCCAGTCAGGATAATCAACGGTAAGTGGCTATTTCTTTCACGGAGTATGGATAACAGTTCCAGACCATCAACCCCGGGCAGTACCATCTCTGATATGACACAGCCAAAACGTTCTGAGCATTGCTCAGCTTCCAAAAATATTTCGGCACTAGGGTAGCATACAGCATCATATCCGGTTCGCTTGAGCAACATCTCCAGCTCGGATCGCTGCCCCTCATCAGGATCAATGATATAAATTATTGGGTTTATTTTTTTTATTTTATCGATCACAGGAATCATTCCATATCGCAACAGACCCGGCTCGATTTTGCCGGTCAAAATTACCATGCTGTAAACCTGATCTACTATGCAGTCTATAACCTTATCTATTTGAAACTATAAGGAATACTACCTAAGCATATGAAAACCGTGGTTTCGGGCATAAAGACTGAAGGACTCTTGCATCAAATCCCTGTTACTCGCCGGCACTCCCTCGACAACTATTGGATTGCTTGCATTTAATCTAAAATAGGCTGCAATCATACTTTTTAGGAACGCACTACCCGATGATACGAATATTTCCTATATGTATTGCTATGACAGTACTTTGCGCTGGCTGCGGACAATTATCGCAAATCACACCGACCGATACCCCTGTACCTGCACGCCGGCTTGGCTTTGACCCAGCTGAACTGGACACAACAATCAGGCCCCAGGATGATTTCTATGCCTATGTAAACAATCTCTGGATTCAATCGACCAGGATTCCTCCGGAATGGTCAAAATACGGCACTATGCAGATTGTTTATGAGAAAACTGAACAGCAACTAAAGACAATTATCCAGGCGGCAGCAACCAATTCAGCCAGCGCAGATAGCAATTCAAAAAAAACCGGCGACTTGTATAACAGTTTTATGAATACTGCACGAACTGAAGAACTTGGTTTATCGCCGCTCGCACCAGAACTGGAACGTATCAACACTCTACACAATCACGATGAGCTGATTCATTATTTCGGTCAGGCGCTGGCAATCGGAATCACGGTGCCTATCGACTTCTATATAGATGCCAATGCCGCACAACCGGATCAGACGCTGGCCTATATCTGGCAAAGCGGCCTCGGCCTGCCCGACCGTGAGTACTACCTGTCGGAATCGCCACGCCTTATTGAAGTACGCAGTCAATACCGCACCCATATTGCCAAAATGCTCAGCCTGGCGGGCTGGGAAAATACTGCTGATGCAGAAACCATCATCAACATTGAGAAACTGCTTGCCGAACAACATTGGAGCGGCGTGCAGAATCGCGATCGTGAGAAAATCTACAGCAATAAGTATACGATTGATGCCGCAAATGCACTAAGCCCAGGATTTGACTGGACTATTTTTCTTGATTCCGGCGGATTTGGTGCCCCAGAACAATTTATTATCGCACAACCCGACTATTTTGCAGCGCTCGGAGAAATCATCCGTTCAATTCCTGTTGAAGACTGGCGCACTTATCTGCGATTTAACCTACTGCGCGCATTCGCGCCTTATCTGAACGCAGCGATAGTTGCCGAAAATTTCAATTTCAGCCGCCGTATTCTGCGCGGTCAGGAACAGATTCGGCCGCGCTGGAAACGCGGCATCCGACTGGTTAATGCTTCACTGGGTGAGGCTGTCGGCAGGATTTATGTCGAGCAATATTTTCCACCTGATGCCAAACAACGCATTGACAAGATGATTGAGAATCTGCGGACGGCCTTTCAACAGTCGATCGATACGCTGACATGGATGACCGACGAAACGAAACAGGCTGCTCAGGAAAAACTGGCCCTTTTCACGACCAAGATCGGTTACCCGGAAAAATGGCAGGACTACACAACGCTCAAAATTGATGACTCCGATCTTATCGGTAATGTTCGTCGTGCGCACGAATTCTCACACCAGGAAGCCATTGCAAAGCTTGCCAACAAGGTTGATCGAAGTGAGTGGAGCATGACACCACAGACTGTTAATGCATACTATCGCCCAACTCTGAATGAAATCGTATTTCCGGCTGCAATCCTGCAACCGCCATTTTTCGACGTCACAGCTGACGATGCCCTTAATTATGGTTCTATTGGCGCTGTCATCGGTCACGAGTTCAGCCATGGCTTCGACGATCAGGGCAGAAAATTTGATGGGCACGGCCGGCTCACCGACTGGTGGACCGAAGTTGATACAAGTGAATATGAAGTCCGCAGCGCTGGACTTGTCCAACAATATGATGCCTTTCTGCCGATCCCCGATCAGGCTATCAACGGCAAGCTGACACTGGGTGAAAATATTGCTGATCTAGCCGGTTTGATCATGGCTTATCGTGCCTGGCAGATTCTCATTGATGGTGTGAAGCCTCAGGTAATCAACGGCTTTAGCGGTGATGAAAGATTTTTTATCGGCTACGCGCAGACCTGGCGAGCCAAAATTCACGAAGAATCGCTGAGTGAAATGCTGCTCAGTGACCCGCACTCACCGCCAAACTACCGGGTAATTGGCGTACTGCGAAATATGCAGGAATTCTACACGGCTTTTGGTATCGCCTCAGGAGATGGAATGTACCTCCCGGCTGAGCAACGTGCGCATATCTGGTAAAGACCGGAAAATCTGACGACCAATCTTTCGATAGCCAGAATGATCTGCATCGTCACCAAAAGTTGCCCGCAGAACGAGTACATACCGGGGATATTGCAAAAAGAAAAATTTTTCACTAATGCCCATGACTAATTGCCGCAAAAAATTGATTCACATTAGTGAAAACGCACTCGACCTGAACCAGGCATACACCTGAGTCAGTAAATAGCAGTTAAAACGATTTAGGCAGACCCGCACGGATCATGGAGCTGCGACAAGTTCACTTTTGTTGCTACCGGTTTTTTCTCTTCTTTAACAACCTGTCAAACAAGCCCTGCACTTTCTCAACTGCCTTATCAGTGGCAGCCTCGACCGCTTTGTCTTTCGATTCTTCTCGATCCTTTTTAACCTGCTCGAATACAACCAGGCGCTGCCGACAACGTTCCGGCCCGGTTTTGGCCGCAACTTTCATCTGCTTAACCTCACTCTTGGTTGCCAATGCAGCGCCATAGAGCAACGCCCTGTCGACCAATGCCTTGGTATCAACTTTGCCGGTTGGCGCTGCCAACGTTCCGCGAACCTTGAACGGCGGTAAAATACTCGCTGCGCTGCGGCCAGCTGCCAATCGATCAAAATCAAGCCGCAGAGATTCATCACGCAGGTTGATCTGGCCACGGCCAAACAGGGATACACCGCTCATATCAATTACCAGACCGGACGGGACAGCGATACCGTCCCTGATTCCAATTTTGGTTATTACGCAATGCAAACCAATCGATCCGGATTCACCGGGTTTATCCATAATGGATTTGATATCTGTAAATGCACTTTGTATCAACCGATTATTGACCCTGGCAGTCCCCAGCTCAACTTCAAGCGAACCATTTAATGAAGCCATAATCTCATGTACCGAGACTCCGTCACCGGTTACATCAATATCCAGGTTGAGTCGTCCCCCCGTCAGTATTGCAGCATTGCCGGCATCCAACAGGCTGCCAAAATCAGGATGGCGAATATTCAGCTTTGCTGACACCCGGGGTTCCTGGTCGACTAATTTCAGTTTGGCCCTGCCATTAACTGCCGCACCCATGGCATTAAATTGGAGCGGCTTGACTGATATCGTCTTCGGCACAATATTCAGTCCGATATTAAGATTACTCAATGTTGTATCAGGGTCCAGTATCAACTCACCAACGTCGATATTCACCGCTGCGGTAACCGTCTCAAGAGCCCCCATTATTTCCACAGGAAGCGGATCATCCGGAAATAACCTCTGTTCCCGGTCACCCGCCACAGTCGCGGCATCCAAAGCAGCCTCACCCGGATCATCCTCCGGCAATAACCGCATCAAATCGATCCGTGACGAACGAAGACTTGCATCCAGCTGCAACAGTTCCCCGGCAATACTGGCTTGCAGATCACCGTCGATTTGCATTTCACCGCCACTGAATGACAGGTTTGCAAAATGTACCTGCTCGTGCGACCCGGTAATCCCGGCAGTTGCCCGATAAACCCCAAGGTCAGGAATTTCAGTACCGGTCGGCGCCGACCAGGCTGCAAGCGAGTTACCTTCAATACTGACAGCAACATCGATGCCCCGCATGGACATTACATTCTGAATATTACCGCTGACCCTGGCCGTTGCATCAACAAAGTCCGCAGTTAAATCCAGCCCCAGGGGCCCTTCGGCCAGCAGATCAGAAATCCCGGTAATTTCACCCGCCAACCTGACCGGTTCTTCACCAAATGATGCCTTCAGATCGACAACAAGCGGAGCCTGTGCCGACTCCATTTGCGCGACCAGCTCAGCAATACGAAAACGCTGAACTGTGCCACTCACACCATCTTTGTACACGATTGCAGCATCCCGAATTACAGTTTCCTTCAGGACTGCCGCAGTCAAAAAAGTATCGCCAGTGGAGGCCGACTCGGAATCAATAGCGGCATCACCCACCGTCTCAAACTCCCAGTTACCCTTGCCGTGCTGATCTGTCTCCAGCATGAGATCCAGGCCAAAAATCTCCAGCCGGCTTAGCTCTATCTGGCCAAAGACAAGCGGCAAAAGCCTCAGATGCACTTCAACATGCTCGACCAGCAACATGTCATCACGGCTTGCCCAGTCTGCATTCTGCACTGAGACATCATTAACACTGATGCCCGGCGTCAGACCAATATTGATATTCAATGCCCCGTTGAGGTGAAGCTCCCTGCCGATCGCATCCCTGACAACATCCGCAATGGGCGCTTCATAGTCACTCAAATCGATTGAATTCAGTGTTATGACCGCAGCGATCAACCCACCGGCAAGCACGACAACCAGGATAATAATGCCGATTAACAGTTGCTTCACAATAAAAGCCACCTCCATTTATAAGGCCAACCGTCCACACCAATATAGCCGCCACCCGGACATCAAAGGGCTTGAACGCGATAGTGGCCTGCGAACCACGAGATTATCCCAAATTATTCGACCAGGGGAAGACCAACCCCAAAACGACAGTGCCCGCAGAATTAAAAGCCATTAATCCTGCAAAAAAGAACAAAACAGCCCACTAATTTTGAGCAGTTGAATGCAAGATAACCATACCTTGATCGCCAACCCCTTTACACAAAATTACGACAAGATTTCTCCGCTAGAATAAAGCCTCTTTTCATGCGGAACCCATAAATGCGCATCCTGAAACGAATCCTGATCGGCATTAGCATGGTCATCCTGGCCGCTTATCTCGGCCTGATCGCATATGCGTACTGGCCAACCGGATTAGAAGAAGTACCGGCTCGCAGCCTGGCAGGGCCGAACGACCAGTTCATCGCCGTCAATGGACTCGAATTGCGCTACCGGATCTTCGGCGAAGCCGTGCCGGGAAAACCAAGCCTGGTACTGATTCACGGGTTTGCAAACTCACTGCAATCATTCCGCAAGCTGGCGCCGCTTTTACAGGATCACTACCATGTCGTCACGTTAGACCTGCCCGGATTTGGCTTGTCGGCCAAACCAGTCGATTACACTTATACAAATGCAAATCAGGCCCGTACTGTCGGTGCTCTTATTCGCAAGCTTGGACTTGAGAAAGTCATCATTGGCGGCCACTCCCTGGGCGGCGCCATTGCCGTACACATTGCAGTGAAAGAACCCGGTATCGCCGGTCTTGTGCTGATCAACCCGGGCATAATCACCACCGGCGTACCGGCTATCACGCAATACCTGCCATTTCCGTTTCAACGTCTGTCCGCCAAGCAATTTGGCGATCGTGCATTTCGCGAACAATTCCTCAAGCTATCTTTCATCCGACCAGAGGTTGTCACTGATGAGGTCATGGACAGCCTGATGCTCGCCACCCGCAGTGAAGGCTTTCTCAGCGGATCAACAGCGATGATGGGCTACTATGAGGGAGCGACCGAATACAAATTATTAAAGGATCTGCGCGTACCAACATTGATCCTGTGGGGCGCGCGAGACCGGAATAAAACACCTGCGGAACTCGCCCAACTGCGCGCCGGAATACGGAACCATAGAGTTGTTGAGGTTGCCGATTCGGGGCACTACGTACATGAAGAAGGTGCCATCGAATCAGCCGATGGGCTCATCAGAAATCTTGATCTGTGGGAGTAGCTGGCAAGCATATTTTTCTGTTATTAAACTTGCCGACCATGGGCGTCAACTCTGTTCTTCGGCGGTGATTTCAACCGGATCGGGTATGTTAATAAACCAAAAGATAACACCTACCAGTATTAACAATGCAGCACCGCCAATCATCGGTACATTAGGTGAGATCTTATAGATAAAACCACCGAGTGCCGGCCCAAAAACCATACCAAAGGCCGGAGCTGACGCCAGCCAACCAGCAACAGCGCCCTGCTCATGAGGCCCTACAGCCAGGCTGGCCGCAGCACTCAGGCCTGGCGCCGCAAGCGCAAAGGCAAAACCCATTCCGGCAAAACAGAAGTACAAAGCGGCCAGACTGCTCGAATTTGCGAACAACATCAGCACAACTGCAAAAATAAAAAATGCTGTGCGCAGCAGAAACCTTGGCGTGAGTTTCCATACCTGCATTATACAAACCTGCACGACAAGCGTGACTATCGCCATGCTGAGCAGCGCAATACTCGCAACTTCTATAACATCGGCGCGCACCGTCACGCCAAACCGATCCTCAATATAAAATGCGGTGATGACCTGTACTGCGGTAAAGACCATAAATATTACAAACCAACCGAGCAAATAAGGAAAAATGCGTCTGTCGAACACACTAACCTTTACCTTGTTATTCAGATCTACATGCCTGGCCGGTTCAGTCAGTTTGATAGTGCTGAGTACCGCCGCAATCAGAGCCAGGACAGATGCCGCATACATCGGTAAAACTGCACCGAGTTTGGCCAACAGGCCGCCGAGCGCCGGACCAATGATCGTGCCGATGCCGCCTGCAGAAGCAACCAGCGCCATACCAGCGGCACGATTCCTTGCCTCTGTGGTATCGGCAACATAAGCCGTTGCCGCCGGTGTAATCGCCGAAGCCAGCGTGCCATAAACGAGTCGCGAGGCAAGCAATAGAAGAAATAATGGCGTTGCTGCCAACAATGCCCACAAACCAATCTGTATGCTGAAAGCAAGCAACGAATAACCGACCGCATAACCGATAAGGCCGAGAATAAAAATACGCTTGCGCCCCTTTGTTTCGCTCGCACGTCCCCACAATGGAGAAAAAATAACAACAGCAATATTTGATGAGGAAATCAGGATACCGAACTGAGCCTCAGTCAATCCTATATCACGGGCCAGCGGGCCAAAGACAACATATAAAAGTGACTGGCCGATTCCATAAGTCACCAAACCGAATAATAAAATTGCTTTATCTTTAGACATGGAAAGAATCGCCGCAATCAATATACAAACGCCGCCTCATTCACGCCGACAAATGAGATCAGCAATCCGGAGATCAGATGAGACGCAGCACCTGCTGGTCGGTCGTGCAAGGAGCAGGGATAATATGAGCCGGAACCGGTAAATGCAATGCAGATGACGCACCGACAGTCAGATGCAAGCAGCATTGCGGATATTCAACAGCCTGTCACCGTAAGGTATAACCTCCACCCACTGCTTAGCCGCATACCTGGATTTGAGGTCATGCCAGATATCAGTAGTGAGAAGATCAATCTGATATGCAAGGATTAGTTTGCGTAAATCTCCAGGCAGGCCAGGAAATTTAGCGGACAGGCCAGGAAATGCATCATTTATACCGACGTAAAAAAGCTCCCGAGTCACATCAGGCCGTCACCCATAGGCAGCACAGGGTCAAGAAGCGATTGCCTTGCCCCCAAACTGGTCAGCCTCGGTGCTGCCGGACATTGCCGTAGTGGTTGCATCACGTGAAATAACCGTTTGCACGGCATCAAAATAACTCGTGCCGACAAATGCCTGATGCTTCGCTGCGCGGAACCCATGCACTTCACTGCCGAACTCACGTTCCTGCATTTGGGAATAAGCAAACATTCCATCAGCTTCATAGGCTCGCGCCAACTCAAACATACTGAGATTCAGTGCATGCCAGCCGGCCAGCGTGATGAACTGATACTTGTAGCCCATGGCGCCGAGTTCTTCACGAAACTTGCGCAGTGTCTTCTCATCCAGATTTGCCTGCCAGTTGAATGACGGTGAACAGTTGTAACAGAGCAATTTACCGGGGAACTGGTTATGAATTGCATCAGCGAATCGTTTTGCCTCGTCCAGATTCGGCTTCGCCGTCTCACACCACAACAGATCAGCATAAGGTGCATACGACAAACCACGATCAATCGCCTGATCTATCCCGGCATTGACGTAATGAAATCCATCCGCTGACTGCTCTCCCGTCAAAAACTTTGCATCGCATTCATCATATGCCGCTTGCAATAAAGTTGCAGCATTTGCATCTGTACGCGCAATAACAACTGTGGGAACTCCCATAACATCTGCAGCCAGTCTTGCCGAGATTAATTTATTTATCGCCTCCTGCGTCGGGACCAGAACCTTACCGCCCATATGCCCGCATTTTTTAGCTGACGACAATTGATCTTCGAAATGCACAGCTGCTGCACCCGCCTGAATCATGTGCTTGGTCAATTCGAAGGCATTGAGATTGCCACCGAAACCGGCCTCGGCATCAGCAATAATCGGCGCCATCCAGTCAATCGAATCATCACCCTGCAAATGGTGAATCTGATCAGTTCTCAATAATGCATTATTGATACGCTCGACCATCTTTGGCACAGAATCAACCGGATACAGGCTTTGGTCAGGGTACATCTCGCCCGCTGAGTTGCCATCACCGGCTACTTGCCAACCCGAACAATAGATAGCCTTGAGCCCAACCTGAACTTCCTGTATCGCCTGATTACCGGTAACTGCACCTAGTGCGGAAACGATTCCATCCTCATGTAACAGGCGCCATAATTTCTCCGCCCCCAGTCGGGCAAGACTGTATTCGATATGCACCGAACCACGCAGGTTGGCAACATCTTCCGCCTCGTAGGTTCTCTTGATGCCACTCCAGCGCGAGTTGTTTTTCCATTCGTGTTTTATTCTTTCTATTTCAAGTTTACTGCTCATCATCAATACCTCACGCTAGTGCTTCATAGGCCGGTAATGTTAAGAATTCATCAAATTCATGTTTTTTTATCATGCCGCCAAAAAGCTTTGCGGCATTGTGGAAACTTTGCGCATCGAACCTTTCCGAACCAAGCTGGCCCTCAATGTTCTTCAATTCTTCATCCAGCAATCGATCAAAGTGGGCCGCCACATCCAATCCCTCGATCGTCTGTGCGTTGTGCTGAATCCATTGCCAGATCTGGCTGCGACAAATTTCAGCGGTTGCCGCATCCTCCATCAGGTTATATAGCGGCACGCAACCCTGCCCACGCATCCAGGCCTCAACATACTGAACACCAACACGAATATTCTCGCGTAAGCCGGCCTCGGTGATCGCCCCACCGGGGACCTGCAGCAAATCCTCAGCAGTGACCTCAACATCATCACGACTGATATCAAGCTGATTAGGACCGGCCATCTCGGAGTCAAAGGCCGTGATTGCAATCGATGCCAATCCCGGATGTGCGATCCACGTACCGTCGTGACCAGCATTTGCCTCGCGCTCCTTGTCTTCACGTACCTTGCTCATCGCTATAGCATTGGCCCGATCATCATTCTTGATTGGAATCTGCGCCGCCATGCCGCCCATTGCATGCGCGCCACGCCGATGACATGTTTTGATTAACAGTTGCACATATGACTTGAGGAAATGCCTGTCCATCGTCACAGAACTGCGATCCGGCAGGACAAAATCGGGACATTGACGAAATTTCTTTATGAAGCTGAAAATATAATCCCAACGACCGCAGTTCAGTCCGGCTGAATGTTGTCGCAGTTCATACAAAATCTCATCCATTTCAAAAGCTGCCAGAATTGTCTCGATTAATACCGTGGCCTTGATCGTACCGACAGGGATACCGAGAGCCTCCTGGGCGGCGATGAATACATCGTTCCAGAGCCTCGCTTCGAGGTGACTTTCAAGTTTCGGCAGGTAGAAATAAGGGCCGCTACCACTCGCTCTGAGTTGCTCATGATTGTTTGCCAGGTATAGCGCAAAATCGAACAAGGATGCCGACACCCGCTCGCCATCGATCAGGCAGTGCTTCTCATCGAGATGCCAGCCCCGCGGACGAACCATCAGGGTCGCTGTTTCATCGTTGAGGCGATAAACCTTGCCATTCTCAGGATTCTCGAAACTGATGCTGCGATTTACGGCATCACGCAGATTGACCTGCCCGAGCACGATATTGGCCCAGGTTGGTGAACACGAATCCTCGAAATCAGCCATGAATGCTTTCGCCGGTGAGTTCAGCGCATTGATAACCATTTTGCGCTCGACCGGCCCGGTAATTTCGACACGTCGGTCGACAAGGTCGTGCGGGATCGCGGCAATGCGCCAGTCACCGCTGCGTACCAACGCAGTTGCCGGCAGGAATGCCGGCCTTACGCCTTTATCAAGTTCAAGCTGACGGGTCGATCGCGCCGCGAGCAATTCAAGCCGGCGAGGGTTAAAACGCTGATGCAGTTCCACCACTAGCGCCAGGGCATCCGGATTCAGAATCTCGTCAGCAGGCGGCGGTATTTCACAACCGAATTCAATGCATGGCTGTTGCTCAGCCAATCTAATTTTTCTTTGCATCAGAGGAGCTTACCCAGAAACCACAGGATGGTTGTTGACGATGTTCACAAAAGCATATAATCAATTACTGAAAAATTTCACAATGAAAATTTCACAATGTAAATTTCACAATTATTTATGTCCAACCTGATCCGTAAAAGCCATTTCCTGGGAACGAAGTTCCGCAACTTGCGCAAGCGTAATGGACTGACACTGCAGGATGTCACTTCACGCTGCATCCAGATCAATGCCGATGTCGCACCGTCGGTGCCATACCTGAGCATGATTGAGACAGGCAAAAGAACCCCTTCTGAAGACGTACTCGACCTGCTTGCAACCGTATTTCAGAAGAGTCCGCGCTGGTTTCTTGATGAAAATGCTGATCTGAAAACATTGCGCACTGAGACGCGACGCGGCGCTCAATCACGAATACCCCTTGAGCCCGGCTTCCTGTTTTCACGCAACCTGCTGGAGACAGCTATCCCGGAACTTTTATCACAGACCGGCACAAGCGGGCGGCAATTCGCTCACCTGATGATCAGGTCTTTGCAGGAATCACTGCAAAATGAATTTCCTGATCTGGAGCGATCTGCCGAAGATATTGGCGGTCGCCGCTTCCCACTGACCGTAAACGACCTGCTTGACCTGACCAAGCAACATGGATTGAAAATCCGCTGGTTTGAACACGACTCGATACGTGTTAATGCAAATGATCAAAAATTTGCCACGATGGTACGCTCGTTCTTTGAAGCACCAGCAAAGATCTACATAAATCAACGCCTGAAAAATGATCCCGCCCGTTTGAAATATGAACTGGCCACGCATCTCGGCCACAAAATTTTGCATGACGGCGATGGCCTTCGCTCGGTACATGCAACTGGCGGTCAACTGGGTGGCTCACCTGAAACCGGTGCATATATTACTGATGTGATGCAATCAACAGATGTACTGTGTGCGTGGCGTGATTTTGAATGTGGTTTCTTTGCCGAGGCTTTGTTATGCCCCAAACAACCGTTCCGACGCTTTCTGATGCGCGAACATCATCGCATCGAAGCACGTCACAAGGTCGAACTAACCCCCGCCGTCATGATGCGCAGGATGACCGCGACATCCAACTACCGTCACTGGCACTACTTTGATGCCTACCCGCCAGGTCACCTGCGTTCCGTCTATCGAGGCAACGGTATCCCACTGCCGTGGGGTAACATGTCGATGGCCTCCGACCCGTGTCCGCGCTGGGCTGTCTTTTTCATGCTCAATCAACCACAGGCACGCAAACCAAGTTCCCAGATTTCCATATTACAAAATGAAGATCGTTCACTACTTTACTGTTGCCACTCATTTCGTACCAAGGATTCGGCTGGCAATACTCATGTTCTGTCGGTTGGCATCGATCTGGCTCCAGCCCTCGAATCACAGGGCTTTGATACCATCGATCTGATTGGAGATATTGCCGAGCGCTGCCGGCAAAGCGGCGGGCAGGCGCTGCCCACTGTGGCGACAAAGCGCGCTATCCGCAGCACCGGCCGGGTACTGAATATTGACTGGGTAACAGATGCCATCGAGAAACCGGCCAGCATCATCTGCCCACGCAGTGCCGCATGTCCACGGCCGAAGCAATGCGCCGATCTGCCCTCGGCAACCCGAGCAACCGAGATTGGCCTGATTCGCGACAAAATTATCAACGACTGTAAAACGCAGGAGTAACAAAGTCACCCGTACAAGGCTGCAGCATCAACGAGTTGCTCACCAACCATCTTGCGCAGGCTGGCCGGTGCCAGTACTTCAACATCGGCACCGTACTTTAATATATCCATAACCAGCTCACGTGGGTCGCTGTATGGCACTGTCAACAAATATGCGCCGTCGAGCTCAAAATGCCCTTCCTGTGCAGAATGCCAGGTTTCTCGTGACACCCAGCGAGCCCTGAGCGGAGAAAAACGCAACACAGCCGACTGAGTTTTCTTTCCGGAGAAAATACCGAATCCGGCCCCAAGGGTTTCGTCAAGTGTTTTATCACTAATCTCTCGAGCACGCCTGGGCAACACCGTTGCATCGTTGATGACATCAACAGAAAATGTGCGTAGCCCCTTGCGCACATGGCACCACGCATCGAGGTACCAGTTATCGCGATAATAAACCAGGCGCTGCGGAGATATCTGTCGCTCCAGGTCCTCATCGCGCGAACGCCGATAATGACGAATAGCAAGGCGACTCCGCGATAACAAGGCCGATGAAATAGCCTGAAAGGTAGCGCCTTCTACGGGCCTGACACCAATCTGCAAAATTCTGATGCGCCGATTGACTTCATCGGCCGAAAAATCACCACTTTCAAGCGTCTTTCTAATCAGTTGCCTGAGCGGTCGAAGCTGAGGACCGAGTAATCCGGGTTGCAGCTTTTCAAGCAGGTGCTCCATCGTCAGCAGGGCATGAATTTCCTCAGAACTAAACCACAGACCCGGAAGCTGAAAAAGGTGTGCAGTTGCCGCATTGCTGTCAAGTTGATAACCACCGAGATCCCGGTTCCAGACAATCGGCATCTGCATCCGATCGCGCAGGTATTCAAGGTCCCTCTTGAAAGTTGCCCGGGATACCTCGAGCGCCTCGATGAATGCATCGCGCGGCACACTCCGGCGCTGCGTCAACAGTCGCTGGATCTTGTAGAATCGTTCTGTTCGGTCCACGGTTCCTGACTCAACGTAATTATTACTCGGGTCAGAGGAATTATCCCCATTTTTCGGCAGCCCAAAGCTTTACTGACAAGTAATTGCCACGCCGCATGAGCCGATAGGCGGTCAAATGGCTTTACTCTCGCTTATTATTTTTCCATTGCCCCAAAATATAGCACCTTCAACTCTATAACGGCTATCATCTACCGGCAACACTAAATGGTGATTCATTTATGCGCTGGTACAATAACCTTGTCGTTCGAACCTCTCAGTCAGCATGGCTGTTTATCAATTCATTTGTCTTCGCCTTCGGCTCGCTGGCATTCGTGTTCATGAATATCAACACACCATTCGAGGCGACAGTCGGCACACAGATGTTCGACTTTCAAAACGACCTGACAGTCGAGCAGATATTTGTTCAGCTCACGAACTATGACGAGTCGGCCAGGGCTTTGTATCACGCTTTTCTGTTCATCGACTTCTATTTTCCGTTCTTTGCCGGGTTGGTCATGGCCGCTGCCGGTGCTTATGCATGGCGTCACTTATCATCAAAGCATTATGAGGCAATCTACTCACGGAATTTGTTTATTGTCTTTCTGATTCCAACATTATTTGATTGGGGAGAAAATATATTCGCACTGTCGGTTGTCAACGCCTGGCCCGCTGAACTCGGCTGGGCAGCGACCGGCCTCGTATTGTGCAAACAAGTGAAGCTGGCCAGCATGGTCTTTCTCCAGGCAGTGGTCTTTCTGTCGCTAGCGCTCGCACTGGTCAAGTGGCTCGGGGTCAAAACAGGCCTGGTCAAATAGCTCCGATCGACAACAAAGACCGCCCCTTGTTCCTTGCAGAATCTTAGCCAGGAAACTCAGCAATACCAGCCAGGCATCGTTTTGGTGCCGCCATTCCTGTATCGATGTTACCGATAATCTCGCCGCTTTCGACATTAACCTTAACGACAGTACCCTCCCAGATACTGCTGACGAAACAGTGCACCCCATCAGCACAAATCTCGATGTCCGTCCAGCCATAGGTATCCAACGGATAGGTTTTAAGCACCTGACCCTGTTCATCGAGTAATTCCATGAAATCGCCACGCGTCACAAGCAAGCGACCATCCGGCAAATACTTAACCGCGATAACCCAGACACGGTCGTACGGGTCATCGCCCGGATACTTTACGAGATCCGGCATCTGTCGATCATTGATAACGTCGTAGCGCATCAGTCGTTTACCGGTTTCTGTCGCATAGGTCACAAACTGTCCACTTGGGTGCAACGATGAATGTGTAACGCCTTTAAAATGAGTAAACTCCGGCGCCGTTTCACACTCAAAGATATTCTTGAGATTCCAGTCGGTATCGTACTTATAGATGAAACCAAAACCGAGCACCCCCTCGCCGGGTATAACCGGAAACTTTATCGATGTACGGGCTGCCATGCCTTCCGTAGGTTTTGATCTAGCCTTCATATGTTCACCGAGAAATGCATTCCCGGATGCATCAAAACTTGCACTCCGGTAGCAACGCGGCAAAAACTTAGCCGATAGCGGCAACTGGGTCCCGGTTTTTGGATCGACGTGAATAACGCTTAAATCGTTAAAAGCCCACAACAAACCATTACCGTCAAATTCGAGTCCGCCGACAAGATGTTTGCCGCCGTCTGTCCATAGCTCTCCCTTGAAATTCAGGTCACTATCGTATTGGACGATCCGACCATCACCCGCATGGTCATCATCCGTATCATTCAGATCTGTCAGACCCAGAAGGACATCGCCGGGGGCGAATGGTTTCATGGTCGATTTCTTAGACACTATTATCCTCCTTTTAGCGTAACAGCCCGGGCTTTGAGACCGTCAACCATAACTGCAGAAAAGCCGATCACAGCGAAGCTATTTTTTCGTCAATAACCGACCTCATCCACTGAATATACTTCGGATGTTCGGCCATGCCCTTATCAGCAAACGTGTAGTCCAGACCACGCAGATCCTGACGAATATGTGTCTGTACACCATGGCTCGCTGCCGCTATTGCAACGACGATAACATCCTGACCTGAATCTTTGGCCTTCTTAATCCAGCGTCGGATACGCTTGACGTTTGACTTGCGAATTGGCACGAGCGCGTCATCCTGCAAATTCCAGATCTTTACGTCCGCAAACTCATTCTTCGCCTTGATACGCTCGACGTGCGCATTCAGAATGTCGAGATCGAAGACGTTATCCTCATTGTCTTCGGGACCGTGGCCGATAATCATGACAAATTCATTGACCGGGTTCTTACTGACCTCCTTAACGTGATCATAAAGGATATCCGTAATCAGGGGACTATCGGAAAAATCCTCAGTCATATGGAACGTGGCCCCCGACCTGACCTTCGGTACCTCGAGATAAGTCGCCTCCTCGCCAAGATCGAAGATAAATTTCCATTGCCGCGATAGCGAGTTATATGGTGTTGTCGTGCCGTTCGGCACGACAATAATTTTTTTTGCACCTCGTTTTGTCAGGTCATCGACTGCCGATTGCAACTGCGAAGATTTCATCATCGCCATACCGAAACCAACAGCCGTCGGCATATCTGATGAAATTGGCTTCAATGCCTCGATCAGCATGCGATCGCTATTTTCCCCAACTCCATGCGACAGAACCAGAATCCCGATATCACCCTGCGTGGCCGAATCGCTCGCGTACCACTCATAGTTCGGGCCCATCGCCGACATATTCATATTCAGTTCGCGATCCGTCAAACCCCGATAGACAGCAATCTTTGTCCGCAGGAGGGCCATCGTCTCGGCATTCATATCGTGCTTGACCTCATAACTGACGAGACGTTTGCCATCCGGCCCCATCTCTGGAACCGCACTGTGATGATGTTGATGATGTTGATGATCCTGAGCCATGCCAGCCGGGCTGACGGCCAGCACAATCGCGAGCAAGGCCGAAACCACAAACGTGGGCTTTAATTCCTGAAGACGCATGTTCCCTCCTCCTGCCACCAGTTTATTAACCGGCTGTTAATATTCGACCAATTGAATGCTGCAGTTCTTCGATGCAAACGTCGCTGAGTTCCTTTTCCATCGCAACGCCAACTGCCGCACGCACCATACCCGCGATCATGACCGTGACCAAATGTAAATCCCGTCCCGTTCCTGCAAGAACTTGATCAACCGCATCCCGCAACACACGCATGGGTGACTCGTGCAGCATGGAAATCTCCTTGTCTAACTCGCCGGTATTTTGTGGAATCTCGCCGAGCATTCTGATCATTGCATTGCAGGGTCCGGCGGCTAATTCCACCTGCAACCCAATCCACGCATCGATGCGTTCTTTCGGATCTGCAATAAGATGCTCGATTGCATTGAATTGATCAAAAAAAGGCACCATATCACGCCGGACTATCGCTACAAGGATATGGTCCTTGTTCGAGTAATAGCGATACAGTGAATTGCGGGCGAGTCCCATCGACTCCGCAATGTCCGCCATGTCGGTACCCTGATAGCCGCGAGTTGTAAACAGATCCTGTGCGGCATCCAGAATGCGTTTGCCCTGGTTGCGAATATGTTCTTCAATATTGGCAGCTGCTATTTTGGGCATTAATCAACTTCTGTAATGTCTATTGTGTACGTTCGCTGAACTTGCCATCTCTGATGTCGACGACCCTGTCAGCTGCATCGAGAATTCCATGGTCATGCGTCACCATCAGTGTCGCCACGTTATGTTCGTGGCACTCCCGAACCAGCAACTCAACAATTTGTTTTCCTCTGTGGTGGTCGAGCATTGACGTTGGCTCATCGACGAGCAACAATTTTGGATTCATCATGAATGCGCGCGCGATGCCGACACGCTGCCGCTCGCCACCCGATAACTCATTCGGCCGACGATTCAACCGATGCTCCATACCCACCTCACCGAGTAATTTCGCCGCCCGCTCCCGGTCGGCCTGGTCAGGCCGCTTGCCTCGCATATGCACGAGCAACAACAACTGATCGATGGCCGTCACCGACGACAACAGGTTTGACTGCTGAAAAACAAAACCAATCTGCTGCTGACGGATACGTGTCAATGCAGATTGCGATACGCTGGTGATCTCCATCTCGCCAACCGAGATCTTACCGTTTGAAGGTGTCAGTAGCCCGCCACAAACCGCCAGCAAGCTCGACTTACCGGCGCCGGACGGCCCGAGAACAGCCATCAACTGCCCCGGCTGCAGATCCATGCTGACATTATCCAGCGCCTTGACCTGCTCATTACCGTCACCAAAAACCAGCGACACATTTTCAACCTTTAAACTCATCTATTCATCCTGCAATAAATATCCGCAGTTATTGATCACGACCGAGCGCAATGATTGGATCAACTTTCGATACTCGCCGTATTGACATCGCTGCACCGAAAAACCCCGCCACCAGCAACATGACGATAGAAGTTATGATGGTCTTGCTCTCAAGCATAAACGGCAACTCTGTATCCTTAACCTGCTCGTTGAACCACAAGGTGCCGAGCAAACCAATCAAAGTGCCAACTACTATTACCGTCAAAGCTTGCCCGAGGGCGTCTTTCAGAACGTAGGTGTTTGATGCGCCGAGTGCTTTGATCAATCCAATTTCTTTGGTGCGCTGGATGGTCCAGATTGAAAAGAAGGCGCCTATAACAACAGCTGAAATCACGAACAGCAGAGACTGAATCATTTGCACAGATTGAACTTCTGACTCGTAACCAATCGATGCCGAATAAAAATTAAGACGGTCGAGGGTGGTTGTTTCAAGCTCATCGTCCAACGCTGCCGTATCGACACCTTCTTCGAGCTGCAACACGATGATACTAACGAAATCAAAAATGATATCCGGCAATTTTTCGCCCGGCGGCGCTCCACCCGGCGGCCCATAAGTAGCTTCCTGCCACTTTCGTAGCGGTGCATAAACAATCGGTAAATGACCTATAGCACGGTGTTCATCCGTTACACCGACAACACGCAATTCAGTTAGCACGCGATCGAGCAAGATCAGATCACCGATATCGACACCCTCTTCGAGCATCCCCCGAGAGATAATGACGCCATTCTCAACCTCACCACCATAGTTGTCACCACGATTAAGCGGCGGGGCAATAAATGAATCATCAACAAGACCCCACAATGCGAGCTCGAGCGGCTTGTCATCCTCGGTGCGTGCATTAAATACTGTATGGCCAAGTGGCTCCATCGCCTTGACGCCATCTTGTTCAGCCCAGCCTTCCCACATATACCGCTCAATCATCGTGTTGCGGTATCCCGGATGGTCTGTGCCCTCAAAGGCAATGTGTGTGGCAGGCAATGCCATCAAGGCGGAAATATTGGCCTTGACGAGACCGGCAGACAAGCCGCTGAGCGTTATGACCAGGAAGGCCACAAGCGCTACGACGCTACCCATTAAAAGAAAACGGCCTTTGGCGAATTTAAGGTCACGGGACGCTATAAACATACTTTATCTCTTGCCGACTAGCTGTCGATATGCTGCAACCTGAATGGATATGCCGTCAACATCACTCATAAATTTACCGGAATACAACCACTAGTCGGATGCACCCCGGCCACACCGACATTGATTGTCCCGCTTTCACACGGGCAAAATAGCCGCTCCCCAATTGAGGAGATGACATGAAGTTACTGCGCATCCTCGGCTACTCATTCGCAAGTCTTGTGGTTATAGCCATAATCTGCACTGGCATTGCCCTGTGGACGTACCGTGATATTCCGGCAGAACAACTCGAAGCGCAATACGCAAACCGGGCTTCGCGCTTCATCAATATTGACGGGACCAGGATTCATTATCGGGATGAAGGCACAGGTCCGGCTGTACTACTACTGCACGCCAACTTCAGTAATCTGATCGGCTGGGATCCGTGGGTCGATGCATTGCAGGACAGTTACCGCGTGGTGCGCATGGACTTCACCAGCCACGGTCTGACCGGTCCTGATCCAACCGGCAACTACAGCCAGCAACGTACCCTCGAACTGACCGAGAAGTTCATCGACGCAATGAACCTCGGGAAATTCTCAATCGCCGGCACTTCGATGGGAGGTACGATGGCAATCCATTTTGCAAACAAATATCCGCAGCGAATCGACAACCTGATCCTGTTGAGCCCGGGTTCGCTCGAAGGTAAAGAACAAACCGAAGGCGGTCGCGGCCAGATGCCCGATGCAGCTTACCTGCTCAAGTACATCATGCCGCGCGCGCTGCCGAAGTTCATGCTCGAATCCGGCTTCGGGGACCAGGAAAAATTGACGGATGAACTTATTGATCGCTGGTACGATATGTGGATGCGCGAAGGACAGCGCGAGGCTCAGCTCGATCGCCTGAAACAGTATAAAGCGGGTGACATCGAGGCGATCATTCGTGCGCTGAAGCCTCGCACTCTGTTGCTCTGGGGTGAAGCAAACACCAGGGCCGACTTCGAACAGGCCGGCCAATTCCAGGCACTGCTGCAAAATGTCGAGTCGCTGAAATTTATCTCGTACCCCGGGGTCGGTCACATGGCCGTGCAGGAAGCCGGCGAGGAAACCGGTCGCGACGTAAGAATATTTCTCGATCAGGGCCGGCAAGCGGCTCAACCAGCCAGCAGCCCCCCGCTGCAGGAACGGCTGTAACCCGGATTTGCACGAATCCGGGTTGACTTACGGTCATAACCATAAATTTTTTTACGCATGGTTACAGCAAAGAATGACCTGACCGGTGCTCTAACTACCGACAGCAACATCTACTATCGCTTCGATCTCCGCCATCATTGCATCCCAGCCCTGTTTCTTTTCCAGGTTTGTGCCCATGTACCATGGCGCCTTCACGGCACGGATGGCCAGAAAACTGGCTGCCCCCATCAACACCCGCATCAGGTCACTGTGTTTACGGATCACCGGGTGATGCTCAAAAATTTCCCGATGTTCCTGACCCAGTTGTTGTCGTATTTCGTTCAGCGCCGCAGAAATCGGCGTTGGATTCATGAACTGCTCGGCAAGAATCTCCACCCGCAGCGGATCTTCACGCAAGGCGTTTGCATGGTGCAGGATCATCCGCTTGAGTAATGTGGGTATTTCCTGCGGTGCCAGGTTGGCGGGTACATTGTGAAATTCAGACAGATCGGGCCAGATATTGTTTTTCTCGCCCCAGGCTGCAACGAGTCCGGGCAAGCCGCCAAAGTACCGGTAGAGCAGCGCCTTACCGATACCCGCCTGATTGATAACCTCGTTCACCCCGACATTGCGTAACCCGCTGCGCTGCACCACGCTGCCGAATGCATCAATCAACAAAGCCTCGGTAGCCTCCCGTTTAAGCCGGCCCTTACCTTTGGCATTGTTTTTTGTTGTGGCCTCTTGCCGCATCGGAGTAACCCAAATCGAAAGTTGTTGACCTGTGTCAAACCCCTAGTATATATTTTGTGACCAGTCGGTCAATTTTATCTTTGCATAATAATAGTATCAGCTGACTATGCTACCAAATATAAATGTCAGGCTCAGGCCTGAGCTTGTCAATCAGGAGTAATAACTGTGCTAGAAGCCACCAACCTGAAAAAAACCTTTGGCGATCATGATGCCCTGAAAGGTCTGGACCTGAAGGTCAACCCCGGCGATATTTACTGCCTGCTGGGCGCAAACGGAGCCGGCAAAACGACCACCATCAACCTGTTCCTCAACTTTATCCACCCGACAGCAGGCAAAGCTGAAGTCTGCGGCATCGATGTCACCGAACAACCACTTGAGACCAAAAAACTACTCGCTTATATCCCTGAGCAGGTCATGCTCTATGGCAACCTCAGTGCGCTGGAAAATCTGCGCTATTTTGCGCAGCTTGGTGGCCACGATTATACCGAAACCGAGTACCAGGCATTTCTCGATCATTGCGGACTACAAAGCGGAGCCTACAGCCAGCGCGTGCATCAGTTCTCAAAAGGCATGCGCCAGAAAGTTGGCGTTGCAATTGCACTGGCCAAACAGGCGAAAGCTCTGCTGCTTGACGAACCAACCTCAGGCCTTGACCCGAAAGCCAGTAATGAATTTTCGGCGCTGCTGATGCAACTAAAAGGTGATGATGCGTCGATTCTGATGGCCACTCATGACCTGTTCAGGGCCAAAGAAACCGGTACCCGCATCGGTATCATGCGCGAAGGCCGAATGATGCAGGAACTGGGTACTGATGATGTATCTCATGCCGATATCGAACGAATTTATCTCGAACATATGCACGGCGATTCCAGTAAATATGCTGCCTGATCGCTGCGATTCAAGACACCTGTACCTGGCCAGGGCCAAGAAGAGGAAATTAACATGATTATTTCGATTGCACGCAAGGAGTTTGCCGAAATCGTGCGTGATGGTCGCTTCAAATGGACCGCTGCTATCATGGTGCTGCTGTTGCTCACCGCCATGATGGCGGGCTATCAGAAATACACCACTGCCGTACGCATTCAACATGCCGCCCAGGCAGGTACGAATCAGCAATGGCTGGATCAGGGCGACAAAAACCCTCACTCAGCCGCACATTACGGCAACTATGCGTTCAAACCTGCCGGACCACTCTCATACTTTGACAACGGCATCAGTAACTACACCGGCACAGCCGTGTTCATGGAGGCTCACAAGCAGAATTTTGCAATCGGCCGACCGGCATCGGACCAGAGTGCGATAGCCCGCTTCGGTGATCTGTCCGGGGCCAATATCCTGCAGTTATTACTCCCTTTGCTGATTATTTTTCTCGGCTTTACCTCTTTTTCGGGTGAACGAGAAAGCGGCACACTAAGGCAGGTCCTGAGCATGGGCGTCACCAACCGACAGCTTTTATGGGGCAAGGCACTTGGTGTCGGCAGCGCGGTCCTAATCGTTGTCCTGCCATGCATCCTGGTCGGAGCACTTGCGCTGTCGATGGCCCAGTCGGTCGATCATGCTGAAGACATGGTCACCAGGGTGATGACACTGTCGATTGCCTACCTGATGTATGCAGGGATATTTCTGTTCCTGACGCTCGCCGTGTCGGCACTGACCAGGCACGCAAGAACGACGCTCATGGTACTGGTGGGCTTCTGGGCTTTCACGGGCTTTCTGATGCCAAAGACCGCCAGCGAAATCTCAAAATTTATCGAACCAACCCCGGCCTTTGGTAAGTGGATGGCCGACATGCGTGCACACCAGTTGCGCGGTTTCGACGGTGTGCCGCCGTTTGCAAAGTTTGCCCGTTACACGAAAGAATTATTCAAGGAGTATGGTGTTAGCAGTGTCGGTGAACTGCCAATGTACTTCGTCGCCGTGCGCCTGCAAAAGCTTGAAGAATATGACTACCCGGTATTCGACCAGCACTACGGCATGATTCGTGAAGCCTATACCTCACAACGAAAAGTGCAGGACCAGCTGGGGATTCTCGCGCCAACACTGCCGCTGCGTTCAATATCGATGGCAATATCCGGAACCGATCTGATCCAGCACGTTAAATTCATGACAGATGCAGAAACTTACCGGCGAAATATGGTCGTCAAGATGAATGACTATCTATCCAAGGCATCCGTGCACCTGAATACTACATATAGCTCAAGTAATTACATGCGCGCCGATGAAGAAGTCTTTGCCATTGTGCCACCGTTCGAGTTCGAACCGCCCAACCTGAATACAATGCTGACTGAGCATCGCAGTAACTTTATTTTGCTGTTTCTCTGGCTTGCCGCCAGCATCGGCCTGGCTGTATTTGCCGCCAACCGAATCAGCCTGGAGAGGAACTGATGCTAAAACTGATTATTTCCCATGAAACCAGGCAGGTCATGCGCACCGGTGCGCTGTGGTCAATCCTGACCCTGCTGGTTGGCGCCATCATTTTCGCCTCCTGGTCCGGCGGACGCTCAATCGAACGTCAAACCAAAGGCGCAGCAGCTGCCGTAGCCTTCGAGGATGGCCTGCGCAACCACCTGCGCAAGGACACCGAGAAGTATGCAGCCGAGGTTGAAGCCGCAGGTGGTGAATACAAATTTGCCTCCGTGCGCCATTCCCCGGGCTCCGGACCCCCGCAGGGCACTAACGCCGGGGCAGTCGGCGCCGAGACATCGAAATACGTAACGCTACCTCCGACCGGACTCGCGGCATTGTCGGTTGGCCAGAGTGATATCCAGCTTAACTACCTGCCAATTTCACTGGCGACAACGCTGGACGTCACCAAGAACCTGGAACTCGAGAATCCGATCAACCTGTCCACGGGGAGCTTCGACATTGCATTCGTGGTGATCTTTCTGCTGCCGATCTTCATTCTTGCAATGAGCTATGACCTGCTGTCGAGCGAGAAGGAACGTGGCACGCTGGCCATGATCCTCGCACACCCCATTTCGATCCGCGAACTAATGGCCTCCAAGATTATCTCGCGAGCAGTCGTGATGCTGGCTGTGGTTCTCGGCTTTGGCCTCATTGCACTCATTACCGTCGGCACCGGTCTCGATACTGCGGACACGTGGATACGCTTCGCCCTGTGGATTCTTGCCACCCTGCTGTACCTGGGGTTCTGGTTCGCACTGGCGGTACTTGTCAATGTCTACGGCAAGAACTCAGCATCGAACGGTACCGTGCTGGCTGGAATCTGGTTGATTCTTGTGGTCATCACGCCGCAATTGGTCAGCATGCTGGCCACGACAATCTATCCAACGCCATCTCGCATGGAACTCACCATTGCCGCTCGCGAAGCCCAGACTGAAGCAGAGAAGAACTTCATGTCAAAACTTGATGAGTACTATTATGACCATCTTGAATTTGTCCCGGAAGGTGATGCAAAGGCAATGGACTTCCTGACCCTGGCCCAGGCCAACAACAACTCAATTGAGAAAGCAGTCCGTCCGCTTTACGATAATTTTCAGAATCAGCTCAACAAGCAGGAGGCACTCGTGCAGCGCTTCCAGTACCTGTCACCCGCCATCATGATGCAGTTGGCTCTGAATGAAGTTTCGGGAACCAGCGCTGATCGTTATGAACATTTCCTGAATCAGGTTTATGTTTTCCATGTAGAATGGAAAGAATACTTCAGCACAAAATTCCTGCAACGCTATCCGCTGAAACCGGCTGATTATGATAATTTCCCCGAGTTTCATTATCAGGAACAGTCGCTCGGACTCGTCATTGCGAGACTGGTTCCGTCGTTAATCGGTATGCTGATTTTGTTCCTCGGCGTTATACTTGTGCCATTCCTGGCGTTACGAAACTACCAGGTCGCTTCCCGTTAGAGCTACCAAAAATCTGTTTTAAACCTGCTGTAGCGACAAATATCACCCTGGCGGTTGTTGGGTGTTCGATCTCTGCAGAACCTGCGTTACCTGCTGGCTTCTCAACATCTTGTGCAATTACCGCTACGGTGCGGTTGTGATTCCACGATACCGGGTATGTGAAGCAGTGCATGGCATCTGACATGGTTAGACACTAGATTATTAATCTTTATTGTTTGGCTTTCCTGCGTTATGTTAACTGCCGTCATTGCATCGGTCTCTTTTGCTGTCGCCTTCGTCTGCGGCTGCCTATTGTGCAAAGCCTACTTTCTAACCAGTGGCGGGGCTGATTTAGTCCATCGCAACAAGGTTCACTCACTGCTGCAGGCTCAGCGGGTTCGCTACCGCAAACGCCTGCTTGCAAAGAACAATGTCATTCGTCTCCACAAGGAAACCTGCGACCAGATTCGTGAAACGCTCACGAATATCGAGAACGAGCATGCAAAGCACGGCGAATCGCTGCACAAAGCAGAAACTGAACTCAAGCGGGAACAGGCAAAAAGCCAAAACCTGCAACAGCAATTAGCCGGACTCAAGAACTGCAGTACAAAATTACAGCCTGACGAGACGCATACCTCGGCGCTGGAAAATGAACTCGGGATGCTACGCATAGAAAAAGACGAACTGGCGGCACGGATCAAATGCGCTGAAAAAGAACAGGCGCAGACTCCGGCTACAGCTGAGACCGATGAGAGTGAGGACGTAATAGCACGGATGCGTGCCGATATGGGCGAACTACGCGAAACTCTTGCAACACGTAACCGACGCATACACGATCTTGAACTCCAGTTACAGGAAAGCGCGCAACAAACAAGAATACTAGAAGCCAAACTGGACAATTGGAAACAACACTTGACGCCTCTAACCCGCAAACTCAAACAACAGAAAAAAGTGATCCAGAATTTCTGCCTGAATAACGATACAGAGCATCAGAGCGAAGAACCCGGCGAAATTGTCTGAACAATAACCCCACGGTTTCCGGTATGATCCGCTGTGATCTGCTTCTCTGACAAATTATATTCAGGATCCCAGCATGGCTAATTATTCTGTTCCAGACAGCGCGCCGGTCAGTGTCGTCGTAATCGGCGTTGAGAATCTCGAATCATCACTGGCATTTTATTCAACAACGCTTGGCTTGGAGATCATTGAAGACCTTACCTGGGAAGGCCCTGAATTTGAGCGGCACTGGAACCTGCCGGCTGGCTCCTCCGCCAAATGTATTTTCCTGGGCCATGGCGCCGACCCGGTTGGACGTATTCAGATCATGGAATTCAACGCATCCGACAGAAAACTCGTCCGACCACAGGAAATACGTTGTGCCACCGGACTCTTCAACCTGAACATCTACAGCAAAGATATTGGCAGCGATTGTGAGATGCTCAAGTCGCAGGGATTCAACTTCTGGAGTGAACCGGCACGTAACGATTTCGGCCCGGCTGTTGGTGAGATCAGTGAGGTTGCATTTGATGGTCCGGATGGCATCGTCATCAATATGATTCAACTAATCACCGAGGACCCGAATACTCTGAGCGGCAAGTTACTCGCATTCCTGGATGATTACGGCTGCACCAGCACTGGATTCACGGCTGTTGCAACAACCTCCCATGGTGTACGGGATATGGACAGGGCGCTTGAATTTTATTATGGGCCACTGAAGATGACGTTGTTCATGGAAACGACCCTTAAGAGCGCCGCAAACAACATCGCCATCGGTCTGCCGGCAGAGGCCGAATCCCGCAGTGTTTTTGTCCAGGGCGGGCATGAATACGGCAAGATTGCATTGTCGAGCCCGATTAATTATGAACTCCCCAACCTCATACCCGATGCCCTGCCACCGAATATTGGCTATCTCGCTCAATCATTTCAGGTCAATGACCTGAACCTCGTGGCCAACGAATGTATCAATATTGACGTCGATATCATCTCCGGACCTGAAGAAATTACTCTGCCGGGTCGCGGATTATGCCGGGCAATGGTGGTTCGAAATCCGGGCTCCGGGGCATTGCAGGAGATCTTCCAGCAAATCCGGCAAACCTGACCGTAATACCCGGCAAATTGCTCACCTAAATCCGCACCACCGAAGCCACAACAACATACAACCGGCCTTTTGCCATGCCGGTTACCGCAGGAAGATTTGCCGCCGAATCAATGCACGCTCCTCCAGATAATCCAGCGTATCCTTGTACAATCCCTCTCTTGGCCTGAAATTGACACCAAACTCCATGACCAGGTCCGTGGCCGGCTCGTAGCGCGGCCAATCAGGCAAACCCGGGCCATTGGGGTCGCCGGTCTTGGCAAAATTCAGCCAATAGGACTGTACGCTTTGACCCCAGGCCAGGTCTTCGGCGGTTACCGCCTTACCCACCATTTGTTCTGGTCGCTGCCATTGCGGGTGTTCACCAACATGCCCGAAGATAAACGGTACTTCTATGCCATGCCCGGCACCCGGAACCTCGCCGCGTAAATTTGTCTGCACGTAGGTAACATGGTACAGCCAGGCCGGAGACCGGACGTTGGCCATCTGCTTGCCGAGATAACGCGTCGAAGTCAGGAACAAGCCCTCGGCAAACCACCGCTGTGACAGGCCGATGCGGGTCTACTGATCGTCAAACGGCGCGAGATCCTCGTCGGTCAGTCCCGCAATGAATTCTCCGCCGAGAAACCATTTGCCGATCAGAGGAATCCCGTCGATCTGGTTCCATTCCCAGCTATTGGCGCCACCTATATACGGCACATCATGTTGTGCGCCGCGTTCGAATACCCTGGCGACATGGTCGGCGACCACACGTTCATCGACGACCGGGTTAAACGGCACCTGTTTTTTGGTCTGGTATTCAACCATGGATTCCCAGGACATGGCGCGCAGGGCGTCGATTAGTTCCTCGTCCGTATCCGCCTCAATTTTAAAATGCTCGACGAACTCCACACCCATGTTCTCACGCGATTTTTCCGCTGCACCCGGTGGCCCCTGTTCGAATGCATGCTGAGTCACATCCAGCAGAATACCGCTGCCCTGTGCAATGGCCTGGTGAAACAAACCTTTCGACTGTGGCGTCGTCATCAGAACATTGACCGCCACGCCGCCGGACGAGTGCCCGAAAATCGTGACATTACCGGCATCGCCCCCGAATGCGCCAATATTCCGCTGCACCCATTCGAGTGCAGCAATCTGGTCGAAAATCCCATAGTTGGCCAGTGGTTCCGATGATTGCACCCGGCTTAATGCGGGGTGGGCAAAACGCCCCAGGTAACCGATGCGATAATTGATCGTAACCAGCACAACGCCCTGACTCGCCAGGTATCGTCCGTCGTAAACCGGAATCGAACCGGCACCATATTGAAAATTACCGCCATGAATGTAGAACATGACCGGCAGGGCGTGATCACCGCGCTCAACCGGGGTCCAGATGTTCAGGGTCAGGCAATCTTCATCATCACCGACCTCATCCAGGTGTGCATCAACCCATTCCGGGTACAGGCCTCTTCTCTGCGGACAGGCATGACCGAAATTTAAGCTGTCACGCTTATCTGTCCACGGCTCAACGGGTTGCGGCGGCCGCCATCGCAGACTACCGACAGGCGGCCGGGCATAAGGAATGCCCCGATACGTCTCGATGCCATCCTCGACGACTCCCTGCAATACACCGGAATCAATCTGCACGATGGCGCCTGAGTTCTGCGCATGCGCCGGCAAGCAACTCACCAGCATCAGAATCACAAAGAATTGACAGTGGACAGGCATGATTTTTTTCATTTGCTCAGGATATCAACGTGCAACATAAACAGCCAAATACTGCATGATTAATCATTCTCACAGCAAATTACCTGAACAATCCTCCCGCTCACAAGTTGTTCATCAGCAAGAGACCCGTCCATGAATGCGCGGCGGCCAGCGCACTGCGGCATGATCAATTGTCATTCTTACTAAAGAAGTAGACGTTAGAAATAATTAAATTTGTACATTTTGAATGACGCTCACGAAGTAACAGACCAGTTCGCCGGCTGGTAGAACGGTTTTCCGAGAATCAAATCACGGCAATTACCTATTAAACTGGCAACCGATTTATAACAATCTATGGTTGTGGTTACCCCTAACCACAACTATCCTCCAAAAATGACTTGGCCTCGCAATGCGAGGCCTTTTTTTATGTGCCGCCTCCCTGCTTAAACCAATCAAACAAGATCATGCAGAATTAATTTGGCAGCATTGCGCCCACATGCGCCCATCACACCGCCACCCGGATGGACGCCGGCACCACACAGATAAAGGCCAGGTAAGGGCATCCGGTATCCACTGGCCGCCGGTGTCGGACGCATGAACCACAAACGGTCTGGTGTCATGGCTCCATGAAAGATGTTGCCACCGGTAATAGCGAAAATACGCTCGAGATCAGACGGAGCGAGAATCTCGCGATGTATTACATAACTGCTAAAACCGGGCGCAACCTCATCGACGAGCGCAAAAACACGATCGGCAAAATTCTCACGTTCCTGGTTCCAGTAAGCATCACCCATATCATTTGGCACATGCTGGACAAACAACGAGGCTACGTGTTTTCCGGGCGGCGCGATACTGTCATCAACCGTCGATGGAACGGTCATTTCTATCATCGGTCGCCGGGGCAACCGACCAGCCTGTGCGGAAACAAAGGATTCTTCCAGGTCCGGCATGGACGTTGCACCAATATGGATGGTGCCCTGTAGCTCCTTGCAAGCCCCGGGCCTTGATTTAAACTCCGGCAACCGATCCAGTGCGACATTAATCTTCATGACCGGACTGCGAAAGTCCAGATTACCCGTCTGCTCAAGTACATCATCCGACAGCAACCTTGCATCCAACAGTTTGAGCAAAGTAGTCTGTGGATCAGCGTTGGAGACTATAGTATGGGCTGAAAGCTCGGCTCCATCCTCAAGGACGACGCCATTGGCCCGCCCGGCAGCCGTACGGATTTCTGCAACCTCTGCTGAACACCTGATCTCAACTCCATAGCTTTGTGCGGCAGCTGCGATCGCAGCCGAAACACTCCCCATACCACCACGTGCATAGGCCCAAACACCACGCATACCATTGGTTTCACCCATGACATGGTGAAACAATACATAACCGGTACCCGGTGTCGACGGCGCCGCCCATGCCCCTATGATCGCATCAGTCGCTAACGTCGCACGCAATGGTTCACTTTCAAACCATGAATTTATTATCGGTGCCGCTGCACCGGTCATCATCGCGATACCCTTGGGTAAATCCGTACCAAGCCGCCGCGCTCGTCCGAGCAACTTTAGCAAGACTCCCAAATCACGCCAGCGCGGTCGAACAACGTCCAGCGGCGGGACATCTAGTAATGGTTCGACCATCTTAACGATACGCTCAAGAAAATTTTCGTAGTCCGGATAGCGCCGCGCATCTTTCTCCGAGAAATAGCGAATCTCATCAAGAGTCGCAACACGATCAGGTGAGAGCATCAGCCCACGATTGTCAGCCTGCGGTGTAAAAGAAGAAGGATTTCTGGGCAGCAACCTAAGACCATGCTCGGCAAGACGAAGTTCACTGACCACTGCCGGTCGCAACAAACCAGCAACATATGAAGCACGCGACACATGAAAGCCCGGCCAGAGCTCTTCCGTCACTGCGCAGCCACCAATAATTTCACGCCGTTCAAGAACCAGCACCCTGAGACCGGCTCGGGCCAGATATGCGGCTGCAGTCAAGCCATTATGACCGGCGCCGATGATGATGACATCATGACTTGTCGCGGCATTCATCCTGCAACTATACAGACCTGGCACACGGCAAAAGAACAATTTACTGCTTAACTTTATGATACATGCTCCCCCCCCTTTTATTTACCTGAGCATCTGTTATAGTGCGCCCCGTCTTGGCGCACTTCGGTCTGCGCCACTCACTTCAGACCCGCAATTCCGCGGCTCTGAAGCCAATCAAGAAGATTCACCCTTGACCGACCCATGCCGGATGAAGATCTGTTGCGTTTGGGTAGGGCAATCTTGGAGTATTTACTACATGTTATTTTCCAAACTCGGCCTGTCGGCCGAATTGCTGCGTGCTATTCAGGAACAAGGCTACGCTGAAGCCACCCCGATCCAGCAGCAAGCAATACCACTCGTGCTGGAAGGGCGGGATATCCTGGCCGGCGCACAAACCGGTACCGGCAAAACTGCCGGATTCACACTACCGTTGCTGCAGCATCTGCAAATGACCGCTGCTGACGGACGCAAAAGACGCATCCGGGCATTAATCCTTACACCAACGCGCGAACTGGCGGCGCAGGTTGCCGAAAGCGTTCGCACATACGGGCGGCACTTGCCGTACAAGACTGCAGTTATTTATGGTGGCGTCAGTATCAACCCGCAAATTTCAAAGCTGCATAAAGGTGTTGATATCGTCGTTGCCACACCAGGGCGCCTGCTCGACCACCTGCAACAAGGCACTATTAATCTCGGTGCCGTCGACATGCTGGTGCTTGATGAAGCCGATCGCATGCTCGATATGGGTTTCATTCGAGATATCCGCAAGGTACTGAAAGTATTACCGGCACATCGCCAGAACCTGTTGTTCTCGGCAACCTTTTCAAAGGAAATCAGAAAACTGGCCGACAACCTGCTGAACTCACCAATTGAAGTTCAGGTAGCACGTCGCAATACGACGGTTGAACTTGTCACGCAAATCGTGCACCCGGTTGACCGGCGTCGCAAACGTGAGCTTTTATCACATCTTATCGGAGCAGAAAACTGGCAACAGGTACTGGTGTTCACCCGTACCAAGCACGGCGCCAACCGTCTTGCGGAACAACTTTCAAATGACGGACTCAAGGCCACGGCAATTCACGGCAACAAGTCACAGGGCGCGCGGACACGAGCATTGGCGGACTTCAAATCAGGAGCCGCCAGGGTTCTGGTGGCAACCGATGTCGCAGCACGTGGACTCGATATTGATCGACTACCGCATGTTGTTAACTACGAATTACCCAACGTACCGGAAGACTACGTGCATCGTATCGGACGTACTGCACGCGCCGGTCATGAAGGTCATGCCATCTCACTGGTCTGCATCGATGAACTAAAGCTGCTGGAAAGTATTGAACATTTGCTGGAAAGCAAAATTGAACAGCAGACCATCCCCGGCTACGAACCGGATCAGCGCATCAAGGCAGAACCAATCAAGCGCAGACGTTCTAAACGACCTGCCCGTCATAGCGGCGCCCGCAAGAAAGGGCATAGCGGTTCCCCGCAGGGCCGTGGCGGACAGCAAAAACGCTCCTCAGGTCGTCGTCAACGACGCACGGGGTAATGCACTGAAAACAGCATCCAGCCACGTTCCGCATCGTGCGAATCGTGGCTGGCAATCACCCCCTTACTCCAGGGCTATTCTTCGCTGGGACGAAACTCAGCGCAGAGCTGTTTCTGCACATCAGGTGGCACCATGCCGTAGTGATCGAACGACATCGTAAATGCACCTTCGCCTCCGGTCAGTGACTTAAGTGTGGTCTGATAATCGCCCAATTCGGCAACCGGGACATTTGCCTGAATCCGGATACGGTTGCCCGACAGTGTGTCATTGCCATTAATTCGTCCACGCACACCCGACAAGTGCCCGGTAATATCGCCGACGTGATTTGCCGGCGTTGTAACCTCAACATACGCGATTGGTTCAAGAATAATCGGCTTGGCCTTCTCGATAGCATCCGCAAATGCCTTCTTACCGGCAGCAACGAAAGCAACCTCTTTCGAATCGACCGAGTGGTGCTTGCCGTCATAGACGGTAACGCGCAGATCCTGGATCGGGTAACCTGCAATTGCACCATGATTCAATACCTGCCGAACCCCTTTTTCTACGGCCGGAATAAACTGATGGGGGATCGACCCACCAACAACCTTATTAACGAACTCGAATCCAGCATCGCGATTGAGCGGTTCGATACGCAGATACACCTCGCCGAACTGTCCCGCCCCACCGGTTTGCTTCTTGTGGCGATAATGCCCCTCAGCCTTCCGGGTCACTGTCTCGCGATAGCTTATCTTCGGCGGATGCGTCAACACCTCGATATCAAAATCATCCTTCATGCGCTCCAATACGAGCCGCAAATGAAGTTCACCCAGCCCCCTGAGCACCGTCTCATTAGCCTGCGCATTAAACTCGAGCAGCAGGCTCGGATCTTCCGCAATCAATTTATGCAACGCATCTGACAGCTTCTTTTCATCGCCTCTGCGAGCCAGTTCCAGCGCAACGCCATACATCGGCGACGGCAGCCCGACAGACTTCAGGTGAAATTGATCTTCATCATGACTGCTGTGCAGAACCGCATCAAAATGCAGATCTTCGATTTTCGATACAGCACAAATATCACCGGGTACGGCGCGTACAATCTCAATCGTTTCTTTGCCCTGCAATCTATACAAGTGGGAAACTTTAAATGACTTACGACGTTCACCGATAAATACCTGGTCACCCGCCTTAACCGTTCCCTGGTGGACGCGAAAAACTCCCATACGCCCGATGTACGGATCAACATTAATCTTGAACAGGTGACCGATGAAATGATCTTGCGGGCTACCGGTAATCTTGAAGACTTTCGTATCATCACCTTCAGTTTTGAGGAACTCCGGTAGATTTGCTTCGAGCGGACTCGGCATCAACTTTGCAAATATATTCAACAACTGATTCAAACCAGCGCCGGTTTCGGCTGAAACGAAGCATACCGGAACCAGGTGACCGCGGCGTAACGCCTGCTCGAATGGATCGTGCAGTTGCTCAGGAGTGATATCCTGACCCTGTTCAAGATAGATCTCCATCAATTCATCATCAAGCTCGACAACCTGATCGATCATTTCGGTATGTGCGGCATCGACAGATGAAAAATCCGGTGTTTCATCAGACAGATTAAAAAAACAGTCGGCGACCGTACTGGCTCCGTTGGCCGGCAGGTTAAGCGGCAGACATTCATTGCCGAATGTATCACGGACCTGCGCCAGCACTGCTTCGGGGTCAGCACCATCAGCATCGATTCGATTGATGATAATCATCCGGCACAACTTCTGGCTGTCGGCAAAGTCCATGAGTCGCTGCGCAACCATCTCGACACCGGCCTCTGCATTGACAACAACAGCTGCGGTCTCAACTCCGGCTAACACGCTCATCGAGCGGCCGGAAAAATCCGGGTAACCCGGTGTATCGAGGATATTGACAAAAATATCGCCATAATCGAAATGACAAACGGCGATATCCAGAGAATGCTGATGCTGTTTTTCCTGCTTGAGAAAATCCGAAACGGTCGAGCCTTTGTCAATTCTGCCAGCTGATCCGATTGCGCCTGCCCTGGCAAGCAAAGTTTCCAGTAATGTTGTTTTTCCGGAACCGGAATGCCCGACCAGTGCAATGTTACGAACATGTGCAGTGTCGTGAAGTATTTTCTTGGTAGCCACAGATACCCCCTGTATTATTATTATTTTTTGGGAAACAGGCTCAATTACTTAACACCTGTACCCTGTAAATATAGCAGAGCCTAACGAAAACCGTAGCATGGATTGCCGAAACAGGTTGAAGAGCTGCAACCTTTATGGAATAAGGCTGTAAGCCACCCCAAGGAACCATGCGGGGCGTTTTTTTGCTGGATTCCACGTCGCGGAACCCGCGAAATGATGGGATATTCGATACCTGCTTAAGATTCAGTTTGCCGGCCCGATCTTGTTACCACCCTACTGGCCCGGGTGCCTGCGGTTGATGGCATTAAACGGGACACCGACCAAGACCTTGCCACCTGTCAGGCATTACCCCGTGGTTTCAGAAAATAATCCTGCGGGTCAATGTCAAACAAACCAGCCTGAAAACCACCTTGAATCCAAAGGGCATTCTTCTGCCCCGCCCGATCGGGCAGGCCTGACAAATTAACGACTTTGGCTCGCCGTAACGATTGCCGCTCTGCATTCAGAATCACGAGCAGCTTAGGTCGAAGTCGGTGGGCGGCATTCTGCTCAATAACCATCGCAATTTCACCCGTATTCAGTTCCACCAGACTACCCGTAGGAAACATACCGATCGCACGGATAAACTGTTCGACAACTTCTTTCTGAAATTTTACTTCTGCCAACTGGTTAAGCTCGCACAAGGCATCATAGGCGCATTTATGGTCGGCGTACGGCCGTTCTGAAATCATCGCATCATAGCTGTCGATGAGGCCGGCGATTCGTCCATATACCGGGATATCACCATCGATGCCGTGCGGATAACCACTGCCATCGAGTCGTTCATGATGACAACCAATCATTTCTATAATTTCCTCACTGACACCGGAAGATTTCTTAACTATTTCCAAACCATAATTCACGTGCATCTGCATGATTTCATATTCTTTGGAGGTCAACGGACCGTCTTTCATGAAGATTTCTTGCGGAATCTTCGTATTACCGATGTCGAGTAATAACGCACCAATAGCCAGATTGGCGAGCCGTCGTCCGGCCAGACCCATTTCATTGCCCATGATCAGCGCCCAAATAGCCGCCGTCACCGTATAACTGTGACCCCCTCGCTCGCATTTGCGAATAAAGCCAAGCCAGGCCATCGCGTCAGGATCGCGTTGCACGCTTGCAACCATAGGTGCAACCGCTTGGTAAATCAGGTTGATATCAACCGGATAACCCTTTCTAACCCCCGCCAACACCTCATCCATTACCGCAGCCACCTTAATATAGGACTCCATCGCCCGTGGTGCCTCAGCACTTATTGGAACCCGCCCAGAAACTGCATTTCCATTCGTTGGACGACGGGATGCAATTCGCCGGATTAATTTACCCAGACCTCGCATGCCATTACCGGACACCTGGCTCCGGCGACGAATCCGGGCCTGGGAAAATGGGTCGGCGATTGAACCCGAGTCGTTATGAGCCTTCAGGATGTCTTTTTCCGACACCTTGCTCTGTGACGCATCGACATAAACAAACTTGCAGAACTTCCTGAGCTGCTGGATCTCGTCATCGCTGGAAATCTGAAAACCGCGTTTGAGAAACGGGGTCGTAAGCCAGGAACAATCGAGCTGAGCGACGTACATGCCCTGCTCAATATTAGCCGTATCAATTTTAATCCGCTTTTGCAGCAACACGCGCCCCTGAGACCCCGGGTTTGGGGAGATTCAGACATAATAACGATTGCCGTTTGGGATAATGTGGCCGGCTTCACAGTTTGTGCTGCGGCAATACCTTGCCGCTATCCCGCCGGTGAATCACCGCTGACAGCCACTGCAGTGGGGATTGCGCCAGCCTCTAACCCGATTCGATTAAGGCAGCCGGCTGTCCCGCAGATGAATACCGGTACCACCTAATCCGCAGTAACCAGTCGGATTCCTGGCCAGGTACTGCTGATGATATTCCTCGGCATAATAAAACTCAGTTGCCGGCTTGATTTCAGTCGTGATCGTTCCGCGTCCGCCAGCCAGCAGCGCAGCCTGAAAGACATCCATCGTACGCTGAGCCGCATCACGTTGGGCATTGCCCTTGAAATAAATCCCCGACCGATATTGAGTACCTTTATCATTGCCCTGGCGCATACCCTGCGTAGGATCATGCGATTCCCAGAATAAGGCCAACAACGTTGCATAGTCGACACGCTGCGACTCGAAGGCAACCAGTACCGCCTCGCTATGCCCGGTCTGACCCGAACAGACTTCTTCATAGGTCGGGTTCGGGGTGAAGCCTGCGGTATAGCCGACCGCCGTTGTATAGACACCAGCCTGTTGCCAAAACACGCGTTCGGCGCCCCAGAAGCAACCGAGTGCGAATACGGCACACTCGATGCCAGCGGGGAATGGTGGTCGCAATGGGTGGCCGAGGACATCGTGCGCCGACGACCCCGGCATCAACTCGGAGCGACCGGGTAATGCCGTATCGGGTGACGGCAATGCAGAATTCCTGTTACGCAATATCATCCCAATAGTAACGGTAACGCCATATCTTTACGCGCGAAAGGCTGCGCAACACGACCGGCTGCAATATGGACAGACAAAAACCCCGGGCAGTGCTACAGTTATCCACAGCGTACCTGTCGCACCCCACCTTGACAGGCCAAATGGCCTGCACAGGAACTTGTTCTCCCAGTTCGTATACCGGCCATGATGAAGCAAAGTGATAACGCCATGATGCGCGTGATGGTTTTGCGCGGTGCGGGTGATCGGCTGCAGCTGGAACACCGTCGGATACCCGAACCAGGGCCTTACGAGGTGCTGGTCAGGGTCGCCGCCTGCGGTGTCTGTCGCACCGACCTGCATGTTCAGGATAACGAACTACCCGCAATAAACTACCCGATCGTCCCCGGGCATCAGATCGTCGGCGATATCATGGCAGCCGGACCGGAAGCCATCCTGCCGCCCGGATCGCGCATCGGTATTGCCTGGCTCGCACATACCTGCGGGACCTGTGAGTATTGCGGTTCGAACCGTGAAAACCTTTGTGACCATACACAGTTCAATGGCTATCATGTCGATGGCGGCTTCGCCGACTACATGCTTGCTGACTCGCGCTATTGTTTCCCACTGGATGCTTCCCTATCGGCTGCTGAGACAACACCGCTACTGTGTGCAGGGCTCATCGGCTTTCGCAGCCTGCGGATGGCCGGGGCCGCGACGCGTATAGGGATCTACGGCTTTGGTTCGGCGGCTCATATCATCACCCAGGTTGCCAGTCATGAAAAACGCAGGATCTACGCATTCACGAGGCCCGGCGACGAGGCTGCCCAGGCATTCGCCCTGCGCGTCGGTGCTGTCTGGGCCGGAGATTCCGATCAACCGGCACCGGCAGCGCTCGATGCGGCCTTGATTTTCGCACCGGACGGCAACCTCGTACCCAAGGCCCTGACGGATCTGAAGAAAGGCGGGGTAGTCGTCTGCGGGGGCATCCACATGAGTGACATCCCGTCATTTGCGTATGCCGATCTGTGGGCTGAACGGCAGATCCGCTCTGTCGCAAATCTTACCCGCACCGACGGCAGGGACTTTTTGGCGCTGGCCAGCCAGATGCCAATCCACCCGGAGATCACAACCTACCAGCTAGAAGCGGCAAACGATGCACTCGATGACCTGCGCAACGGTAAGATCATCGGCACAGCGGTATTAGTCATGGATCAACCCGGGAACCAGGTGTGATCCAACACTGTAACCACAACGTACAGTGCTAGTCGTTAAGCCTGCCTCCAACAATGACTAACTTTATACTCTATTTTTTTACTGTGCTGATCTGGGGTGCGACCTGGCTGGCCGTCGAATTCCAGCTCGGCGATATCGCCCCCGAAGTGTCGCTGGTATATCGCTACCTGATAGCAACTGCAGTTGCGTTCGCCTGGTGCGCACTTACCGGCCGGTCGCTGCGCTTCGACTGGCGAGCGCATCGCTATTTCATGCTAATGGGTGTCTTTCTGTTCGGACTGAACTATGTGGCCGCTTATGCGGCTCAGATTTATATTATGTCTGCCCTGAATGCGATTGGTTTCTCTGCCATGGTTTGGTTGAATATTATCAACACACGTATTTTCCTCGGCGCACACATAGACAAATACACTTACCTTGGTGCCACACTCGGCATCATCGGCATTCTTATTATTTTCCTGCCGGCCATTCAGAATATGTCGCTGTCCGATAATATTTTTATCGGCGCAAGCCTGTCCTTAACCGGGGCTTTACTGGCCTCCTTTGGCAACATCATCGCACAGGTTGCTCAACGTCAGGGCCTGCCGGTCATGCCCTCGACAGCGTGGGGCATGTTTTATGGTGTGTTACTGAATACCGGGCTGGCCCTTGCCCAGGGTAAACCGTTCGACATCGACCTGTCACCGGCTTACCTCGTATCGCTGTTGTTCCTGGCCGTGTTTGGCTCAGTTGTTGCGTTCGGCTGCTACCTGACCCTGCTGGGTCGTATCGGTGCCGATCGGGCCGGATACTCGATGGTCATGATCCCGATCGTCGCGCTGATCTTATCAGCCATGTTCGAAAACCTGGTACTGGAATTGCACATTCTTATCGGTGTCGCACTCGCACTCACCGGCAATATCGCAATCCTGGCATCAGCGAGATTGAGATCCCGTAAATAATTGCTGTCAGATACCACCGGACTCCGGCCAGCTATTCCATTAGCGCATCCAGAGCAGCTTTTCGGGCCGCTTCGAATTCATCCCCCGGACTCCAGGCCGGCATCTCATCAGCATTGGCGACAATTAACCCAACCCAGAATCCCAACCGGACATCCTCAACGGCACCCTCGAGGTTCCAGCTTTCGTCATACTCGTCACTCGGCTGGTGATAGCGAACCGCCTCGTATTCCTCTATCTGTCGCCGGCCCCAGTCAGCCGGCCGGCCGATAAAATCCATACCTTTATCGAAGTATGTGGCCGGTACGCCAATCTTCGCAAAGCTGATCTGATCTGAGCGATAGTAGTAACCGCGATCCGGAAACTGATCCGGTTTGACTATCCTTCCCTGGCGCGCCGCCACCAGGTCTACAACACTGTCGAGCGTTGATTTACCGTAACCGATGAAGGTGATGTCACGCGTCCGACCCCATATGTTGCCACCGTCATAATTCATGTTGGCGGCGATATGCCCGGCTGGAAAGGTCGGATTGTCGGCATAAAACCGGGACCCGAGCAGACCCTGTTCCTCAGCAGCAACAAACAACATCAACATCGAACGGCGGGGTGCTACCGGCATTGATGCATAAGCATTGGCTATTGCCAGGACCATACCCATCCCCATACCGTTATCCTCCGCACCATTATAGATACGATCGCCGCTCGCATCGGGTTCGCCGATACCCAAATGATCATGATGCGCTGTGAGGATAACCACCTCCCCGGCCAACTCCGGATCACTGCCCGGCAGAATGCCGAGTACGTTAGCCGTCTCCTTGTCGGTAATCGTGTTGTTCAATGTCATGGCAGTCGTCACGCCGAGTGGCACCGGCTCAAAGTCATGACTGCGGGCTGCTGCTGCCAGGGCCGCCAAATCCTTGCCGGCCATCGCCACCAGCCTGCCGGCCGCCGCTTCAGTCATCCATGCTTCCACCTGACTGCGCGGCTCACCTGCAGCCGGCAATTCAAACTGTTCGCCGGTCCACCCCGTCTCAACAACCTGCCACGGATAGCCCGCCGATGAAGTCGTATGAATAATGATCGCCCCGGCTGCGCCCTGTAGCGCCGCACTCTCAAACTTATAAACCCAGCGCCCGTAATACAGGCGCCGTTCACCAGCAAATAACTCCGGATCCCACTCCGGGTCATTATTCAGCATCAACAATACCTTGCCGGACAAATCCCTGCCCTTGAAATCATCCCAGTCATATTCCGGTGCCTGTATGCCATAACCGACAAACACTACTTCGGCATCCTCGATGATCGCAGTATCAGCCTGCACTCCACTCACCGCGACATATTCATCGCGGTGAGCAAAATCCTGCTGCTGACCAGCGAGAGAAAATGTCCAGAGCCGGGGTGTTACCGTATCAATGCCGACAATTTTGAATGGCTGCAGCCAGGTTCCGCTAACACCCGCAGGCATGTAGCCGGCTGCCGCCAGTTGCTCAATCAGGTATGCCTGCGTCAGCCGATCACCCCTGGACGCCGGGCTGCGACCTTCAAATTCATCTGAACCCAGCACTTTGACGTGTGTGACAATCTGATCTGCGGTGATGGTTGCTGCGGCATTTTCCCCTGCCTCTGTAAACGGATTATCAGCGGCATGGTTTGCGACAGGTTTGCCGACCGGCGAACATCCGGCTGCGAGGCATACGGCAAACCCGAACAGGAACGTCCTGGCAAAATCCATTAACGGCAAACACACTGACGACACTGTAATTCTCCTTCTTCAGGTATTACCTGTGAGGCGGTTATCTATCTTCCGGCTACGACAGGATTATTTTATCCCGGTCAGCCCACAGAATTACGGTTGCTGTTTAATGCGTTGCTTGTATTCAGCCTTGCCCTTGAGGATTAAAGCATGAATATCATGGGCGCGGCCGCCGAGTTGCTCGATGAGTTGCCCGGTCACGTCTGCAGTTGCAGTCCGCCACGCTTTTCGTTGCTCGTCGCTGAGCTCATGGGTGATGATACCGCGTGACTGATCATTCAGATCGGCCACATCCTGCGCACGTGACAATTGCCGTGTCTCGGCAATCGACGGAAAACTGTCGCTCAACACAGCCCGGTCCCCGGACGGCAGCGCATCCCACCATTTTTTGTCGGCAACGATGACGGAAACCCCAAAGGCGTGGCGGGTTAATGAATAATGTGGCGCCTCGTCGGCAATTCCGGTGCCTGCATACAAGCTGACGGAGTTATCTCCTGCTTCGATCAGGCCGGTCTGCAAACTTGAAACAATTTCACCAAAACCAAGCGGGATGAGATCGGTGCCGATCGCTGCGGCGAACAGCCGCGCATTAAGACTGCTCGAGACGCGGAACCGCTTGCCCCGCGCATCAGCCGGAACGATGACAGGAGTGGTCGCATAAATTGAGTGAAAACCGATTTCGTACCACGTAACGAGATGCAGGTTATGCCTGGCCAGCAAGTCACGATACAGGCTGGTCAGATAGGTATCGTAGACGTAATCGGCCTGCCCGGCATCGTCAAACAGAAATGGGGCATATAAAAGCGCTAATTCAGGTACGACCGTGGAGGTGACCTGTGCCGACAGGTTGGCAAACTGAATCCTACCCCGCCGCAAACCGGACAGTAACTGTTCCTCTGAACCGAGTTGGCCATAGATCAACGGACGCAACTCGAGCCGGCCACCGGAAGCTGTTTCCGCGGTTTGCTTAAAGTTCAGCCAGACGGTCTCACCTGGCGTATCGGGCACGGTTGTCCCGCCAAGGTTAACAATCGTGACATCGCCCCCTGATTCGCAGCCGGACAAAGCAATCAGGATAATAAGACCTAATGTGCACAGCCGGATCACAGTGTTTATTTTACTGGTGATATTCATGGTCGGAGCAGTATAGTGCAATGCGAGAGCAATCCATGCCAAACCTGAGAATCAGACTGCTTATGGAAGAAAATATTGGCTTGCGCTACCGACACCCTGTTCGCAGCCGGAGAATAACCGGCCTCGGGTTATTGCTGCTAACCGGGCTGCTGTCGGTTCTTGCCCTGCTCGTCAGTAGCGCACAGGCACAACTTCCCGACTATGACGTACTTGATGAAATACTGGCCCGTAATGTCCGTAACGGATTTATCGACTATGACGGCATCGCATCCGAGCCGCAGTTTGGAAAATTTGTCGAACAACTTGGCACGACACAGTCGGACGATCTGACCTCAACCAGTGCCAAACTGGCTTTTTATATCAATGCATATAACGCACTCGCGATTCAGGGCATCCTGAACGGCCATTCTCCTTCAGGCTGGTGGGGACGACGAAATTTTTTCCAAAAACAGAAATTTAATGTACTCGGCAAAATGATCAGCCTGCGAACACTTGAACATGAACATATCATCACACTTGGCGACCGTCGCATCCATTTTGCACTCATTCGTGCATCGATATCCTCTCCACGCCTGTCGAGCCAGGCATACCGCCCGGAACGTCTTGACAAACAATTACATGACGCAGCAAAACAGTTTATTAACGACCCGACCCGAAATCATTTTGACACCAAACGACAAACAGCCTTTCTATCCAGGATATTCAAGTGGCATGCAGATGGTTTCATTGCAGCCGGCGGCTCGCTACAACGCTACCTTGCACGCTTTGCAGACGATGCACCGACACAGGACATGCTTCGTCTGGATAAATTTTCTATCCGGTTTATCGACTATGACTGGGGCCTGAATGGTCGCTACCTCGGCAAAGACTAATCCTAGTAAACGGAGAACCGTTCGCCATGCTGATACGACAAAAACCAGTGATTAGATCATTCCAGATAACACCGGAACACAACTACCTGAATCGCAGAGACTTTATCGGTTCGACCGCACTGGCCGGCACCAGCCTGTTGTTCGCTCCCGGTTGCGCGGGCGCCGATGACAAAACCCCTGCCGCCAACCCTGAGGTCAATTCATTTGAGGACATCACCCGCTATAACAATTTCTATGAATTTGGCCTCGACAAAGAGGATCCGGCAAAATTATCCGGAGCGTTTAACACCAGTCCCTGGAGCGTCACAATCGATGGTGAAGCAGAGATTACCGGTAAATTTAATTTTGAGGATATTATCGGCCCGCATGCAATCGAAGAAAGAATCTATCGATTCCGCTGCGTTGAGGCCTGGTCAATGGTCGTGCCATGGAATGGTATTTCGCTGAGCAATGTGCTGCAACGATTCAAACCAACCTCGAAGGCGAAATTTGTTGCCTTTGAAACAGTCTACAGGCCGGCGGAGATGCCCGGACAACGCAGAGGGGTACTCGATTTTCCGTATCGCGAAGGACTGACCATCGCTGAAGCAATGCACCCGCTGACACTGTTGGCAACCGGCTTGTACGGCGTTGATCTGCCAGGCCAGAATGGTGCGCCACTCCGCCTGATCGTCCCCTGGAAGTATGGCTTTAAAAGTATCAAGTCGATCGTACGTATCAGTTTCACCGAAACCCGACCGTATACTACATGGTCGGATGCAATGCCGGCCGAATATGGTTTCTATGCAAACGTGAACCCCGAAGTCGATCATCCGCGCTGGAGTCAGGCGCGCGAACGCCGTATCGGCTCGGGACTGTTTGCGAAGAAACAGCCAACCCTGATGTTTAATGGCTATGGCGACGAAGTTGCCAGCCTGTACACAGGCCTCGACCTGACCCGGCACTTCTGAACTACCCGAGCATTGATTACACCGCTTATCATCAAGCGCTTTGGCAAGCTGGCTGTTTTCATTGCCTGCTGTGCTCCTTTGCTCTGGCTGATACTGAAGATATTCGCAGTCGGCCCGCTGCAACTCGGACCCAATCCGATAGAAAATATCCAGGACACGCTAGGCATATGGGGCCTGCGCATGCTCTGTGCAACGCTCGCGTTAACCCCCCTGACCTGGGTTACCGGGCCATCACTAATCCGGTTCCGGCGCATGCTGGGCCTGTTTGCCTTCACCTACTGCGGGCTGCATTTCCTGAATTATCTCATCCTGGATCAAACTTTTGATTTTGCCGCCATCATCGAGGACATCCTTAAGCGCCCGTTCATCACGATTGGTTTCCTCGGCCTGCTGACAATGACACCGCTCGCAATCACCTCAACCAATAACTGGCGCAGGAAACTCGGCAGACACTGGAAGCACCTGCACCGACTCGTCTACCTCACCGTAATCCTGGCCTGCTGGCATTTCTACTGGCAAGTCAAAAAAGACCTTATGGAACCGTTGATCTACTGTTTGATCATTGCCGTACTGCTGGGGTTGCGCATCTGGCGAATCTACCGACACAAATAACCGGCCATCCATGACAGGATATTGACATCCAGATGATAAGATCGCAGCAATCTGAACGCTTTGCGGAGATCATGCACCATGAACAAACTTACACTGATTATTGCTTTTGCCCTGTTAACTGTATGTAGTATTAGCGGTGCGCACAGCAATAAACCAATAACCGCGGTTGATCTTGATGCGCTGATCGTCGCCGGCAAAGTGCCGCTAATCCTCGACGTCAGATCACAAGATGAGTTTGCAGACGGTCACATTCCCGGCGCTATAAATATTCCCCATACCGAGCTCAAGGCACGCATCGCCGAACTGGAAAGCCATAAAAATAAACCCATCATACTGTACTGCCGGTCAGGCCGACGCGCAGTCGCTGCGGATGCGTTCCTGCACAGCAGGGGCTTTACCAGGATCATCGAACTTGAGGGGCACATGCTCGGCTGGCAGGCCGGCGGTCATCCGGTTGAATGACTGGCGGATAAATTTGACGCATTTTTTTACTCAGTGCAGAGCGGGCCGCAATTCAAGATCTGCCACTATTGCGGCTTCGAGTTCCAGCAGTTCATGCAGACGCGGGTAAATGAGTTGTGCGTCAAACTCTTTGAGCAACAAGTGCACAAACAGGTGTCCGTGCTTAAGTTCTGCTTTGCCGAGACGGCTATAAAATGCCCGCATGGTCTCATCTTCCAGTTCACGACCCAGCAGCGCAAAACGTTCCGCGCCGCGCGACTCGATAACCGAGGCTATCAGCATGCGATCAATCAGGCGTTCATCTCGTCCGTGCCGGGCCGCTATAAGCAATTGGTTGGCGTACAAATCCGGTTCGTCTTTCCGCAGAGTCAGCCTGCGGGCAGCACAAATCTCGTAAACATCCCGAAAATGCTCGGTTTCCTCAAGGGCCAGGTCGATCATGGCCGGAATCAGAGCAGGCCGGTCCGGGTACTTGACGATGAAACTCATAGCCATGGCTGAAGCCTTACGCTCACAGTTGGCATGGTCAAGCAGAAATGCATTGAAATCCCGGCAGACGACCTTGACCCAGTCTGGTGATGTGTTAACAAGCACATCAATGGATTTTTTAACCAACAGTAACTCCTTGTGATGACGGCTCACTCGCCCGCATCCATCGCCGGGCGACGATCGGCGGTCGAGCGGTATTTGCTAAAGCGCCAATTCTACCCGTTTGACATCATTGCGAAAGCTTCATCAGACCTGGGTCTGGTCGTGGTCATCCCCTGCTTCGATGAACCGGACATCGGCCCGGTGCTGGCTGCACTGGCGGCCTGTGATGCCCCCGATTGCGATGTCGAGATAATTGTCGTGGTCAATGCGCCTGCCGGCACGGATGCGGACACACTGAAACGCAACGATACGGCGGCATGCAGTGTGCGTAATTTTGCGGCTGGCGGAATGCCGGACTGGATGCAAGGCCATGTGATAGAGCACAACGCCCTGCCGATTGCCCGGGCAGGGGTCGGCCTCGCGCGCAAGATCGGTATGGATGAAGCGGCCGCACGCATCGCGACAACAACCGATTGCACCGGGGTCATAGCCTGCCTCGATGCTGACTGCAGTGTTGCACCGAACTACCTGGTGCGGCTTCATGATGGGTTTGTCGAGCATCCCGAATGCCCCGGAGTTTCGATTTATTTTGAGCATCCGGATTTGTTTGCCTGCCCTGATCCGGTTCACCGCGCCATGATTGATTACGAGTTGCATCTCAGGTACTACATTGCCGGGCAACGACTTGCCGGGTTCCCCTATGCATTTCACACGGTAGGTTCAGCACTGGCCTGTTCATCGGCAGCCTATGTCGCACAGGGCGGTATGAATCTGCGCCAGGGGGGCGAGGATTTTTATTTTGCTCAGAAGCTAATCGCTGTGGGCGGCTATCGGGCATTGAATGATACGACGGTCTATCCGGGGGTGCGGCGCTCGGCACGGGTACCATTCGGCACCGGTCCGGCAATTAACCGTGCGCTGGAGACCGGCATCGAGCTCGAGACCTTCGCGCCACAGATATTTAGAGACCTGGCGACATTCTGTGCAACTCTTGCGCAGGCGAATCCTACCAACATGGCTACACTCATGACCGGATTACCAGCCGTACTCCACCAGTTTCTCGTCAGCCAGGGAATCAGTGACCGGCTTGATGAAATTGCCGCCAACGTAGCATCCGACCTGAGTTTCCGGCAGCGGGTATCACGCTGGTTTAATGCATTCAGGTTCCTGAAATTTGCGCAGTTTGCCAGCCGCAGCGCCTACCCCAAGGTTCCGGTCTCAGTGGCAGCACGTGAATTGGCCGCTCAGGATTCATCCCGGGACACAGCCGACTTGCTGCATTGGTACCGAGGCCAGGATCGCGGTTGCTGATAACAGTCACAGAGTGGGACAATGTTGGCGGCCTCATGTAAAATCGCTCGCCAGTTCAAGAAGAAAACAAACAGGATTGAGGGGAAGTATCGATATGAAACTGATTACGGCAATAATCAAGCCGTTCCGGCTGGACGATGTCCGTAACGCGCTGAATGAAGAAGGTATTCACGGTATGACGGTCACCGAGGTCAAGGGCTTTGGCCGGCAACGCGGTCACACTGAGCTCTATCGAGGCGCTGAATATGTCGTAGATTTTCTGCCCAAATCCAAAGTTGAGGTTGCAGTAAACGATGAACGCGTCGAACAGGTTATAGAAGCGATTGCCCGGGCTGCCAAGACCGGCAAGGTCGGTGACGGCAAAATTTTTGTCGCCAATCTTGAGCAGTCAGTCAGAATTCGTACCGGTGAAACCGGCGACGAAGCACTATAAGTTATGGAAATCATTGCCCGGCTGCAATTGTGAAGAAAATAATCAGGGGTGTAGTGATGGGAAGATTTATTCTGCCGGCTGTTTTGCTGTTCATGATTTTAATGCTGCCGGAGGCGGCGGTCGCGGCCGAAATTGATACCGGTGATACGGCCTGGATGCTGACTTCAACCGCACTCGTATTGTTTATGACGCTGCCTGGGCTCGCGCTGTTTTATTCCGGTCTCGTACAGTCGCGCAATGTGTTGTCTGTATTAATGCAATGTTTTGCGATTGCCTGCATGGTCTCGATTGTCTGGTTAATATGTGGCTACAGCCTGTTCGCCACAAATGGCGGTGGGGCGCAGGCCTTTATCGGCGGCCTGGAGAAGAGTTTTCTGGCCGGTGTGGGCACCGATTCCGTGGAGGGTACGATCCCGGAAACGGTGTTTATCATGTTCCAGATGACGTTTGCAATTATCACGCCCGCACTGATTGTCGGTGGTTTTGCCGAGCGCATGCGGTTCAGCTCCATGTTTCTTTTCACGACCCTTTGGTTGTTGCTTGTTTATATTCCAATTGCACACTGGGTTTGGGGCGGTGGCTGGCTGGCTGAACTTGATTTTATGGATTTTGCCGGTGGTGCTGTCGTGCATATTAATGCCGGTGTTGCGGCGCTGGTTGCAGCGCTGGTTATGGGAAATCGCAAAGGTTTTCCGCAAACCCCGATGCCGCCGCATAATTTGCCAATGACATTTATGGGTGCGGGAATGCTGTGGGTCGGTTGGTTCGGTTTCAATGCAGGCAGTGCAATCGCTGCAAACGGTTCGGCCGGCATGGCAATGCTGGTAACACATATAGGCGCTGCGGCGGGTTCATTGGCATGGATGAGCCGTGAATGGATGCGGTTTGGCAAACCCAGCATGCTGGGCATTGTCACCGGCATGGTTGCCGGACTTGGCACGATCACACCAGCTTCCGGGTTTGTCGGTCCCGGCGGAGCGCTCATTATCGGCGTGCTCGGTGGCAGTATGTGCTTCACAGCGACACAAATGATTAAACGACGGTTTAAAATCGATGATTCGCTCGATGTATTTTCCGTACATGGTGTCGGTGGATGCCTTGGCATCCTGCTGACCGGCGTATTTGCCGCCCCAAATCTGGGTATTTTCAGCGGGTTTGGATTGCCTGACGGCATGACGATTAGCAGTCAACTTGGGGTTCAGGCGCTGGGCGCCGTTGCGACATTGGCTTGGTGTGGACTGGTGACCTTCGCCATCCTGAAGATAATCGATGTATCAATGGGGTTGCGGGTCTCCGTAGATGAGGAAACTAAAGGACTCGATATAGTGTTGCATGATGAACAAGGCTATAACTTGTAGCAAGTGATCTGCTGCGACGATTACCAGCGGGCTGATAGCCGGCCCCGACCAAACGCATTACTATTGCTCTGCCGCCATGCAGTGGATTAAACGGGATCGTCGCTATAACCGGCTGCCGGTTTACCAGTAGACTACGTTGCAATAAATAATACCAACAGATTATTCGTATGCCCTCAGCCCTGCCTCTACCAGCCATAAGCAAACTTTTGCTGGCTGCATCCGTGTTGCTGCTCACGATTACCGATGCCCCTGCCCAGGGTCGCGTTATTCGCGTCACGACGACCCAGGTTGATCGCATGAATGTAGAGCAGATCGAAACGGCTGTCGGCATCATTCAGAGCCGCCGTTCACCGCAGATAGCCGCACAGGTAGCCGGTGAAGTAGTCACCGTACTTGTCGATGAAGGCCAGGGTGTCGAAGCAGGTGAAGTGTTGGCGCGTATCGACAACGAGCAGTACCGATTGGCCAAAAAAGCCAGTCAGGCTGAAGTGCGGCGACTGGAAGCGCTGCATGCAAAAAAAAACCGGGAGTTTGAACGCTCTCAGCAACTGTTTGCGAACAAGCTGATTGCCCAGGATCAGTTGGAGAATGTAGCAGGAGACCTGGCAGCATTAACCGAACAACTGGCCGGAGCAAACACCCAGGTGGCGGATAGCCAGCGGCGCCTGACCGAAACGGAACTGGTCGCACCGGTACGTGCAGAAATTGGCGTACGCCACATCGATGTTGGTGATTATCTGCAGACGGGGATGATTGCCTTTGATCTGATCGATGTTGAAAATCTGCGCGTACGGCTGCCGTTTCCCGAATACCGAGCACCGTTGCTGCGCCCCGGCCTGAGTGTGCGGCTTAGTTCACCCGCTTCGACCAGTACCCCGGTGGCGGCAAAAATTACCGATATCCGGCCGGGCATTAATCCGGCGAATCGTTCGGTTGCGGTTATTATCGACCTCATCAACCCCGGCAACTGGCGCCCCGGCGCCAGCGTGCGTGCCGAGGTAATCATCGAAACCCGTGAAGAAGTCATCATGGTACCGCAAATATCCATCGTACGCCGCCCGGCTGGTAATGTCGTCTATGTGCTCAACGGTAAAAATGTCTCTGAACAACAGGTAGAGCGCGGACAACGCAGCGGCAGGTTTGTCGAAATTCGCAGCGGTCTGCATGGCAGTGAAACCGTCATCGTCGATGGTGCCGGTTTTCTAACCGATGGCAGCGAAGTATCGGTCATCGAGTAACGCCATGAGCCTCGCGTCGATCTCAGTCAAACGTTACGTGTTCGCCGCAATGTTAAATCTTGCGATAGTAATGTTCGGTATCGTCGCGTATCAGGATATCGGAGTAGAGCGCGTACCTAACATAGATTTTGCCAAAATCCAGATTACAACCCGACTACTCGGAGCAAATCCGGAGAATGTCGATGTCAGCGTCACGAATGTCCTTGAAGGCGCGGTAGCAAGTATCCCGGCGATAGATGAGCTGGTTTCAACTTCATCGCCCGGCCAATCCATCATCACACCATCATTTGATCTCGGCAAAGATATCGATGTTGCCTTTAACGAGGTACAGGCCAAGGTGAGTGAGGTGCTGCGGCTATTGCCGGATCAGGCCGAACCTCCGATCATCACGAAAACAGAGACCAGCGCATTTCCGGTGTTCTGGCTGACAATTATCGGCAACCGGACACTGCAGCAACTGAACCAGATCGCACGCGGCGTCAAGAAGAAACTAGAAACGGTAGACGGCGTCGGCAGCATCATCATCGGTGGACTGCGACCACGCACGATTCGGGTCAACCTGGATCTGGACCAGCTGACTGCATTTGGCATCACGGTGCAGGATATCATCACGGCATTTCGCAATGAGCACATCCAATTACCGGGAGGCTACCTGGTAGACGCCGAACACGAAGAATTACTGAAGCTCGATCTTGAGTACCATCATCCGGAAGACCTGGAGGGCCTGATTCTGGGCTATCGCGACGGCAGCACAATCTACCTGCGTGATGTCGCCGACGTTGAAGACGGACTCTCCGACAACCGGACTTTCGGCCGCTTCAACACAGAGCCGGGCATTGGTCTTGGCATCGTCAAAATTGCCGGCCGCAATACAGTCGAGATTAGCCGTGAGATCAAACGACGTCTTAATGAAGACGTAATTCCGCAATTACCACCGGGTATTCAGTTGTTTATATCAAACGATGACAGCGAGTATATCCTCCAACTGATTGCATCGATGGAAGAACACCTGTTCGCAGGCGCTATTTTTGCCGCGCTCGTCGTCTGGTTCTTCCTGCGCAGTATCCGCGCAACATTAATCGTCTCCGCAGCTATCCCGGTATCGCTGCTCGGTGCTGTTCTCGTCATGTATTTTCTCGACTACACACTGAATGTTGTCACCATGCTCGCCTTGCTGATATTGATCGGCGTCGTGGTCGATGACGCAATCGTTGTACTGGAAAATATTCAGCGGCGTCTTGAAGCCGGGGAAAAAAACCGGGTCAATGCGGCCACTGAGGGCACCAACCAGGTCCTGCTGGCTATCGTCGCATCGACACTGACACTTGCGGCCATTTTTACCGTGGTGCTGTTTATGGACGGCATTCCGGGCAAGCTGTTTCGGGCGTTCGGCGTGGTTGTCGCCTGTGGTGTACTCGTATCGCTATTCGTTTCGATTACGCTGACACCGATGCTTTGTTCTCGCTATATAAAGGTCGAGCACCATGGCGGCTCCATCTATACGGGTATAACTCGCACCTTAAAAGGCCTGGATCATCAATATCGTTTAATCATCGCGTGGACCCTCGGCCACCGATTGAAAGTACTGCTTGCCGCACTGCTGATCGTACTGCTGACGCCGGTATTTTTCTTTGGACTGGGCGGTGAATTCTTCCCACCTGAAGATGAGGGCAGTTTCCAGGTCGTCGTCAAGACACCGCTCGGCTCCAGCCTTGCCTACGGAAGTAACCGAATGGCTGAGGTCGAGAAGATACTGCTGTCTTTTGACGATATCTCCACAGCGTATGCAACAATGGGCCGTGGCCGGTCATCACAGGTCACCGAAGGCATAATCTACGCCAGTATGGTACCGCCGGAACAGCGCCGGTTGAAACAATACGAACTGATACCTTTAGTACGTGAGAAACTCGAAAAACTACCGGGCGTACGGGCATTCCCGTCGGCATTTACCTTCACCGGCACAGCCCGCGGCGAGGCCCTGAACTTTGCGCTGACAGGTCCCGATCTGGTGGGCGTTGCACGATTGTCGCGTGAGTTACTCGACCGCTTGTCTACAGACCCGGAGATGGGAAGTTTTGATCTTGATCTGAATCTTGATTTACCGCAAACAAGTCTTACGGTTAATCGTGAGCTTGCCGCCGAGTTCGGCCTGTCGACACTAAGCATTGCCGAGGCTGCCAATGTGCTGGCCGGGGGCCTTAATGTTGCAAAATTCAGCGACGAGCCGGGCGACGGTGAACGCTACGATATTCGTCTCAAGGCGGCCGGCGACTTCAACCTGGCCGATATGAGCAAGATCTATCTGCGCACTCCGAATCGCGCACTCGCACGCCTCGATTCGGTTGCAAAATTCGAGCAGAATCTTGGTCCGGCCGTTATTTCACGGCTCGACCGACAATATGCCGCCTATTTTTACAGCGACCCGACAATCTCGCTTAGTGATGCGATCAAACGCCTGAATAGCGTTGCAACTGATGTATTGCCTCCGGGATATTCATTGCAGATGCTCGGCCGCGCCAAACAACTCGGCAACACATCCAATTCACTCGGTTTCGCTTTCCTGCTCTCGCTGGTACTCGTTTACATGGTGCTGGCAAGCCAGTTTAATTCATATTCGCAGCCGCTGATTATCATGGTGGCACAACCGCTTGCGATTATCGGCGGAATCGCAGCACTTAACCTCTTTGACCATACCCTCAATGTATTCTCGATGACCGGCCTGGTGCTGTTAATGGGCCTTGTCGCAAAGAATTCGATCTTACTTGTCGACCGTACCAATCAGTTGCGCGATGAGGGTATGGCGATTGATGCGGCCCTGCTGGAGGCCTGCCCGATGCGTCTGCGTCCGATCCTGATGACATCATTCACAATTATTTTCGCAATGATGGTACCGGCACTCGGACTCGGTGCCGGCGTTGAACTCTCGGCACCTATGGCGGTGGCCGTAGTTGGTGGCATGGTGACTTCGACACTGTTATCACTCATCGTTGTCCCGGCTGTCTACTCCCTGGTCGAGAATCTCCGGGTACGGCGGACGGGCGGAATTGCAACCTCACAGAGCACCTGACCGACACTGTCGCTAACTCCTGATTGCATTACAGCTTGCAAGTTCAGTGGATACGAAAGCCTCCATGACGTAGCCGGGCACGATGATCGAACCACCACCAGGACAGGAGAAACCCAACCACAAAGCTTGCGGCAGCCGCCACAAAAAACAAGGTGCCCGGTACGCTGAACGCATAGACTGCGAGACGCTCGGCAAGATCAACATTTTCTACCCTGAGTTGCACCAGTTCATCCATTTCTGCCTCAGCACCGGCCTCTCGAGCCGCAAGCTGCACTTCGATTTCACTGATCCGGGCCTCACGACCTTTAAGCCCCGAGGCCAGTGACTTGAGTTCGGCAATTGCTTCATCTCGTTCCTGCTCAACTTCTGCCACCCGCAAAATAGCCGGCTTCTTTGTAACCAGATAATTTTTCTTAACCCAACCCGTGCGTCCATCCTTAAGGGTGACCCGTATACGATATCGGTTTTCTTCGGATGTCTCTACGCGCTCACCGCTCTTAAGCTGTGTGAATGCCCGATCGCTGGTATCGGGTAACTGATGAACGCCAAGCTGCAGGCTATCGGTAACATAAGCCGTTTCAGCCGATGCGCTGCCGAATCCAATCCATAATCCGCAAACAATAACGGCATGGTATTTCCACTGATCAATCACTGTTCTTGCACCCATCTTAATAACGCATTTTGCGCTTCTTCCCCCGCCCCCGGTGAACATCGACATCGTTCTGAATATCAACAACTACATAATCATAGCCAAAGCGACTGCGAACATAGCCAATCATTAATCAAATCATCAAGCCGACCGGTTTTCTGGTTTATATGCCCGGCCAGGCTTTGTTTGCGAAATCTGCGTCGCAGCGTGCCGTCGATTCCGGTCGGCGCCAGTAACGTAACAAACTTGGCACGATAGATACTGTGGTCGACAGCAACCCGTAGCCCCGCCTGACTACGCGCTGCTAAGCGAGCATACCGCGATAATCCGGCACCATTGTCAATCCACAAGCCCGGAAAATCCAGTCCACGTTCGGCACGATATTCCGCGCAGACTACGGTGGAAAATCCTATATATCTCCCGCCAGGAGCTCAGTGAAAAACCGGATATGACCATTAACCATATTTTCGATCGAAAAATATTTCCCAAGCCTTACCCGTGCGGCCTCACCCATTTTTTTTGTTTCCTCAGGATGTGAATAACAATAGCGAATTCGCTCGGCCATGATCCCGGGGTCACGCACGGGTATGACGAAGCCCGTCTTGCCTTCTTCTATCAACTCTTTAACGCCTCCTGTCGAGGTAACAATGGCAGGCACTTTATTAGCCATCGCCTCGGGCACGGCCTTGGAAAGGCCTTCCCCGGAAATCGAAGGTTGAACATATAAATTGGATGCCGCCATAATTTTGACGACATCTTCCCGGGTCCCCAGCAGCCTGATTCTGTCGCCCATGGGCGAATTCGCCACAATTGACTGAAATTGCGGGTTATCCGTGTCGCGACCGGCAACCAGCACATGCAGACGATCGAGGTCGGCCAGTTGTTTCGTCGCGGCCAGCAATACATCGACGCCCTTACTCGGCCGTACATTCGCGGCACAGGTTACGACGAAGTCATCCGCCCCGACCCCGAATTCTTCCATGTCAGCCCGCTCACCCGTAAACCAATTTATATCCTGACCCTTGTAAACAGTTGCAATTTTAATGTCCCGCCAAACCTGCTGGCGTAAATAATCACGCACGGCGTTAGCCTGGCAAATAATCCCGTCTACCCGGGGATGCAAATGAGTCAGGTATGCAGTCGGATCATAACGATAGACACCACTGACAGTGCCACGATAGTTCACCACTTTTACGCCGGTGCCGATCGCCGCGAATGCCGCATTGGCAATCGCCCGCGAATTCATGGCATAGACAACATCGATGCTCTCAGCATGGATAAATTGCCTAAGCCTGGCTATAACCGGAAAATCAATTTTTACGCGCGGATAGGAATCAATCAGGTGAACGCCATGATTACGAAAATAATCTTCGAATTCCTGGCGTCCCTCCATCGTCATATAGACTCGATGGCCACGAGCCGCTATCCCGGTAAATATAGCGGCCTCACATCTGCCACTGTGCCACGGCGCTATATAGGAACTCAAACCCAGAATATTCATAACGCGTCAATAGCAACCAATTTTTCTGTACACACTGCTTGCATGACAATCCGCTCGACTGTGCGTGCGTGCTAGCGCCAGACGTTCTGCAAAACCTGCAAAGCGTCATCACCCGGACACAACTCGGCATGATCAATCATAGACAGCGGTTGATCGACGATATTGCTAAGGTCGTGCATTTCCTTGAGATTATCATCGTAATACAGCAAACCGGTGATAACCTCACCAGCCTGCTGATACTGCTCGAGGTAACTGTAGATCGAGGCTCGATCGGTCGGGTCATATTTACCGGCAACCTTGCGTAATATGATCTGGCTACCATCGTGTAATATAACTGGCATTGCCTCACCGGCTTTGTACTGCACCTTGAGTTCTTCAGACGGCGGCACGTAATTGGCCTGGATCGCCGGATGGAAATGCTGTCGCGTATATTCGTAGCTTTTCGTCGAACCTTCGTGGTCATTGAATGTTACGCATGGCGAGATCACATCAATGACGGCGAAACCCTTGTGACTCAGTCCCGCCTTGATCAGCGGTAATAGCTGTTCCTTATCGCCCGAGAAACTTCTGGCCACAAATCCGGCACCCATTGAAATTGCCATACGACATGGATCGATAGGTGGCTGCTGGTTCTCCGCGCCCTTCTTTGCCTTGCTGCCAAGATCTGCAGAGGCTGAAAACTGACCCTTGGTCAGGCCATAAACGCCATTGTTCTCAATGATGTACAGCATATTCACGTTACGACGAATAGCGTGACAGAACTGACCGAGACCGATTGACAAGCTGTCGCCATCGCCGGACACACCGATATACCATAAATCACTATTTGCAGCGTTTGCCCCACTGGCAACCGAGGGCATGCGGCCATGCACCGTGTTAAAGCCGTGCGACTGCTTGGCGAAATAAGCCGGTGTCTTTGATGAACAGCCAATACCGCTAAGCTTCGCCATCCGGTGGGGTGGAATACTCAGTTCGAAGGCAACCTGCACAATCGCGCCCGTGACCGAGTCATGACCGCAACCGGCACACAATGTAGACATGCCGCCTTCATAATCACGTACGGTCAGGCCAAGTTTATTTCTTGGGCTCTGTGGATGAATGACCTTCGGTTTGGCAATAAAACTCATGCCGCTACTCCCTCGGCCAAATCCTGATTAATGGCTTCGATGATGCCCCGTGCATTGATTGGTAATCCATCGTAAAACAGCAATGGCACGAGTTTCTCTGCAACAACGTCAGTCTCAATCATCAACAGGCTACGCAATTGAGCATCACGATTCTGCTCGACAACGTAAAGTCTGTCGTGGCTATCGATAAACTCCTGCACCCGGTCGGTAAACGGGAATGCCTTGACCCGCAGATAATTTGTGCCCTTACCTGAAGCAAGTAGTTCATCACGCGCCTCGATAACGGCGCAATCGCAACTACCGATCGAGATAATGCCAACCTTGTATTTATCCGAGTAATCAACAGCCGGCTCGGGAACATATTGCTTGGCGGTTTCCCACTTGCGCCGCAAACGGTCAACAACCTCCAGGTACTCGTTTGAATCCTCGGTGTATGCGCCATACATATTGTGGCCGGAACCACGCGTGAAGTACGCGCCATTTGGATGTTCTCCCGGGAAAGTTCGGTACGGAATGGCGTCATCATCAACATCCAGATATCGATGAAATGATTCCATCTTCTCAAGCGCCGCGGCATCAAGTGACTTGCCTCGATCAGGTCTGTAGTTGTCGTCCCATTTCAAAGCCGGAATCATCCAGTCATTCATACCGATATCAAGATCAGTCAATATAATGACCGGGGTCTGCAACTGCTCGGCAAGATCGAAGGCTGCCACGGAATGATAGAAACACTCTTCCGGGCTGGACGGAAATAGCAGTACATGGCGTGTATCTCCGTGCGATGCATAGGCACAGGCCATGATATCCGCCTGCTGGGTACGCGTCGGCATACCGGTCGAAGGCCCGCAACGCTGCACGTTGATGATCACCGCAGGTATCTCGGTAAAATACCCGTAGCCAAGTAATTCACTCATTAGTGAAATACCAGGACCACTGGTCGGCGTGAAGGCGCGGGCACCATTCCAGCCGGCGCCAAGCACCATGCCCATCGCGGACAACTCGTCCTCAGCCTGAATAATGCAATATTTGGCCTTACCGGTTTCCTCTTCAATACGGTAGCGTTCGCAAAAACTTGTAAATGTATCCATAACCGTCGTCGACGGCGTGAGTGGGTACCACGCACCAACCGTCGCCCCGGCATAGACCGCCCCAAGTCCAGTCGCCGTATTACCATCGATCATAATATGCTGACTGGTTGCATTCATTGGCTCTGCTTTAAATGACAGCAGATTATCGAAATGCTGTTTGGCATAATCGTAGCCGAGCCTGAATGCAACATGGTTGGCCGTGAGCAAACTGGGCTTTTTGGCAAATATCTTTTCCAGTGAGGCCTTGATGACATCCAGGTCAATATCAAGCAGCGCAGCCACAGCACCTACATAGGCGACATTTTTCATCAGCACACGCGAACGAGCCGTTGCAAACTGATCATTACACATTCTTGCCAACGGGATACCGATGATCGTCACATCATCACGATTCAGCAGTTTGTGACGTGGCCATGTCGAATCGTAAATCAGATAACCACCGGGGGCCAAATCAGCGAGATCCTTCCGGTAAGTCTGGGCATTCATCGCCAGCATGATATCGATACGCCCGGCACGGGCCATATAGCCCTTACCACTGACACGAATCTCATACCAGGTCGGCAGGCCCTGAATATTTGACGGAAAATAATTCTTGCCAACGACCGGAATACCCATACGAAAGAACGACTTCATCAGCAGCGCATTGGCGCTGGCCGACCCGGTGCCGTTCACATTCGCAATGCGAACTGTAAAATCGTTGTTGCTCGGTCCTGCACTCATACCAGGGCTCATAATTTATCTATCCAGGTTTACCGGGCAATTGGCGGGATCTGAGCAAATAGCCGACGCAAACCTGAAGGCAAGTCACTAACGGGATCGCTTAGCCCGAATTCAGATACCCCATTTCCTTGCAATCTGTTCCGGTTCAGGCGCAACATTTTCATCTATCGCATACGGCACGGCCAGGGTAAATTTTTGCATATCCCAGGCTGCAGTCGGGCAGCGCTCTGCACACAGGCCACAATGTACACACAAGTCTTCATCCTTGACCATGACTCTTGATGTTTGCGGCAAAGCAGCGGACACGTACAAATCCTGTTGCAGATTTCTGGCCGGGGTGCTCAACCGTTCCCGCAGATCAGTCTCGTCGCCATTGCGGGTCATCGTCAAACACTTAACCGGACACACATCGATACAGGCATCACATTCAATACACAGGCCTGCAGTGAAAACCGTTTGCTGATCACAGTTCAGACATCGTTCGACTTCTCTCACGGCGCGTTCCGCATCAAAGCCCAGTTCCACCTCAAAATCCAGATCCTTAAAGCGTTCCAGCAAACTCAGGTGCGGCACAAGTGTCCGTTCGGCATCGTCATAGCTGTTGCTGTATGACCATTCGTGAAGACCCATCTTGGTGCTCGACAGGTGCATGCCGTCCTTGAGGCGGTCGGCAACATCCTCACCCCGACAATATTTATGAATGGAGATCGCAGCCTGATGACCATGTTCGACGGCCCAGATAATATTCTTCGGACCAAATGCGGCATCACCGCCGAAGAATACGTTCTTGCAGCCTGACTGATAGGTTACCGGGTCAACAACCGGTACGTCCCACTGGTCAAAATCAATACCAAGATCGCGCTCGATCCACGGAAATGCGTTGTCCTGGCCAATAGCCAGCACCACATCATCACACGGTACAAACGTTTCACCGGTAATCCGTTGCGCCACGATTTTACCCTGCTCATCGAGGTCATATTCCATGAGTTCGAACTTCATGCCGACAAGCTTACCTGCCTCGACGACAAACTCTTTGGGCGAATGATTAACGACGATCTCAACGTTTTCTTCCTCGGCATCCTTGAGCTCCCATTCGGAAGCCTTAAAAAATGCTCGCGGCTTGCGCGCCATAACCTTGACGTTCTTCGCACCGAGCCGCAACGAACTGCGACAGCAATCCATCGCCGTATTGCCGACGCCGATAATCAGCACATTCTGACCCACGCTGTCGATGTGCTCAAAGGCAATCGACTCCAGCCACTCGATACCAATATGGATCCGATCGGACTCATAGCGGCCGGGAAGATCCAGATTTTTTCCCTTTGGCGCACCACTACCGATAAAGATGGCGTCATAGCCTTCGCCCAGCAGCGCTTTGAGACTCTCCACCTCCGTCCCCAGGCGCAGATCAACCCCCATATCCACGATCTGGGCGATTTCCTCATCGAGCACATCCTCCGGCAGTCGGAAGGAAGGAATATTGCTCCTCATCAAACCACCCGGTACATCCTGAGCCTCGTAGATCACGATCTCATGACCAAGCGGCATCAGGTCATTGGCAACCGCAAGCGATGCACAACCGGCACCCACCAGCGCGATACGCTTGCCGCTCTTTTCGACCGGGGCAGTCGGCAAACGGTCACGAATATTGTCACGCAGATCTGCGGCGACCCGCTTCAGGCGACAAATAGCCACCGGCTCTTCATCAACGCGACCACGCCGGCAGGCCGGTTCGCAAGGCCGGTCACAGACCCTGCCCAGAACTCCCGGGAACACGTTGGTACGTCTATTTAACAGGTAGGCGTCCGAGAATCGCCCCTGGGCGATCAGGCGAATGTAGCCCGGCACATCCGTATGAGCCGGACAGCCTCGCTGGCAATCTACGACCTTATGGAAGTAATCCGGATTGGTAATATCCGTGGGTTGCATGGGTTTATGCTGTGGGTGCTGGTATCGAGTTGGCGGTGATACGGAACGTTACGGTTTGTTTGCAGGTTGGATACGGATTACAAAAAAGACGCCAGATTATACCTGTCTGGCGACGGCCGTGTGCAATTCTTACCATCCTTCCCCTAAGGGCGCAGATCACGGGCAGAATTACAGTCAAGCCGCTGACCGGCGATCTCATCCGTCACAATACCGTCCCGGTAAGCTATCACGCCGTTAACGAGTGTCGCGGCAATTGACGAACGGAACCGATAGCCCTCAAAGGGCGACCAGCCACACTTATACAGGATGTTATCCGGTGACACGGTGGTTTTACCCTTGAGATCGACGAGTACCAGGTCCGCCCGGTAGCCTTCACGGATATAGCCGCGCTCGGTGATACCAAACAAATCGGCAACGGCATGGCTCGAGCGGGTTACAACGAGTTCAAGTGACAAACGTCCGTCGTGCACATGCTCCAGCAGACTCAACAGCGCATGCTGCACAAGCGGCAACCCGGCCGGGGCATTAAAATAAGTCCCGGCCTTCTCTGCGGCAAGATGCGGGGCATGGTCGGTCGCCACCACATCGAGGCGTCCGGTCACCAGGCCGTCGAGCAGCGCCTCCCGGTCGGCCGCAGTCTTGATTGCCGGGTTACACTTGATCTGCGTTCCCAGATCCGCATAACGCGACTCATCGAAGAACAGATGGTGCACACAGACCTCGGCGGTGATCGACTTGCCGCTGATCGGACCCGGCGTAAAAAGCTCAAGCTCACGACCGGTCGTCAGATGGAACACATGCAGACGCGCATCATGCCGGCGCGCCAGTTCAACCGCCAATGACGATGAGGCATAACAGGCCTCGGCTGAACGAATCGCCGGATGTTCAGCCATGGGTACGTCATCACCGTATTTTTCACGCATCGCCTGTTCATTCGCCGTGATCATCGGGGTGTCCTCGCAATGCGTGACGAGCAGCAACGGCGAGTCAGCGAACACCTTGTCGAGTACCTCCGGGTCGTCGACGAGCATATTGCCGGTCGAAGCACCCATGAACATCTTGATACCACAGGCTTGCGACGGCTCAAGGCGACGAATTTCATCAATATTGTCATTTGATGCGCCCAGATAGAAGGCAAAATTAGCCCGCGAACGGCCGCGCGCGCGCGCGTATTTATCCTCCAGCGCCTGCCGGTGCGTGGTCGGTGGCTTGACGTTCGGCATCTCCATAAAACTGGTAACGCCACCCGCGACAGCCGCGGCGGATTCAGTTGCGATATCGCCCTTGGCCGTCAGGCCCGGTTCGCGGAAATGCACCTGGTCATCGATCAGCCCCGGTAACAGGTGCAACCCATCCGCGTCGATCATGTCAACCGCCTCGGCGGCTGCAATACCGGTGCCAATCCGCTCAATACGACCGGCCCTGATCAACACATCGCCATCGATCATGCGGCCTTCGTTGACGATGTGAGCATTTTTAATTAATAAGGAGTGACTGACCATAACTACGATTATAGTGAAGGAAATATGCAGGAAAACTTTCCCGCCATGTCCAGCCCAGTATACTAGCTCTCAGTCAGTTTTAAGACCGGATCAGGAGATCAGACCGTATGCGTTCAGGAACACCTTGGTTGACCCGTCTCTTGCTCACCTGCCTGTGTGCAGGTATCGCACCGGCTGGCCTGACCAGTGACATCAATATCCCGTATCAGAAATTTACTCTCGATAATGGGCTGAGATTAATTGTCCATGAAGATGACCAGGCACCGGTGGTCGCCGTGAATATCTGGTACCACGTCGGCTCGAAGAATGAAGCCCCGGGCCGCACCGGTTTCGCCCATCTGTTCGAACACCTGATGTTCCAGGGCTCGGAGAACTACGACGACGAATATCTGCTGTTCCTGCAACAACTTGGGGCGACCAACCTGAATGCAACGACCTGGTTCGACCGCACCAATTACTTTGAGACCATCCCGAAAAATGCCCTGGATACTGTCTTATGGCTTGAATCCGATCGCATGGGACATTTTGCCGATTCGATCACGCAGGCCAAGCTCGATGAACAGCGCGGTGTCGTGCAGAATGAGAAACGCCAGTCCGAAAACCAGCCCTATGGAACGGTCTGGTCCTACCTACTCAAACAATTGTTCCCTGACGGTCACCCTTACGCATGGGAAACCATCGGCTCGATGGACGACCTTGATGCCGCGACAATTGATGACGTCAAAGCATGGTTCAATACCTACTACGGACCCAATAACGCCGTTTTGTCGATTGCCGGTGATGTCAGTGCCGACGACGTGCTGCAGAAAGTTGAACTGTATTTTGGCGATATACCACCTGGCCCGCCCCTGACCAGGGCGACAGAATGGATTCCCGAACACCGTATCGAGCGCCGCCGCATCATGCAGGACCGGGTTCCGCAGTCGCGACTCTACAAGGTGTGGACCGGACCTCGCTGGGGGACGACCGAAGCAGTGCAACTGGCGCTGGCAGCGAGGATTCTGGCCAATGGAAAAAATTCAAGGCTTTATGAGCGTCTTGCCTACACGGAGCAGACCGTTACAGATGTAATCCTGGCCCCCCTGGCGCTTGAAATCGCCGGTATCACGAGACTGGTGGCCACCGCTCAGCCCGGCATTGAACTCACTGCTGTCGAAGCCACGATTAACGAAGAAATTGACCGTTTTATCGATGATGGACCGACCCATAAAGAACTCAAACGTGCCAAGACCCAGATGCGGGCCGGTTTTCTGCGCGGTATCGAACGGGTCGGCGGCAGCAGCGGCAAAGCCGGCATACTGGCTAAAAACCTCGTCTACGGCAATTCCGCCGACGCTTACAAAGACTACCTGGCGGCCATCGATGCGGCGTCCGCCAAAGACCTGCGCCTGATCGCCGATAAATGGCTCGGTCGCAATGCATTCATTATCGAGGTACACCCCTACCCCGAGCTTGCACCCGCCCCCGAGGGTGCCGACCGCAGCAAGATACCGGAACCCGGGCCGGCACCGGAGGTCAGCTTCCCGCCATTCACCCGCACTGAACTCGACAACGGCATGGAAGTCATCGTCATAGAACGCAACGATATACCACTCGTCGAAATGTCGATGCTACTCGACTCCGGTTATGCGGCTGACCAATTCTCACGCCCGGGCACCACCGCGATGGCGATGGCGATGCTCGATGAAGGCACGCATAATCGCTCGGCACTCGACATCAGCGAGACCCTTTCATCACTGGGTGCCAACCTGCGCGCAAGCGCAACTCTCGACAATGCAATAATCAGGATGTCAGCACTGAGCGAAAACCTGGCCGCATCACTCGATATTTTTGCTGATGTCACTCTGCACCCGGCATTTCCGCAAGCAGAGCTCGTACGCCTGCGTCGCAACACGCTGGCAAGTATTGAGCAGGAGAAGATGCAACCGGTATCGATGGCCTTGCGAGTCATGCCGCGTCTGCTGTACGGCGCTGATCACGCTTATGGCCAGCCGTTGACGGGTAGCGGTACAACCGACTCGGTCACGGCGATCACCCGCGATGACCTTAAGGCATTTCATGATACGTGGTTCAAACCGAACAAGGCACAACTCATTGTCGTTGGTAACGTTGATCATGGTGCATTGATGGCACGAATTGAGAAACTGTTTGGCAACTGGCGACCCGACGATGTGCCGGAAAAAAACCTTGAGGTCAAAACGGTCAACCAGCAACAAACCATCTTCCTGATCGACCGGCCGGGAGCCGATCAGTCCGTGATCTTTGCCGGACAGCTTCTACCACCGCGTGCGAACCCTGATGAAATTGCGCTGCAAGCAATGAATGACATTCTTGGCGGATTATCTTCGGCACGTATCAACATGAACCTGCGGGAAGACAAGGGTTGGTCGTATGGTGCATTCAGCTTGATCGTCGGCGCACGAGGTGAACGACCGCTGCTGGTCTATGCGCCGGTACAGACAGATAAGACCCGGGAAGCAATTGCCGAGATAACGGCCGAACTCGATGCCATCATTACCAGCCGACCTCCGACTGAACCGGAACTCGGCATTGTAAAACGCAGCAAAACACTGTCACTTCCCGGTCGCTGGGAAACCAACGCCGATATTATCGACGCGCTGAACAAGATCATCAGCTTCAATCTACCCGACGACTACTGGTTGACGTACGCAGCTGAGGTCAACCAACTCAATTTAGCAGACGTATCAGCGGCAGCCGAAAAATATATACACCCGAATGACCTATCGTGGGTTGTAGTCGGTGACCGCACAAAGATCGAATCGACACTGGTAGAACTTGGCTTCAAATCGATTCAGCTAATCGACACCGACGGCAAACTCATTGTCAGTGACTAGTGAACGCCCTGGCAGGCGCTTTTACGGTTGGTACATCGCCGGCACCTGCCTGCTAATCTATTTCTTTACCAACGGCATGGCGCTATTTGTGCCGCAGAACCTGTTTCCGCGCTTCATGGAAACATTCAACGCTACCGAGGGTGAGGTCAGCCTGACGACTGGCCTGATGTTCGGTCTGACTGCAATCCTCGCACCATTTGCCGGTGTACTGATCGACCGGTTCGGACCGCTGCGAATTCTGCGCATAGGCATCTGCATCATGGCAGTATGCTTTGCGGCCTATCCATTCGCTCAGTCGCTCACCCAATTGTATGTTTTGCATACCGGGCTCGCATTCGGCCTGGTGCTCGGCGGCCTCCTCGCCAACGTCGTATTACTGTCAAACTGGTTCATCAGGCGCCGAGGCGCCGTTATCGGTCTGCTGACGGCGATGTCGAGCCTCGGCGGACTGATACTGCCGAATCTGATCTCACCGCTTGTTAATGATCCTCAGCTTGGCTGGCGATGGGGCATCGGCGCACTGGCTATCGCCTTCTGGGCTCTGGCTCTTATACCGGGCTTCCTAATCCTCAAGCAACACCCGGCCGACATCAACCTTGCCCCTGACGGCGGCCGGTTAACCAACCTACCCTCAGCAAATAACCAAACCCTGCCGGATGGCGTAACATTTAGCACAGCGCTTCACTCCCGAACACTCTGGGTACTTGCCATCGGCTCGACCTGCCTGTGGTTCACGTTCCAGGCCATCAACAGCCAGATCACGATCTTTCTCGAACTCGAGGCCGGCCTGACACCACAGAATGCAACGCGGCTGTACACAATGATTTTTGGCTTCAGTGTGGCAGGCAAATTTCTGTTCGGTGTGCTCAGCGACCGGATCACAAAACGTACGGTCATGCGCATCACCAGCGCCGTACTGCTGGCAGGTTGCCTGTGCCTGTTCACATTCAATGGTGCGGGGATCGGACTGACAACGAATCCAATGCAATTAACCGTATTCACGATCGTGTTCGGACTCGGTTATGGCGGTTCCTTTACGATGATCCAACTCGTTTGTGTCGAAAGCTTCGGCCAGCAAGCACTTGGCAAAGTCCTCGGGATCATTATGTGCGTCGACAGCATCGGCGGCATGCTCGGCACTATCCTGACCGGCCAGCTGAAAACAACCACCGGTAGCTATCTCATCCCGTTTGCGATCGTTGCCGTTGTCACCTTCGTCGCTCTCATTAATATACTGTTGATACGCCCGGTTGAACCGACCCGCCAGGGGTCCGATACAGCACCGAATCGGATTCATCCGACTCCTTGACGGTATATCCGGGCAGCGTCCGGGCTTATTCCGTCTTGCGAGGAAATATAAGAAATCATGGCTGTCGATGATCCAAATTCACCAACCCTCTTGCATGATCCCGACATCTATGCAAAATACCCGAAATCTACAGGTCGGCAACGATTCTTTCTTACATATGAATTCAGGACAATCTGATGATCAGGGCGGATGAACTCAGCAAACATTATGGTTCACTGGTTGCGGTAGACGGCATCTCGTTCCAGGTGCAACCCGGCGAAGTGCTGGGCTTTCTCGGACCCAACGGCGCCGGAAAATCTACCACCATGCGAATGTTCGCCGGCTTTGTGCCGCCGACCTCGGGCAGTGTCGAGATCTGCGGTTACTCGATCGAAAAACAGCCCACCGAGGCAAAACGGCTGATCGGTTATCTGCCTGAAGGTGCGCCTTCGTACGGTGAGATGACACCACGCAGTTTCCTGCACTTCATCGCCCGGATTCGTGGCCTGTCACGCCGCAAGACTGCCGAACGCAATGAGGACGTCATCGATCGACTGAGCCTCGCGCCGGTACTCGACCAAAGCATCGAAACATTGTCAAAAGGCTTTAAACGCCGGGTTGGCATTGCCCAGGCCATTCTTCATGATCCACCGGTACTGATCATGGACGAGCCAACCGACGGCCTGGATCCAAACCAGAAACATGAAGTGCGCCAACTGATCCAGTCAATGGCGACCGATAAGATCATCGTTATCTCGACACATATTCTCGAAGAAGTCGATGCAGTTTGTAATCGTGCAATCATCATCTCGCAAGGTCGAATTGTCGCGGATGAAACACCCGCAACATTACTCAACCGTTCACGCTTTCATAATGCCGTAACACTGAAACTCGACTGCAAGACTGATCTTGATCACATCACCCAACAACTACAGGACCTCAGCGGTGTTGAACATATCGAGGTTAGCGATAAGACCTGCACAATCACAGCATTTCCCGGGCCCGATGCATCCATCCTCAAAGGAATCAGTGATCTCGCCGCCATAAAAAACTGGCCTATCAAACAGCTTAAGCTCGAATCAGGCCGACTCGACGAAGTGTTCCGAACCATCACGACCGCAGACGGTGCAGCATGAACACAATCAAGATTATTGCCGCCCGGGAGTTACGCGGCTATTTCGCCACCCCGCTGGCCTACGTCTTCATCGTGCTGTTCCTTGCACTGATTGGCTTTCTGACATTTTCCCTCGGCGGCTTCTACGATCGCGGTCAGGCCGACCTGATGCCATTTTTCAGCTTCCATCCGTGGCTGTACCTGATTCTAATCCCGGCCATCTCAATGCGACTGTGGGCAGAAGAGCGAAAATCAGGCAGCATCGAACTGTTGATGACGCTGCCGGTCACGATGTTCGAAGCGGTACTTGGCAAGTTTCTGGCCGCATGGAGCTTTACAGCCGTCGCCTTGACGCTGACATTCCCGATCTGGATAACGGTTAATTATCTCGGCGAACCGGACAACGGGGTCATTTTTGCCGCTTATATCGGCAGCCTGCTAATGGCCGGCGCATTTCTTGCGATAGGTGCCTGTATCTCCGCAGCTAATCGTAACCAGGTTGTCGCATTCATTATTACCATAGTGATTTGTTTTATATTCTTACTCAGTGGCTTCCAGCCGGTGCTGGATTTCTTTTCCGGTTGGGCACCACAACCCATGATTGATGCGATCGCATCTTTGAGTTTCCTGACCCATTTCAATGCTCTGAGCAAGGGCGTCCTGGATCTGAGAGATATTGTGTATTTCCTGCTGGTTATCGGTGCCTGGCTGTATGCCAATACCATTATTCTCGACATGAAAAAGGCTGACTGACATGAGCAACAGCAAAATGACGCTCGGCCGAGCGGGACTGGTAACCGTTGCCACGATCTTCATCATCGCAGTAGCCGTGAGCAACACGATGTTTCGCGGCATGCGTCTCGATCTGACCGAGAACAGTCTGTACACACTGTCCGCCGGCACCAAGAACATTCTCGGCAATATAAACGAACCCATTAACCTGTATTTTTTCTATTCCGACCGGGCCACAGCAGAAATTTCACAACTGAGAACATATGCCGGGCGAGTACGCGAGATGCTTGAGGAATTTGTTGCTCAATCCGGCGGCCGATTGCGTGTAACTGTGATTGATCCCTTACCATTTTCCGAGGACGAAGATCGGGCTGCCGCGTTCGGTCTGCAGGCCATCTCACTGGGCGGTGCTACAGATGCTATCTATATGGGCATTGCCGGCACCAACAGCATCGATGATGTAGAACGCATTACATTCCTCGACCCGGGCAAGGAAACCTTTCTCGAATACGAACTTGCCAGGCTGGTTGATACACTGGCTGACCCTCAGCGTCCCGTTGTAGGCCTGATCAGCGGGTTACCGATCAGGGGTAGTTTCAATCCGGCTACCCAGCGCAGATCCGAACCATGGATTGTTATGACGCAGATCGAACAATTATTCGAGATCCGCGAGTTGACCGGCACGACAACCACTATCGACCCGGAGGTAAACGTGCTGTTCGTCGTGCACCCAAAGGAGTTACCCGACGCAACACTGTACGCCATCGACCAGTTCATCCTGGGTGGCGGACGGGCGCTGTTAATGGTCGATCCATATGCTGAAACCGACATGCCGCCACAGGATCCGAACAATCCGGCCGCTGCACTGCTGGCCAGCCATGCATCTGACCTTAACCGTCTCATTGAGACCTGGGGCCTGTCGGTCGCAGCCGATGAATATATCGCCGATGAACGATTTGCATTGCAAATTACCGGGTTCGACGCTCAACCGATTCGCCATATTGGCCTGCTCGGCATCGACCAAACCGCTATCGACCGCACCGACATCGTCAGCGCCGAACTACATAACCTGAATCTGGGCTATCCGGGATTCATTACGGTCACCGCAGACACACCCGTGGATGTTATGCCGCTGATCAGATCAAGCGATAGTGCCGCACCACTCACTACAAGCGGGCTGGCCTTCATCCGTGATCCGGCACAACTTCGTCAGGGCTTTGCAGCAACCGGTGAGCAATACACCATGGCCGCGCGCATCCGGGGCACGGTATCGAGTGCGTTTGCCGACGGCCCTCCGGATGGCTTCACGACTGGCGATCATTCTATCGAACACCTGGCCACATCGAATGGCCCGGTCAACGTCATTCTCATCGCCGACACTGATATTCTGACCGACCGGCTCTGGGCCCAGGTACAGAACTTTTTCGGACAACGCATCTCGACGGCGTTCGCCGGCAACGGTGATTTCATTATCAACAGTCTCGACAACCTGACCGGCTCGGGGGACCTGATCAGTGTCAGGGCCCGCGCGACCTTCACGCGCCCGTTCACACGCGTGCAAAACCTGCAGCGCGAAGCTGAGAGCCGTTTTCGGCAAACCGAGGAACGTTTGCAGCAGGAACTCAGCGATACCGAGATGAAACTCAGTGAGTTGCAGGCGAGCCGGAAAGATGTGAGTACAACTATCCTGTCACCCGAGCAAGAAACCGAACTACAGCGATTCCAGCAACAACGGCTGCGAATTCGCAAGGAATTGCGCCAGGTGCAGCGCAACCTGGATCAGCAAATCGAAGATCTTGGTACCTGGCTTAAGGTCATCAATATCGGTCTTGTACCATTCGCGATCACAATATTGAGTATCACAGCGCTACTGTTGCGCCGCAACAGGCAGCAGCAAAATATTCAGCACAGCACCGGAGCCTGACAGTGAATCGCCGTACCTTCATTATTCTTCTGACAACTATTTTTGTCATGAGTTTGCTGCTGTTATTAAACCGCGACAACTTTGAGCGTGTTGAGACATCAGTAGTCCTGCCCGGACTCGACACCGCACTGAACGACATCACGAAGCTGACGATAAAAACTGCTGGCAACCGAACGGTTACGACCCTGATGCGCGGCACTGAACGCTGGACAGTCGTCGAACGTGGTCACTACCCGGCAGATGTCGGCAAAATTCGCCAGAATCTGATCGCACTGGCAAATGCGATGGTGATCGAAGAGAAAACAGCAGACCCGGCGCTCTACGCCCGGCTTGGCGTTGAAGATATTGCAAGTGCAGATGCCACCGGTATCGAACTCATCATCGACAGCCTGAACTCGTCATATCGTATTATTGTAGGCATGACCGGCATCCGTGGCAGCCAGGCCTATGCTCGCCTGCCAGACACAGACACCAGCCTGTTGATAGCGGCCAATCTTGAGCTTGATTCCGAACCCGCCGACTGGCTCGATCACACACTTATTGATATTCCTGCGAGTGATATTGTCCGGGTCACGACAACGCATCCGGATGGTGAGACAGTCGCCATCGAGAAGAACGCACCGGACGCCGGCAACTTCGAACTGGTCAACCAACCTGTCGACAGCGAACTCACCACCCCCGGTGCAGCCAATTCAATTGGCTCGCTGCTCACCGGACTTACCTTCGATGATGTCTTGACACGCGAAAATGCCGGTCTGCAAGACCAGCAACCGATTGTAACGCGCTTCGTGACCTTAGCCGGACTCGTTATTATTGCGAATATCCACCCGGGCACCGAGCAGAATTTTGTCAGTTTTGAATTCACCACGGTCGCCGAGGATGAAGCATCCCCTGCCTCGGCATCTGCCAAAGCCGACGAACTCAATGCCCGTTACGGAAATTGGTTATTCATATTGCCGAGCTACAAACTCGAGCAATTGACCCGGCGGCAGGCAGACCTGCTCAAGTAACTCATACCACCTGATCCGGGAGCGCCCTCCAGCCACGATTGAGAGTCTGCGCGGGGTCGTGGCTGACGACCCTATCAATCTGATCTGCCTGTATCTATAGGACTGAACGGCCGTTTCACTTAATATAGGCTCCGCAGCAGTTAAAAAACCCATGAAATCTGAATACTTACACAGAATCCTCACGGCGCGAGTCTATGACGTTGCCATCGAGACACCACTTGAACCGGCCACGCACCTTTCGCAGCGGCTCGACAATAATGTGCTGTTCAAACGTGAGGATCTGCAATCTGTTTTTTCATTCAAGCTCCGCGGTGCATACAACAAGCTGATTCAGCTGCAACCGGCTGAACTGGCTCGTGGCGTGATCTGCAGTTCGGCCGGCAACCACGCTCAGGGTGTTGCACTTGCGGCCCGTGAACTAGGCGTACGGTCTATCATCGTTATGCCGGAATTAACCCCAACGATTAAGATTAATGCTGTCGAATCACTTGGCGGAGAAATTATTCTGCACGGTGCAACCTATGATGATGCCTATGATCAGGCGCTCAAAATTGCAAATGAACAACAGCTGACATTCATCCATCCGTTCGATGACCCGGAAGTCATTGCCGGTCAGGGCACGATCGGTATGGAGATTCACCGCCAACAGTCAGGAATGATCGATGCCGTTTTTGTCCCTATCGGTGGCGGTGGTCTGATCGCCGGAATCGCCCTGTATATAAAATCACTGAGCCCGGAGATAAAAATAATCGGTGTTGAGCCAGAAGATTCAGCCAGCATGGCTGCAGCAATTAAAGCCGGTCAAGCGGTTACGCTCAAAGATGTAGGTACCTTTGCCGATGGCGTAGCAGTTCGTCGTGTCGGTGACGAAACATTCAGAATTTGCCACCAGCTCGTTGATGACATCATCATTGTTGACAATGATGAGATTTGTGCAGCAATTCAGGATATTTTTGAAGATACGCGGGCAATCGTAGAACCGGCCGGCGCGCTATCGGTTGCCGGCCTGAAACGTTATGTCGGCAAGACCGGTATGACCGGGCAAACGCTCGTGACAGTCAACTGTGGTGCAAATGTTAATTTTGATCGGCTGCGCCATATTGCCGAACGTGCAGCACTCGGCGAACAGCGGGAGGCGCTGTACGCTGTGGAAATACCCGAGCAGCAGGGCAGCTTCATGGCTTTCTGCAAAGCGATCGGCAAGCGCAATATCACGGAATTTAACTACCGCTACCAGGATGCAAATGCAGCAAATATTTTTGTTGGCGTAGAGCTACGCCATGGTAACGAGGAGCGCGAAGAAATTTTAACCTCACTCAAAAATACCGGCTACCCGGTTATTGACATGACAGACAACGAGATGGCAAAGCTGCATATCCGGCACATGGTCGGTGGCCCGTCACCAGGAATAGACGATGAACGCCTGTACCGCTTCGAATTCCCTGAGCGCCCCGGAGCATTACTCGCTTTTCTGACTGCGATCGGCAATAACTGGAACATCAGCCTGTTCCATTACCGCAATCATGGTTCCGATTACGGCCGCCTGCTGGCCGGTGTGCAAATACCTGATGTTGAACTCGAAAGCTTTCGGCAACATGTCGATGATCTCGGTTATCCGCATACAGATGAAAGCGATAATCCTGTTTACAAAATGTTTCTTGCATGAGGTGACCCCGGTGGTGCAGCCATGAAAACCGGCAACCATGCGTCTCTTAAATTCATCTTTACCCGTGTTTCGCTTACCTATTTCTGGTAGCGTAACGGCAATTTATTAACCGCAGCATATTGCCCTTCCAACCAGGCTTGGTGTGGCACCTGCATTACAGAGGACTCGCCGATGAACGGTGACGGTAACCTGGCCCTGTTCTGTGACTTCGAAAATATTGCCCTTGGTGTCCGCGACGCCAAATATTCCAAGTTCAATATTCAGCGGGTCCTCGAGCGACTCCTGATAAAAGGCAGTATCGTAGCCAAGAAGGCCTATTGTGACTGGGATCGGTACAAGGAATTCAAAGCCCCAATGCATGAAGCAGCATTTGAGCTGATCGAAATCCCACATGTCCGCATGTCAGGCAAGAACTCGGCCGATATCCGAATGGTCGTCGATGCACTGGACTTGTGCTACACGAAAGAACATATCGATACCTTCGTCATCATCTCGGGTGATTCTGATTTCTCGCCACTGGTCAGCAAACTACGTGAAAATGCCAAGACCGTTATCGGCATTGGCGTCAAGAATTCAACTTCAGACCTGTTGATGGGTAGTTGTGATGAATTTATTTACTATGATGACCTGGTCGCCGAACCGGCCTCACCAAAGCGGTCGCGCCGCGGCAAATCGCGCACGAAAAATCCCGCCACAAAGGCGGCAACCGACAAGGCACAGAAAACCGGGAGTCAGGATGACCCCGCCCAACAGGCAATTGATCTTGTTATCGAAACAACTGAAGCACTGTATGCGGAACGCGGAGATCGTGCAAAGCTATGGGGTTCGATGATCAAACAGACACTTAAACGCCGCCGACCCGGATTCAATGAGTCATTTTACGGTTTTGGTTCATTCAGCGACGTACTGGAAGAAGCGCAGTCGCGTGGCTTGCTGGAACTGGAAATGGATGACCGCTCCGGCGGCTACATTATCCGTAGAGTCACCTGATAACCGCATCGCGAAACTATAAAACCTATAAATTAATCTGTATTGCACTGTTTTTTCTCAGGAAATTACATGTCCCACGCTCAGCCCCGATATTTTTATATTACTCTGTGCCTGCTTACAGCCCTTGTAATGACCACTGGCGGGATCCAGGCTCAGGGGTTTGACCCCAGTAAGATTAATTGGGAAGCCCTCAGCAAAATACCCATGCATGATGGTTTCATTAAGCAATTCAATCAGCAGTGCGCTGCCTGTCATGGCGAGGATTTGCACGGCACACCGTTGGGAACACCACTTGTGGGCATCGATCTGCGGCATGGCGACTCCGTAGAGGAAATTGCCCTGAGTATCGCCAACGGCTTTTCAGCAACCGGCATGCCCGCCTGGAGAGAAACATTAGATGAAACCAGGATCTGGAACCTGGCGCTCTATGTAGCGGAACAACGCCAGGGAACGACCATACTCGATAAACGAGCAGACATTCCATTAACCATTCCCGAGGGTTTTGTTGCTAGCGAACGCCATGCCTTTCATATCGAAGTGATTGCCGAAGGCCTGGATTCAATGCCGTTCTCCATTGAGCCACTGCCTGACGGACGGATCTTGCTGTCCGAACGAATGCGCGGCCTCAGCATCATTGCAACAGACGGCAAACAATCCGCACCCATCAGCGGGACCCCGCCGGTTTATGACGACTCCAGTCTTTTTCTCGGCCAGGTCCAGGGTTTGGGCTGGATGCTGGACGTTGCTATTCATCCACAATTTGAGCAAAACGGGTGGATTTATATTCACCACACGGATCGTTGCAGTGATTGCAATGAACTCAGCCGCAAGGGCAATCAACCGGTCTCCATGAACAGGCTTATTCGTGGTCGCATTAAGGAAGGCAAGTGGGTCGATGAAGAAATAATCTGGCAGGCTGACATCGAAACCTACACCAATACATCTGATCTGGCTTCCGGGGGGCGAATTAGTTTCGACCATCAGGGTCATGTCTATTTCAGCATTGGCATGAAAGCGCCGCTTGATTTTCTCGGCATCCAGGATCTCAGCCTTCCCTATGGCAAGATTCACCGTGTACATGACGATGGGCGCATACCGGCGGACAATCCCTTTGTTGATCATCCCGAGGCCATGCAATCTATCTGGACCTACGGACACCGCAGCGTTCAGGGACTCGAATTTGATCCGCTGACACAACAGCACTGGAATACCGAGATGGGGCCACGCGGCGGTGATGAAATCAACCGCCTGACCCCGGGGGCAAACTATGGCTGGCCCATATTTACCAATGGGGTTAATTATGACGGCAGACCAGTAAATGTTGCCGGTAAGCTCGGTATCGAACTGGCTCCGAAGGATACGGAATTCCCCATTCTCGATATGACCCCTTCACCGGCAATTTCCAGTTTTATTTTCTATTCTGGATCCGAGTTTCCCGACTGGAACAACAACATTATCGTCGGCACCCTGCGCGCAACAGATCTGCTACGCATGGAGATTACGGATAACAAGGTCAGCCACACTGAAATTCTTTTGCAAGATCTGGCCAGGTTCCGGGATATAGAAATGGGCCCCGCAGGTGAACTTTACCTGTTACTGGAAAATGCGTCAGGCTCGCTAATAATCCGGCTGCTGCCCGATGTCCTCAAAGGAGACGAATGAAAACCAGCAAACTTTCATCAGCCAGCTGGTTAATTCAACGCCTTATTTCTTCAGGTAACGCAAACCGATACAAATCACTATTGCCGGAATGGCTGACAGCACCAGAGCGAAAATAATTGTATTCCAGATACCAAGATCTGGCATAAAACCAGCGCTTTCAAAATAGCGAAAAGACAGGAAAACCGGCACAAATACAATTGCCCAAATGAAAAAAAACTGGTTGCCGAATGTTTGTTTACTCATGTAACAACTCTATATAACAGGTCAATTGCTTCAATCAACAGTTGGTATATACCCAAGAGTAACCACGAATTCCAATTTCGCAAAGCCGAACAGTATTCCTGGCCAGCCGCAATTTTAGCCAATCCATTAAAATCCTTTATTATTAACAGGATACACTAATCTCATGCGGCTAACACCGGGCAGATACAGGCAGCTTTTACCCGCATATTACCGCTCACAAAAAAGCCGGAGATTACCCGGCTTTCTCTAATCACAGATGATACTGCTCTGGTTACTCGACTGACGTTGCCTCGGGCTGATCAAGCAATTGCACCAGCGCCATCGGCGCTGAATCCCCTGGACGAAAGCCAATCTTCAGAATTCGCAAATAGCCTCCCGGACGATCCTTGAAGCGTGGCCCCAGTTCGTTGAACAACTTACCCACCGAACGCTTGTCGCGCAGACGATCAAAGGCCAGACGACGACGCGAAACACAATCTGTTTTAGCCATTGTGATCAGCGGCTCTACAACCCGGCGCAATTCCTTTGCCTTGGGCAAGGTCGTGCGAATGGTCTCATGCTGAATCAGCGATACCGCCATATTTTTATACATCGCCTTGCGGTGAGCACTCTTTCTGCCGAGTGTACGGCCTGACTTTCTATGTCGCATGCTTATAGTTCCTGCAAATTCCCTTGCTTCTCGTTAGGCGGCCTGCTCATCTTCAGGCACGAGGCTCGCTGGCGGCCAGTTTTCAACGCGCATACCGAGTGACAGGCCATGGCTTTCAAGGACTTCCTTGATCTCGGTAAGAGATTTCTTACCCAGGTTCGGAGTGCGGAGTAATTCGACCTCGGTGCGCTGAATCAGATCACCGATATAATTGATGTGCTCAGCCTTCAGGCAATTCGCCGAACGAACTGTCAATTCAAGTTCGTCTACAGGACGTAACAGGGTCGGGTCAATTTGTGACTCGACTTCAGCATCACTGTCATCCTGACCGCTAAGATCAACAAAGACATCGAGCTGATTCTTAAGAATAGAACCGGCGCGTCGAATTGCCTCCTCAGGATCAATGGTACCATTTGTTTCAACATCGATGATCAGCTTGTCAAGATTCGTGCGTTGTTCAACACGGGCGGCCTCAACCGTATAGCTGACTCGAGTGACCGGGCTGAATGTTGCATCAAGTTGCAGACGCCCTATCGTACCTGTTGTTTCTTCAAGATCCAGGCGTTGCACTGCAGGACGATAGCCACGGCCTCGCTCGACCGCCAAAACCATCTTCAAGGAACCATTGCTGGTCAGGTTAGCGATGACGTGATCCGGGTTGACGACTTCAATGTCGTGGTCGCGGCTAATATCGCCGGCCGTTACCGGACCCGGACCGACCTTGAACAAGGTCAGTTCATCGCGCGAACGATTGTGCATGCGAATAGCAACAGATTTGAGATTCAACAAAATCTCAACAATATCTTCCTGTACGCCTTCAAGACTTGTGTATTCATGTAACACACCATCAATATCAGCCTCAACAATCGCTGCTCCCGGCATACTGGACAGCAATACGCGTCGTAATGCATTACCCAGCGTATGACCGAAGCCGCGCTCGAAAGGTTCGATGATAATCTTCGCCTTCGTCTCGCTGATCTGCTGGACCTTGACGGTACGAGGTTTCAAAAATTCTGAAGTGGGTTCCTGCATTTCTATCCTTGCCCTTTAATTACTTGGAGTAAAGCTCAACAACGAGATTTTCGTTTATATCCGGTAAAATCTCCTGACGTTCGGGTAACGCTTTCAAAACACCGGTCATTTTCTTCTCATCTACATCCACCCAGTCCGGCAGACCGACCTGTGAAGCAATATCCAGTGCGCTCTTAATACGCATCTGTGACCTGGCCTTCTCACGTATCTCAACTTTATCGCCTGGCATGACCTGGCAAGAAGGAATATTTACGACTCGATCGTTGACGACAATGGACTTATGGCTTACGAGTTGCCTGGCTTCGGCCCGGGTAGATGCAAAACCCATACGATAGACCGTATTATCAAGCCGGCCTTCCAGCAACTGCAGCAGATTTTCGCCAGTCGAACCTTTCTGCCGGGCAGCTGTCTTATAGTAATTTCGGAACTGACGTTCGAGAACGCCATACATCCGGCGCAGTTTCTGCTTTTCACGCAACTGCAAACCATAATCACTGAGTCGCCCACGGCGCTGACTCGCCGTCGATCCCGGCGGCGTCTCAAACTTGCACTTTGACTCAATTGGCTTAATGCCACTCTTCAGAAAAAGATCGGTTCCCTCGCGGCGGGCGAGCTTACATGTTGGACCTAAATACCTTGCCATACTTTCTTCCTCAGACCCGGCGTTTCTTTGGTGGCCGGCAACCGTTATGCGGGATAGGCGTCACGTCTTCAATATTTGAAATCTTGAAACCGGCAGAATTTAATGAACGGACAGCCGATTCTCGACCCGGACCCGGTCCACGAACCCGTACCTCCAGGTTCTTCATGCCAACTTCCTGAGCCACCTTGCCGGCACGCTCTGCGGCGACCTGGGCAGCAAAAGGCGTACTCTTGCGTGAACCACGGAATCCACAACCACCTGCTGTTGCCCACGACACGGCATTACCCTGACGATCTGTAATCGTCACTATCGTGTTGTTAAACGTCGCGTGGATATGAGCGATGCCATCAAGAATATGCTTTTTGACCTTCTTACGTGATTTCTGTTCTGTCATTTTTAGCTTGCTCTCGGTTCACTTGGGACTTTGCCGGTCCGTATAACTATTTATCTCTATTACTTGCGCACTGCACGACGCGGACCCTTACGGGTACGTGCATTGGTGCGGGTACGCTGACCGCGTAACGGCAGTCCCCGCCGGTGACGGATGCCGCGGTACGTGCCAAGATCCATCAGACGCTTGACATTCATTGAAATCTCACGCCGCAGATCACCTTCAACCTCAAGTTTGGCCACCGCCGTTCTCAGCAGTTCGACTTCAGGCTCGGCCAGGTCTTTGACCTTCGTAGTTGGTGCCACGCCCGCCTCTTCGCAAATCTGTTTCGATCGCGTTTGACCGATGCCGTAGATAGACCTCAATGCAATCACCACATGCTTTTGCAGCGGGATATTTATTCCAGCGATACGCGCCATCTATTATTCTCCTTAGCCTTGACGCTGTTTATGCCGCGGATCCGTGCAAATAACACGAACGACCCGGTTGCGGCGAATAATCTTGCAGTTTCTGCAGATCTTCTTGACTGATGCCCGAACTTTCATATCGAACTCCTTACTTGACCTGTCCGGCGCGGCCATAGCCACGCAGGTTTGCTTTCTTCAACATACCCTCGTACTGATGGGACATCATGTGTGACTGTAGTTGTGCCATGAAATCCATGCTCACAACCACGATAATCAGTAGTGACGTACCACCGAAGTAAAAGGGTACGCGCCAGTACAAAATCATGAACTCCGGCAACAGGCAAACAGCAGTAATGTAAAGGCCGCCCCAGAACGTCAGGCGCGTTAATACCTTGTCAATGTAATCGGCCGTCTGGTAACCGGGCCGAATACCCGGAACAAAAGCACCGGACCGCTTCAGGTTGTCGGCAGTTTCCTGTGAATTAAACACCAACGCCGTATAGAAAAAACAGAAAAACATAATGAATGAGGCGTAGATAATTATGTAGATCGGTTGCCCCGGAGAAAGCTGTGCTCCAAGTGTCTGCAACCAGCCCCAGCCTTCATTGGTGCCAAACCACTGCGCAATAGTGGATGGGAACATGATAATACTGGATGCAAAAATCGGTGGAATAACGCCCGCCATGTTCAATTTAAACGGCAAGTGCGTGGACTGTCCCTGCATCAGGCGCCGACCCTGCTGACGTTTCGCATAATGCACCGTAATACGCCGCTGGCCTCGCTCCATGAATACCACGACTGCCGTGACGGCCAGGACCAGGATAATCAGAATCAGCGCCAGCGCCCCGGCCATCTCCCCTGTCTCGACTAGCTGTAAAGTGCCGCCGATCGCCGGCGCCAGGCCGGAAATAATACTGGCGAGAATAATCATCGAGATACCGTTGCCAATGCCCCGTTCGGTAATCTGCTCGCCAAGCCACATCAGGAATAACGTTCCGGTCACCAGCGTAACCGCAGCCGTAAAGACGAAAGCAGGTCCCGGCACGATAACAACACCCTGATTTTGCAATGCAACCGAGGCGCCGAGTGACTGAAAACCAGCCAGGAATACTGTGCCATAACGCGTGTATTGCGTAATCTTGCGTCGCCCGGCTTCGCCTTCCTTTTTCAATGCGGCGAGCGTTGGGATGACAACGCTGGCCATCTGCATAATGATCGAAGCAGATATATACGGCATGATGCCAAGCGCAAATATACTCAGACGGCTTAGTGCACCACCGGAAAACATGTTAAACATGTTCAGAATCGTACCGTCCTGTTGCTCGAAGAATCCCTTGAGAGCGACGGGATCGATACCCGGGACAGGGATGAACGTGCCAATACGATAAACGATCAACGCCCCGACAAGAAATAAGAGACGCTGGCGCAAATCGGAAAACCGGGCCGCTTCGCCCAGTGCCGCAGCAGGATTGACCAGCTTACTTTTTGCCATGTAGGTTTCTCGCACTATAGGTACGCCGCTGTGACCAGCGTAACTTAAGTATCTGTAAAATCTCAGTCTTCAATTGAACCGCCGGCAGCTTCTATCGCTGCACGGGCACCCTTGGTCACGGCCAGACCCTTCAGTTTGACGGCCTTGTCGATGGTTCCGGAAGCAATAATTTTGACCCGCTTGACACGATGAGCAACGATACCGGCACTTTTCAGACTCAGTATATCGATAACATCGTCCTGCGGGATGGCCAGTTCATGTAGTCGAACTTCATCCGTATCGCCACGCGTGGGTGATACAAAACCCACCTTCGGCAAGCGCCGTTGCAACGGCATCTGACCGCCTTCAAAGCCAACCTTATGATATCCACCTGACCTTGAATGCTGTCCCTTCTGGCCCCGGCCACAGGTCTTACCCTGTCCTGCGGCATGGCCGCGGCCCAGACGCTTGGCAACTTTCCGACTGCCTGGTCTTAACGTATTGAGTTTCATCAGGCCTCCTCGACTCGCAGCAAATACGACACTTTATTTATCATGCCGCGGTTTTCCGGGGTGTCGATAACTTCCACAGTCTGGTGCATACGCCGCAAACCAAGACCTGCCACACAGGCCTTATGCGCCTTCAGGCGACCGAACTTGCTTTTAATCAGCGTAACTTGAATTTTTTTTTCGGTTGCCATGCTGTCAACTCACAATATCCGCAACCGATTTGCCGCGTTTTGCCGCGATACGCTCAGGCGAAGCGACACCATACAACGCATTAATAGTCGCGCGAACCACATTAATAGGATTACGCGAACCATAACTCTTGGCTAATACGTTACGCACGCCGGCACATTCAAAAACAGCGCGCATCGCACCACCGGCGATAATACCGGTACCATCAGACGCCGGCTGCATATAAACCTTTGTAGCACCGTGGCGACCAACCATTGCATAATGCAGCGTATCTTCACTCAGGGCGACGTGTTGCTGATTTTTCCTGGCAACCTGCATCGCCTTCTGAATCGCTACTGGCACTTCACGAGCCTTACCGTAGCCGAAACCTACGTTACCGTTGCCGTCACCGACAACCGTCAATGCCGTAAAACCGAACTGACGACCACCTTTGACCACCTTCGCTACACGATTGATGGTGACAAGTTTTTCAATCAGATCGTCAGATTGTTGATTTCGTTGAACCCTAGCCATGTTTGCCTAGCCCTTAATAAATCCTGCTTAAAACTCTAATCCGTTCTCACGTGCCGCTTCAGCCAATGCCTTGACCCGGCCGTGATAACGAAATCCCGATCGATCGAAAGCAACCCGAGTAATGCCGGCTGCCTTTGTCTTTTCAGCAACTGCCTTACCTACAGCCGCAGCAGCTTCTATATTTCCGGTGTACTTGAGATCACCACTAATATCCTTCACAACCGTCGATGCCGAAGCGATGACAGTGCCGCCATCCGGCCCGATAACCTGCGCATAAATGTGGCGCGGAGTTCGATGCACCGACAAACGGTGCACACCGAGTTCCTTGATCTTGGCCCGGGTGCGACGTGCACGACGAATTCTGTTTTTACTTTTCTTCATAACCTTGCCCTGAATCTCATCCTTTTGATCAGATCCTGCTATTTCTTCTTCGCTTCCTTGAGAACAACACGCTCATCAGCATAGCGCACACCCTTGCCCTTGTAGGGTTCGGGCGGCCGATACCGGCGAATTTCCGCGGCCACCTGACCGACCTGTTGCTTGTCGATCCCCTTGATAATAATTTCAGTCTGACTGGGTGTATCAACATCAATGCCGTCCGGAACCATATAAACAACAGGGTGCGAAAAGCCGAGCGTCAGATCCAGCTTCTTGCCTTGTGCCTTGGCTCTGTAACCGATGCCAACCAAAGCGAGCTTGCGTTCAAAACCATTCGTTACTCCGGTCAGCATGTTATTGATCAACGCACGAGTGGTACCCGCTATCGCCGTCGAAAAGCGCGAACCGGAACGAGGTTTCACACTGGCAACACCATCTTCGACAGAAATTTCGACCTCGGAATTGACGGACATTATCAACTCACCTTTCGGTCCCTTGACCTTCACCACATCGGCGGTTTGATTGAACTCTACCCCCTTCGGCAAAGGCAATGGCCTGTTTGCAATTCTGGACATGGCTAAACCTTCGCTAACATCTTCTTCAGGACACGACACAAATGACTTCACCGCCGAAACCCTGATTTCGTGCGGCCCGGTCTGTCATGAGGCCATTAGACGTTGAAATAATCGCCACACCAAGACCGCCGAGGACTTTCGGTAACTCATCATTCTTCTTATAGATGCGCAGACCGGGTCGACTGACACGCTGAATCTTATTTATGACCGGCTTGCCCTCGAAATAACGCAGATTAACAATAAGGCTTGCCTTGTTACCTTTGAGTGGCTCGACCTTGTAATCGCCAATATAGCCTTCTTCCTGAAGAACCCTGGCGATCGCTTCCTTACGGCGCGACGACGGCATCGTCACACTCTCAAATCCGACATTCTGTCCATTGCGGATACGCGTCAGCATATCGGCTATGGGATCTGACATGCTCATGATTTTATTTTCTCTCTTGGCAACCTATCAACTCAACAACATCCAGTGGCATTACACGAGGCTTACCAGCTTGCCTTGCTCAACCCAGGAATGTTGCCCTGCATTGTTTCTTCTCTCAGCTTGTTACGTCCCAAACCGAATTTTCGGTAGTAACCATTTGGACGTCCGGTAATCGCGCACCGGTTCCTGAGTCGGCTTGGACTTGCATCACGCGGAAGCTTCTGCAACTTCGCCTGCGCTCCGCTACGCTCTTCATCGGAACTCGATACACTCAAGATGATTTTCTTCAGCTCAGCTCTTTTCTTTGCAAAGCGTTTGACCGTCTTTGCTCGCTTGCGCTCTCGTTCCAACATCGATTTCTTGGCCATACGGGTTTCCTGTAGCTCTATTTCTTGAACGGAAAGTTAAACGCTTCAAGAAGCGCCTTGCCTTCCTCATCGCTGCGGGCACTGGTCGTAATCGTAATATCCATCCCGCGTAACTCATCGATATGGTCATAATCGATTTCGGGGAAAACAATCTGTTCCTGAATTCCCAGACTGTAGTTACCGCGTCCATCCATTGACTTGGGATTCAGACCCCGGAAATCACGAATACGTGGGATTGCAATTGTGACAAGACGATCAAGAAACTCATACATCCGCTCACGGCGTAATGTGACCTTGCAACCAATAGGCATTTTTTCACGTAACTTAAATGCGGCGACAGATTTACGGGCACGGCGCATCAGCGGTTTCTGTCCCGCAATCAGTTCCATGTCATGAATGGCCTTATCCATCACCTTACGATCGGCTATAGCTTCACCTACACCCATGTTCAATGTGATTTTTGTAATTCGCGGGATCTGCATCACATTCTTAAGCTGCAACTTTTCCTTGAGTTGCGGCATGAGCGTGGTCTTGTATAGCTCTTGAAATCTCGACATTACTTTAACCGGTTAACGCCAGATTAGACGTCGACCACCTCATTATTTGATTTAAAGAATCGCACCTTGCGACCATCTTCAAGCGTCTTGATACCTACCCGATCACCCTTCTCTGTAATGGGATTGAAAAGCATGACGTTTGATTGTTCCAGCGACATTTCCATTTCAATAATGCCACCCTGCACGCCCGCATTCGGATTAGGTTTCTGATGCTTCTTGACGACATTCACACCTTCAACAAGTACCCGACCATTGTCCAGAATGTTCAGCACAGTGCCGCGTCGGCCTCGATCACGACCGGTAATCACAATGACGTCATCGCCTTTCTTAATCTTCTGCATGTCTCTCGACTCGATACTCCGGATGGCTGCACTAGCCCTAAAGAACTTCCGGTGCCAACGAAATAATTTTCATAAACTTCCCGCCCCGCAACTCGCGGGTCACAGGGCCAAAAATACGTGTACCAATCGGTTCAAGACGTACATCCAACAACACTGCTGCGTTGCCATCAAAGCGAATCAACGAACCATCTCTGCGCCGCACACCTTTCCTGGTACGCACAACGACGGCATTATAGATCTCGCCTTTCTTGACACGGCCACGTGGAATTGCATCCTTGACGCTCACCTTGATGACATCGCCCACGCCTGCATAACGACGCTTGGAACCACCCAGCACCTTGATACACATGACGCGCCGGGCTCCGCTGTTATCAGCCGCGCTAAGCATTGTCTGCATCTGAATCATGATCGATTACCGTACTTATTCCTGATTACTGCGCTTCAGCGCGCTCCAGCACTTCAACCAGCCGCCATGCCTTGCGCTTCGAGAAGGGACGACATTCGGCAATCGATACAAAATCGCCTGCATTGCAGGTATTTTGCTCATCATGCACCAGCACTTTAGTGGAGCGCCGCATGTACTTACCGTACAGCGGATGCTTGACGACCCGTGAAATCATCACGGAGATGGTTTTATCCATCTTGTTGCTAACGACACGCCCGGTCAGGGTTCGAACCTTCGTTTCAACCTGGGGTTCGGCCTGAGAACTACTCATTATTGCTTCTGTCATGATCAGGCCTCAACCTTAACCTGGCTTTGTTGCTGTTCGCGCAGCACCGTCTTGATGCGTGCAATATCACGCCTTACCCGGCGATACTCGTGTGGCCGTACAAGCTGACCCGTCGCTTGCTGCATGCGCAGATTAAACTGCTCGCGGCGCAGTTCGAGAAGCTCATCGGCCAGTTCCTGAGCATTCTTCTGGCGTAACTCAGTAGCGTTCATTTACAGGCCCGTCCGTGACACAAAGGCGGTGGAAACCGGCAACTTGGCTGCCGCCAGGCGAAATGCCTCACGTGCAATATCCTCGCCAACACCTTCCATTTCATACAACATACGGCCCGGCTGAATCTGGGCAACCCAATACTCAACATTACCCTTACCCTTGCCCTGTCGAACTTCCAGCGGCTTTTTCGTAATCGGTTTATCCGGAAATATTCGAATCCAGATCTTGCCGCCACGCTTTACGTAACGGGTCATTGCCCGCCGTGCGGCCTCAATCTGGCGTGCCGTGATGCGGCCACGACCAGTCGATTTAAGGCCAAACTCGCCAAATGCAACCGTATTGCCACGCTGCGCCAGACCACGATTCCGGCCCTTGTGCTGTTTTCTGAATTTTGTTCGTTTCGGCTGTAGCATGGTTGCTTATCCCTGACGAGCCGCTGGTTTGTCTTCCGGAACACTGCTGCTGGACACGACGTCAAAAACTTCACCGCGGAAAATCCAGACCTTGACGCCAATGATGCCGTAGGTTGTGACCGCTTCGGCAAAACCGTAATCGATGTCGGCGCGAAAAGTATGTAAAGGTACCCGGCCCTCGTGGTACCACTCTGAACGCGCAATTTCAGCGCCGTTCAGGCGACCGCCGACCTTGACCTTAATACCCTGCGCACCAAGTCGCATCGTATTGGTCACTGAACGCTTCATTGCACGACGAAACATGACACGACGTTCGAGTTGTTGCGCGAGACTCTCGGCAACCAGCTGAGCGTCAAGTTCCGGCTTGCGGATCTCTGCAATATTGATGCGAATATCAGCCAGGCTAATATTCAGCATTTTAGCGGCAGTTCGACGCAATTTCTCGATATCCTCACCCTTCTTGCCGATCACGATTCCCGGGCGCGCCGTATGAATTGTGATAGTCACTTTGCGCGCCGGACGCTCTATCGTGATTCGACTTACAGATGCATCCTTGAGCTTCTTCTTCAGAAACGTCCGAATCCTGTGATCCGTCGCAATAAACTGAGGAAATGTCTTTGAATCCGCATACCACGTTGACATCCAGTCCTTGGAAATACCCAGACGAATGCCAATTGGATGTACTTTCTGACCCATAACCTAAACCCTATTCGTCCGCGACCTGCACGGTAATGTGGCTGTTTCGCTTGATAATTCTACTTGAACGACCCTTTGCACGAGCGCGAAAACGCTTGAGTGTTGGCGCTTCATCAATATGAATCAGCGACACCTTTAACTCATCAATATCGGCGCCGTGATTATGCTCAGCATTAGCGATGGCCGATTCGAGTACTTTCTTTACAATCCGCGCGCCTTTCTTCTGCATTAATGTAAGTGTCTGCAGCGCATTGCCGACAGTCTGACCACGGACCGCGTCAGCAATCAGGCGACATTTCTGCGGCGAGATCCGTGCATATTTGAGTTTTGCTAAAACCTGCATTAATTCTTTCCTGGTTCTTGTCCTAAGCCCTAACTGACCTTTCGATCGCCAGAATGACCTCTGAATGTTCGCGTCCCGGCAAACTCACCCAGCTTGTGACCAACCATATTTTCTGAAATCAACACCGGAACATGATCGCGGCCGTTATGCACGGCAATCGTCATTCCCACCATTTCCGGAATAATCATCGAGCGTCTCGACCAGGTTTTGATCGGCCGACGATTCTTTGTCGCAACAGCCTCACGGACTTTTTTCTCGAGATGATCGTCGATGAAAGGTCCTTTCTTAATCGAGCGTGGCACTTATTTATTTCCTCTGGTTCCAGATAACATCAATCAGCAACAGGGCTTACTTGCGGCCCCGACGGCGGATGATCATATTGTCGGTCCGCTTGTTATTTCGAGTCTTCTTGCCCTTGGTCGGCGTACCCCACGGTGATACCGGATGACGACCGCCCGAGGTACGACCTTCGCCGCCACCATGAGGGTGATCAATAGGGTTCATAGCCACACCACGAACTGTTGGTCGGACCCCACGCCAGCGTGACGCACCGGCCTTACCGAGCTTACGCAGGTTGTGTTCGTTATGCCCGACTTCACCGACCGTCGCACGACAATCGACATGCACTTTACGCATCTCGCCGGAACGAAGCCGCAGTGACACATAAACGCCTTCACGGGCAACAATCTGGGCACTACCACCAGCAGCACGAACCATCTGCGCACCCTTGCCCGGCTTTAGCTCGATGCAATGGATTAGCGTACCAACCGGAATATTACGCAACGGCAAGGCATTGCCCGGCTTGATCGGCGCCTGAAGACCGGACATGATTTCGTCACCAGTCCGCACATTCTTTGGCGCAAGAATATAGCGTCGTTCGCCATCTACATACAGGATAAGTGCGAGGTGGGCACTGCGATTCGGGTCATACTCAATCCGTTCGACCTTACCGCGAATATCATCCTTGTTGCGGCGAAAATCGATAATACGATAACGACGTTTATGACCGCCGCCGCGATGACGTGTCGTAATTCGACCGTTATTGTTTCGCCCGCCCGTGCTCGTCTTCGTCTCGACCAGCGGTTCATGCGGCGGACCTTTGTGCAGTTGAGGCGAATTAACCTTAACCGTAAAACGGCGACCGGGCGAGGTAGGTCTAAGCTTTTGTAATGGCATTTTCCCTGAACCTCAACTCTTATTCTGTACCAAGAAAATCAATGTTCTCGCCTTCAGCGAGTGTGACATAGGCTTTCTTCCATGCGTTCCGCTGGCCCCAGTCCTGACCAAATCGTTTGATCTTACCGCGACAATTTACAACCTGGACATCGGTGACATTCACTTCAAACAGCATTTCTACGGCACCGCGTATCTCTTTCTTGGTTGAATCACGACGCACCTTGAAAACAACCTGGTTGTGGCGTTCGCCAACATCTGTACTCTTTTCAGAGATATGCGGACCAAGCAAAACCGTCATTAGTCGTTCTTTGTGATGCGCAACGCCGCCACTCATGACAACTGCTCCTCCAGTCCCTTGACCGCTGCCTTGGTGGCCAGCACCCGATCGTAACGCAGCAGACTAACCGGGTTGAATTCGCGTAGATCCAGCACATCAACTCCCGGCAAATTACGCGCCGACAGACATAAATTCTGATCATATTCATCAACGAGAATTAACACGTTATCGAGCTTCAGTTCTGCGAGCCTGGCAACGAGTTCTCGAGTCTTCGGCGTTGGCACCTGTATCGAATCGACAACCATCAGGCCATCCTGACGAATCAATTCCGACAGCATTGAACGCATCGCTGCGCGATACATCTTGCGATTAACTTTCTGCGAATAGTCGCGTGGACGTGCAGCAAATGCCCGGCCTCCGCCGACCCATATCGGGCTACGTGAGGTACCGGCCCGTGCCCGACCCGTACCTTTCTGGCGCCATGGCTTTGCGCCGCCGCCACGCGCATCGGAACGGTTCTTTTGCCGCTTGCTACCGCTACGGCCTGCCGCCCGGTAAGCGGTGACAACCTGGTGAATCAGCGCTTCGTTAAAAGTTGCAGCGAAAGTGCTGTCAGCTACTTCTATGCTTCCCGAACCGCCTGTAATAGTAATCTTCATTGCCAAATCTTCTTCAGTAAACCCAATCGCCCTTACTTGCTGCTCTTTGCCGATACCTTGATCGTCGGTTTTACGATCAGGCGTCCGCCCTTGGATCCGGGTACCGCACCTTTAACAGCAATCAGGTTACGCTCAGCATCAATTTTCACGACCTCAAGCCCCTGCGCGGTGCGCCGCACATTACCCATTTGGCCGGACATTTTCTTGCCCTTGAATACACGACCCGGAGTCTGGTTCTGACCTATTGAGCCCGGTGCCCGATGCGCCAGGGAATTACCGTGGGTAAAATCCTGAGTAGCGAAGTTGTGCCGCTTGACGGTACCAGCGTAACCCTTACCAATCGATGTGCCGGTGACATCAACAATCTGCCCGGCCGCAAAATGCTCAACGGTGAACTCCGCACCAGCTTCTATTTCAGCGAGATCCGTACTATCGACACGAAACTCAAACAAACCTTCACCCGGCTCCGCCGAAACCGCCGCATACTGACCGGCCACAGCCTTGGAAATGCGTTGCGGCTTGACGCTACCGGTCGTAACCTGCAGCGCCGAATATCCGTCCGACTCTTCCGTCTTGATGCGTGTCACACGATTCGGCAATACCTGAATAATCGTGACCGGCACCGATGCGCCATCGTCAGTAAAGACGCGACTCATCCCGGTTTTTCGACCAATAAGCCCAATGGCCATGGCACTTCCCTTACATTCAGAGACATACCCCACAGGAGCGGGGCAAGTATTTTTCCTATGAAAATAGGTCAGCCTTCAATTTTGGAGGATTTATAATCGAAACAATCCAAAATCGAAGCCTGACCCGTCAGATTCCCTTGTGCAAAGCCACTTTCAGCCCCGCTCGTTGCCAGGCGGTTCCACCAATCACCCCTGCAGCACACTTCTGGCAGCACGAAGCCCGATACAGGATCACCTGCACCGGGCCCGAGCTAGCAGGTAATTATAGCAAAATTTCTACCTAGTTCAATTTAATCTGCACATCCACCCCGGCGGGTAATTCCAGCTTCATCAACGCATCTACCGTCTTGTCGGTCGGTTCCAGGATATCCATCAGCCTTTTGTGAGTCCGGAGTTCGTACTGATCCCGTGCATCCTTGTTGACATGTGGCGAAATCAGCACGGTAAACCGCTCTTTTTTCGTCGGCAGCGGCACCGGACCCCGCACCTGGGCGCCTGTGCGCTTCGCTGTCTCAACGATTTCCCGGGCCGAATTATCAATCAGCCGATGATCAAATGCCTTGAGCCTGATCCGTATATTTTGATTAGTAGTCATAAATTTTGTCTCATTTCCGTCCAACACCTCATCAAGGGATCAGACCCTGCTTATCGTTATTCAAATATCTTTGCCACGACTCCGGCGCCAACCGTCCGGCCGCCCTCGCGGATCGCAAAACGCAGCCCTTCTTCCATCGCAATCGGCGCAATCAGGTCTACCTTCATCTGCACAT
>PVBE010940935.1_pt1 | contig 157052 bp, 133 predicted proteins | sample 1631181 | NCBI WGS metagenome assembly PVBE01 (sample SAMN08397723, study PRJNA350692) | Marine metagenome, whole genome shotgun sequencing project. | isolation source: water | place: Pacific Ocean | collected 2012-04 | reverse complement strand
GACAGGAGTTTACACCCCGAGGGGCTTCATCCTCCACGTGGCGTCGCTGCATCCGTCTTTCGACGATTGTGCAAATTTCTAGACTGCTGGCCCCCGTAGGGGACTGGCCCTTGTCTCAGTGCCAGTGTGGCCGCTCACCCTCTCAGGCCGGCTACCCATCGTTGCCTTGGTGAGCCGTTACCTCACCAACAAGCTAATAGGACGCGGGCTCATCTTCGAGCGACAGCATGCAAGCAGAGGCCGCCTTTAGAGTACGGCCCAAGAACCGTACTCCACATTCGGTATTAGCATTCCGTTAGGAATGTTATCCCCAACTCAAAGGAAGATTACCCACGCGTTACTCACCCGTTCGCCGCTCTACTCGTCTTCCGAAGAAGACTTTCTCGCTCGACTCGCATGACTAAGACACGCCACTAGCGTTAGTTCTGAGCCAGGATCAAACTCTCCGTGTAAGAAAAATTTAATCTCTGTATTCCCGAGACATTGTCCGAAGACAATGACTCGGTGAATTGATAAAACATAGTGCCTACCGATTCCTTCCGAAGAAGAGATCGGTGGCAGAATGAACCTTCATCGCGACACGAGTGTCTTGACGTTGATTCATCCCGCAGGACAGGGACACTACACGCGTTATTCGATTATCAAAGATCGGAGGGACTCAGGCTCGCCTTACAACGATGTTAACTCGACGCATATCTGCCTGAGCGCAAGAAACAAACTTACGGACGTCTTTCGAAACTGTCAACGACGGGGATGAAAAAAGGCAGGTGGAACAGAGGAACCCGTCGGGCTCCTACTCGAAATCCTTGGCCAGTACCCGGCCCATGACTTCTGTGGCGCGAATGCGCACACCGGGATCCTTGTCGGACAGGGCCTGCCGAAGCACCGCGATCGCCTGGGCAAGTTGGACGAAGCCGAGGGATTCTACCGCTCGGACTTTTACGGCTGCGGACTTGTCCTGGTCGATCACCTGAGAGAGGTAGCCGACGGCACGAGGGTCCTTAACTCCTATGCTGCCCAAGTACTTAGCGGCAGCTGCCCGGACCGCTGGGTGGGTGTCCGTCAGCACGACCTGGCCAAGAACAGGCACACCACGGCGATTGCCGATCTTACGGAGCATGAGGGCGGCATGTAACCGCACGCCGGCATTCTTGTCACCGAAGGCCTTCTGAATGATGGGAATCGCTGCGATGGTGCCGGCGTCCTTTAGTGCCTCTACGGCTCGTTTGCGCACCTCGGGTGCTTTGTCCTTCAGTGCCGCGGACAAGATGGTCAGCGCGAGCCGCCCACCCACGAAACCGAGCGCCTCGATCACAGCGATCCTCACCTCAAGGCGAGAATCTGAGAGCCCCCTGCGGAGAATCATCACGGCGCGGCGACCGCCCACGCGAGCCAGGCCTTCAGCTGCCTTGACGCGGATCTCCGGCGATTTATCGCGAAGCATCGTCTGCAGGGCGAAAACCCCCGGGCCGGGCTGTGCCAGCACACTGGAGGCACCTGTTGCCAGGATGCTGACCAGCAGCAGGGGGAAAGTGAGGCTCTTGTGTAAACCCATTCGCATCTTGACGGGACGACTCGAGGTGATCTGCATCTCTCTGTGTATCGGCCAACCCTGAAGCTTTCACCACTGGGATTGCTCGCCTGGCTGTGCAACGCCAGCGAGGCTCAGTAGCCGAAAACTCGGGCCGGGGTGTGTGATGCACTGATGGGCCGTCAGAGGGAGGAAGTAGGCATCGATCGGGTCGAAAGCAATCTCATCATTGTCACAGACAATCGTTTGCAGCCTCCAAACCTCCCTTGCGTCGCGAATCCCTTTCAGCAATTCGGCGTCGGTTTCCGCGTAGGCCAGAGGATGCTCGGGCAATAACAGCCATTCAGCGCCCCTGTGGATGAGAGTATCCAGGCTGGGCGGTACGACCGACTTCAGATTCTGAGGATTCTGAGCCCTGACCTCAAGGATTTCATATCGAGGGCCGGCTTGCTCGTGCGCCTCGAGAGCAATCCTTAACCGACGCCCCGTGTGACCGTTCTCCTGGACATCGGACAGTCTTTGGGCTAGCCAGTCCCGGGTCGGAGTAAGCAGAGGCCGTGAGTAATCCGTGCCCGAGATGGCGATCACAGATCCATCGGATATGTGGGATTCGATCCATTCGGCGGCTAGAAGTCGGCTGTCCGTCCTCGCCAAGAGTGCGACATGCTCGATGGACCGGGATCCGGGCACGAGCAGCAATAGGATGGTTATCGCAAGACCGACTCTTGGGTGGAACCTCGTCTGCGTTGAGACCCACGCCGCCGCCGTGACACAGAGCAAGGGCACCAGTGGCAAGCCATAGCGAACGAACAGGGTCCCTCCCGCGCCAGCGACGGCGAAATATCCGATACAGGCCAAGGCCAAAACCACTCCCTCGGGCGTTCGCTGGCGCACAAACCAGGTCAGCCCTGCAATGGATGTGAGCAGCAAGGGCCAGCCGAGGCCCAGTCCTAAGGAGACCGTCAGGTGATGGATCCATCCATTGCCCAGGTTGATTCCGTGGCCACCACCAAAGTGACGCGCCTCAAAGGTGAGATCTTCGAGGAAAGACCCCACGTCGAGCAACACATACGGAGAGGTGATGAAGAAGGCCGCCGTCGCGACGCTCAGCAACATGAGCGATTCGCGGCAACCCGAGCGAAGCGATTGAGGGTGCCGGCCGATCCCCACGTAGATGAGGGCTGGGAGAAACAGGGCGAGACTGTATTTGCTGGAAATCGCCAGTCCCAACGCCAGCGCCGCGACCCAGGAATTACGTGATCCGGGTCGACAACAGTTCACCATCAGCGCAACCGACAAAAGCCCCCAGAAGGTCGCGGCGATATCGACTGCCAAGAAGTGGGAATCCCTGACGTGGAGGAATGCCATCGACAGAAGCCAGGCGGCAATCTCAGATGCACGGCGACCACAGATCCTGTTCGCCAGATGTGCGCACACCGCAATCGTGGCGATACCGTAGAAGGCACTGATTGAACGGCCGAGCAGATGTAACTCGGATGGATCGGCAACGAATCGTGCCGCAAACTGAGCCGATCCGTCGATGGAGCCAGTGGCCAACTGCAACAGGTAGTAGAGGCCGCAGGCAATGGCGGTAACGTAGATATGGAGACTTGGATAGTTGAAGAAGTGAGGGTTGAGGTCTCCCGATGCCACGGATAGCGCACGGTGCAGGAGAACCCCCTCGTCGGGACGCGCCTGAGTGTGCGGTAATCCGAAATCAAGGCCATAGAAACGGAGACCGGCACCGACAATGAGCGCTCCAGCCAGGAGCCAGCTACTGTATGGGCCTCGGTCAGTCGTGACCAACAACCCCTAGCTGCATCTGGAGGTTTTGAACGGCTGTAGCCGCCGTTACGATCGGCGTCTTCTCTTCGCCTTGAACCGTGCGGGCGAACTGCCCAATCAGCAGGTGCATGGGATCAGTGCCCTCATCCTCCATCCCATCACCTCGCAAGACGCAGCGATAGTAGCCGTCAGCCCCCGGTTGCCCGGCGATGTCCACGCAACAGCCATCGAAACCAAAGCGACGCTGCAGTGGAGGGCCCGGCAGATCGCGAACGATGACACTGCAGTGACAACGATGTCCGTTGGTGATCACGTCGAAGGTCACCTTCGCCTCGTGTCCGTGAAGGCTTCGAGTCACTGTGGTTAGATCCAGATCTGCTGTCGGGAATCGTGCGAGGATCAGACTGATCGGATGGGGCCCCATGTCCGTCCACACATCCCTGGCGCTTCGAAGGGATGCACACGTCGTCTCCAAGACGGCTTCGAACGAGCCGGGACGATCCGAGGGCCCGACGAGATTGTCGTATTGAGGCAGTAGACCTGCCAGCTGTGAGCACATCCCGAGGTGGCGATTGGCGCGTGACGCCATGTCCTGCAGTCGTTCTGCCTGCTCAAGGATCTGGTGCGCCGAGAGACTCGCATCCCATACTAGCGGTTTTTCGCAGAGAACGTGACAATCGGCTGCCAGGGCTCGGGTAGCGACATCATAGTGAGTTTCATTGGGTGAGCAGATGTCTACGACGTCCGGTCGCTCCTGCTGGAGCATCTCGTCGAGGCTTGTATAGGCCTGACCCTGGAATCCGAACGTTTTGGTGAGTACTTGCGCCGATTCATGACAGCGCTCTGGCGTCGTTCCGACAAAAGCCACCACGGTCGAGCCAACCGCATCGTGCCAGTTGGCATGATGACGGCCGATACCGCTGGCACCAACAATGGCGACCCGCAACGAATTCGTCACGCACGACTCCGGCAGCGAAAATCGTCAGAAAACAAAAGGAGAGCCGGCGTCGATCGCCTGCTCTCCCGAAACCGGTGGCCCCTGCGAACCGTACTAGCTTTTTCCAGCCTTGGCATCACGAATCCGTTGCTTCAGTCGCTCTTTGCGACGTTTGCGACGCTGGCGCAGTTCTTTGGTACGCTCACGACCTTTGCTCGACATATCATCACTCCTTTGAAGGGCAGACCAATGGTAGACGGGCCCTTGGTAAGGGTCAAGATCTAGTCTGCTTCGAGGATCATGCGCAGGAGAGCCATCCGAACGTAGAGTCCATTGTGCGCCTGTCGGAAATACGCGGCCCTAGGATCGTCATCGACCTCGTCGGCAACGATCTCGTCGACTCGTGGCAGAGGATGCATGACAACAGCGTCATCCCGCATCCGTTCCAGGATGCTCCGATCGATGACATAGCGACCTCTGGCTTTCTCGTAGTCACCAACGCGGTCCCCGAAACGTTCACGCTGGATCCTGGTCTGGTAAATCACATCCACCTCGGAGGCAACATCGGCAAGATCTGAGACTTCGCACCAGTCGATGGAGTGACGAGACAGGTATTCTTTGATGTCGTCTCGCATGCGTACGACTTCGGGTGCTACGAACGTGATGTTGGGGTTGTCGTATTTGGCCAGTAAATAGCACAGGGAGCGCACGGTTCGGCCATTCGCCAGATCGCCTACCATGGCGATCCTGATGTCATCGAGGTGGCCGATCTCCCGTTGGATGGTGTAAACATCCAGCAGGGCTTGCGTGGGATGCTGTCCTGGACCGTCACCTGCGCTGATGATCGGCACGGGCGAAACCGCGGCAGCTCTCTTACTGGCCCCACTTTCGAAGTGACGCAGGACGATGACATCCGCGTACCCGGCGATGATGCGAATCGTGTCCTCGAGTGTCTCTCCCTTGGCTGCGGAAGAAAACTCTTTTGCACTTTCCGTCGTGATCACATCCCCGCCGAGGCGACGCATCGCTGACTCGAAGGAAAGACGTGTCCGGGTGGAGGGCTCGTAGAAGAGGGTCGCCATCACACGGCGATTCAGAATGCTGGAGCCGTAGCGCTTGGCCACCTGCTCCATCTCGCGAGCGACCGAAAAGATCTGCGCCATGACCTCGCGATCGAACTGCTGTGCTTCAACGATGTGCTGCAAGGCTTGTACGCACGGGAAGCGGGAAACCAGGGCGATTGGCATACTGGTATGTAGGATACGGGCGATCGAAAATCGCGGCAAGCAATCCGCTGGAACTCGGTGTTTCACCTCACAGTCGGTGTCTCCCTGTTCATCTACATTGTAGGGCGGATTGAGACCGCGGGACGCCTGCGGTATATTGCGGCCTGTCTGGACGACACTTCGCTCCACCGAAAATCCACCAATCGGCAAGAGGTAGGCGCCATGTTGAAGTGGAATTGGCCAATAGTAACTGCGCTGGCTCTGTCAGCGGCCATCGCACCGCCACCGGCGTCTGCCGGGGAGAACGCAGGATTTGCGGTCGTTGTCGGGGGACCCGAGCGTCTCGAGAACCCGGAAATTGGCCAGATTGTGCGGATTCCCGTCCGGGTCAACGGGCTCACGCGGATCAAGGGAAGCGTCGTCACCGTCCGCTACGATCCGGCCATCGTATCATTCGTGTCCTTTGAGGAGGGCAACGTCGCGCCCGGATCCTTGCCAATCACCGGAGCTCCGGTGGAAGCGGGCGACGGATTTGTGCAGTTGGATGCTGGCTCAAGTCTGTTCGGCACCGGCGTGACCAAGGAGACCGTCGGCGGTCTGCTTGGCGCCTTCAATCTGGAAATCATCGCCGAAGTTCCCGAGGCTGGGTCAACGATCTCCATCGTTCGAGTGGAAGTGAATACCTCCGGGCAGGATGAGGACCGGGATGTTCTCGACTTTCCGCCGGGACGAAGGGGTGTCTCTCTCGTACGCACGTTCCCGAACCCGATTCTCAGGGTGGAGATCGAGCGCAAGCACAATGCCGCCATCCTGACTTGGACGACCAGACTTCCAGGTCTTGATGACGTCGGTCGAGTGCGACCTCGGGGTTCGGACGAGAACTACCAGAATTTCGAGAGCCCCCTCAATGATCGTTTCTCCTCGCAGGAACTGCAGGCCGTTCGCGAATTGAACGATCGAGGCATCGTCGTATCGGAACTGACGAACAATCAGCTCAAGAATCGGATCGAGGATGCGTTGGGCATTCCCACCGTTCCGGGATCGGCCGTGCATGCCATCAGAGAGCTGGACGCGATCATCCGTGCTCGCGGACACATCCTGCCCGTCAGAGGGCTACAGGCGCAGACCGAGTATGAATTTCAGATCCTTTCCACCAGCCTGAGCGGCAAGCGCAGCAACACATTCACAGGACACTTCTCCACGCGTGCGGCACCGGATCTGCGGCCCATCTTTGTCAGTGATTTTGACGTGCAGGTGTCGCCATCGAGCGTCTCGGCTAGCTTTGGTGCCACTCGACCCGTCGTGACGTCCTACACGCTTACCCAGGTAGGCGAGACTGATCCGGTTGCGGAAGCGACAATCAACGAGGACGGGGTCACGCGAACGCGGCTCTTTATCATTGGACTAGAGGGCGGTGTGGAGTACAATCTGTCACTCGCGATTTCCTATGCAGACGCTGAGGAGGTCATCGCCAACGGGCTGCCCTCAGACAAGGCATCCATTACCCTCGAGCGCCGTTTCCGTACGCCAGCGATTCGCAGGGCTCTTCGCCTTTTGCGCCCACCGGTAAAGATCGTCGGCTCTGAATCAGCGCAAATCCTGTTTGAGACCAACTTGCCTGTAAGCGCCACCGTCGACTACGGACTCGTGCCTGATGGGTCGAGTAAGGCCCTCCAGGACACCGAGACCGACTGTCTCTACACGTGGCAGCAGGAATCCACCAGTACTCTGAAGCGGCATAGTTTGGCCCTGTCGAATCTCGACCCAAGCACTCTGTTCCGATACAAGATCACCGTCGTCACGGCCGAAGGCGATAAGCTGACGACCGATCCACGCGAAAACTTCCAGTGGAGCCGTGATCTGCGCTTTAGCACCTCCGCATCTGCAGACACATTGGCTCCGTCCACCATCCTCGGCCCCATCGTCGACGTGCGAGATGTGCTGGCCGTCGTTCGCTTCGTAACCGATGTCCCGACGTCGGCCACGGTCTATATCGGAACCGATGGCGGAACCTATCAGACCGAGGATGAGTTCGAGTTTTCTGACCTAACGAGCGAGGGTGAGCGCCGCTTCTCCAATCGGCACTCCATTGTCATCGCTGGGTTGGAAGCCGGAGAGAATTACCGCTACCGGTTGGGGATCGAGGCAGCCAATGGGCAGGTGACGGTCCTCGAACCCTCGTCGGGCTCTGGAAAAGTGGCCGGCGCCTCTCAACCACCGGGCGGAGCAGGGTCCTTCACGACCAGCAATGACCCGGATACCCAGTTTCCCGTGATCCTGTCCGGTCCAACGGTCTCATCGAAAACACATGAGACGGCTATCGTCGAATGGACGACGGATGAACCGGCCGACTCGGAGGTCTCCTTTGGTACTGAGTCTCTCGATGACGAGGAGACGTCTGGTGTCACCGAGACGACGCACAAGTTGACGCTATCGGGACTCACGTCCGGCACTTCGTACAGCTATATGGTCGGCTCAACGGATGCGTCCGGGAATGGTGTAACCGAGTCGGCGACGGCCGTATTCACAACGGATCCGGAAGTAGATCTGACATCACCGCAAATCACGGTGGCACCTGCGATCATCTATAAGAACGATGAGACGGCAACGATTCAGTGGACGACGGACGAAGACGCCACGGGAGAGGTGAACTTTGGCACCGATGAATCCCTCGGCTTCATCCGAACTCTGCCGTCGACGGACAAGGTTCACGAGGTAACGCTGACGAACCTCTCGCCAGAAACGACCTACTTTTACAAGGCGTCGTCGTCAGACCTGAGCAACAACGGGCCAACAGTGACCACCATCGATAGGTTCACCACAGACGCGTTGGCTGATGTCACCCTCCCGTCGATCAGTGACATTGTCGTGCAGCCGGCGGATTCCACGGTGATCCTGACGTGGTCGACAGATGAGTTGGCCGACAGCTTCGTCGACTTCGGAACGATTTCCGGCATCCTCGATGTCACCGTCGGCGATGTAGAAGACGTCCTGACACACGAGATCACCTTGACGAATCTGACACCGGGGACGGAATACTTCTACACGGTAGGATCGATTGATCGCTCAGGCAATGGCCCGACGGAGTCGAGTCAGTCCTCCTTTACCACGCTGAGTGCGGCGGACACCGACGCCCCTGAAACGCCAGCGGATGTGATCGGGACTGCAGGTAGCGAGCAGGCCGTGTTGTCGTGGACAGCCAACGTCGAACTCGATCTGGCCGGTTACAATGTGTATCGCCGCCTGGCGGGTGAGGAGACATTCGGCGCCATCGCCTCCCGTCTCGAGGAGGCCAACTATACGGATCTTGGCCTGTCAAACGACACAGAATACGAATACCAGATCACAGCCATAGATCGTGAAACCCCGCCCAATGAATCTGTCGTCAGTTCGACGGTCTCCGTCACACCGACGACGGCGGCGGCCCCATCCGTGCCGAGTAGTTTGTCCGTATCCATTGGGCTTGAACCCGTCTTCAGCTTCACCAACGCCCTACCGTTCAACACAGGCGGCTCACTGAGCTACACGATCCAGGTGTCTACGCAGGAAGACTTCTCGGATGTGACAGCCTCCGAGTCTGGTATCACCGAAGGATCGAGCACGACGGCTTGGACCATTACCCGCGAGCTCACCGAGGGAGTTCTCTACTACTGGCGTGTCCGCGCCGTAGAAGATGCCCTCATCGGGCCTTTCACAGACGCACAGAGTTTCACGGCGGAGGCAGCACCTGAGTTGGCCGGTGATATCGACGGAGATGGATCCGTCGATTTCGACGACTTCTTTGCCTTTGTCGAGGGATTCGGAAAACCCTTCGAAGAATTCCCTGAGCTCGACGTGGATGGATCTGGCAGCGGAATCATCGATTTCGATGACTTCTTCGCCTTCGTCGAGAATTTCGGTCAGACGGTGGCATCCAAGAGCTGGGGGTTTGCTCATCATGTGGACGAGTCAGCACGCCTTTGGCTGGATGCGGAGACATCCGTGATGGGTGCCGATTATGAAGGCAACGGGCGAGTTGATGGAATTGACGATCTCGTTCGGGTTCGAGTGTGGATCGATGAGGTTCAAGAGATGGGTGCCTACGGGTTGGTCTTGGACTACAACCCGAATCTGGTGCAATTCACGGCTGCCGAGGAAGGCCCCGGACATCTGCTTGAGAGTCAGGGTGGCGAGACTGGCTTGTTCAGTGTCTTGCACCAGCGGCCGGGCCTGCTTCTGATCGGCAATGGACTGACATCCGGAGTCCCGGTAGACGGTCGAGGGATGCTGGCGCAGATCTCGTTCCGACTCCTGGACAGGCAGCGCGTGAACGAGGCGACCTTTGCACTGCGTGAAGCATTCGTCTCGAGCGGTCCGGATGATGTGAGGCGTGTCGTGTCCTTGACCGGGGCCGACGTGGAACCCATGCAGTTTGCCCTGTCACAAGCCTACCCCAATCCATTCAACCCATCGACACACATTGAGTTTGCGCTCGCCGAGGACACACCGACGCGGCTCGTGGTGTACGACGTGCTCGGACAACGTGTGCGAACCCTTGTGCGAGCCGATGATGGGCTGGGAGCCGGCTTCTACTCTGTTGCCTGGGATGGCACCGATCAGCAGGGACGAGAGGTGGGCAACGGGCTGTATTTCTATCGCCTCGTTACACCACAATTCCAGCGTACGGGCAAGATGATGTTGATCAAGTAAGTAGTAGCCCGAGGGCAGAGGCGGCATCGCAACGCGCCACGCAGGGCGACAGAACAAAGGGGCGACGGATCATCGATCCGCCGCCCCTTTCTATTCGTGCGTATTCTCTTTGGCGCTGGTTATGGAGGATCGCGAAAATCAGCGGGCCACAGCCATGATCTCCGCTTCTGCGGCGAGTTCGCCATCGACGAACGCCTTCGCCGTCATCTTGCATGTGCCTGCTCGTGCACGAAGAACGACAAGTTCCAGACGAAGTTGATCTCCGGGAACCACTTGCCGCCGGAACCTTGCTTTGTCGATACCGGCTAAGAAGGGGATCTGAACTTCGCTTTCCTGGAGCATCATCACTGCCCCCGTTTGCGCCAGCGCCTCGATGATCAAAACTCCCGGCATGACGGGGTAGTCGGGAAAGTGTCCTTCGAAGAAAGGCTCATTCCCGGTCACCGACTTCAGCCCAACCACCCGCTCGCCCGGGACCATTTCGATGATACGATCCACGAGCAGCAGTGGATACCGGTGAGGTATAATCTTCTTGATCGCGACGATGTCGAGGACCGTCTCGGTCGCTGCCTCATCAGCATCGTCAGGAAGGTCGCTCACTGCCCTGCCTCTTGGGCTTCACGCGCTTCCTCCAGTTTTTCGAGGAGGGCTTCGGTCACATTGTAGCGTTCGGGATCGGCGTACACGATAGCGCCATTGCTAGCCACGTCGAAGATGAAGTCATAGCTCTCCTCCTCGGCAAGTTCCTCGAGGGCCGTATTCACCTTCTCAAACACGGGGGAGGAGAGTTCGATGTTCTTACGGAAGATCTCACCATTCGGACCGAGCTTCTCCTGCGTGAACTCCTGTAGTTGCCGCACAGCCTCCTCGAACTCGACCTGCATTTCGGCCTTCTTCGCGTCACTGAGAAGAAGCTCCTGTTTTTGAAAGTCTTCCTGCAGCTTGATCAGCTTGCTTTGGCGATCCATCGCCTCTTGCTCGTACTGCTGCTTGAGACGTTCCAACTCGCGCTCAATCTGCTGAAACTCAGGCATTCGCTCCCTCAGAATCTCGGAGTCGATGTAACCGATCTTGATGGCAGCGTGCAACGCTTCAGGAGCACTGAGAATACTGAGTGAAAACAACAGAATGAGGGATGGTACACCGAGTCGCTTCATGAGATCTCTGGTCTGCTAGGGAGAGGGAGTGGCAAGTGGTTGAGTATCGGCGCTCAGAAGAAGCGCGGACCGAACTGAAAGTGGGTACTGATGCCTGGTCTCTGGCCGTCCACCTTGCGACGATCGAATCCGTAGGCGAAGTCGAAACCGATCATTCCCAGCATCGGTGTCAGAACGCGGAATCCGACACCAATGGACTTTCGTAGATCGGTGGGGTCGAAGTCACCCACACCAGCCCAGGCGTTGCCGGCATCGAAGAAGGCAAGACCGATCACCTGCCGTTCGGTGATTGGAAACCGATACTCCAGATTCAATGTCATCATCGATCGACCGCCGGTATTCGTGCCAAAGACATCCTGAACCAACTTGCCGGTGGGGACGCCGTTCGAATCTGTCACAGCCGAGAATCGGGGTCCCAGCGAGGCATCAGGATAACCGCGAACCTGGCCGTCCCACCAGTCAACGCCTCCGGGGGTGAACTTATCCCAGAATGAGATGTTCTGGTCATCAAATGTGGAAAACCCATCGATGAGAGCAAACTTGCTTTCAACTGCAAGGACGAACTTCCACCATGATGGACGATAGTAATTGGCCACCAATTCGTGTCGATGGAAATCGGTATCACCAGCAATCAGCGAAGATGCCAGTTCGGGCGAGTAGCTGAAGACCGTGCCACTCGTCGGAAAATCAGGTAAGTCGCGCGTATCGCGCCGCACGGTGAGTTCGAGACTCGACGTGGTTCGAGGTTGGAAACTCAAGTCATCCGGATTGTAGTTGGATGCGAAGTCGTTGTATCTCTCGTCGCGCAACTCGTATCCCAGCGACACGGTGGTAAAGGACGGCTTCTTCAGGCGACGGCCGACACGTAGACTCACTGAGTTTCGCTTGAAATCGAAACTGTTCAGATACTGCTGGTTCAGTGTGTAGAGCCGGAACGACAGGCTAGTCGGCGTGTCCAGCAGCCAGGGCTCGGTGAATCCGAAGAGGAATTGCTCGCGCCGGGTGCCGAACTCCCAACTGAAGTCGAGATTCTGACCCAGTCCCCGGAAGTTCGGGATCTGCAACCCGAGTTGTCCGACGAGTTTGTCGCGATCGGAGTATCCGGCGCCCATGGAGGCGGCGCCCGTCCTTTGCTCCTTCACCGTGAAGTTCAGGTCGATGAACTTCTCATCGCCGTATGGGCTGGTCTGCTCGTTGACCTGTACATCCTCGAAGAACCCGAGCATGAACAGTCGTCGTTGACTCTCCTGTAGCTGGCTTTGTTTGAAAACGTCACCGGGTCTGAGGGCAATCTCGCGTCGTAGCACCTTTTCCCGAGTTTTCACATTCCCCGCGAAATCGATGCGCCGGATGCGCCAGGGCTCACCTTCGAAGACCTGGAAGGCAACGTCGATACTGTCGCCGTAGATGATCTCGTGTGGTATGATCTCCGTATCGAGATACCCTCGCTCGTAGTAAGCTTGTTTGGCGAGGTAGGCCAGTTCCGGGGCAGAATACTGAAAGACGTCTCCGTGGCCGATTTCCAGTGCGGAGGCAAGTTGCTCGCCGTCGAACAACTCGTTGCCCTCCCAGGTGAATTCACCCACGAAGTATTGCGAACCCTCATCGACTTCGATGTCGATGAAGAGTCGCTGCCTGGTGTCGTCGTAGTAGATGCTGTCGCGAACGATGGCCGCCTGCTGGTAACCGAGGGAACGGTAGTAGGCAAGCATTCGTTGCTTGTCCTCGTCATACACATCGGCTTTGAACTCACCTCCGCGCCACCAGCGCTTGGGCTTGGTCTCCATCTGCTTCTGCAGTTTTCCACGCTCCACCTGCTCGTTGCCGATGATCGTGATCGCTGCGACCTTGATCTTTTCGCCTTCTACGATGTCGTATTGGAGATAGACCTCGCCCTCTTTGTCACCTTCGTAGAGGGTGCCCTCCACCTGTGCACTCAGATACCCTTTGTCCTCGTAGAGTTGGAGAATCCGCTGGCGACCCCGAGCAACATCCTTTGGAGCAACCACCTGGCCGGCCACCAGCCCGACGGCATCCTTCATGTCGCGCTCTTTGATCTCCTTGTGCCCTTTGTAGCGCACACCTTTCAGCGTCGGATATTCCTTTACGACGATGATGAGCTTGAGGCCAGTGCCGGACGAGGTCTGTTCTGCCCAGAGTTGGATGTCTTCGAAGACATTCAGACCCTGAAGAGCACGGAGCGCCTCTTGGACATTCTCCTGAGAGAGCTCAACACCGGGCTCCACGCCAGCCGTTGTCCGAATGAGCGATTCGGCAACTCGGCGCAGGTCTCCCTGAATCTCAATCTCTTCCACAAGGGGTTGGGCAGAGGCAGCCGAAACACACAGACCGACCAGGGACGCCACAAGTAGAAGGCGGCGCATTACTGCATGAAGAGGCATGTGAGGTAGTCCTCCTGAGGACGGCGTCGCGGCACCCCGGTCATGACACCGGCGACGACGATCGTGGCACAGTGGATGTGTGAAACAATCTGAAAGCCGCCCTACCCAATGGATACTCGTTGGGGCGGGGCGGCTTTTCAGAAAACTGTGGTGCTGAAGGGCTGACGCTCAGCCTGCGGTCTCCGGCTTCTTTTCTTCCTCGACGCCGACGTTGTCGCGTTCTTCGTCGAAGGCCAGCGCTTCGCCCTTCTTCGTAACTCGAATTCGACTGCCTTCGGTGAAGTTCCCCTGCAGGATTTCTTCGGCAAGGGGATCCTCCAACAGTTTCTGGACGGTACGCTTCAGGTATCTGGCACCATAGGTCTGATCAAACCCTTTTTCTGCCAGCATACTCTTGGCGCCCGGCGTAATACGCAGCGTGATATCACGATCGACGAGACGCTTCTTAAACTCGTCGAGGACGATGTCGATGATCTCCGTGATGTTCTCACGCGTCAGCGCGTGGAAGATGACCGTGTCGTCAATCCGATTGATGAATTCCGGATTGAAGGTCTTCTTCATTGCGTCGTTGATCTTCTCTTCAATCTGCGCCGTCAGGGCTTCCTCGCCCGACTTCTGAAATCCGAGGACCCCACCCGACCCAACTTCTCGCGATCCGACGTTCGACGTCATGATCAACACCGTATTGCGGAAGTCGACCTTCCGCCCCGTGCTGTCCGTCAGACGTCCTTCGTCAAGGATCTGTAACAGGACATTGAATACGTCCGGGTGGGCTTTCTCCATCTCGTCGAGAAGCACAACCGAGTACGGACGCCGGCGCACACGTTCAGTTAGCTGTCCACCCTCGTCGAAGCCCACATATCCGGGAGGAGCACCGATCAACCGGGATACGGTGAACTTCTCCATGTATTCCGACATGTCGACGGTGATAAGAGCCTCTTCGTCCCCGAACAGGAATTCTGCCAGTTTCGCCGCCAGGTACGTCTTGCCAACCCCTGTGGGGCCGAGGAAGAAGAACGATCCGATGGGCTGTTTCGGGTCCTGCAGTCCTGCCCGGCTACGACGGATGGCCTTGGAAACGGTCTCGACCGCCTTCTCTTGACCCACGACCGCCTTGCGGAGTTCCTGCTCCATGGCAAGCAGACGTTCGCTCTCGCTTGCCGCCAGCCGCTGCATGGGCACACCGGTCACTGAAGAGATCACCTCGGCGATGTCGTCTTCGGTCACTTCCACGACCTCAGAGCGGACTTCCTCCTCCCAGGCACGGCGTTTGGCTTGCAGCGATTCCCGCAACGTATGGGCCTCGTCGCGCAGAGAAGCAGCTTCCTCAAATTCCTGTTTCTCAGAGCAATCCAGCTTCTTACGGTCGATCTCCTGGATCTGTGACTCAAGCTCACCAATCTCTTCGGGGGGACTCAAGCGAGCTAGATGAACCCGCGAGCCAGTCTCATCGATGATATCGATGGCCTTGTCCGGTAGATATCGTTCGGAGATGTAGCGATCCGCCTGCCTGACGGCAAAGGCGATCACGTCGTCGGCAAAGGTGACGTGATGGTGACTCTCGTAGTTGCTGCGCAGTCCCTTGACGATTTCGATCGTGTCCTCCACCGAGGGCGGATCGACCATGATCGATTGGAAGCGACGCTCGAGGGCGCCATCCTTCTCGATGTACTTGCGATACTCGTCGACAGTGGTTGCACCGATGCATTGCAACTCGCCCCGAGACAGGGCCGGCTTGAACATGTTCGATGCGTCCAGGGTCCCCTCTGCGCTACCGGCTCCGACAATCGTATGGAGTTCGTCGATGAAGATGACGACATCCGTGTTCTGCTGAAGTTCATTCAGAACCGCCTTGATCCGCTCCTCGAACTGGCCGCGATACTTCGTACCGGCAACAACGCCGCCCATATCGAGGGTGACCAGGCGCTTGTCCAACAGGATCTGAGGAACACGCTTTTCGACGATTCGCTGTGCCAAACCCTCGACGATCGCCGTCTTGCCTACGCCGGGATCACCGATCAGGATCGGATTGTTCTTCTTGCGGCGGGACAGGATCTGTGTGACACGCTCGATTTCCTTGCTTCGGCCAATGACCGGATCAAGCTTGCCTTCGCGCGCCAGTTGGGTCATGTCTCGACCAAAGTGATCGAGGAAAGGCGTCTTGCTCTTCTTGCCCTTCTCCTTGGTGCCTGTGGTCTTGCCCTCAAGCACAGCGACGGTCTCCTCCATCGCTGTCTTGTAGTCGACACCAAAAGCAGCCAATATCTGGGCGGCGACACCCTCTTTGTCTTTGAGCAGAGCCAGCAGAAGGTGCTCGACGTCGACAAACTGCGTCTTCATCTCCTTCGCCTCGTTGGCAGCCACCTCGAGAATCTGTTTGGCTCGGGGAGTGAAGGGCACCTCGCCGATCGTCATCGTCCCGCCAGAGGTGGCAACGTAATCCTCGACAGACTGCTTCACCGTCTCGAGATTGAGGCCGAGATTGGTCAGGACCGTAACGGCCTTGCCTTTCCCTTCCTTGATGATGCCCAGCAGTAGGTGCTCGGTGCCTATGTAGTTGTGACCGAGTCGCGCGGATTCCTCGCGCGCATACTGCATCACCCGCTTCACACCATCAGTGAACATGTTGTTCATGGACAACCATCTCCGGAGTCGAACGGCCGCTGGCCTGGTTCGCACGACGGATCGTCGGGTGACAATTCGCCGAACGTGGTCGATTTGGAAGGACAGACGGCCGCATGCGGCTGTCGAATCAAACTACAGATCGTCTTTCGTAGTGTCAAGCTGATGACGGGCCTCCCCGACCCATCGTAACTCATTGTCCGTCTGATACTTCCGTCAATTTCTGACGCACCAGTTGGGCACGCCGCAGATCACGCTCCTCGGGGTCGAGACTCCCTCCTGCCTCTGCCTGCATGTGGGCCGGCTGTGTAGCGATCATCAGGTGGTTGATAAAAGCTGCCGGGACCTTCAAAATGCCCATCGTCAGTCCCAGGCGAACAGCAGAGAGCAGATTCATGAACTCCTGGCTCGACAGCACTCGAGCATGGGCAAGCAAACCGTAGGCCCGCCACACTTTGTCCTCCACTTGGGACCTGGCCTCTCGCAACAGGCTCTGTTGCGCATCCTTCTCGTAGTCAACAAGCTGCGATGTGATGCGCAAGAGGCCTTCGACAATTTTCTCCTCAGTGGAGCCAAGGGTGGCCTGGTTCGAAACCTGGAAAAGGTTGCCGGAAGCGTTGCTACCTTCCCCATAGACGCCTCGCACCGTGAACGAGAGCTGATTCAGGCCCTGCAGGACCCGCTCCATGTCTTCGGTCAGGACCAGCGCCGGCAGATGGATGAGGATGGAGGCTCGCAAACCCGTACCCGTATTGGTCGGACAGGCAGTGAGGAATCCAAGCTGCTTGTCGTGGGCACAATCGACGGCACCTGTGATCTCCTCGTCGAGAGCCGCGATAGCGGCCCACGTCTGCTGCGCCTGTGTCCCTGGATAGATGGCTTGCAGCCGAAGATGGTCCTCCTCGTTAATCATGACACTCAGAGATTCGTCCTGGTTGAACAGGATCCCACGTTCGCCCTTGTCCTCCGCCAGGGAGGGACTGATCAGATGCCGTTCGACCAGCACGCGGCGCTCATTCGCATCAAGCGCGTTCATGCTAAAATAGCTCGCCGTCGTCATCCGGCGACTGTCCTTGGCCGCTGCCAGCACCTCGTCGATCACCTTGCGCTGGTCGTCTTCGGACATCCGGGGTGAGAAGGGATAACGGGCGAGATTCCTCGCCAGTCGGACACGACAACTGATGACAATGCCGTCAGCGTCGTCCTCTCCGCTCATCCAACTCGGCGGAGTGGTGATGAGTCCCTCGAGGCTCATTTGGGCTCCAGCTCCCACCTCCAACTCGGAACCACACTAGGCATCCGGCGCATCTTCCACCTGCAATTGCGCAATCTGATCTCGAAGCTGCGCGGCTCGTTCGTATTCTTCGTCTTCGACCGCCTGGGCTAGTTCCGTGCGTAACTGATCAAGTTGGTCAATGCCCGTATCGGCAGGTGGCGGATCCGCTGAGACGAGGGTTTCCATTCCAGGTTCGCGACCAACGTGGTGATCTGATCCGTGAATTCGTTTCAGAAGGCGTTTCAGTGGTTTCGCGAAGGCCCGGTAGCAGGATGGGCAGCCAAGTCGACCCACTTTGCGGAATTCGTCATAGGTCATTTCGCAGTCGGGGCATACCGTCGACTTGGCCTCGCTCTTTGAAAGATGCCCGACCACGACATTGACCTTCTTCTTCTTAACAAACGTCGGATTGACGGCAGACTTGTCCTGATCCTCCGCTTCAGTCGCCTGTTGCTGGCTGAAGGCCGCTGCGCACCCGGGACAAAGATGAGACGTCGTCTTTTCGTTTCCAGCGACGGTTGTGAACTCGATCGTCGCCTCGCGTTTCGTGCAGGATTCACATTTCATCAGCACGCGATCTCCTCAGACTCGAACTGGAGGATACCGGCTTCGATATGACCATGTTGGCCCATCCCCGCCGCCAGGTCACGATCGTGGGTCATGACGACGAACGTCTGTCCCTCTGCCGCAGCAAGATCGGTGATAACATGGTGCAGTCGCTCGCTCGTGCCGGGATCCAGATTGCCCGATGGCTCGTCGGCCAACACCACCCGAGGGCTCATCATCAGGGCTCGGGCGATAGCCACACGTTGACACTCACCGCCGCTCAGTTCACCCGGGCGGTGGTGGAGTCGGTCTGCGAGACCTACCCGTTCCAACAGATGTTCGCCTCTCTCGACGGCTGGACCCTCGGCCACGGAGGCGATCAACCCTGGCATCAGTACGTTCTCCAGTGCGGTGAACTCTGGCAACAGGTTGTGATGTTGAAAGACGAAACCGATGTGCTCGTTGCGAAATGTAGCCAGTCTGTCCTCGTCTAGAGTCGCCACGTCGACACCGGCGATCATCAGTCGGCCCTCTGTGGCCCGATCAAGGGTCCCGAGGATATGCAGAAGTGTACTCTTGCCGACCCCTGAGGCGCCGGTGATCGCCACCGTCTGCCCCCGTGAAACTTGCAGATCAACCTGGCGAAGAATCTCTAGGTCATGCGCGGAGGTCTGGTAGGTCTTGCTGATCCTCGTGGCCTCGATGACGAGCGTATCATGAGCCATGGCAGTTTGGCTTTCCCCCATCGTCCGGGTCACATGATATGTCGAATCGCATCTACCGGCTGCAGGGAGGCGGCCCTGCGTGCAGGCAAAACAGATGCGAGGAAGCAGATGAGGACGCTCACGGTCGATACCACCAGGAAATCAGAAATCTGCATATCTACGGGCAAGGAACTGATGATGTAGATGTCACTGGGGATTGAGATGATCTGGAAGCGATCCTGAAGCGTGCAGATGAACAATCCCAGCGCACAGCCCAGGGATGTGCCGAAGACACCGATAAACAGGCCCTGCAGAACAAAGACCTTCCCGATGCCTCTCGCTCGTGCACCCATGGTTCGCAGAATGCCGATTTCAGGTGTCTTGATGAGGATCGACATGCTAAGAATCGACATGATATTGAAGGCCGCCACCACGATGATCAGACTCAGGGCGATGAAGATGACCCACTTCTCGAGCTCCATCCATTCGAACAACTCAGGGAATTGCTGCGTCCAATCGGTCGTGTAGTAGGGGTATCCGAGATCGGTGGATAGCTGTTGTCGAAGAGCCGTTGCCTGCTCCAGATCATCGATGCGAATGTGGATCGCCGTTGCGCCCTCACCCTCGATTCGTAGCAGTTTTCGCGCTTGCTCGATGCCTATGAAGACAAAACTATCATCGAAGTGATACATGCCACTTTCGAAAATGTCTCTCACAACAAAGCCGTCGATATTCGGCGAAAGACCACCCATCATCATGTCGTCAAGAGATTGGTTTCCAAACGTCATGAGATAGATGACGTCGCCCAACCCCACACGCATTCGATTGGCAAGATAGGCTCCCAGCACAATCCCCGGCCTTTCACCTTCGCCGGATTCCAGATGAAACTCCTTGTGAGAGTCGTAGCGTAGGTGCTCTGGCAGGTCGGAGACTCGACCGAAGCTTGCCGTGTCGATTCCCCAGACGAAGACGCCGTCCATCTCCTCGTCGTCTGTAATAAGAATGACCTTGCCCTTGGCGACGGGGGCTGCGGCGGCCACTCCGTAGCGATCAAGCGAGTCGATCAGAGCTGATGGATCCTCAATCGGCTTGTCGTAGTAGCGCTGAATGCTGACGTGGGCATCCATGCCGATCAAGCGGCCTCTCACCTCGCCTGAGAATCCATTGGTCACGGACAACATGATGATGAGGGCAGCCACGCCGAGAATCACACCACCCAGGGCGATCACTGTGATCACGGAGAGGAATCCTGACCGCTGCTTGGATTGCAGATACCGCCGGGCCACGAACAGTTCAAAAGACATGGGGCCTACGTCGTCTGCGCTGCGCTCAAAAATGCGTTGATGAACCCGTCCAGATCGCCATCCATGATGGCTTGCACATTGCCCGATTCATGACCGGTGCGATGATCCTTCACGAGTGTATAGGGCTGGAAGACATAGGAGCGGATCTGTGAGCCGAAGTCGATGGCCTTCTTCGTGCTCTCCACAGCTTCCATCTTCTTCATCTCTTCTTGCTTGTAGTGGTCGTAGAGGCGGGCAGTCAGAACCTTCATGGCTGTGCCCTTGTTCTTCAGCTGCGACCGTTCGTTTTGACAGTTGACGACAATCCCTGTCGGCAGATGTGTGATCCGAACAGCTGAGGACGTCTTGTTCACATGCTGGCCACCAGCGCCACCGGCCTTGTAGGTGTCGATCTGTAGATCTTCATCGCGCAGTTCCACGTCGGGAATGCTGTCGACGTCAGGGTAAACGAAGACACTGGCGAAGGACGTGTGTCGGCGCTTGTTGGCATCGAAGGGCGAGATCCTTACGAGGCGATGGACGCCCGCCTCTGCCTTCAAGTATCCGTACGCATAGGAACCCTTCACCTCGATCGTGGCGCCCTTGATACCGGCTTCATCACCAGGCTGCAGGTCCATGATCTCGGACGTGAAGCCGCGTCGCTCGATCCAACGGCCATACATCCGCATCAGCATCTCGGCCCAGTCAGCTGCTTCTGTCCCTCCGGCGCCGGAGTGGATAACCAGGAGCGCGTCCTTGGGGTCATCTTCATCTGAGAGCATCGAAAAGAACTCGAGCTTCCCCAACGTCTCGTCCACATCGGAGAGCTCGATCTGCAGGTCCTTCAGAGTGTCGGCGTCGTCTTCGTCCGCCGAGAGTTCCAGCAATTCAGCCAGATCGTCCAGACGCCCTTTGAGCTCCTGCCAGGGTTGTGTAAGGTCGCGCAGAGTCCGGGCCTCTTTAGTGACCTGCTCGGCGCGTTGTCTGTCGTTCCAGAATTCGTTGCTGGCCATCTCCTCGTCAAGAGACGCTAACGTTTTCTGGCGTGTCTCGATGTCAAAGATACCCCCGAAGCCGATCGAGTCGGGTCTGGCAGTCAGCGAGAGATTCATCAAGCGTCGGCATGGTCATCTCCTGGTTCTTCCTGTGGTGCGGCGTCCTGGTAGCGCTCGAAGAGCAATCGCTCCGCGCTGCGTTGTTCGGGGATCTCGAAGAGCAACTCGGCGTCTACTGTGTCGTCTCGATCCAGTTGAAAACGGTCGCCCCGGCTGATGAAGAGGGGCGAGTGTGACAGCGGGTAGTGACGGATGTCAGAATCGTCCACCAGCCGGAAACACTTGGGCACGATCTCGTATCCGATCTTCATGCGAGCCTCCATCTTCACGCGCACGACGACGAACTTGCTTCCCTCTTCCGCGGGGCCGTGGAAGAAGCTCGTGTACGTGACCCCATCATCAGGGACGTGCCAGACGATCGGCGTTTTGATCCGACCCAGAAGATCTGGAAGTTGGTCGAGCTTCTCGACCGATCCACCGGTCAGGCGAATCGCCAGATAGAGCGGGACAAAGAGGGCGCAACCTGCCAGAACAATGCGATTGAGTGTCCGCATGCGCTGACGGTGAAATCGCTTGCGCTCTGTTCGGCTGTTCACAAATCCCCCACAGACTTCGGTTCCTCTGAGAATTCCTGCGAAGAGCAAGAAAGTACGGCGTGCCTCTGGTTCGGGCCAAAGCCAGGCTCAGTCGCGGACGATCGCTATCGTCCCAAGTTCGTCGAAAACAGAAGACATCAGCCGAAAGTGGTAGACACCTGTCGCGAGCTCTTTGGGCACGCGCCACGCGAGGGCCCGGCCCGCCATTGTGTGTGTTCCCTCGACCCAACGCTGCGGTGCGATCTCGTCAACGACATTGCCTGCCCCATCGAACACCGAAAGTTCGACCTGATCGGCAACGGTCAGCTGAAAGGGGAAGTGAACGACAGGTGTTTCACCTACAGCGGGATTCGGAAAGGGCCTTAAGGCCTTCGCCTGATCGGGAATCTCAGGCTGCAGACCAATTGCGTCGGCCGCATTCACAAGCCCGTATCCAAAGACCGTGTCAGGGCCCACGGGGCCCAGGTCCGTTGCTGTGGAACGTAGGCGGTCATTGACCTGGTGAGGTGTCAGTGTCGGATCCTGTTGCAGCATCAGCGCAGCGACACCCGCCACCAATGGAGATGCCGCTGAAGTACCGTTGAGACGACCGTATTGCTGTGAACCAAAACTGCCCGGTACCGGACCACGCCCTCCTTCCACGGAGTAGACGAACTTGCCGGGTGCTACCACATCAGGCTTGATCCGCCCATCCGATGTCGGCCCTCGCGAGGAGAATGAGGCGATCGCCCCACTCTGCACGTCCACGGCTCCGACAGTCATCACGCCTGGTGCATCAGCCGGCGCTGTGATGTAATGCCAAAGCTTATTGCCCTCATTCCCAGCGGATACAACAACGACTAACCCGCGTTCGACGGCGATCTGCGCGGCGATGGATGTCAGTGTCGTGCGACCATCCAGGTCACCATAGGTGTAGCCGGTTCCGTCATCCCAATCTGTATAGCCGAGCGACCCATTCACAACGTGGGCGCCCATGCTGTCGGCCCATTCGATACCGGCAATCCAACGATCCTCTTCGATCGGCAGCTCACGAGTCAGGTCCTCCACCTTGGCCAATAGGTACTCTGCATTGGGTGCGACGCCGATGAGCTGTCCCGGATCGTTGCCCGCCACAAGTCCCAGGACGCGCGTGCCGTGGCCTGCTTGCCCGAGAGCAAGCTCGTTGCCGGTGACAGGCTGATCTCTCTGGTCTGTGACATCCTCATCATCGTTGATGAAGTCTCGTGCTGCGCTGACGTTGAGATGGGCGAAGGCTCGGTAGTCGGGCCAGTTGAAGCCGGTGTCCATGATGGCGATTCTCACGCCTTCCCCCCTCAGGCCACTTGCGTGCAGGAGGGGGACCCTCAGCAGATTCAACTGCTCGAAAGAGGGACCGTAGTCCTGATGGGGCGCCGCAGTCTTGCGCGCCGGAAGATGGGCAGGCGGAACTGTACGCCGAGTTGCACGAACCGGCGACACAGCCGCTACGAATGGCAGGTCGCCGAGCCGTTCGGCGTCTGCATCAGGTAGTTCAATGCTGACGGCGTTGAGCCAACGCGAGCGAGTACGCAGGCTTCCGTAGCTCTCTAGCTGTGCGGCGTACTGCTGTGTTATGGGTAGATCTGCCAGTTCACGATCTGCATGAACGGTCCATGGGATGGGGCGCCCATCGTTGCCATTCTTGTCTGTCAGGAAGACCCAGACCGTGCCGGTGTCTGCCGAAGACGGCAGAGACAGTGAGGCGATGAGGACGAGGGCGAGCGTGCGTTGACGCGCCCACAGAAGGTGGGTCACCTAGTCTGGCCGCCGTCGGTCGATGATTTCCACACCCTCGGGGGGAGAAAAGACGAAGAGCTCATCCCCGAGTTTCTTGTTTCGTCGATGCTCACGGAGAACGTATGTGCGTATGTCATCGTTGGCCTCGAGTTGCTCAACTTGTAGCAAGTCCCAGTCTTTCCGACCTACCCAGACGCGAAGACGCTGGACTTGCAGGTTGGGCGGTGCGTCCGGCCGAGGTTGCAGGATGACGATGTACGCGTCTGTTCCGTCCAACTCGGTCTCGGCCACAGAAACGGGCGTATATCCATCGGCATACTCCACCAGGATTTCCCAAGGTGTCCGCAGTTCGTCCTCGTAAGGGGCAACGATGACCTGCTGGTTCGCCTTGTTGTAGACCCAGATCGCCTCTCCGTCCGCGATGACAAGATCACCGCCTTCCACCTGGACTCGGAATTGGCGAGGTCGACGCGTGAAAATTCTGCCTTCGCGCGACATGTTTCGATCGAGGACAGACCAGAAGAATTGCTTCTCGAAGGTTGCCGAATACGTCTTGGCCTTCGCGAAACGTTCCTCCATCCTTTCGATGACCTCGGCACCGGTAATAGCTCTGGCAGGACCTGAGCAAGCCGCGACGAGGATGAGGACGGTCCATGTCCACCCGAACTTCATACCAGTTCTTCTTCCTCCACAGGAGTTTCGACCAGAATCTCACGCGGTTTGGCACCCTCTGCGGGACCAACGACGCCGGCAAACTCCAATTCGTCCATGAGGCGAGCCGCCCGCGAGTATCCGACCTTCATGCGCCTCTGTAGAAAGGACGTCGAAGCTTGTCGCGTTTCGAGCACAACATTGACTGCTTCGTCAAACAGTTCATCGCGACCTGCTTCCACATCTCCCGTCTCGCCCCGTTCAGAGAAGACTTCGATCTTTTCGGCTTCGTGACCGGTCTCCTTGATCGCCTCCACAAGACGCTCTGTTTCTTCTCCGGAGATGAACGCTCCATGGACTCGCACTGGTTCTCCCTGGCCACCAGGAAGAAAGAGCATGTCACCACGGCCGAGAAGTCGTTCAGCGCCATTCATATCCAGGATTGTTCGCGAATCGGTCTTGGACGCAACCTGGAATGCGATGCGGGAAGGAAAGTTCGCCTTGATCACACCGGTGATGACATTCACTGAAGGTCGTTGCGTAGCCAAGATGATGTGGATACCCACGGCTCGAGACTTCTGTGCGAGGCCCATCAGCGAGGTCTCCACATCGGCTGGGGCCGTGAGCATGAGATCAGCGAATTCATCAATGATGATCACGATGTGAGGTAGTGTGCGGATCTCTTCCCCTTCGGCCACGATCTCCACTTCCTCGCCCGCTTCACGCTGCTTGGTGATCTTCTCGACTCGCGCATTGTAGTCTGCCAGATTCCGAACGGCCATTCGTGCCAGCATCTGATAGCGTACTTCCATTTCAGCCACCGCCCATTTGAGTGCCTCTGAAGCTTTCTTCGGCTCGGTGATCACGGGCACCAACAGGTGTGGAATGTCATTGTACATCGTCAGTTCGACAACCTTTGGATCGACCATCAACAGCCGAACTTGATCAGGAGTTGCACGTAGCAGGATGCTGCAAATCAGACAGTTGATACACACACTTTTCCCGGCCCCCGTCGCACCCGCCACAAGCAGGTGGGGCATCTTGGCCAGGTCAGCCACGTAGGTATCTCCTGAGATCGTCTTGCCCAGAGCCATGGTCAGGATTGGATCCGCCTTCTTGAAGACCTGAGACTCCACAATCTCGCGCAGGTACACGGTCTCGCGATTGTGATTTGCGATTTCAACCCCAACCACCTTCTTGCCTGGTACTGGCGCCTGAATCCGGATGCCCTCAGCGCTCATGACGCGCGCCAGGTCATCTGCCAATGCCGAAATTCGACCGACTTTCACGCCTGAAGCCGGTTCCACTTCATAGCGTGTCACCACGGGACCGGGGCTCACCTCGACCACTTTTCCGGAGACGTCGAAATTGTGGAGTGCGTCCTCGAGCACTTTCGCGTTCTGAAGCAGAATCTCTCGATCAACTTCTCCCTGATCATCAGGAATCGGATCCAACAGAGCGACCTTTGGCAACTTGTATCGAGACGGCTTTCGCTTCTTCGGCGGCGCTTCCGCCGACGCGGACCGGTGCGCCTTACTGTCATCCTTCTTGCCATTGAGCGGCTTGGTTGGGGCACCCTTCACCTTCTCGGGGATTGCAGCCGCCTTCTTCTCGATCGACTGAGACTGGGGTGGTGTGAGTGGATCTTGGTCCTCCAGCTTCGAGATGGGATCTTCGTCATGAGCGATGTCCTCTTCTGCGGAGACGGCTTCCATGAGCTCATGACGGCTGATAGTGGGCAGACGCGCCAACCCGGAGGGCGTTTCCTCCATGTCGTCGTGCCATTCTCGCTCATCGACCTCTTCTTCGTCCTCCTCCTCCACGTCTTCGTCGATTTCGGTGGGTCGACGGCGCAGTTCCGGAAGGCGAATCCGGCCGATGGCAGCCAACACGCCGCTCACCGACCCCGAAGCAGCCATGAACCCTCGGACGACGAACTGGCCAATCCGACGGGGATCGAGATCGGTTGCCTGCAGCAAGGAGGCGATGAGGAGGGCCAGGAGAAGAATGGTAGATCCGACGCGACCTGCGTAAGGAATCAGCAAGGTTGATGCAGTCCAGGTTCCGACCGAACCACCCAGTTCGAAGGCCAGATACGGCGAGTACGTCGGCAGACCGGCGGCGATGGACAGAAACAGGGCCAACCCCAACAGACCGAGAGTTCTCCCTGCGGCGCCTCTTGGGTCGTCCCTCCGAAGCCGGTTCCACCCCCAAAGAAAACAGATGGCCGGTAGAACGAACGCGCTGGTACCGATGGCGGTGAACGCTGCGTAGGAGTAGTAGGCACCGATCTGACCGGCCCAGTTGATGGTCGTTTCCGACATTCGGCTGGAGTTGGGTGGATCGAACTTCGAGTGCGTGAGAAGACTGAGCAGAAGGAACACGCCCAATGCACTCACGAGAACACCCAAGACGATCGCTCCCCGGTTCTCCGGCGGACGCCGTTCGGCAAGTTCTGGCATAGGATCAACCGCCACCGACTTGAGGCCGGCAGCCATTCTGGACACAACGGGAGAACTACGAGGGGAGTGGGGCTCCGCTCATGGCTGGAACGCGGTTTTTCTCAACTGATACAGCGACCCGGCGATCTGCACCTTGGGGAGATGGTCGATTTTGCACGTCCTGATGTGATCAGGACCGCGAGGAGTGCCGGTCAAGACTGGTCATCTATAGTAACCATATTCCTCGAGGTCTGCATGTGTGAAAATGCGGTTTTCACCGATTCGAATCTGCAAGATCACGGACTGATCCTACAATAGTCCCCACCTCTTTCGCAGAATCCATTCGATGCTCAGCCCCCCTATGATCAAAAACAACCACCATGATTGCGCAACCTCGATAGCAGCGTGTTTCGTCTCGCGATCTAATGACGGCGGAGGAGAAAGCTTTTCAGCCAACTCTGGCCACCGGGCAAGCGAACGATAGGCGCCACCAGTGGCTTGTGCGATCTGCTGGAGCATTTCCTCGTCGAGTCTTTGGTCAGACATCTCCAGCGTCTGCACAGCCACGGAGAATTCCCCGCGGTCGTCACCCAGAACAACATCTTGCGAGGTGGCGCTGAGTTCGTAGGAATACGAGCCAGGCACCAAGTTCGGCCAGCTTGCCAGATACCGTCCTGCACCGAGGCGCTGGATCGTTGGCCGGTGAATCTCGCCATTCAGCGTGAAGTTGAAGTCCGCGTTGGAGAAGGGCTGCATCAGTTCATCAAAAACCTCGATCTGAAGCTGGGCAGCCTGTCCGTGCTTCACGACGGCCTGCTCTGGAGTGGATCTCACCTTGCGAGTCGCCTCCGGCAATCCGAGCCATTGGACGCTCTGTCGCCAGAAGCGCCTGATCGTCTGCGGGGTTTCGCCGACGCCACTGGCGAGCAGATCAAGTCGCCAGAAACCGCTGCCCACAGTAGTGATGAGTCTGCCCTGACCGTGGGTGACGGCCATAGCCACCGGTGTAGAGTCGACGGACAGCAGAACCGGTCCCTCCGCCGGCCGCTCGAGAGCCGATGCCATTCCGAGCAATGGTGGCAGCCTTGACCAGTCCGAGCCGGTGTCGTCCGTATGGCGAATCGCTGGATGTTGGCCGTGCTGACCGATCACGGGTGGACCCGACGCCGACTTGAGAGGTCGGGTAGGTACGAGCAAGGGCAGGCCAGACGAGGCAACACCACCGGAGTTCGCCTGTCGGTCTCCTGCAAGGAAGAGAAGGCCTCCCCCCGTTTGGACGAATTCTTCGACCCGCCTGGCGGTCTCGGCACCGAATTGCTGACGGGACAGGTCGTGAAGGATCAGGACGTCGAGATCCGACAGATCGACATTGTCGATCCAGCCCCGTTCATGGGTGAAGAACTGGATCGTCAAGGAGGAGTCGGCAGCCAGCGTTCGGTGCAGAAAGGCGAAATCGGGCGACGCGCCACCCGTCACGGCCAGCACGTTGAGCCGATGGGGTCGCACCTGAACCAAAGTGGTTGCTACGTTGTTCTGATGGGTGACTTCACCCTCCATCGATGCGACTCGAATCGATAGTGACTGGAGCCCTGCCGGCATGGGCGGCAGAGGGATGTCCACCTGCTCAAGCACTCCTGGATCGGCGAACCACCGCACTTCAGAGGCGACGACACTGTCCTGCAGCGACACGTCGATTTGCGCGCGGCGGCCGGTGAAGCCCCACTGACGCAGGAAAATGCGTAGGACTGCTGGATGCCCGGACAACATGGGACCCGGTGGCTCAACGGAAACAAGCTGTACATCGTCGGGAGGAATTGCGGAACCCACGCCAAGGGCGTAAATCGGCACGCCCAACTCCTGAGCGGCGGCGACGGGATGGTCGCCAAGATTGTGACGTCCATCGGAAATAATGACCGCGGCGTGGAGTCGCTGACGCTCCGTCCCCCATCTCGGCGCCTGCTCAAGGGCTGATCCGATATTGGTCGCCTGCCCGGATGTGGGCGTGCCCAGTACGTTGGACCATGTGGAACGAACGGGATGATCTGAAAAGATGCCCACGACACTACGCTGCAGGGCCAGACCGAGACCACCGGACATTGAGTCGGCCACTGCCTGACGACGAGAGGTTCCCGCCTCGCGGATGGTCATCGATTGGCTGTTGTCGATCAAGGTCACGACGAGAGGGTATTCCGCCTGTTTCAGGACATAGATGAGAATCGGTGCGATCAGCAGGGCCAGCAGCATGGAGAAAGCGAGGCTACGCAGCAGTTGGAGCCACAGCAGGGCCGCCGTAGAGATCGGGGGCCTGGTCTGTTGATACGTGTGTCGCACGAACCACAGCACAGGTGGCCAGAAGAGCAGCCACCACCATGTCCCGTGAAGTGTGAGACCCGTGTCGAGAGAATCGATCAAGCGGGCCGACTGGCTTGTAGACCGGGCAGAGACAGTCTTGGACTCGCGTCGAGATCATACCCTTCGTCAACACGCCCACCACCAGAGCCCTGGGCGAATTGATGCGCCCCCACAGCCGCCACCATCGCCGCATTGTCCGTGCACAATGCGATCGACGGTACCGTGAGACGCGCGCCGATGGTCTCGGCTGCTTCCGCCAGTGTTTCTCTCAACCTTCGATTGGCAGCGACGCCTCCTACAAGGGCCACCCGATCGATGCATCGGCTCTTTAGCGCCCGCATGGTGCGATCTATCAGGACATCGACGACGGCCTGCTCGAAGCAGGCCGCAATATCAGGCGTCGCAGCCGTCAATGCCTCCTGACCACCCTCGTTACGCAAGCTGTTCACGTAGGTGAGCACGGAAGTCTTGAGTCCGGAGAAACTCATGTCCAGCGTGTCTCGTCCGGACAGAGCGCGGGGAAACCGGATCGTCGTCGGATCGCCGTGCTCGGCGGATGCAGAGACTGCGCGCCCACCCATGACCAATTGACCCGGTGGGAGCAGGTCGAGGAGCTTGGCAACCTTGTCGAAGGCCTCCCCTGCTGCGTCATCAAGTGTGGCGCCGAGCAATTCGTAGTCACCCAGCGCGTGAACGAGAATCAGTTCCGTGTGGCCCCCGGACACGAGCAGCGCCACAAAGGGTGGTTCCAGATCGGAATCGATCAACGCAGAGAACAGGTGAGCCTCGAGATGGTGGACGCCCAGAACCGGCAGACCGGTTCCATAGGCCAGGCCTTTGGCCAGGTTTACGCCCACCAGAAGAGATCCGACCAGACCGGGACCTTGCGTGACAGCGATGGCGGAGAGGTCTCTCAGTCTGGCGCCGGTCTGATCCAACGCATTCTCGATGACTGGAAGAGCGGCGCGAATGTGAGCCCGAGAGGCAAGTTCAGGAACAACACCACCATACGGGGCGTGGTCCATCTGCGACAGCACGGCAGAAGCTCGGACACTTCGCTCACTCGATGCGATGGCCGCAGCGGTCTCGTCGCAGGAAGACTCGATTCCCAGGATGAGCACGGCTTAGCGGACGACGATGTCGACCCGAGAAGGAGAGATCTCGAGTAGTTCATAGAGCCGATCTTTCGGACTGAGGACGGGATAACCTGCCTCGGTGTCGGGCTCTTCCTTCGATCCTGCATCGACGAAGAGTCCGAGATCGGTCTCGGGATCCAGCGACCCGATCAAGTCAGCACCTCCTCGGACTTTGACGGCGACTCGTGATGGTGCTGCCACAGCGCCCCTTCTACCCTCGACACGAACCGGGACGTTGGCGATGGGATATTCGGCCAGCTCCTGAATATCTGCCAGAACGGTTGTGGACATGCGATCGAGACGGAGCAAATCGGTCTGTGGCTGCTGCAAACTCACATCGACCCGCACGGGTTCGGAGAGTCCGGCCAGATGGATGGTGTCGGTCCGAATCGATTGGACGGACTCCACAAGGTGCGTGGGCCCGGAGATCGTGACCGAGTCAGGGCGGAGGGTAATCGGGCCTACGATGGTAAAAGAGTTCGCTACGGTTAGGTCGGCCATCGGGTCAATCGGGATGGTCCGCGTGCCGAGATGATCGACGACAAAAATCACCTCCCGTGGCTCGATGACAGATTCAACGATGAGGGCCATCTCCGAGTGATCTTCGACCTGATCCGGGGATGGGCGCATCGTAATGCTGCCACGAACATCCGTTTCAGGCTGCATGTGCAACACCATGTCCGCTGCATTGAGACGGAGCAGATCCTTCCCGTGGCCGAAGACAGCGATCCGTACCGTGGGGGGAATCTCGGAGGCTACGACGAGTGCGGATTCGCCCGTTGCCGGAGGATCATCGACAAGGAGACGAATCTCCACTTCACGTCGGTAGCTGTGCTCCGTAACGGCGTGCAACCACAGTCCTGATGCAAGAAACAGGGCACCCAGCTTCGCCCCCCAGTCTCCCGTAAGCCACTGTCTCAAAGGAGATCGCCCGTGGCAGGGGGCGTATCACCGCCATATTGCATGGTCACCTAGGTACGGGACCTATTTGTAGGATTCACGGAGCTCCTTGCCGACACTTAGCTCACCATTGTCGATCCGCAGATTGAAGCCGCAGTCTGGGTGAGTGCAGACCCAGGCTTTGTAGTGGATGGAAGCGCCATCGCGACCGTAGTCTGAGAGCGGCACGAGAACGCCCTGCTGACACTTCTGACACGTTGGAAATTGCTGTTCCATCCTGACATCCCCTCCCATAGGTGGTAACGTGGGCGACCCACAGGGGCCGTCGACGTCTCAGGCTTTTTGCTGCTCTGCTCCGCACCGAGTGGCGAAATCTTGCACAGTGGCTTCCTGTTCGAGTGTTTCGATGGAACCGGGCCTCAACTGTCGAATCTGGTGAATCGCTTCGTCTCCGGTAAGGCCCGCTCGTACGAGGTAGCAGGCGACCACTGTTCCGGTTCGTCCCAGACCGGCACGACAGTGAACGAGGGTGGCCAGATTCTCTTGCATGGCGACATCGGCTGCGTCAATAAAGAGATCTATTGCCTCGAGGCTAGGTGGTGTCATGTCGGGTACGGGAAGATGAATCCCTCGCAGACCTGCCTTCTCCAGCGCCTGTGGATCCAAAGGCGTTTCAGTGAGCGTCACGACCAGGCCGATGCCCTGACTACGGATGATCTGCAGATCTGCTTCGAGTGCACCAGCGTAGGGGCTACCCCCAGGATGCCCGCAAGCAGCAAGAGATCCGTCTATCACCCAGCTGAAATTGAACGGCATCATGAACCTTGGGGCGACGGGGCCATGGGATGGGGCGGACCCTCTACCCAGAATGAACCGTCCGGACCGAACTCCTTCTTCCAGATCGGGGCGATCTCCTTGGCCCGGTCAATGATGTACCGACAAGCCGAAAAGGCTGCCGCACGATGAGGGCTCGCGACAGTGATCAGTACTGAGATCTCGCCGATGCTGAGCCGACCGATTCGGTGCGAGATGGCCGCCGTACCGATCTTCCACTTGTCGTGTGCCTCCGCAACAATGGTTGACAAGACCTTCCGGGCCATAGGCTCGTAGGCTTCGTATTCCAGGTGATCTGTCTGCTGATCCCCAGCGTTGTTACGCACGACGCCTTCAAATCGGACGACGGCACCGTCTGCGGGTTCGACAACCCAGGCATGTGCATCGGAGCCAATGGGTTCCGCGGTGATGACAACGTGATCATCACTCCCACCACTCACCGGGGGAATCAAGGCGACCTCATCTCCAGGCTTCAGAATACGCTCATCCGTTGCGTATTCTTCGTTCACGGCGATGGAAAGAGAGGGCGAGATTCCAGCAAGGACCGGCACTAACGACGCCAGGCCGCGCCGAAGATCTCCGACGCTTGCTCCGGAGTCTATTTCTATCGACCTCTCACGGTCGCCGACGGCCTCTCTGCAGGAGGCGAACAGAAGCAACGTAATCGTCATTAGACACAACTCCGCAATTTCGGCGAATATAGCTGGCAGCGCATAGGATCGCAATCGGTTGACTGGTGCTCTGAAACAGAGATGGGGCCATCAGCATATGCTGATGGCCCCGTCTCGCTACTGCCTTCCCGGCACTGGGGGCGAACCTCCAGTGAAGAGGAAATCTACTGCACGAAGGTCATCTTCTTCATCGAGGTAAAGGAACCAGCCCTCAACTCATAGAAGTAGACTCCGCTACCGACGCGAACGCCGGCATCGGTCCGGCCATCCCAAAGTTCGGTGTGGGAACCTGCAGGGAGTGTTCCGGAGACCAACGTCCGAACCACCTGACCTGTGACATCAAAGATGCGAACCGATACCGTCGCCTCTGTGGCGACATCGAAGCGAATCGAAGTCTCAGGGTTGAAGGGGTTCGGGTAGTTCTGATTCAGTGCCATGGCAGTCGGCAGTGCCTGCATTGAAGTCAGAGCAACCTCGATGGTCTGCGACCGACTGACACTACCGTCGAAGTCGACCTGGCGAAGATAGTAGTAGACGAAATCGGCAACGGGGAGCTCCTCATCGAGGAACTCATACGTGCGGAACTCGTTCACTGTTCCCTCACCACTGACCATGTCACCGACACGCTCAAAGGCATCGTTGTCCACGCTGCGGAAGACTTCCCATCCCAGGTTATTGCTCTGAGAAGGGACAGCCCAGGCGAGAACCACCTGGCTCTGCGGCGTGACGGCGCCTCCGAAGTCAGCCAACTCTGCCGGGACAGGAATGTCCCAGGTAACTGAGAAGTCGACGGACAGGTCGAGGGAGGTACCCTCGGAGTTGTCAGCAGACGTCGAGGCCGTCACCGACGCACTGGTGCTGCCCGAGAAAGGATCACCCTCGGAGTCGAGAGCGATGCTGGCATCACCAGAGTCATCGGTATCGACCGTGACCGTTGTGCTGGATCCAGCAGCAAGCTCATCACCGTCGATAGTGATGCTCTCGGCACCGTTGTTGGTGACGTCAAAGTCCACGCTCTGTCCACCTGCAGCTCCACCAGACGCATCAGCGAAACTCACTGCAACTTCGACCTCACCAGCACCATCGCCGGATGAAAAGTCGGCGCTGACGTCTGTGACAGACGATGCGGTAAGGGTGGGGTCAGACACCGGCGGGTTCAAGGTTACCGACAGACCGAGGTCGTCGGCGGTGAACACGTCGAGATCGCTGGAGGTAGGTCCGAGTGAGATCTGCTCGATAGTAATGGTGGCTTCTGTATCCGCCGTGAACGTGGCCGACGTGGTCAGGTTCAGGCTGAAGGTCAGATCGCCGTTTGTGCCCGGGCTAGTGCCCAGGATGTCCAACTCAGCGGCGCCTATGTCAACGATCGAGGGATCGTCGGAATCGACGAGGCCAGGCAGAGCCTGCAGCACGCCCGTCTCGGTCATGGACGTAGCTGCTAGCGTGAAATCGTCTGCGTTGTTCACGGAGACGTGGACACGAAGTCGTTTTACACTCACGAGGCCGACTGCGTCGATCTCGATGTTGATGGTCTCTCCCGCGCCGACGCCAGCAGTCTTGCTGACATCACCGATTGAGAACGTGACACCCGCGTTGTCGCCAGCGAAGGCTCCGCTGATCAGTGCCAGGGAGAGGGCCAGGGCGAGCGTTGCTCCCCTGCGCAATCTCTGCATTCTGAATTTCTCCTGTGCTTTCATTCTTCTCGGCACTTCGCGCCAATAGTGAGAAGGGACCCCGCCGAAGCGGGGTCCCATTCTCATCTAAGGCGCTGCGAAGCGAGCGCTTACTTGAGCAGCAACATCTTCTTGATGCTGTGGAACTCTTCGCCCGCACTGATGCGGTAGAAGTAGACACCGGAGCTCAAGGACTGCCCGTTGTTGTTGGTCGCGTCCCACTGGATCACATAGCGACCGGCCGTCTGGTAGTCGTTCACCAGAGTGTTCACAACCTGGCCGAGCATGTTGTAGATCTCCAATGTGACCTCACCGGCCTCAGGCAACTGATACTTGATCGTCGTCTCCGGGTTGAACGGGTTCGGATAGTTGTTCTGAAGCGCGTAAACATCTGGACGCGTTTCGATCCGAACACTGGCCGGAGTCGTGATCTGGTTGAGACCATAGTTGCCGTCCTGGAGTGCGCCTGAGGAGATCTCGATGTAGCTGGCCTCGATCTCCGACTTTGCACGGAAGATCAGGTCAATACTAAGATCACCCTGGCTGGCCACGTCGCCGAAGGCGGCAATGTAGACCTCACGCTCACCCCGCGCGATGGCCTGCGGCGTGGAGAGCTCAGATTCACCCAGAATGTTGTCTTCGACGTTGGTGCCCACGAACTCGAGCAGCTCAGCGTCAAAGGCGACTGTGAGGCCGTAGGCCTTGACCTCGACAAACTCCTCGAGGCTGACGGCGATGGTCATGTCTTCGCCCACGCGCGGCAACTCGAGGCCCGCGTCGAGGTAGAAGCGTGCATCGCTGTTCAGACCCGCCATCGTCGGGACGACCTTGCCGGCGACCTGGATCGCTTTGCCGAAGTTGTCGGCGAAGACGAAGAAGTCGTCGAAGTCGATCTGATTGTTCGGGCTCAGGTCGAAGGCAGGCTCATAAGCCTCCGCACCGGCCGACAGACCGAAGTGGTCGGCGAAGATGAAGAAGTCGTCGTAGCCAACACTGGCGTCAGCACCGAACAGACCCAGGACCGGAGTGCCGTCAACTGCGACAGCGTTGTTCCGGACCGCCATGGCCGAGTTCTCCAACGCCGTGCCAGCCTCGTTGTCCAGGTCGTACGGGCTCACCGTGTAGGTGTAGCGCACGCCATTGAAAACGGTCTGATCCGTGTAGGAGGTCTCGCCGGAGCCGGCCTTACCAACCAACTGGAAGGCACCGTCGTTGACCTTGCGGTAAACGTTGTAACCGGTCACGCCTGCGGTCGTGAAGACGTTGCTCGTGCCCACGGCCTGCGGATTGACGATGGTGAGGACCTGATCGTCAGCGGACTTGGCCCACTGAACGGTCACGCTTCCACCGAAGTCATTCGGCGTGTCAATTGCCTGCAGGAATTCAACAGCCTGCGGGGCGATGTTGTCGATCGCACGAACGGGCTCCACGGTTCCGCGGAGGTTTGACTGCATGACGCCGTCAACCACCTTGAAGCGCGGGGCAACGCCGGTCTCGTCAAAGGCAAGCGCCTCTGGGGTGAGACTGGCGAAAACCGGGGCGTTGAGATCCAGCTGCGCTGCATCACGCGAGCTCTGCATCGTCTCGGCCATCAGTTCGTACGAAGCAGCCACTGTGGTAGCGGCATCAAAAGCAACCTTGGAGCTGGACAGACCACCACGCTCGGCGGCGACGCTGTAGTCCGACTCGACGGCGTCAAGGGTGGCAACGATGGCGCGAACCACCGTCTGGCCAGGAACCGCGTCAACACTTGCCCATGCAACGTTGGCCTGTGTCGGCTCGGCGAGGGCAACGAGGCCACCCGCACCGTCGGAACCGGTGGTCACTGTGATTTCGCGATAGATCCGGTAACCGGACAGAGTCGCGTGATCGTCGCTGGCAGGCCAAGTCAACATGACAAAACCGCCCTGGTCACCAAGGTTGTCAGCGCCCTTGTAGTCAGCGCCGACCAGAGTATCAGGATCGTCGATGACGGAGGCGCCGTTCCCGTCAACCACGACGGTCAGGCTGCCTTCCGTGCTACCGCCTGTAATCTGGCGCGCCGAGACAGTCAGACTCCCACTGTAGCCCTGGCTGTTCAGCCAGAATCCGCCCGAGCCGTCCTTGATCTGAATGGCGTTGGTCGGATGATCGACACCGAGTGCATTGGTGGAGATCTCGACGAAGGAGTTTGTGGCCGTGGCGTTGCCGAACTTGTCAGCCAGCGTCAGAGTAACCCAAGTCGCATCGCCCTGACCGATTGTGGCAGCGCCAGCCGACAGGATGATCGAGTCAATGGCAGCGGGGCCGACGCCGATTTTGCTGGCGAGCGCACCGACAAACAGACTCGAGGTATCGGTGCAGTCACTAATAGCGACCGTGATAGAATCGACAGAGGTTGTGTCGCGGAGATTCACAGTCCGCGAGCCTGTCACCCAGTCATCTCCGTTCAGGAGGAAGCGACCTGCCGTGGTGCTGTCTTTGGTGACGCCGGTGCCCCATACGGTGAGACCGGAGGCGCCAGAGACTCGCAGTACCGCGGCCTCTTTATAGGTCACTGCAACAACGTCGGTGACCGTGCGTGAGGTAACCGTCAGTGCAACTGTGTCACCCGCGGTCGCCGCCACTGCGCTGGCGGCAATATTGAAGCTGGCGATCACCGGCACGACAAACGACGTGTCGTAGACGAATCTGTCTGCCGCAGTGCGGGTGTAGTTTCCGGCTAAGTCAGCGGTCATGATCGTAAGATCGTACGTCTTGCCGGACTCGAGCGAGTCAACAGAGTAAGTCCGCTCGGTCAGCGTGGTCAGCTCGGACCCAACCAATACTCTCGTGCGGGCGGTTCCACTGGTTGGTGTGTAGGTGATGTTTACGCTGTCCGCTGCCTCGCTCATCTTGAAGGTGACCTTGGCGGTCGCCTCTTCGAGAGTGTCGAGGGCGTTCTCCGCGGTTGGGAACAAACGTGTGAGTGACATTTCCGTCACGTCCACGTAGACGCCGGTGCGAGTGAGCGTAGCACCGGTATTGCCGGCCAGATCGGTTCCAGTGAAGCTGATGGTCTGGACGCCGGTCGTGATCGTGCCGCCTACCTTGCTGGAGTCATAGACAGCTGCTGTGCCAGTGCCGCCGGTTACGCGAATCGAGTAAGAGTTGGAGTCAGCGTTCCCCACGTTGGAGAAGTTGATGAGGTTGTTGTCACCAGCATCCAGGGCTCCGTGGGTCAACGTGGAATCCTGGTTGGCAATGTCCAGTGTTCCTGGACCAGAGCTAAAGATGACCCGCAACGACTGAAGACGTTCGGCCAACTGGACAGTCATCACGTTCAGGTCGTCGGAGAAGCCAGAGTTCTTCGCGCCATCGGTGATGGTGTCGTTGCTGACCGGCAGGATGGTGTCGCCCGCCACAACCCCGCCATCAAGGACCGGGGCTTTCCCATCCACGAAGAAACGGACGGCGGTCGATACTCCGAAAACAAATGCATCGGAGGTGCTACTGCGGTTGCCCGCGGCATCAACGATGTAGACCGTGATAGTGTCGGTCCGGTTGTTGGCCACATCGGCACCGACGAGATCAGCGAAGTCTCCTGCGGCAATGACCTTGCGGAAATTGATGGTGTCATTTGACGCCGTCTTGGGGACCGACATCGTTTTGCCGAAGATGTCTGCCTCGACGGTGAGGGTGCTTGAGCTCGTCAGCACGGCCGAAGCCTGACCGCCGAGCTTGACATCAACCTTAATGGTGTCACCGATTCCGAGAATCTGGCCGCGAGCGGTCCGACTGGTGAACGCGCTGTAGGTGTTCGTTTGGGTGGATCGTTCGCCAGCGACTGTGCTGGAGTCAGAAACCATCGAAGCCGGGTCGGTCGGGCGATCGCCGTCGATTCCGAACGTCAGCGTCGTGGCTGACAGCTTCGTATCGGCGGACATGGCAGCGCCGGTGCCGTCCCATGAGGCGGCGGCGGCACGGATGCCACTGACGGTGCCGGATGTGGAAGAAACCTTGCCGTACCACGTGTAGGTGATATTGCTACCCGATTTGGATACGCCAATCGAGTCACCATCACCTGCATGCGCGTTGGCGGCGTCAGCACGGGTAATGGCGGCTGCTACAAACGCGCCATCCGTAACCGTGGCTCCGGCCGTATTCTTGACAGCCACGGCGCCCGAAGCTGCACGCACGAGATTATCCAACTCGGTTCCGTTGAGCGCCGTGTCGGAGTCGTTGGCGTCGGTGTCCGCGACAACCGTAGAGTCGTTGCCTACGAAAAGATAGAAAAGGATCCCATCTGACGTCTCGGTAGTGAAGTCTTCGACAACCGCTACGACGGTGAAGGTTGAATCGATACCCTTTACCGCGCCGCTGTCGGGAGAGCTGATCGTGACGCTCTGTACAGTCGATTGAGCGTCAGCAGCGATCACCCCGAATCCTACTAGTGCGGCGGCAAAAAGGGCTATGCATTTCCTATACTGCATGTTCTTTCCTCCTCAGGGAGCCCTCTCCCTGCTGTGAAACTGATTCGCGGCGGTAGATGACCGCCATGAAGAATTCGGATAGCTGTTGTGAGGTTGGCACGTTCATAAATCTTGTCTGTTTCATCGAGTAGGAACCACGAGCACCCCGGCTTTTCGTCATCCACCCGGGGCGAAACTACCTCCCTCGTCGCCTCTCCTCCTTTCTGAAGTCTTTAGGTGCTCGGTTCAATCAACCTGTGTCTATTGGCCAAAGCTACTTACACCCTGACACACGTGAGCACACTACCCCCTAACCGCCTTAGCGCAGGGGGACCCTTATAATATCACCGGGTAAAATGAGTGTCAAGCACTTTTTCCTCTAGTCAAAAGCGTCCCAACCTAGGGTAATTTCAGAACATACGTGCACTTTACCTGCCTCGGATCTGGCTGCCCAGAGGATAACGCCGGACTGGGCCTTCGCAATGTGCCAGCTGTCACTTTGGAACCGGCTTTTTTCTTGGAACCGGCTTTTTTCGGTGGCTGGAGTAAGATAGACATATCGCGGGGTCTGGATCAAGCTAGTTTCGTGCCAAAAAATCTGTTTCCTTCTCACTACGCCTTTACGAAGGAAGGCCAGATCTCCTACGGAAGGTCCACGAGACTCCGATCATCATCTTGTCATGGAACCAGACAGAAGGCCTGAAGGATCCACGTCCAGGCGGTGTGGTTCCTTGGTCGACCTACTGGCAGCAGGCGGCGAGGCTGGTGAGCAGAACACAGTACGTTGCCCGATAGTTGCCTGGCAGGGAAGAGGAGAGACCGGACGATCTGCCGCCTCATTCCACGGTTGGCGCGGTCATACCCGGCGAGCGCTCAGCTTCACGCCTGAACAGCCACGCCGCTGCGCCGATCACCAGCACGAGAGACACCGACGCCACCGAGCGCGCCGACGCCAAGGGCTGGGATCGATAGTCGAACTCGATCGCATGTTCCCCCGGCTCGAGATAGATGGCTTGCCAGACATAGTTGGCACGCACGATCTGGGCAGGGCTCCCGTCTACGGCTGCGGTCCAATGGGGGTGGTGATTGTGCGAGAGGATGAGGAGCCGATTCCCCTTCGATGAACTCTGCAGTCGGATTCGACCTTCCACTGCGTTGTATTCGGCCAGGTAAAGCTCGTCTGTGACCCGATCGGCATCGAGCCCAGGGAGTGGTCCAGGCAGCGGCGCCTCCAGCACAGCTCGCTGACGGGGGTCGATCGACCGGGTTCGCAATGCCTCCAGTGCCTGGTCCTCGTCGGTGGCGACGACGGCGTCGGACACGAGATACGAGAAAGGCAGCGCATCGGTGTTCTCATACAGCCGGACACGCTCCTGCCCCATGACCTCGGGGTATACCGACGTTTCCAGACGAATCCCCGAAGGAACGACCAGATAACGAACATTGATCAGATCCAGAAGGGGATCGATCGCTCCGAGGAGCTGTTCGTCCGTGTATGGGGACTGTTGACCCTGGAAGTAGCGTGCGTAGTAGACACCGAGCACGCCGTCGAATTCCTGCATGAGGCGGTCGTAGCGTCGCATCGTGTAGTTGTTCATGCCCGTGGCGATCGTCGCATCTGCCAGGTGATGCTGCGGGCTGGACATGATTCCGTAGTGAGGAATCGGGAAGATGCGGAACTCTCCGGGCTGCTGCTTGAGAAATGCGACGGTTCGCGGGTTCGCGGCCCTGAAGTCAAGGTGACGGCGCGGCTCCTCGTAACGCAGGAAGATCCGATCGATCCGCCATGTGTCACCCATGGCCAGAATGGCCAGCCCCGCCACCATCAGGGTCGGACCGATTCGCCCCTGGATTCGAGCCCAGGCCAGAGCCGACGCACTGGCGATGACGAAGCAGCTGATCAGGGCCCCGGCGGTCCGCCACTGCGCACTGTCTACCATGATCTGGCGTTTGCCTTCTGGGATATCTTGCCAGAACAGGGAGATCCATGATTGGGCGGCGCCAACGGGGGCGATAAGGACCAGCGCCAGGATCGCCGTCAATGCCCCACCCGTGATCACGATTCGTCGACTAAGTCTCTCCCGGGCCTCATCCTCAATTTGGCTGCTCAGCATCTGGTGCAACCCGAGTGCCGCCAGTATCACGGCGGGAAAAGCGAAGAGGAAGGCCGCCATTCCCGTTGTGCGAAGGACCTTTGCCCCTGGAATGATGTGGAAGGCGATCCAATGTACGGGCGTGTGCCCTCCGAGAGTGAAGGCAAGCACGAGAAGGAAAAAGCCTCCGAGAAACCAGGCCAGGCGTCGCCGAGGACATTCGAGCAGGCCAATGATGGCCAGAAAAACCACGGTGATGCCGAAATACTCCGAGTTCTTCTTGAAGAAGTTTCGACCCCAGTAGTAATTCGCACCCCCCGCTCCCTCGAAACCGCCAAACTCGGGTAGAACAAGGGATCCGATCTCCTCTGGGTGAAGGGACCAACTGCGCGCCAGAGCCAACTGCTGCTCTTCCGTGCGCCTGGATTCCTCGCCGGATGCCCTCTTTGAATGGGTCTTTACGTGCAGGTAGGGAGGGAGCAAGCCTTCGGCAGCCAGTCCAAACCCGACGATGACGGCAAGGGTGAACAGCCCCGCTCGCAGCGCAAGCAGCTGATGGGCCACCCCCTCACGCCACAGGTCGCAGAGGCGGTATAGGAAGAAGAGACCGATCCCGAGAAGCCCGTATTGCAGCATCTGCAGATGGGGAGAAAACGCCGCCAAGGCGATAAGGACGGAGAACAGCAGCCACCATCGGGCGGCTTTGAACCCATCCGTCATGCCCCGATCGACACAGAGACAGAAATAGGGGAACAGGGCGATGACCGACATCTTGGCGAAGTGACCTGCCAGGGTGAAGGTCATGAACGTGGGCGCCGAGAGGTAGGCGATTCCCGCCCAGAGGGAGGCTAGCTGACCAACGCCGATCTGTCTCAGGAAGAGAAACATGCCGAAGCCCGAGGCTGCAACGGTCAGGATGTAGCGCCAGCCGATGGCTCGTTGATGCGTCGTAAACAGTTCGATCAGATACGTGGGAAAGAAGTTGTGACGGATCTCGTCGGAGATGGGATACCCGCCCATCTGCCGACTCCACATATCTGGAACAAACTCGTCAATCTTCTCCGAAATCGTCGTGTTCCCGAGGTGGTAGTCCTGACCGATATCTTCCCCGAAAATGACCTTGTCGCTGAGAGGAAACTCCCAGAAATAGAGCAGGGAAAGAACCAAGTATAGAGCGATAGGGAACCAGGATCGTCGCCAGACTGGGAGCGTTGCTACTTCCGGATTGGGCGCAGTGGCCGGGGGCTGTTCCTGCTGAACGCGTGTTCGGCGCCGGTCAGATTTCTTGGCCACAGTTTCAGTGCTCCTTCGGCGTCGTCGCCGGTCGTTGCGGTTCAAGGGCTTTGGCGAGGAACTCCTCCTGGTCTACGGCGATCTGCTCCCAGTCAAACCGCCTGGCCCATTGTCGACCTGCGACACCGAGTCGATGACGTAGGTCGCCGTCCTCCAGTAGACGCTTCATGGATTGCGCCAGCGCATCGGCATCTCCAGCTTCTACGAGCAGACCCGTCTCTTCATCCTTCACCGCATCAACGAGGCCTGGAATCCGCGTCCCCACCAGGGGACGGGCTGCTGCAGCTGCCTCGATCGCCGCGATGCCCCAGCCTTCGTATCTCGAGGGCATGGCCACCAGCAGTGCCCGACGAAGCAGCTCGCTCTTCGTCGCTTCGTCTACACTACCGATGATTTCGACCCGATCCTCGAGGCGGGCAGCCTTCACCAACTGGTCGAGTCGTTCCTCCTGTTCGAGTGAGCCTCTACCTGCAAACCGGAGACGGAGGGTCGGATGGTCGCTCGCGAGCGTCGAGAAGGCCTCGATGAGCGTGTCGAGTCCTTTGGTGTGGATGTCGGTGCGACCGAAATACAGGATGTAGTCCCCCTCTTCGGGCTCCGTCTGGAAATAGGAGGATTCCACCCCTGTGTACACACACTGGATCAGGGCGTCCGGTCGGCGCTGAGCGATCAGGTCTGTTACGCTCGGAGAGATCGTCAGGATTCGCCTATAGGCTCGAAGGACCCAATTCTCTGACAGCCATGAAACCCAACCGACGATGGGGTGCTTCTTCACGGCGTGAAAACCCAACATATGGTAGAAGAACAGCACGCCATTCTGTCGGCGTCGAGTGGAAGGAAACAGAGGGGCAAACGCAGAGAACTCATGCACCCACACATCGGAGTCCTGTCGGCCCAGGTGGCGCAGCGCCGAAAGGGCGTACGTCAGCCGGCTTAGCGCATACGAGCGTTGGCTGCCGACGCGGAGGATACGGATCCCGTCGACACGTTCCTCTGAGGGTGCGCCGGGATAGGCACCGCAGATCAGGGTGATCTGATGTCGAGGGGCAAGGCGCCGATAGATCTCTCGGGCGCGAACGGCGCCTCCGCCGCCAAGCCAGGGATTGCCAAGGTCGTCATAGATGAGATGAGTGATCCGCACGCTCGAACGATAGCCGCTGTGCCGCTACAGCGAACCCTTCGTCGAGGGGATCCCCGTCACTCGATCGGATCGTCGCACGGCCTCTGAAAGGGCCCGGCCGACGGACTTGTAGATCGCCTCGATACCGTGATGGTCGTTGCCACTGCGCAGCAGATCGACGTGCAGGCTGATACGAGCGTGGTCGGTCACCGAGCGGAGGAACTCCTGCACCATGGCGACAGGGAACTCGCCGACCGTCTCGTCGACGAAGGCGGCATTGAATACGAGGAATGATCGGCCGGACAGATCGACGACAGATCTGGCCAACGCCTCGTCCATTGGCACGTAGCTGTGTCCGAATCTCTCCAGTCCCGACTTGTCACCAACGGCCTCGGCCAGGGCCATGCCCAAGCATATCCCGATGTCTTCGACGGTGTGATGAGCATCCACATCGAGGTCGCCGTCACAGCGCAAGGCCAGATCGAACAGGCTGTGGCGGGCAAAGGCTGTGAGCATGTGATCGAAGAAACCGATACCCGTAGCTACTTCGACGTTGCCGTCTCCATCAAGGTTCAGCTCCAGCTCGATGGCGGTCTCCGTCGTCTTGCGCTCGATCCGCGATTGTCTCTGTTCACTCACGATGATTGCCTCCAACGCTCCAAGCGCACTTCGACGGCACGTGCGTGGGCCTCGAAACCCTCGGCCCGAGCCAAGCGGGTGATGTGGTCGGCGGTCTTGAGCAACCGCTGCCGCGAATAGGCGACGATACTGCTGGTCTTGACGAAGTCAGCCAGTCCCAGGGATGATGCAAACCGGGCAGCGCCGTTGGTGGGCAACACGTGATTGGTGCCCGCGTAGTAGTCACCGACCGGTTCGGTCGCCGCCTCTCCGAGGAATACGGCACCGGCGTCGCGAACGTCTCCGAGCAGCTCCCATGGGTCTTCCACCAGTAGCTCAAGGTGTTCGGGGGCCAATCGGTTGACAAGATCGATCCCGACATCGAGATCGGGCACGAGCACGATGGCGCCGAATCGATCGAGGGCGACCTCGATCGATTCTCGACGGGGCAGGGCCAAGGCCTGTTGCTCCACTTGGCGCTGCACCGCTTCGGCAAGTTTCGCACAGGGCGTGATGCATACGGAGGCCTCAAAACCAGAGCCATGTTCCGCCTGGGACAGCAGATCGGCGGCGACAAAGGCTGGATCCGCATTCTCATCCGCGAGGACGACGATCTCCGACGGGCCGGGTACCATCTCGATCCCGACGACACCATAGACCTGACGCTTGGCCGCCACTGTATAGGGCCCACCGGGGCCTACGATCTTGTCGACGGAGGAAACCGAGGCCGTCCCATAGGCCAGTGCTGCGACGGCGTGCGCCCCTCCGAGCGCATAGACTTCGTCGATCCCGACGTGGAAAGCTGCGGCAAGCAGGTCGGGGTGGGGAAGTCCATCTGACTGGGGCGGGGTCACGATGCAGATCTCATCGACACCGGCAACCTGCGCCGGCACGGCAGCCATGAGGAGACTGGAGATCAGAGGGGCCGCTCCGCCTGGGACACAGATCCCAACACGGTGCAGAGCGGTCACCTTCTTGCCCAGGACCACAGCGTCCCCATCATCCATGAACCACGAATTGCTGCGCTGTCGCTCATGGAAGGCGCGGATGTTGGCCGCCGCCGCGTCGATCGCTTCCAGCAGATCGCCATTCACCGACTGACGTGCGTCGGTCATCACCTGTGAGGGTATCCGAAACTGCTCAGGTGACAATGCGACACCGTCGAAGCGCTCGCTACAGCGGGACAGCGCCGCATCTCCGTCGGTGCGCACGTCGGCGATAATGGTTCGGACAGCTTCTTCGATGTCCTCTGGAATCCCGGCCTGACGGTTGAGTATCTCGCCGAGTTTCGGCGGCAACTCCGCCCCCGAGCGATAGTCGACGATCTCGATCACGGTTGGCCCGCCATCACTTAGTAGACAACCTTGTTGAGAGGATACTCGATGACCCCCTCTGCGCCGGCCCGCTTGAGTTGAGGAATGATCTCCCTCACCAGCCGTTCGTCGGCGATGATCTCAACGGCGACCCACGCTTCGTCCGTCTGGCTGGAGATGGTTGGCGCGTGGAGTGCTGGAAGAATGTCCATCACTTCTGTCAGTTTCGATCTGGGGACATTCATCTTGAGACCAACCTTGCTGTCGGCTTCGAGGGCACCCAGCAGGAGGGTAAGAAGATTCTGTGCCTTTTCCCGCTTCCAGGGATCCTCCCACGCTTGCCTGTTGGCGATGAATCGTGTCGTGGATTCGAGCATGACCTCTACTATGCGTAGACGATTCGCTCGCAGAGACGATCCTGTTTCAGTGCCATCCACAATCGCGTCGGCGACACCGGGTATGCCTGCTTTGACCTCCGTCGTTCCCCACGAAAACTCGACCTCCGCCTCGATACCGCGTTCCTCGAGGAATCGGCGCGTCACACCCACCAGCTCGCTGGCGATGGTCTTGCCCTGCAGATCCTGGACACTCTTGATGGGTGAATCCTCGGGAACGGCGATCACCCATCGCAGGGGTTTTGACGTCGCCTTGCTGTAGCGCAATTCGCCGATTTCCACGACATCGGCTTGCCACTCTTCCACCCAATCCTTGCCCGTCATACCTACATCGATGACGCCGCGTTCGACGTAGTGTGCGATTTCCTGTGCTCGGAACATCAAGCCCGACAATTCGGGATCATCGATGTCCGGTTCGTAGGAGCGAGACGACAGATTGATGCGGTAGCCGGCGCGTGCGAAAAGCTTGAAGGTCGCCTCCTGCAAGCTCCCGGAAGGAAAGCCGATCTTGAGGTTGTTGCTGGAGCTCATCTGGTGTGTTCCTGTCTGCCTCGGTGTCTATTGCGACGCACCAAGGCCCTCCAGGACGCGGCGCGCTTCTCGTTGGTCTTCTTCGGTGCCTTCAGACAACAGACGACGCAGTGACGCCGTCACTTCAGGGGCACCGATTTGCTCTATGGAGCGAACCGCCTTGGTGCGAATGCTCTGGTACGGCTCGTCGAGGGCGGCTTTGAGTGCCTCGACCACATTCGTCCGGTCTTGCCCTTGCAGGGGGCCTGGCGAGCGTGGCACCAGCCCTGCGCCAGCCTGACCCAGCGCCTGGACGGCCACGTGCCGCACCTCAGCCGATGGGTCTCTGGACAGTCGGATCAGTGCCGGCGACATGCCGACGTATCCAAGCCGCCTGGCACTTTGTAATGCCGCTATACGCACCTTCGGTGTCGGATCCTGCAAGCGCATGTTCACGACGGCCACGAGGGTGTCCCGTAGATCCGCATGAATCGTATCGTCGTAGCAACGTCCCAGTGCGGTAATGATCTGTGCACGAAATCCCTTGGATGGTGTCTCCAAGTGCAGCAGAAGTGCTGGAACCGCATCTGGCGCGCGAAGCTCACCCAGACCCCAAGCGGCGTACTGAGCGACGTTGAATGAATCGTCTTCCAACAACCGAATCAGGGTCGGTGCGCCGCGCGGATCCTTGATACGACCCAATAGCCGTGCAACCTCGAAGCGCACCCGGATGTAGTCCGAGTGACCCTCTTCGATCAGACGGTCGACGACACTTTCTCCGTAGAGAACGAGCTTAGCCGCCGCCTTCTCACGAACGTCAGATCGGATGCTGTGCAATTGCTCGATCAGAGGCTCGGGCGAAGGCTCGGAACATGCCCACAAGCCTACCACCATGACCGCAGTCACGATGGCCAGCACTGTGCTCTTTCGTCCGGGGTCTGCCACAATGTCAAGGATAAGCCGGCCCGTGGATTGCGTCCATGCAACGGACCTCCTTCGGCACACACCCAGATCCGCCAAATTCATAAGCAGGTCACTTGTTCTGTCCGCAACGGCGCAGGGACGCCCGGGCCACGTTGGCCCATCCGGACCTAGCATAGCGTTCGAGAAGATCGTCATGGAGAGAAGTTGCCGCCTTGCAGCCCTCCCGTCGTGACATTCCTTCGGCCAGTCGGGCGAGCACATCGTCGGCGAGATCGCTGGTGTTGCGAGAGGGGTACACCGTCGTTCGGCCCGAGAGCGCCGATTTGCCCCCAACGATCGGCGTACCACACGGCCTCACCGTCCTGCGAAAGCAGTGCCGTATCCACCGGCCCGCCGGGTCGGCGACGCCAGATCATCCTGCCATGCGTGGCGTGAACGGCGGTCAATCGCCCATCGGTTTGGGCCAGAACGACCAGTGAACCCGCTTCGGCAATCGCCGTGATGGGGCGACGACCGAGACGGCGCGCCGAGCTTAGCGTGAAGGGAAACTCGTCGGCCGCCCCAGGGGGAGCTGCCAACGGCAGCACCGACGTCGCATCGATTTCGTTTTTCTAGAAGAAACTGCTGTGTCTCAACGGCATATCATCGGGGAAGGGATACACATTCCCCCACAACAGCGCACCGAGGATCATGACGGCCAGATACCAGAACAGAAGGCGGCGGCCGAACACGGCACCGAGGGTTCCCACCGTGTGAAACTTGGTTGCAGGGCCCGCGATAAAAAAGGCCAGGGCCGCACCAGGCGTCATGCCCATCTGAATCATGATTTCGACAATCGGCAACGTGCCCCCGCCGCAAGCGTACAAGGGAACTCCCAGGGCGACGGCAGCCGGTACCGACCAACGGCTTCCCGCTCCGAGGACCGTTCGAACGAACTCGGGTGAAAGGAGGGCTGCCGAAAGGGCGGCGATCAGAATTCCGATGGTAAACCATTTGGAGATAAAGGCCAGATCCTTCGTGAATCTGCGCGGCAGCTCACTCCAGGCGGGCTGGGCAAGGGCCGCACCCGAGCCGCCGGCCACGACGGGGTATCTGTCGGGCTGAGGGAGAATGGTCGAGGCGAGATGCCCATACCGCTGCAGAAGTTGGGTGCCGAAGCCTGCCACGAGCCCGATCGACACAGCGGTCAATGTGCGAGCTGTCGCCATCTCGATGCCGAGTGTTCCATAGGTGTAGGTGAACAGCGCCGGGTTCATCAGAGGCGAGGCGAAGAGGAACGCCATCACAGGTGGGGCGATGACACCCGACTGCAGGACCCGGGCGGCCACGGGAATGGCAGCGAACGTGCACAGGGGGGACACCAGCCCCAAAATGGTGGCCCCGAAAACCGCACCAGTGCGGTGCTTTCGCAGGACCCTGTCGAGACGTGCCCGCGGCAACAGATGAGAAGCCAAGGCGCTGCATGCCGCACCTGCGATCACCCAGAACCACAATTCTGCAGTCAGCTCAAAAAACTGAATGCCCACCTCACCGGTGTAGGTACCCGGTAGCTCGTCTCGACACCAGTCGGCCGCGTAGTACAGCAGATAGGTCGGGGACCACAGGAACTCAGACAAGATGGAGGCGTCGACTCGGAAAGGGTTGCAGCAGGGGGAGTTACAACCGCGTGGGTGGCTATTGTACCCGGCGACCCGGTCTTTGACAACCGATAGTCTGCTCAGTAGGTTGAGCGACCTTCATCTGCCGCTGCCAGGCCATCCCAAAAGCACGAAAAACCACTGCCCAGATACTATGAATTCCAACTTCGTCAGGTCACTCGCTACACTCGCGCTGCTCGCTTGCCTGCAGGCAGCAGACGCTGCACCGTCCTCGGAAGCGGTCGCCCTCTACCGATCTGGTTATGAACTGTTGAGAGCTCGGGATTTCCGCAACGCCGCCATCGAGTTGGAGCAGGCAGTGCAGCTTGACTCTGCCTACGGTGACGCTCTCTATGCGCTGGGCACGGCGCACGCTTCCCTTCAAGATTTCAATAAGTCCGCTTTGGCACTTGAAGCAGCTCTTCGCCACGGAACCAGTCGCCCTGAACTGGCCGAACGGATCCCACGGTTGCTGGGCGACCTGCACTTCAAAGCAGCCCTGAAGTCGCGCAAGCAGCGCCGATATGGAGAGGCCATCGATCACTTTGGTCAGTCCCTCACCTATCGCCCCGGCAACGCGCAGGCACACTTCAGCATCGGCACCTGCCATCTGCAACTACGACAACGGGAAGAAGCGCGCGGTGCGTTTCTGGCAGCAATTGAGGCTGATGCAGGCTACAAGTGGCCATACGTATCCCTAGGGAATATCCATCGACGTGCTGGTAAACTGCGGCAGGCACGAAGCATGTATGAGAAGGCGATTTCCCTGGATGGAGAGTTTGCTGATGCCTTTGAGGGGCTTGCCCATGTGCAGATTGCATCAGACGACCTCGAAGGAGCCGTGGTCACCTTACGGAAGGCGGTGGACATCAACGGCGACTATACGGAAGGGTTTGTCCTGATCGGCACCGCCCTCAATCAACTCGGCCGTCACGGCGAGGCCATCGAACCGCTACAGCAGGCGACTCAGCTCGAAGCAAAGAACGCGGACGCGCACTACCGACTGGCCGAGGCCCATCTTGGGACGGGCAGCTACCGTGACGCGGTGCAAACTGGGAAAAGGGCCGTCTCCCTGCGTCGCGATTTCCACGCTGCGCAGGTCATCCTCGCCGACGCTCACTTCAAGTTGGGCGACCTCGATAAAGCCCGTCGGTTGTACACCGCTGCAGTGAGCGACAGCCGCTTCAAGGACTACTGCCAACATCAACTGGCGGAAATGGATCGGCCCCCAGTCGAGGGTGGTTAGTAGTCGGAGCCGTGCGAAATGCCTTTGCTCATCGCCACGGGCAATGCGGGCAAGCTGGCTGAGTTTCGACGGCTTCTACCAGACATCGAGATCATCAGTCCCTCCGAGATAGGCCTTTCCAGTTTCGACGTCGAGGAGTCGGGAACCACCTTTCGGGAGAATGCGCTTCTCAAGGCACGAGCCTTCGCTGACGCTTCCGGCTGCATTGCCGTTGCTGATGATTCCGGACTTGAGGTCGACGCGCTGGGCGGCGCTCCTGGCGTTCATTCTGCCCGCTTTGGTGGCCCCGATCTTGATGACGCGGGACGATGTCGTCTTCTTCTCCAACAGCTTGAATCGGTTTCCCCGTCGCGGAGATCTGCACGTTTCCGCTGCCACCTGATGGCTTGCCCACCAGATGGTGATCCCCTCGTCGAAGGCCAGGGTTCGTGCGAGGGGCTGATCACCACGGCCCCCGCCGGAACAGGTGGCTTCGGTTACGACCCCGTCTTCTGGGTGAACGAACTCGATAGAACCGTGGCGCAGATCTCCAGCACTCAGAAGAATCAGATCAGCCATCGCGGCCAGGCGATCGAGGCACTCAGGCAACCACTGTTGGCGACGTTTCCCGAACTGGCGAAGGCCTCCTGAGCCTCGACCAGCCCGCTTGACCTGAAGGCCGGTGAGTTTTCCCTTCCCCTGCCATGCTTGGACCCTTCTCTCGCTACACGTCACCTTACCTTCGATTGGTCGTCGCCGGTGTGATCGCCATCGCCGTGGCGCAGGCGGCGGCGGCCCTCATCCCCCTGGAGCTCGGTTCGGCCATCGATGCCCTTGCGGAGCCATCGCCGGAGTCACTTTCCGTCGTTGGTGTTCATGTGGCCAGGGTGCTGCTGTTGGCGCTGCTGGTTGCCGTGGGTGGGTACGCCATGCGGCGACTCCTGGGCAGTGCTTCCACGCGCATTGAGTACGACATCCGCACGAAGTATTTCGATCATCTCCTGACCCTCCCTCTTTCGTTCTATCAGACCCAGCGCACGGGTGATCTGATGGCGCGCGCGACGAATGATCTCAATGCTGTGCGGATCTTCTTCACGTATGGAATCCGTGGCATCGTCGAGACGAGTCTCATCTTCGTGTTCTCCATCACCATAATGTGTTCCATGGACTGGAAGTTGTCTCTCTGGGTTCTGACCCCTCTGCCTCTGATGAGTTTGTTCATCATCCGCATGGCATCCCTCGTTCATACGCGCTTCAAGGCGATCCAGGAATTCTTCGGTGAGATGAGCAACTTCATCCAGGAGAATGTGTCCGGGATCCGTGTGATCAAGGCTTTTGTGCAGGGCCCTGCGCAGACAGAACAGTTTCAGGATCTCAACATCGAGTATCTGCGTCGCAACAACGAGCTCATCCGAACACGCGCCGTGTATCGGCCTCTGTCGTTCCTGATCGCCTCCCTCGGCCTGGGGCTCAATCTGTGGTTGGGAGGAAAAGCGGTCATCGACGGGCAATTGAGCATCGGAGACTTCGTTGCCTTCAACGCTTATCTGACCCTCTTGATCCAGCCGATCTCGTACATGGGTTGGGTGATCGACCGTTTCCAGCGCGCTCTGGTCGCCATGAGACGGATCAATGAGATCCTGGAGATCGAGGCTGATATCGAGGATGCCGGAGGGATCGCCGGGGACGGTCACAAGACGGCAGGACAACTCGAGTTCAAAGGCGTCGGGTTTTCCTACGGAGACCAGCTCCAGGCTCTGCGCGGGATCGACCTCACGATCCGGGCGGGATCAACACTGGGTGTGATCGGTCGCGTCGGTGCGGGCAAGACGACGCTTGCACGCCTGATCCCTCGCCTGGTTGAGGCAACAGAGGGGGAGATCCTGCTCGACGGGAAACCACTGCAGGCGTGGCCCCTCGACGAACTCAGACAGCACATCGGCTATGTCGCCCAGGTCCCCTTTCTGTTCTCCACGACGATGGCCACCAACATCGCCTATGGAAGTGCTCAAGCTGACAGAGAACAGGTACACCAAGCCGGTGAAGAAGCACAGGTTGGGGCCGACATCGAAGCCTTCGAGCAGGGTTACGAGACGGTTGTTGGAGAAAGGGGCGTCACCCTTTCGGGTGGCCAGAAGCAGCGCACGACATTGGCACGCGCCCTGTTGCGCCGGCCGAGCATCCTCATCCTCGATGATGCGCTGTCCGCCGTAGACACGAACACAGAGACGGCGATTCTCGGTCACCTGCGTCAAATCATGGCCGATCGGACCACGATTCTCATCGCCCACCGGATCTCCACCCTCCGCAATGCAGATCACATCATCGTACTCGACGAAGGACGGATCGTGGAGCAGGGCTCGCACGAGCAGTTGCTCGCACAGGATGGGTTCTATGCAGATCTAGCCCGCCGTCAGCAACTGGCTGCAGAACTGGACAACCTGTGAGTCAGTCTGGCAGTCTGGGCACCGAAGAGGAAGTCGAAGAGCGACCGGTTCAACTGGCTCTGGTCTCGAGGCTGGTGGGTTATCTCCGACACTATAAAGCCCGGGTCGCTGCTTCCCTGTGTTTGATCGTGATTTCAGCCACAGCCAGTCAGGTTGGGCCTCGCCTGACGCAGATCGGTGTGGACGAGCACATTCTGATCGGCGATCTGGACGGGCTCTATGGGCTGATCGGGCTCTACTTCCTCAGCATCATCGTCCAGTATGTGGCTCAGTACGGCCAAACCCGGGTCACAGAGTTGACGGGACAGTATGTCATGCGCGATCTGCGACGGCAGATCTTCATGCATTTACAGCGACTGCCCCTGCAATACTTCGACCGCACGCCGGTAGGGCGCACGATGACACGCACGACCAACGACGTGGAAGCCCTCAACGAGTTCTTCACCGAGGGTGTCGTGTCCGTCTTCATGGATTTGTTCACGCTTGTTGCCATCATCGCCTTCATGGCGGACATGGACTGGCGCTTGACGCTGGCGTCGTGCACGATGATCCCGATCCTGGCGCTGGCCACGTTCTATCTGCAGAACAGGGCGATGGGGGCTTATCGCGAGTTGCGTCGCCGACTGGCCCGACTCAACGCATATCTGCAGGAGAACATCACCGGCATGGAAGTGGTGCAGTTGTTCGGTCGGCAACGTCAGAATCTGGCAGAGTTCGACGACGAACACCTGCCCTATCGACGCGCCGAGGACCGCGAAATCCACTACTACGCGATCTTCTTTCCCTTCACCGAATTCATGGGCACCGTGGGAATGGCAGTCGTTGTGTGGTATGGAGCCGGTTCGGTTCTGGAGCAGCGGATTGATCTTGGGGTTCTGGTCGCTTTCCTGCAGTATGTGCGCAGGTTTTTTCGGCCCATCATGGACATCTCCGATCGCTATGCGCTTCTGCAGAGTGCGATGGCCGCATCAGAACGGATCTTCGAGTTGCTCGACCATCCAACCGAGGCACGCGGGGGTCAGATCAATGAAGCCGCCGAGGACGAGATGGCGATCGAATTCGATCACGTGTTCTTCAAATACGATCCTGATGGGGCAGATTGGATTCTCGAAGATGTCAGTTTTCGCGTGGAATCAGGTCATAGTCTGGCGCTGGTCGGCGCCACGGGCTCAGGGAAGACGACCATCGTCAATCTTCTGTGTCGCTTCTACGAGATCCAGCAGGGTACAGTGCGAGTGGATGGGGTGGATGTGCGCGACTGGGACCTTCATGCCCTGCGTCGACGCATCGGGATCGTGCAGCAGGATGTGTTTCTGTTCACGGGGAATGTGGCGGACAACATCCGCCTCGGCGAAAAGCAGATCGAAACCGCTCAGGTGGAACAAGTGGCCCGATACGTGAACGCCGATGGGTTTGTCGGACGACTACCCAATGGTTTCAACCAGCAGGTGGCTGAGGGCGGTGCCAGTCTGTCTTCGGGTCAGCGTCAACTGCTGTCCTTCGCGCGCGCCCTGGCCTTTGACCCACACATCCTGGTCCTCGACGAGGCAACGTCGAACATCGACACAGAGACAGAGCAGTTGATTCAGGATGCGATGTCACGGCTCATGCGTGAAAGGACATCGGTCGTCATCGCCCACCGGTTGTCGACGATCCGAAATGCTGATCAGATCCTGGTGCTGCATCACGGACGGGTCCGTGAAGAGGGGCGGCACGATGACCTGATCCGTCAGGACGGTATCTACGCCCGGTTGTATCGGTTACACTATGGGGCCGACCAGAATGCGCCCGCAGAGCTGGGCACTACGCCTCCTCAGGCGCCCCCCCCGCCTCCAGCAGGCAGCTGAAAAGCCAGAGTCCCGTCCCCAGGCCGATCATCAGCCCGAAGAGAAAACGAATCACGGTGTCGTCTTCTCGTCCTGGGTTTGCTCTGCCCGCTCCGGCGCGTTGAAGCCGCCCTGCATGATGTCCTTCAGCTGACCTTCATGCATGCGGGCTTCAGCCTTGAGTCCGTCAATCCGTTCCTTGAGTGTCAACAGCTGGTGGTCACCTGCATATTCGCCCTCCTGCAGGCGTCGATACATCTCCTCGCCCAGTTCGGCGTACGCATTCCTCAGTCGGCGACGGGTAGCCACCATGTCAGCCCTGACACCCAGAGCTTGCCCAATGACCTTGCCGCGCTCGGCAACATCGGCCAGTCGTTCTCTGAATCCGTCAGCTATTTGCTTCGTCGTCGGCATCTTCCACATCCTCCTGGCGGTGCACCATCAGATCTTCCACACGCTCTACAACCTGGTCACGTTTCTCACCCGCCGTGCGTACAAGCTTGCGCCGGGTGATATCCCCGCGATGAGGTGCCATGAGAATGCCTAATGCCGCCCCCATCACGATTCCCGCCAGACAGCCGAGCAGGAAGCCGGTGAGGGAAGTGCCAGTGTCACGACCGTAGTGCCGCATGTAAGGCATGGGGTTACGACTCCTTGAGAATCCCCGCAGGGATGGTGATCTGGAATGGCTGCGCCAAAACTATGCTGCTGACCTCGTTGAATAAAGGCGATCGGACCCTTAAGTTCTGTGACCTATCTCGCAAAGGACAATTTACCTCTTGCGACCGATGTCGCCGGCCGCTCCCCGGCCGACCAACCCAGTTCGCCCTCCCCCACCCCTGGCGGTCTGTAGATTCGTGTGCGCTCACGGATCTCGGCACGTTAGGGGCCTCTTGTAAGGACGAGCCACCATGGCGAAGGTTCTCGACGCCCCGTCACACAGCCTCCGAGAGTTCCGCATTCTGCCGGGCTACACGCCTCCGGATGGCAATGCCCTCAACGTCAATCTGACCACTCGACTGTGTCGACACGGGGACGGATTCCTCGAGTTGCACTGCCCCTTCCTGTCCGCCGCAATGCAGGCGGTGACCGGGGTGGATATGGCGATTGCCATCGCTCAACTCGGCGGTATAGGGATTCTGCCAGTCAGTCAGACCATCGAAGATCAGGCCGACAAGATCGGGCGCGTGAAACGCTTCAAGGCCGGTTTCCAGACCTCGTTGACGACATTGTCCCCTCGGCACACGATCGCCAATGCCATACAGATCATCGAGGAAACGGGCTATTCCACCTTCCCCGTGACCGATTCGGGTGATTTCCACGGCAAATTGCTCGGAGTTATCACCGACAAGGACTTTGACGTGCGCCGGGATCATGCGTGCACGGTGGAAGAGCGAATGAGGACGGACGTCAATCATGGCGTCAATATCCAGGATCTGAAGGAAGCCAACCAGCTGATGATCAAGTTCGGCCGCGGCTTCCTGCCCATCGTCAACGACGGTGGCCAGCTGATCTCGGCCGTCTTCAAGAAGGACCTCGACAAACATCTGCAGCATCCGAATGAGTCGATTGACGTCAAGAAACGTCTGCTCGTGGGTGCTGCCGTCTCCACGCATCCAGAAGACCGCGAACGTGTTCAGTGCCTGGTGGAGCAAGAAGCTGATGTCATCGTCATCGACGCGTCCGACGGGCATACGCACTACCAGCGCCAGATGATCGAATGGATCAAGGGTAACTACGATGTTCCCGTGATGGGTGGAAATGTGGTGACCGCCCAAGCCTTTGAGTTCCTCGTTGATGCCGGCGTCGACGCTGTAAAGGTGGGGATGGGCATTGGCTCGGGCTGCACAACCCAGGAGGTGAAAGCCACCGGGCGCGGTCAGGGGTCAACGTTGCTTGATATCCCCCCGTCGCGCGATCGACATGCGGACAAGACCGGCGCCTACATCCCCATCGCCGCAGATGGTGGAATCAGCGGCCCTGCCGACATGTCCGTCGCCCTGGCCCTGGGTGCCGACACACTGATGATGGGCAACTTCTTCGCTCGATATACCGAGTCTGCGGGCAACCTGATGCGCAATGCAGCGGGCGAGATCGTCAAAGAGTATTGGATGGAGGGCAGCGCCAAGGCCCGCAATCACCGACGCTACTCACAATTGAAGAACCTCTTCTTCGAAGAAGGGATCACCGGGTTTGTCCCACACCTTGGGTCCATCTTCGAGAAACTTCCTGTCGTGTTGCAGATCCTTCGATCGACGATTGCCACTGCGGGTTGTCGGTCCATCGACGAATTGCACACCCAGGCGGTACTTGAGAAGCAATCGCCCACGGCTCTGCGCGACTCCGACATCCACGATATGGTGCCCGCCAATATCGACCAGCAGATCTTGTAGCGGTGTGGGAACGTGATGAAGATCGGCTACTCCACATGGGGGATGCCGGAGACACCGATCGATGTGGCCCTCGACCACCTAGCTGGTTTGGGCTTCACCGGGGTCGAACCTACCGTCATCCCTGGCTATTCGACTGAATTGGATGGACTCGATGCGGCGGAGCGCAGTCGTGTCCGACGTCGATTCGACGAACTTGGTCTGCAGATGCCCGCCGTCGCCGGGCATCGGTCTCTCACAGCGCGCGACAACACCGAACACCAGGAGAACTGGCGACGCCTGACGGGTGCCATCGATCTATGTGCCCAGTGGTCAGGTGCCGAGGGTACTCCGGCTCTCGACACAACCCTCGGACTCCGTCCGGAAGATTGGGAACCCCAGCGGCAGTTTGTCCTCGATCGAGTGGGGGAGTTAGTATCCTACGCCGGGAAGCGCGGTGTTGTGGTGGCGATCGAGCCCCATGTCGGCTCAGCACTCGATCTGCCGGAGAAGGCCGTTTGGCTCCTTGAGCAGATCGGCTCCCAATTCCTGAAACTCAACTTTGACATCAGTCACTTCGATGTCCTCGGCATTCCCACGGCTGAATCGGTGGCTGCCCTCGCGCCTCATTCTGTGCACACCCACGTGAAGGACCAGCGGGGAAGATCCCCGGATCATGAGTTCCTCATTCCGGGTGAGGGGCCGTTCGATTTCTGTGAATACCTGCAACACATGGCAGCAGCCGGCTACGATGGCTTCGTCACGGCTGAGGTGAGTGTCATGGTGCAACGACGGCCGACCTACGATCCTCTCGGTGCCGCTGAATTGACGTTTCGCACACTCAGGGAAGCGTTTTCGGCGGCGGGGCTCGAACCGGGATCGGCAGCCCGTTGAGCATAAGCGATCGACGTACCGACAGGAGCCATCAGGGCTCCGCCTGCGCGAATGGTGTCCCACGATGAAAGTGACCACTGCCGCGCAGATCTTCGATGGTCCGGGTCAGCCATTTCGCCTCGAGCAGTTGCCACTTCCGGATCCCGGACCCGGTGAACGGATCGTGGCAGTAGGGTGTGCGACGCTTTGCGGATCCGACATTCACACCGTCGATGGACGCCGCCGCGAGCCGACGCCTGCGATCCTCGGACACGAGGGGATTGGCCACGTGATTGCGGCTGGACCAGGCGCAGAGGCAGATGTGGGCCGTAGAGTTACGTGGAGCCTGGCAGACAGTTGTGGTCACTGTCGATTTTGTCGTCGACATGATCTGCCGCAGAAGTGCGACCGCCTGTTCAAGTATGGGCATGCGGATCTGGCCGATGGCTCTGGTCTGAATGGCACCTACGCGTCGCATATCCTTCTGCGGGCTGGAACTCATCTCGTCGACATACCCGATTCGATCAGTGACCCGGTTGCGGCGCCTGCCAACTGCGCCCTGGCCACGGCGGCGGCGGCCCTTGATGCACTGCCACATGGCGCAGAGCGAGTTCTCGTTCAAGGCGCAGGTCTTCTAGGTCTCTATGCGGCAGCCCTGTTGCGACACCGAGGTGTGGATTGTGTGATGTGCAGCGATCCGGTGGAAAGGCGTCTCGAACAGGTGGCAAGCTGGGATGTAATGCCCATCGAACCCGAGAACGTTTCGCAGATCGAAGAGTGTGATGCCGTGTTGGAGATGTCGGGTCACGCTGACAGCGTCGTGGATGGTGTCCAGGCGTTGAGGGTTGGAGGAACCTACGTCCTGGTTGGGCTCGTCCATCCGGACAGCGCGCTGGCGCTGACGGGAGAACAGATCATCCGCAAATGCCTGCGGTTTCAGGGAGTACACAACTACGCCCCAAGGCACCTGGATGAGGCCATCGACTTCCTCACAGACGTGGGAGCCGACGATCGTTTGCTTCAGCTCGTGTCCCCTCCGCGCCCACTGGCGTCGCTGGACGACGCGTTCGATGAGGCGCGAACTCAGACTTGGCACCGCGTGTCCGTCACTCCGAATCCGCCCTCGTCGCCTCAGGAGAACTGATGTCATCAGATGCAGCGTCCCCGTCTCGGCTGCAGGTCAACGGTCGAGACTATACGATGCCACGAGTGCCGATAGTGGGTATCTGTCTCGACGGGTGTGAGCCAGCCTATCTCGATGAAGCCGCGTCGCAGATGCCCCACCTGGCGGCCATCGTTTCAGACGGTGTCCGAGGCGAAGCGCACACCGTGGTCCCGTCTTTTACCAATCCGAACAATGTGGCGATCGTGACGGGTGTACCTGCCGCCATCAATGGCATTGCCGGCAACTTCTACTACGACGCGGAGACTGACAGCGAAGTCTTGATGAACGACCCCCGTTGGTTGCGCTGCCCGACGCTGCTGGCAACCTTCAGCCAGGCCGAACTCGACGTGGCGGCGGTGACGACGAAGGACAAGTTGCGTGCCTTCCTTGCCCAAGGACTGGCGGAAGGTGCCGTCGCGTTCTCCGTGGAGAAGGCCGACGAGGCACAGGTGGCGACCCACGGAATCGGCGGCGTGTTAGAGATGGTGGGCCGCGCGAATCCTGGGATTTATGACCCTGAGGCCAGCGTATTCTGTATCGAAGCAGGTGCTCGCTTGATGGATCGCAAGGCAACGGACGTCCTGTACCTGTCGACGACGGACTTCGTCCAACACAAGTGGGCCCCTCACGAGCCGGAAGCGATCGCCTTCTACGCTCGCCTCGATGAGTTCCTCGGCCAGTTGCATGCATCGGGTGCCATCGTCGCCATCACGGCTGACCATGGGATGAATGGGAAAACGATGGAGGACGGTTCGCCCAATGTCCGCTATCTGGAGACGATCCTTGTCGACAGTGGAGTTGCGGAGGCGCGCGTCATTCTGCCCATCACAGACCCCTATGTGGTTCATCACGGCGCCCTCGGCTCGTACGCCACCGTCTACGTCGACGATCATCACGTGACTGTGGCTGCTCAGCGTCTGAGGGGCATCGATGGCGTCGAGGCCGTTCACACACGCGCCGAAGCGGCCGAACGGTTCCAGTTGCCCCCGGACAGAATCGGCGACCTGGTCGTGCTGGCCGACCGAGGCACGGTGCTGGGGCGCACGCCGGACTGGCACGACTTGAGCGATGTTGCGGACGGATTGCGCTCGCATGGCGGTCTACACGAAGCAACGGTGCCCTTCATCGTCAATCGACCATTGAACGGAGAGTTCTCCGATCAACTCGAGGCGGGCAAGTTGCGAAACTATGACCTATTCCAGGTTCTGTGTGATGGATGGGCCGATGCTTGAGTTTGGCACCATTGCCAATGGCACACAGGCATCGGGTGACCAGTGGCTCGATGTAACCAGTCCATACGACGGCCGCGTCGTGGGTCGTGTGGCCATGATCGGGGCAGAACGCGGCGCGCAGATCCTTGAAGAGACATACTCAACCCGTGTCGAGCTAACGCGACGCCAGCGAGCCGACGTGTTGGAGTCCATGGCCGATGCGATCGATGAACGCCGTAGCGAAGTGTCACAGTTGATCACCGATGAAGCGGGTCTATGCGTGAAGGACTCCATGTACGAGGCAGGGCGTGTTGGAGATGTCCTGCGATTCTCCGCCGCGCGGGCTCTGGAGGACGACTCTGAGGTTTTCCCCTGCGATATCACGCCCCACGGTCGAGCAAGGCGCATCTATACTATGCGCGAGCCCTTACGTCTCGTTTCGGCGATCACTCCCTTCAATCATCCGATGAACCAGGTCGTTCACAAAGTGGCGCCGGCCATTGCCGTGGGGACGCCTGTAGTGCTCAAACCATCGGAGAAGACCCCTCTGTCTGCCTATTGGCTGGGCCAACTGGCGTTGGACTGCGGCTTACCCGCCAATGCGCTCAATGTGATCAATGGGCCGTTAGCCGAGATCGCTCCGCTGTTGGTTCAACACGAGCGAGTAGAGATGGTCACCTTCACAGGGTCGAGTGCCATCGGTCGACAGATCGCCGAGCAAGCCGGATACAAACGTCTGATCCTCGAGTTGGGGGGCAGCTCGCCTCTCTTGGTTTTGGAGGACGCAGATGTCGAGGCGGCTGTGGAGATCGCCATGGCGGGGATCTTCAAGAACTCTGGTCAGCGCTGCACAGCGATTCGACGCCTCGTCGTCCATCGGTCGTTGGCCGATCGGTTCGCCGAGAGTCTCGCAGCCGCGACGGCTCAGTTGACGTGTGGCGACCCATACGATGAAGCAACCGATATGGGCACCGTCATCGATGAAGACGCTGCCCGCCTGCTGGAGAGTCGGGTGAGTGGCGCGGTGAAAGCAGGGGCGCGTGTACTGACGGGCAACCGTCGGGAGGGAGCTCTGTATTGGCCCACCGTCGTAGATCAGGTTGAGAACGACTATGATCTGGTTCGGTCGGAGAGCTTCGGACCCATTGCCTCGATTTTGCGCTTTGACGATCTGAGTGAAGCGCTCGCCATCGCCAACGACACCGAGTACGGTCTGTCCTCGGGCGTGGTGAGTCAGCACTGGCCTTCGATTCAAGCGTGCATCAGTGGCATTGAGGCAGGCACGGTCAACGTCAACGAAGCACCCAGTTACCGGCTCGAATGGACTCCCTTTGGCGGCATCAAAGCCAGCGGATTGGGTTACAAGGAGGGCGTCATCGAGACGATGAAGGCCATGACCTACGTGAAGACCTATTCCCTTCCGTGGGACCGTCCGTGAGCCAGAACGAGGTCAACGTCGCCGTTCTTGCTGAAATCGCTGAATCACCGTCGGACTGATCCCGCAACTACAGACTCGCCAACTCCACCTTCCGCCCCTCACTAAGACTGACCTGCACGGCCTCGGTGAACGTCATGTATTTCACACCGTCGTCGAAATTGGTGTGGGTGACCGGTTTTCTATCACGGATGGCGTTGACGAAATCTGCTTCAACATCCCACCCCCAGGCTTTCTCGGGAGAGATCTCGAGGACACGGAAATCGTCGTCCCCCTCCAGCGCCACGTAGGCGCTGCCTCCCTCGAGTTTGAAGGCCCCCTTGGTCCCGTGCGCTTCGATTTCACCCCCTAGACCGTGCTTTGCCACACTGCTGAGGTGGTAGACGGCGGTCGCATCGTTCTCGAGTTGTGAAACCACGCCGAGGCTCTCCGGTACATCGACAGCCCGTGTACCACCCTCAGGACTATGTCTCTTGGGGGTGAAGGTGTGCGCTTGAGCGATCAACGATCGGTCATGTCCGGCGTATCTGCGTACCGTCTCATTGAGAATACCCATGGACATGATATTCTGACCGGATAGATCGCGGCGCTGACGCCAATGCAGGGGGGCCGACGGATCCCATCCGCCGCCCAGTGCGTTGACGTGGATCTCCAACAGATCACCGAATGCACCCTCAGCAACCATCTCCAGCAACGTTGGCTCGCTCTCCAGATAGAAGGGTGCGGGTACGATCATGGCGACTCGATCGGAACCGGCAGCGGTCGCTTGCATTCGCCGGGCCTCGGCCAGATCCATGGCCATTCTCGCCTCGGTGAGCACGTGTTTTCCTGCCTCCAAGGTTGCCAGACTGATCTCACAGTGCAGATACGGCCACGTGCCGATGCAGACGGCGTCGACGTCATCAGCCTGCACCAGATCCAGCCAGTTCTCGTAGACGCGGGCGATGCCGAATTCATCCGCCGCCTTCTGCCCTGATTCCCGTGTCCTGTTGCAGACGGCGACCACCTCTACGCCGTCGATCTCCTGGAAGCCGGGAATGTGACGACTTCGGGTATTGGCTCCAGCGCCAACGATGCCGATGCGCAGACTCATTTGCTGTCTCCTGCGTTGGGTGTCAGTGTCCATTCGTAGAGTTGTGTTCGAGCATGTTCATAGGACGACGGCCCCCTTCCAATCCAGCAGGCGCCACCCGAATCGACTTCGATCAGATGAGGTGACACGGGTTCATAGGCCGCCCGTGGCGCGATGGCGCCCTTTGCGGCGAGGATTTTCTGCTGCGCAGGCACAATGCCCACACTCGTGATCTGATGGATGCTGTTGGGCGACTGCCGTTCACTGTTGATCACCAGAGAGCCACTACCTTCCCCACACGGGACCTGAACGACGACCGTGAGTCCCTGGTGATGGCGGCGACCACCCCCGTGTCGTCGTTCGAACTCTTCGTAGTTGCCGTCGCTCAGGGTTCTGACGGTGCCTTGAACGGACTGCGTTGTGCCATGTACGGTGTCTGTCTTTGCGCCCACCTGCAGATCGACGGCACCGCCGATGCCCGCCTGTTGGCACTGCTTCGCCGCATCTGGATCCCAGATCGTCACGACCCAGCCATCTGCTTGCTGTGCAAGCAGCTGCTCGAGCACGAAGGTGGAGTCTCCGGCTGAACCACCGCCGATATTGTCGCCAAAGTCCAACAGCGTTGTCGGATTGTCGTCGCAGGCGATCGCCTGCCGAACGGCAGCGGCAGGGTCTAAAACGTCGAGAACTAACTGCTCTCGAATTGACCACATGGCGTCGCCGATCTTCTCCGCCTCGCGGGTTGCCAGATCTGCATCTCCATCGGTAACCAAGACGATGGCAGGTCCCATCCATTCCACGTCCGCGTACTGATAGCCGGCTGCGATCGATGCCGCCAGGATGCCGGGCCTCTGTTCGAGTTCTATCGCTTGCTGCATCAGCGGCTGCATCGGCGCGACACTTGTGTTGTGGAAGTAGATATTGAACACCACTTCAGGGTTCACCATGTGCATCGTCGGACAAATCTCACCGCGGATGGTGCGGGCAAGGATCTTCGCCGCCTGAATGCCTCGCTCGCGCTGATCGATATGTGGATTCGTCTTGTAAATGACGAGGGCATCGGCATACGCGATCAGCTCAGGCGGCACGTTGGCATGGTAGTCGTGGGTTACGACAATGGGAATCTGATCACCCACCTGTTCGCGCACTCGGCGGACCGTCTCTGCATCTCCGTGCCCGATTCCCTCGACAACCATGGCCCCGTGAAGCGCCAGAAGGACGCCGTCGATCGGGCCCAGATCAGCGAGGCCTGTGAGAACACGACCAACGAGAGTCTCGAAGTCTGCGCTCGTCACCGGACCGGCGGGGGTCGCCGTCGCTGACAGGAGGGGCAGCAGTTGCATGCCTTCCTCTTGGGCGGCGACGATGTATCCTGCGATCTCGTGATACGTATCAGCATTGTCATCGAGCAGTTGCTGGCCAACCTCGATCTCGAAGTCATCGAGGGTCGTTGGTTGGCTCGAGAATGTGTTGGATTCGTGGGCGAAGCCGGCAACTGCAACACGCATGGGGCACTCCAGTATTGGAGAGGCCGCCGCCCGATCGAGCAGCGGCCTCAGGAAACAGAAACGGTGAAGCGTCGGCGCCTGAACGCCGAGCGTTGGTTCAGATCTTGCCGACCAGATCAAGACCCGGCTTGAGTGTGTCGGATCCAGGTTCCCAGTTGGCTGGGCAGACCTGATCGCCATGCTCGGCGACAAACTGTGCGGCACTTAGCTTGCGCAGCAGCTCCTTGGCCGAACGACCGATGCTGTTGTCATGGATTTCGATCGTCTTGAGAGTCCCCTCCGGATCGATCACGAAGCTACCCCTCAGTGACAAACCGACATCTTCGATATAGGTACCGAAGGCGCGACACAGTCTCCCCGTGGGATCCGCCACCATGGGGTAGTCTACTTTGCCAATCGCGTCGGAGGCGTCATGCCATGCCTTGTGAACAAACACGGTATCCGTGCTGACACACAGAATCTCAGCATTCGCCTTCTGAAACTCCGGATAAAGCTTGGCGGCATCCTCCAGTTCCGTCGGACAGACGAACGTGAAATCAGCCGGATAGAAGATTAGGCAAAGCCATTTGCCCCGATAATCACTGAGTTTGATCTTCTTCACTTCGTCGTTGTGGTACCCTTCGACTTCGAAATCTGGAACTGCTACCCCAATCCTCGCCATTTGATCCATTCCTTGCAGCGACCCAGCGACGGGTCATTGTGATTGGATACAACGATTGTCGCATCCTTTGCGATTCTCAGACGTCCATTAGAGACTGTGCAGGAAAATGAACGGATCCGTTACGGTGCGCGCAAAAGCATGAGGCGTCCATGACCACGGACACGACGAAGCCCATGCGAATTCTCTTCCTCGCGCGGCGGTATCCCCCTTCTCGAGGGGGCGCCCAGACGCACGCGTACAAGCTGTTCACCTATCTCAGTGCAAGGATGCCAGTGACGCTCGTGGCGCTACGACAGACCTCCATCGTCCATCTGGCGTGGTTCCTCCCCTGGGCGTGGCTTCGTGGCGTGATCGCTCTGATCCTGGGTCGTGTGGACATCGTGTATTTCGGCGACGGCGTGACCGCCGCCGTGGCGGTCGGTCTGTCCCCCTTTCAAGGTCGCACACGATTCTGCTGCAGCCTGTACGGGTTGGAGATGACCTTCGGCAACCGATGGGCGAGATCCTTGATGGGTGCCGGGGTTCGGCGTTGCGATGGGATCGCCGTGATCAGCGACAATTCCATCGATATCGCCCACACATCCTGGGGCATCCCGCGCGAGCGCATGCGGTTGATCTATCTCGGAGCCGAGCCCGAGGAACTCTCGTCGGTGCGCGACGATCAGCTGAAGCAGGCCTTCGAGCAGGAGCACGGGATCGACTTTGCCAATGACCGAGTGGTACTGAATCTGGGCAGGCAGGTCGAGCGTAAGGGCGTTGCCGCGTTCATCGAACGCGGGATGGCGCAGCTCGATCCCGACATCAAAGTCCTCATTGTTGGTGGGGGGCCGGACGCCGATCGCATTGCTGAAGGGATCACGAGACTCGAGCATCCCGATCGGGTGATGCATCTGGGGATCCTCGATGACGACGTGTGTTCCATGCTCCGGCGCCACTGCGATCTGTTCCTGATGCCGAATGTGAAGACCCCGGGCGATGTGGAGGGGTATGGCATCGCACCCCTGGAAGCGATGTATTTTGGAACACCCGTTGTTGCCTTCGCCGTCGATGCCCTTGTCGAGGCGGTGCGCGAGGGTGGCTGGCTTGTGGAACCAGAGGACTATCAGGGCTTCGCCGACCTCATCCACGCGTTTTATGATTTGCCCCAGAGTGAGCAGACAAAGGTGGGACAGCAGGCTCGCGACTATTGCCTGCGTGAATATGGCTGGGACACGACGTCTGCCCGATACGCACAGCTTTTCGAGGAGATCTCTGCCTGATGCACATCAAAGAGTTGGATACACCGAGTCTGTGTGTCGACATCGATGTTTTGAATGGCAACATCACGAATCTGCAGTCCGCCTGTAATGAGCTGAACATCTCGCTTCGTGTGCATACGAAGACCCACAAGACACCCGCCATCGCCCAACGTCAGATTGCGGCCGGTGCGATCGGCATCGTGTCACAGAAACTGGGCGAAGCCGAAGCGATGGCGGCAGCGGGAATCCCGGACATCCTGGTGCCTTACAACATTGTGGGTGCGGCAAAACTGGCGCGTCTGGTCAAGCTGGTGGCCTCACAGCAGACACAGCTGACACTGGCTGCCGATTCGAAGGCGCCCGTTGAAGGGATTTCCGCAGCCATGGCGGCGGCCGGTCTGACCGTGCGCATGGTGGTGGAGATGGACACGGGCTCCCATCGATGTGGCACGCAGTCACCGGAGGAAACGATCGCGCTGGCCCAGGTCATCGATCAGGCGCCAGGGACACAGTTCGTCGGTGTGATGACCTATCCAAGCAGCGAGCGGGCACGGCCGTTTTTGGATAAAGTCCGCCAGCTTGCTTCGGCGGCGGGGCTCGACCTGCAGATCATCAGCGGCGGAGGCACTGGCAGCCAGGAGATCTCGAAGTCACTCGAATGTACGGAGACAAGAATTGGCTCCTATGCGTGGGAAGGCATGACGCGTGTCGGCAAACGAGAAGATCTGGATCCGACACGGTGCCCCTTGCGAATGGTGACGACCGTCGTATCGACCAATGTACAGGGACAGGTCGTCATCGACGCCGGCCAGAAGGCCTTCACCAGTTACCCCCCGACGCCCTACGGGTACTGCCTCGAACACCCGGAGATTGCGATCAAGGGCATGTCGGTGGAACACGGTCACGTGGACATCACCGCCAGCGAGCATAGATTCTCCGTCGGCGAGATGTTGTCTTGGATCCCGCTACACGGTGGTATGACCACCAACCTTCACGAGCGTCTATTCGTGGTCAAGGCCGATGAAGTCGTCGACGAGTGGACGGTGGACGGCCGCGGTCGCGCCCAGTAGTTCCCACAAACACACGGAGTGCCAAGAAATCGATGGAAGTCCAGCCCCCCACCGCTAACATCATCGACGTCGATGCCGCCAGTTTCGAGCAGGTCGTCCTGCAGGGATCACAGGGCAAGACGATCGTCGTCGACTTCTGGGCACCGTGGTGCGGTCCGTGCAAGACGCTGACTCCGATTCTCGAGGAAGTCGTCACGCAACTCGGCGCCAATGCGGTTCTCGCCAAAGTCAACGTCGACGAGAATCAGGATTTGGCGATGGCGCTGCGCGTGCAGAGCGTCCCCGCCGTGAAAATCGTGAAGGATGGTCAGCTCGTCGATGAGTTCACCGGGGCCGTGTCGCGTGAGCAGGTCGAGCAGATGTTGCGTAAGCACGTTCCGGATGCACCTGCTACCGAAGCAGAGGAAGCCGTCGATCTGACCGATACGGCTCGCCAGCGCATGGAGGCAGGAGATCACCTTGGCGCCGAAGAGCTGTACGCCCAGGCGCTGCAGGAAGACGCGGAGAATGGCGCCGCCCTGCTCGGCCTTGCGCGTCTTCGTCTGCTGCAGGAAGCCGACGAAGAGGAAGTGCGAGATCTCGTGGGACGCATCGAGGAAGGGACCAGCGAATGGGAGCAGGGCAAAGCGTTGTTGACCCACCTCGAGTTTCGTCAGCTGTGCCATGAGGCTGGCGGCCGCCAGGCCTGCACCCAGCGACTGCTCGCGCAGCCAGACGATTCAGAGGCTCGATATCTGTTGGGTTGCTGTGCTGCCGTTGAAGGCGATTATCCGAGTGCACTGAAGGAGTGGTTCACCATCATCGAGAAGGACCGCAACTTCCGCGACGGGGCGGCGAAAGATGCGATGGTGTCCGTTTTCCATCTGTTGGGACGGCAGCATCCGGCGGTCGACGACTATCCCCAGCGACTGTATCGAACGCTGTATTAGTCCGCCACGGCTCGGCACCCATTGCCTACAGTGGCGCGACTTGAAGACGTCCCGAGCCGGGAATGCGCAGCGGGCTGATCTCGGTTCCCGGGTTGCTCACACCCAGGCTGCCTGTCCGGGTCCGAGGATCTTGACTCGCTGACCCTTGCGCGCGATACGGGTATTGGGAAACCCCTCGCGCGCTCTCGACAACATTGCTGCCGCCTGGTCAGCCTGATAGTGAACGAGGGCCAGACTGCTGGTTGAGGATTCCTGGGCAACCCGGGCCCCGTCCTGTGGGCGGGAGTGCAGGAATCGCTGATTGACGGTGGCCGCAGTGGGTGGAGCCGCCGCCTCGTGGATCAACACATCACAGTCTTTGGCGAATTCAGCGAGACCCTCGTGATAAGCCGTATCGCCGGTGATCACCACGCTTCCTTTACTGACGGTGTCGGTGAATCGATAGCTGCGCGCATCCAATGGGTGGAAGGCGCGACCTACATCGACCCGTAGTTCACCGATCTCCAGACTCTGTTCGGGATAGAGTAAGTGCACCTCGTGGTCGGGCACGACCTGAGGAAAACGATCGGCTTGCAGCATGGCCAGAGCCGCTTGTGTGACCACGGCCAGGTCTTGGGGACCATAGAGCTGCAGAGGTCCGACGTCGGCACGAGCATCGGCTCGCGTGCTGGAAAGGAACAGAACGCCCGGCAGACCGATCACGTGGTCGTGGTGGCAGTGGGTGATGAAGACGTGGTCGATGTCCAAGGGAGACACGCCAAGGGCCTGCACACTGATCCCCGCGTTGAATCCCACATCGACGAGGATATTGTCGTTGACGAGGAAACAGGTGGACTCCTCGCCGTCTCCCGGATGGGCGCTACTGACGCCGACGAATGCAACTTCCAGTGCCATTCTAGCTCCTTTGACGTGGTTGGCCTAGGCCGCCGACGGTGTCACGCCCTTCTTGAGAATGATGTTGCCATACTTCGCCGTCTCTCCCGTCATCACCACCGCGTAGGCCTGCTGCGCACGTTCGTAGAAGGCAAAACGCTCGAGTCGAGCGATGGGCGGCGTTTGTGGCCAGTGCAGATCGACCACGGCGCGATAGGCAGCCTCTACGACAGGGTCCAGCTCGTCGCCGGATACGGGGGCCATCATCAGCAAGGGGTCGTCCACGTATTCGTCCAGACAGAATAGCGGCAGAATCGCCCCCAGCAGATCGGCGACACCCAGACCGTCGGCCCGTATGCAGCGTTGCCCCATCGTCTCTCCGGGGAAATGGGCGTCGGCCAGGACGATCTCGTCACCGTGACCCATGCGGCACAATTCGGCCAGCAGCTGCGGACTCAAAAGTGGAGAGATTCCTACGAGCATGATGTGCTCTGAATCTTCGACGTCCTACCAGGGCACATCGATGCCGATCTCCTTGGCCACGTCCGCCAGCCGCAGACGATGGTCCTCTCCCACCGGCACCCCTTCCGCGCCGAAGCGTGCCTCCTGTTCGGCCTCGACGCCACCGGCCATGTACGATGCAGTAAAGCCGTATAGTGGTGTCAGCTTTCGAACTGCTTGCACGTATGCATCCATCTGGGCCCTGACGTCGGCCACCTCGGCAAACAGATCGATGCGGAAGGTGATCACCAACGAGCCTTGATTGGCTCCGGGCCAGCTCCAGCGCGGCGGATCGGCGTGCAGAGGGAGGCCGGAAAGCAGGCCACCCCAGGATTGGCAGATCTCTCCCATCCCGATGCAACGCAGCACGAGTCCGGGGGCCAGTGAGGCGATTTCGTCTCGATGCGGGGAACTCGCATACAGATCGTGCATGGCACCGAAATCAAGGACCAGGGAGCTTTCCTGCCCCGCGGGGGCGCTGAAGGCCATGGGCGACCCGCCGCCCGCGGAGAAGATGTCATTCCCTGGTCGCAGATCCTGCTGGACCCCGGAGGTCACAAAGGTCAGAAGATCGTGCTCCAAAGGCATGCGGGCGTAGATCCCGGCCGCCCCAAAGTGGCCGTGATTTCGTGAAGACATGACGGCGATCCCCGTCTCCCTGGCCTTTTCGATGACCCGCTGCGTGCCTTCATAGGCAGGGAAGTAGCCGAGACCACCATCCCCATCGACGAGCAGACTGCTTGGCGTCTCCTGAACCACTTCGACTTCGGGTTGGTTGTTCAGCGTGCCGTCGCGCATCAGCAGAGCGTAGGTGGCGATCTGCTGCGTCCCGTGACTGAAGATGCCACGCAGATCGTTGGTTGCCAGCAACTGTCCGAGCAGACCCGCCTTGTCATCGGGCAACCCGACGGTGGTCACTGCGGTGGTGACGAAATCGCGCAGGCGCTCGTATGAAACGCGAATGAATTCTTTGGGCGCCTGATTCATGGGACCTGCTTGGTTGCAGCGAGTTCAGATGATCGGACGAAGGTACAAGGCGGGAAGGAAAGTAACCCATTCCGCAAGGTGAGCGACACGCGGCCAATCGCCCTGCACCTTAGCCCGTGACCGCTCTTCGCTCGACCACTCTGCCAATGTCGGTTTTTTTGAAACTACGTCGGGTCTTGAGACGACGTCGAGGCGGTGAAACTACCGGTCCATGTGGATCGGGTCCATGTGCGTTGACCCCCTCTTGGACCGCTTCTATCTTCGCGCCGCCCTTCCTCGACCTCTCTATCCTCGTCTGGAGTGTGGTTCCTGTGAAGATTCAGCGACGCCTGAGTGCCGCGAAACTGCGGCCTGCCATCGACCAGTTCCTGAAGCTGAGCGGTCGGAAGATCCTCTCCATCGACCGTGGATGGAACCCCGCCGATGGAACCCCCGTGTTTACACAGAAGGGCCAATACACCACCCGCGGATGGACGGAGTGGACGCAAGGCTTCCAGTATGGCTGCGCGATTCTGCAGTATGACATGACCGGCGATGAACAGTTTCTCGAATTGGGGCGACGGCAGACGGTGGACCGAATGGCACCCCATGTGAGTCATGTCGGTGTCCACGACCATGGCTTCAACAACCTTTCCACTTACGGGAATCTGCGTCGCCTGATGCGGGAAGGGCGCATTGACCACGATCCGCGAGAACTCGAGTTCTACGAGTTGGCCATCAAGCTCTCCGGCGCTGTGCAGGCTGCACGGTGGACGGAGACGGCCTATGGTACCGGATTCATCCATTCCTTCAATGGGCCGCACTCGCTGTTCTCCGACACGATTCGCTCCTTGCGGATCCTGTGTCTGGCGGATCAGTTGGGACACGTGCTGATGGCAGAGGGAGACAAGGCACACAACCTGCTGGGCAGGGCAATCGAACATGCGATCACGACGGCCCGCTTCAACGTCTATTACGGCGAGTCTCGGGACACCTGGGATGTGGAGGGGCGAGTCGTACACGAGTCGATCTTCAACACCAAGGATGGCAACTATCGGTGTCCCAGCACGCAGCAGGGGTATTCGGCCTTCTCAACCTGGACACGCGGGTTGTCGTGGATCCTGGCCGGATATGCCGAACAACTCGAATTCTTCCGCACCGTCAAAGGGTCGCAGATCGAGCCGCACGGGATCAGCAAACGCAAGCTGGTGGCCATGATGGAACGTGCAGCGATTGCCTCGGCAGAGTTCCATATCGAGAACAGCTTCGTCGACGGGATCCCGTTCTGGGACACGGGGGCGCCTGGTGTGGCCTCCTTCGGGCGATATACAAACACGGCCTCCGATCCCTACAACGATGTGGAACCCCTCGACGCTTCGGCAGCCGCCATCAGTGCCCAAGGGTATCTGCGACTGGGGAACTACCTGCTCGCCAAGGGAGATCAGGCGCGGGGCGAACGTTATCGGGCAGCAGCCTTTACCATCGCCGAGGCTCTATTGCAGGAACCCTATCTGTCGGCGTCGCCGAAACATCAGGGGATCACGTTGCACTCGATTTATCATCGGCCGAACAACTGGGACTACGTCCCGAGGGGCCGCAAGATCCCTTGTGGTGAATCAGCCATGTGGGGTGACTATCACACGATGGAGCTGGCCCTGCTGGTGAAGAGAGAAGCCGAAGGCGGCATCTATCCCACATTCTACAGCTGAAGAGAGAAGGGTCCTATGAAGATCACAGCGATCAAGACCTTCGTTGCCCGATTCGGCAATCGGCCGAGGGCGCTGATCAAGGTGGAAACAGACGAGGGCATCTACGGATGGGGTGAAGCCTATTCGACGGGACCGGATCTGTCGGTGGAACCCGTGGCGGATTATCTGTTCGAGATGATCGGCGGAGAAGATCCGCGGCGCATCGAATACATCATGATGAAGCTGCAGCAGCAGTTTCGTTTCCCGCCGGGTGGCGTCGGACTTCCGGCCATCTCGGCCCTGGATCACGCCTTGTGGGACATTTCGGGCAAGGCGGCGGGATTGCCCGTCTATATGCTGTTGGGTGGCTCGGTACGAGACCGGGTTCGAATCTACCAGGGCTGCGGTGGTCGCGACGGCAAAGAAGCGGCCGATGGCGCTCGGCGACTCAACGAGGAGTATGGCTTCACGGCGTTCAAGACGAGCCCCTTCAAGTTGAATCCCGACGAGAGTCGTTGGGGTCGAGTCTGCTCAGAGGCGGCCAAATACTTCGAAGAGCTGCGGCTGAATACGCCCGACGATTGGGAGTTTGCCTTCGATCCCCATGCGAAGATCTTCGAACCCGTCCGAGCGCTGCAACTTGCCGATGCACTGGCACCGTATGATCCGTTCTTCTACGAGGAACCGCTGCGACCGGAGAACATCCCACAGTGGGCAAGGCTGCGTGAGCAAATGCGTGTGCCCCTGGCCACCGGCGAGAGTCTTTACGGTCGATTCGAGTTTCTTGACCTGATCGCCGCCAATGCTGCAGACATCATTCAGCCCGATGTCTGCATCTGCGGGGGGCTGCTCGAGATGCGCAAGATTGCCGCTATCGCCGAGGCCCACTATGTGAGTGTAGCTCCCCACAATCCGATGGGCCCCCTCGCGACGGCCGTCAACGTCCACTTCGCAGCGGCTTCCCACAACTTCAAAATTCTCGAGTATTTGATCCCCACGCAGATGGAGTGGGGCAAATGGGTGGACGAGCCCTACATGCCCGAGGATGGATATCTGCAACTGCGTCCTGATCGGCCGGGGCTCGGTGTCGAAGTGAACGAAGAGGCCATCACCGACAATGAGTACATCCACTGGCAGCGCACCTGTCCGATCCGACCGGATGGCTCCACAGGATATATATAGGAGCTCGTCATGGTAAGGGTTGACCAGTCCAGCTTCGTCCTGATCGATGTGCAGGGCAAACTCGCAACGCTCATGTTCGAGCGTCAGCGATTGGTTGAAAATCTGCAGATCCTCTTGAAAGGGGCTCGCATTCTCAATCTGCCGATCCTCTGGCTGGAGCAATATCCGAAGGGTCTTGGCCCCACGGTCCCCGAGGTCGCCGAGATTCTCGACGGACTTGATCCGATCTCGAAGACCACCTTCAGCGCCTGTGGTGAACAGCGATTCCTCGATGCCCTAAGCGCAACGGGCCGACGGCAAACGATCGTGGCCGGCATCGAGAGTCACGTCTGCGTGTATCAGACGACGCGTGATCTGCTCGCCGATGACATGGAGGTAGAGGTCATCACGGACGCTGTGTCGTCACGAACCGAGGCGAATTACCGACTCGGCCTCGGTCGAATGGCATCGATGGGCGCCACCCTGTCGTCGGTGGAGATGTGCCTTTTCGAGCTGCTGCGGGAGGCTGGAAGCGACCCGTTCAAGGAGATCTCCCGACTGGTTCGATGAGGCGGCGACCATGAACCTCGTCCTCTTCACCGAAGCAGAGATCCGTTCTCCTCTGCCACGCCACGACGCTCGTGCTAAACACATTCTGGAGATTCTTCGTTTTGGCGTCGGCGATGCGGTGGATGTGGGCGTCATTAATGGCCCGGCGGGCAAGGCGACGATCGTCGAGATCGGCGAGTCAGGGCTCGTCCTCGACTATGATCTAACACGGCAGCCGTCGCCCCTCTACCCAGTCAGCATGATCATCGGCCTGCCGCGGCCCCCAAGCAGTCGTCGGATTCTGGGAGACCTGACGTCCATGGGCGTGCAGCAGATGCACTTTGTTGCCACCGACAAAGGCGAGAAGTCTTACCTGCGAAGTCGGCTGTGGGCGGAGGGTGAATTCGAGCGTCTGCTGCGGGAGGGTGCCCAGCAGGCCTTCAGCACATACCTGCCTGATGTTCGGGTACACGCGGGGCTCGAAGACTGCTTCGAACACCTGGTCGCGCCGACGGACCGTGTGGCATTGGACAACTACGAGGCGGCTCTTCGCCTACAGCAATTCGACCCAACGACCGATCATTGCACCCTTGCCGTGGGGTCGGAGCGGGGCTGGTCGGCACGGGAACGAGACCTGCTGCGTGAGGCGGGGTTTCAACTGATGGGGATGGGAACGCGGGTTCTCAAGACCGAGACCGCCTGTATTGCCGGACTCGCTGTCGTCCTTGGAAAGCTGCAGAGGCCCTGAGGGGTCACCTGGGCGGCCCGGGGCGGCTCGTTTAACCGAACAGTTCCTTGTAGCGTCGATCGAAGTCATCTGATCCATCATCCAGCCCTCGCTCCAGTCGCACACCGGGCAGAAAGCCCGGCAGTTTGCCATCCAGGAATTGCTGTCGATAGCCGCCATCGGGGTAGTGACTCGCGCGGCCATCGGGCCATTGGATCGTATGGATTTCCCGCGGAGCTGGGCGGATGAAGTCATCGGCTACGCGGAAGCCCTCGACGGCCTCCCAATCGACGTCCACACCGAGACCAGGGGCGTTGGGCACCTGCAGATGACCCCCAGAAATCTCGAACTGTTGCAGAAGCGTGTGGCTGTAGATGTTAATGCACGGGATGGCGGGCCAGCGAGCCTGGGGCAGAACGGCCCCCAGATGCGCGGCGAAGGTCGTGGTCAGACCGGTACCAACCATCTGCAACCAGAATGGCATCTTTGCGTGGCCGGCAAGCGTGCCCTGGCTCATGACAGCGCTTGCCCCGCCGCCGATGACGAAGCCGTCACACACACCCTCGCGAATGGCCGTCATGGCCGGCGGATTGCCAAAGTGCATGGCGATGGGACTGGCGATCTTCTTGCGCAGGGCCGCATTCCCCGCAACATCGCCCTGGGGAATGGGCGACTCGATGATGGCCAGGACGGGGAAGATCTCTTCCAAACGGCGCAGCAGGGGGGCCGCGTGGTCGACACCTAGCAACAGACCGTTGAAGTCCGCATCCAGTTGGAAGTGATTGGATGTCGCCTCGCTAACAGCTTCCAGCTGATCTTCGATATCGAACCAGGGTCGTGCCTTCACCTTCATGGTGGTAAAACCATTCTTCTCCGCGGCAGCCGCCTCTGCTGCCCACAGGTGCGGCTGCATGTCCTGCGCCCACCAGGAGACGGGGCACGCCTCGCGATGCTGGGCACCCAGCAAACGATGGATGGGGACTTGCGCTGTCAGGCCCACCGCGTCAAAGATCGCCATCTGCAATCCCGCGCCGAGTCGATCCTGCCACATGAGTTCCATCGCATTCCCACCGACGTGTTCGGCGACCCCGTCGTCCTGGATCTTCCCCCATGTATAGTTCTCCAGCGTTTCGCCGACCCCGATCGCTCCCGACGCCAGGGCCACACGATACAGATCCACGACCGACCACCCGGGCACGCGAATGTCCGTCGTATGGGCACAACGCTCGTGGAAAGGAACGTTGAGACGCCATCTTTCAATGTTGGTGATCGTGAAATCAGCGCTGCTTGCCATGGGTCATCTCGCCTGATGTTGTCGTACACAGAAAACGGCCCCGGACCATTCGCGCCGGGGCCGCAAAGATGGGTTCTGCGCCGCGCGGGCGCCATCGACCGATCAGGAGGCCATGCGTCGCAGGACCGTCTGCAGGATGCCCCCGTTGCGATAGTAGTCGAGTTCGACGGGTGTATCGATGCGGCACACGGCGGTGAAACTCGTCTGCTCGTCTTTGCGATGTGCGGTTACGCGAACATCGTCACCCGGCTGCAAGCTGTCATCGATGTCGATGTCGAAGATTTCCTCACCATCGAGTCCTATACTGTCACGCGATTCGCCATCGATGAACTGCAGGGGCAGGACACCCATGCCGATCAGATTTGAGCGGTGGATGCGCTCGTAGCTTTCGGCAATCACCGCTATTACGCCCTGAAGAAACGGGCCCTTGCCGGCCCAATCGCGACTGGATCCCGTGCCGTATTCGGCCCCTGCGAGGATGATCGAGGGGACGCCGTCGGTCATGTATTTCTCGGCGGCGTCATAGATCGTCATCTGCTCGTTGGAAGGCATGTGACGGGTGTAACCGCCCTCGACGCCCGGTACCAACTCGTTGCGGATACGGATGTTGGCGAAGGTGCCGCGCACCATCACCTCGTGATTGCCGCGGCGCGAGCCGTAGCTGTTCCAGTCTGTGCGCTCGACGTTGTTGGATTCCAGATACTTGGCCGCGGGGGAATCCTTGGCGATGGAGCCGGCGGGCGAGATGTGATCGGTGGTGACACTGTTGGCCAGACGGGCCAGGACCCGGGCCCCCTCGATCTTGCCGATGGTTCCCACGGTCTTGCTGAGTCCTTCGAAGAAGGAGGGACGGCGGATGTAGGTGCTTGCTTGATCCCACATATAACGTTCACCCTCTGCAACGGGGATCTGATTCCACGTTTCGTTGCTGGCGAAGACGTTGCCATATTCTTCTTCGAACATCTTCGGCTGCACGGAACGACCGATCTCCGTTCGGATTTCGTCTTGCGACGGCCAGATGTCTCGCAGAAAGACGTCGCCGTCGGGACCATTGCCGATAGGCTCAGTCTCGAAATCGATATCTGCGCGACCGGACAACGCGAAGGCGACCACCAGCGGCGGCGAGGCCAGATAGTTTGCCCGCGTCTGTGGGTGCACTCGCCCCTCGAAGTTGCGATTGCCCGACAACACGGAACACACAACCAGATCTTGTTCTGCAATGGCGGCTTCGATGTTCTCGTGCAGGGGACCGGAGTTGCCGATGCAGGTGGTGCATCCGTAACCGACGGTGTGGAACCCAAGGGCCTCGAGATCCTCTACGAGACCGGCCGCTTCCAGATAACGAGTGACCACGCGAGATCCAGGAGCCAGGCTCGTCTTCACGTAGTTGGGTACGCTCAGACCTTTGGCTACGGCGTTGCGGGCGAGCATCCCCGCCCCGAGCATGACGGAGGGATTGCTCGTATTCGTGCAGGACGTGATCGCCGCCAGCACGACGGCGCCCTCCGGAAGTTGAGCGGTGCCTTCGTCGCCAAGATCGACCTCGATGGAACGACCCTCGTCCTGACGCTTCAACGTTTCGGTGAGGGTTGTCTTGAAGGCAGGCTTCATGTCGGTGAGGGCGACGCGATCCTGCGGCCTCGTGGGCCCCGCCAGACTCGGCTCGACGGTGGACATATCGAGACCGAGGGTTTCGGAAAAGACCGGGTCAGGTGTGTCGGGGCCGTAGAGCATGCCCTGTGCTTCCATATACGCGCGTACGCGCTCGATGACGGCCGGCTTGCGGCCCGTCTGCTGCATGTAGGCGAGGGTTTCTTCGTCGACAGGGAAGATACCGATGGTGGCGCCATACTCTGGCGCCATGTTGGCGATGGTGGCACGATCGGCAAGGCTGAGCTTGCTCAAGCCTGGGCCGTAGAATTCCACAAACTTCCCCACCACCCCATGCTCGCGCAGTTTCTGGGTCACCGTCAGGACCAGATCCGTCGCCGTCGTGCCCGTCGGCAATTCGCCATCGAGGCGAAAGCCGACCACGTGCGGCAACAACATGTAGATCGACTGACCGAGCATGACAGCCTCGGCTTCAATGCCACCGACGCCCCAACCGACCACACCGAGTCCATTGATCATGGTCGTGTGGCTGTCGGTGCCGACCAGACTGTCGGGTAGCCAGACTTCGCCGCCGTCCGTGGACTGGGCCTGTACGCACGAGGCGAGATACTCGAGATTGACCTGGTGCACGATGCCAGTGGCCGGGGGCACGACGCTGAAATTGTCGAAAGCTTCCTGCCCCCAGCGAAGGAACTCGTAGCGTTCACGGTTGCGCGAAAACTCGCGTTCGGCGTTGAGCTCCAGCGCCTTCTTGAGACCGAAGTAGTCCACCTGGACCGAGTGGTCGATGACGAGGTCTACGGGGATGAGTGGGTTGACCTTGTTCGGGTCGCCCCCGAGTTCGACCATGGCATCTCGCATCGCTGCCAGATCGACGACGGCTGGAACGCCTGTGAAGTCCTGCATGACCACTCGGGCCGGCTTGAAGGGGATCTCCTCTTTGCCTGCGCTCTCGGGACTCCAACGAGCAATCCGCTCCACATCCTCACGCGAAATCTCGAAGCCGTCGCACTGCCGCAACGCCGCCTCGAGCAGAATGCGGATGGAAAACGGGAGCTTGGAAACCTCGGCAATGCCGTCCTCCTCCAGTTTCTGAATTCTGTAGATCGTACCGGTGCCCGCGCCCCCTGCTTCAAGGGTTGTGCGAGCACCGAAGACGTCGTTGTCAGCCATTGAACTGCTCCTGTGGCGGTAGCCGATTGCCGGATCTGATGATGTTGTTTTGTCGAAACAGAGAGTGGGGGCCGCCATGCCAGGTGTCAAGGATCGAGGACGTCCCTAACTCACTGGGGGGCAACCGAAAACAGCTCACGCATGGCGGCCAGTTCAGGCGTGTGCACTTGCCCTTCGCAGACCAGTTCGACCAGGGCACGGCCCGTAACGGGACCGAACTTGAATCCATGACCTGAGAAGCCCGCACCGATGGCGATCCGATCATCCTCCGGATGGAGGTCGATGATGAAATCTTCGGTAGCTGTGTTTGTGTAGTGGCAGTGTTCGGCGCCCAGAAACGACTCGACCTGTGGGACGAATTCAGCCTGCAAATATCGGCGCAGATCGTCGATGGACTCTTGAGTGATCTCATCGACGCACTCTGGATCGTCATCCGCATCGTGTGTGATGTGGCGTGCGATCTTGATTCCATCACGTCCGAACGTGGGCAGCCCATAGTAGATGGGATCCTGTTCCGACCCGAGATTGCCCCACACAGGCCAGCGCCCCACTTCGAAATCCGCCGGTTTTCCCTCGAGGCGGAAATAGCCGACGGTCTGGCGCGTCACTGTGAGACGGGGTTCCAACCAGGGCAGCAATGCGGCAGCCCAGGGTCCAGCGGCGATTATGAGTCGTTCACAGCTAAGGCTGGTTCGGACCCCCTGTGATTCTGTGACGAGGCCAATTGCGGACCCTTCGGGACGGATATCGATCACCTTTGTTTCCGTCAGGAGATCGGCCCCTCTGTCTCTGGCGTACTGGGCGAGCCCCTGCATGGTGTGGGCTGCTGCAATGACGCCGGCTGTTCGATCATGGACAGCGCCCATGGCGTTGGCGAAGCGGAGCATGGGAAACCGATTGCGGGATTGCTGGACATCCAACACATCGCAGTTCACCCCTGTAGCCACGACTGCGCTCGCGTATTTCTCGAACAATCCGCCCGGTGGACCGAAAAAGCACCCGTCATTCGGATAGATCAGCCGGCGACCCAGGGCCTTCTCGAGGCGAGGCCACTCCTGAGAGTGAGCAATCTGCATGAGGCGCACGTAGTCCTCATTCACATAGGCAGATCGGGTGACGCGAGAGTGGGAATGAGAACTACCTCGGCTATGGTCGAGGTCGAACCGCTCGACGAGACCTACTCGATCGATCCCTCGTTCCAACAGGTGAAATAAGGCGCAGCGGCCGTTGATGCCGCCGCCGAGAACCAGCACATCGTATGTGGAATCAGCCAATGGTGTCCGTCTCCCCGTGCGTCTTGATCAGGTAGCGTAGGATGACAAGGGGCCCGAAGTCCACGGGGGAGGACGTAAAAAAAAAGCTCTTGCCGATAGGGATGCGGCAGGAGCTCTTGGCTTGGCCGGTCGAAATGAAGGTTTCGGCGACCAAGTAGAATCAGTTTCACATCAAGAAAAGTGCAAGAAAGAGACAGTTTCCGGAGTGACTGAATACTATCATGGGCCTTATACATCGCCGGTCGCCTTCTATAGCGGTCCAGGCGGATGAAACGGCGCTCTGTGGCCTCAAGGCTGCGGTCTTACGGAGACAATCTCTCCATTCCCGTCGCGAGACACTGCCGTGCCCCTGTCCCTGCTCAAGCGCCGACCCGACACGCAGCGCAATGAGATTCACTCGCAACTGGGAGCTACCTATCAGTCGGTCCAGAAGCACCTGAAACGTCTTGAAGATGAGGGGGTCGTGCGACCCGTCATCCTTGTCCGGCCTCCGGGAGATGCGCGTCGTTACAAATTCTGGGTCTTCATCGACAGTGAGTTTTCACCCGAGACGTCCGAGCGCAATGCTGACTTCCAGGCACAATTGTGTGATGAGATCGCACGCGAGTTGATTGCTCAGAACGAGTTTACCCAAGGCCTCATCTATGACGATTGCCAGATCCTGCTTGGTGCAGACTCTGGCATCGTTCTCACCATGTATGCCGAGCGGCCAGAGGATGTGACGCGGTTTGTCACACGGGTGCTTCGATCACGCCCGCTGGTGAAGTCCACGAGCACGGGCTGGTCTGTCTCTTCGCAGGAAGAGGAGGAGGAGATTGCGGCCCTGGTGCGCACAACGCAGTTTCGACGAATGCCAGAGGATGGTGGCTCCGAGCCAGCCGCCTCCTAGCCGTTCATCACCGGCAACAAAATCCTCGACAGTTGGTCTGCTCCGTGATGGATGCGGGTCGCGGCGGCGACCAGCGTCGTCTCCAGCAGGTCGTTGCCACCGGTATTGTGGTTGCGATCGTGATTCGGAAAATCGCTGCTGGTGACTTCAACACGGATTCGATGACCCACGCGGAACTGACAAGCAGTCGGCCCGAGTTCCACCGTGACTTCGGTGACCTGGCCCGGCGGGAGGAGTTCGTCGGTGTCTAGTCCGTTGCGGTGCCGCAGGCGCACCATGCCGTAACAGATCTCGAGGGCCGGCCCCGGCCGAATACCCTCCGCGCAATGGTCGTCTGGGTGTTCATCGATAAGACGAACGAAGAGATCTGTGTCTGCTGCATCCGTGCTGATATAGATGACGGCTCGTGGCATCCCGGCTACATCGACAGACTGGTTCAGGGGTAGACTTCGGTAGACGAGGATGTCCTGCCGGTGTTCGAGCTTGCGGCGATCGGCGGGACTGGTGAACCACTCCTTCCCCCAGAGTGTGGGAACCGGATTGACCGGATCATAGATGTAGTCGTCTTGGGCGGTCGTGGTCGGTGGCTCGGTCTGGAGTCGGCCGTCAACGCCCGAGGTGGCCCGGCCATCGCTGTCCAGATACCACGCCCGCTCCGTCGCTTCCGTCGGAGGCCAAGTCGAGGCCGAACACCAGCGTCCCGTCCCCATCGAGAAATACCGCACCGGCGGATCGGTTTCCACGTCGTTGTCGACATCCTTGAGCCAATGATCGAACCAGTCGGTGATGAGATCGGGCAGGTCGACTTGGGCCTGAGGACCAAAATCGATATCTCCGCATCGTCGCTGACCCAGGCCGGGATGATTCCATGGGCCGACAACCAGTTTTGTCTGCTCTCGGGCGCGGGCGCTTCCACCGTTGGCTTGCATCAGACCTAAGTGGTGGAGGCTGTCGTTGCAATGGTCGTACCAACCACTGAAATCGAGGTTGGGCACTTCCACCTGGCTATGCACCTCGTCCAACTTCCACGCACGTCGCGATGGGTTCTGAAGCCAGTCGAGCGCGTAGGAAGACAGGCCCGGCGGGAGGTGACGGCACACATCGACCCATGGCATCAGCCCGATCCAGTGACCTTCCCCCTCGATCCCTTCGTCCCACATGGTGCGCGCCTCCTCGGGAGTGTGCGGCGGTGGCCAACCTGCCCGTCGTCGCAGGTCCGGGGCCATGGAGGTGAGCCACCACTTGATGCGGCGCCCAGGCCGAAATCCACCCGGCCAGTCAACGGCCGTCACCTCTCGCGGAATCGTGTACGCGCACATCGCCTGTAGGTGAGGAGGCTTCAGCTTCGCCAACATCCACTGCATCCAGGCGTTGTAGGAAGCGCCGATCGTGCCCACGCGGCCGTTGCACCAGGGTTGCGAGGCGAGCCATTCCACCGAGTCGTAACCATCTTCGGCGTCACCCGTGTTCTCGACCGTGAAAGGGACCCACTCCCCCTCCGAGGCATATCGACCGCGGCTATCCTGCGTGACGACAACATAGCCGGCCCGCACATAACGTTCGTAACCGTCTTCCGGCTTGCGGTAGGGTGTGCGCAGCAGCAGCCCCGGGTAAACACCCTCGGCATCAGGGCGAAAAATCGTGCAGGCCAGTCTCGTGCCATCGCGCATGGGCACCATGACATCCCTCTCGGTGAGGATTCCGAGAACCCCCGAGAAAGCCTGCGCGTCGTTGTGGTTCGATGTCATCTTGGTTTTCCGTCGGTTGCCTTCGCCAGGTCAGCGAATGGGTTGGGTCTCGATCTGTCCAAGGGGTACGTCGAGCAGATCCTCAGCGAAGATCACTTGGCCTTCGAAAACACCGGCCACGTCTGCCAGGACCCGTTCGCGGATGCCCGGCGTCTCCATCATCTCGGTCAGATGAACCAATACGAGTGTCTTCACACCGGCGTCACGTGCGGTGGTGGCCGCGTCGAGATGTCCTGAACAGCAACTGGTGAGACGATCGTCGTCGATGGCCCCATTGATGAAGTGGGACATGTGCAGCAGCACGTCGGCACCACGCGCCAGGCTCGTCAAACGGTCTGTCGGTGCACTGTCTCCACCGAACACGATGGTCATGCCCTCCACCGTCTCTACCCGGTAGGCCAGACACGTGAGCTGAGGTTGCACATGAACCACCTCGGCAACCTCCATCCGCCAACCGTTTGCTTCGAATCGGTTGCCGTTGGCGACTTCATGAACCACGGGCTTTGGCGCAAGCCGCGGCATCTGGCCACCCCGGCGTTCGTAGATGAAGTGACTTCCAGGATGCTGCGTGCGAGCCAGCAGATCGGGGCCGAACACGCCATCGGCCGAAAAGAGCTGATCCGTCATCTTCTGCGCCGGCGCCGGCGCGACCACTTGCAGCTCATCGATTTTTCCGACGCCCTGATCCCAGCGGGTCAGTGTCAGATAGGCGTAGTCAACACAGTGATCGTAGTGCAGGTGCGTCAGCAGGAGATGGTCGATCTGGGTTGTCGCAATGCCCGCCTCCAAGAGGCGGCGGACCGAACCTGGACCACAGTCAATCAGGAGCGTCTGGTCTCCCGTCTGCAGCAGATAGCTGGAACCACCTCGATGGGCCAGGGGGGCTGGTGTTCCAGTACCGAGAAGCAGGAGTCGGGGCATGGGTGGGCCTTTCAGGAAATGTCATCCGAGGGGCTGCAAACCTAGCGGGCCTGGATCGGGGGCTCAACTTCAGGCTCCGGGCTATTGAGTCCCCTCTGTCTGCGGCCTAGTTTCGGTTCCGTCCTACCCACAAGCTTCGTCACCCGTCGGGCCACCACGTGAACAACCTGCGCACCTTTCTCGATGTCTTGCGTCGCGAGAGGGAGATCGTCGAGATCGATGTGCCTGTCAGCACCGATCTGGAGATCGCCGAAATCCATCGCCGTGTCGTGGCCAGCGGCGGACCTGCCTTGCTGTTTCGACAGGTCGACGGAAGTGACTTTCCGTGCGTCACGAATCTGTTCGGTACCCCAAAGCGCGTGGATCTGGCCTTCGGCCGGCGACCGGGCGCCTTCATCGACCAATTGGTGGGGCTGGCTCAGCAACTGCCGAGTCTGTCGCCACGTGGACTGTGGGGACATCGGGGTCTGGCACGCGAGGCGCTACGCGTGGGGATGAAGAGGGTCTCCCGGGGACCGCTGGCCAGCCGACAGAATCCCGTCGATCTGGAACGATTACCGCTGCTAAAAACGTGGCCCGAAGACGGAGGCCACTTCGTCACGCTGCCGTTGGTGTATACCGAACATCCGGAGACGGGGCATCACAATCTGGGCATGTATCGGATCCAGAGATACAATGCGAACACGACGGGCGTGCACTGGCAGATTCAGAAAGGGGGTGGCTTCCACTACCACGTCGCCGAGTCTCGCGACCAACCCCTGCCCCTCACGATTTTCGTAGGTGGGCCCCCTGCGCTGATTCTGGCTGCGATCGGGCCGCTCCCCGAAGATATGCCGGAACTGATCCTCGCCTCACTTTTGCAGGGCGAGCGATTGCGACGCACATCTTCATTATCGGATCATCCACATCCTCTGATCGCCGAAGCAGAGTTTGCCATTCAAGGGTACGTGCCACCCCACACGCGACGACCAGAGGGACCCTTCGGCGATCACTATGGCTACTACTCCCTCGAGCACGACTATCCGGTGTTGGAGGTGGAAGAGGTCTTTCACCGGCCCGATGCCATCTTTCCCGCAACGGTGGTGGGCAAACCTCCGCAGGAGGATCTTTACCTGGGGGACTACATCCAGAAACTGATGGCCCCTTTGAGTCGGCTCGTGATGCCGTCGATTCACTCGATTTGGAGCTACGGCGAAACGGGTTATCACAGTTTGTCATCTATCGTGGTACGTGAACGATATCCTCGGGAAGCGATGAAGTTCGCTTTTCGCATTCTTGGAGAAGACGGCGGTCAACTGACGCTGACCAAGTTCCTCATCGTCTACGATGAGCCGGCACTGGCACAGGATGACATCCGCCAGGTCCTGGAGTATGTATTGGCCCGCTGTCATTTCGAGACGGATCTGTTCCTGCTTGCGAATCTGGCGATGGACAGCCTTGATTACGCGGGACCTGCGATCAACGAAGGCAGCAAGGGAATCCTGCTCGGCGTCGGTGAGCCTGTGCGCGAACTGCCCCACGAGTTTCGTGGCGAATTGCCAGCAGGCGCATCTCAGGTCCAGCCCTATTGCGCGGGCGTGCTCACCGTTTCCGGTCCGACCTATTCGGAGGACGCTGAGTTTGGGCAGCGGCTGGCCGCCGATGGACAAATCGGCTCATGGCCCCTTGTCTTCCTCGTAGACGACACCTGGATCGTCGAGCGGCAGGTGACTTTCTTGTGGTCAACCTTCACCCGCTTCGAACCGGCCGCCGATGTCTACGCCGCCCGCAGTCGTTTGCACCGACATCACGAAGTGCTGGAGGGGCCCATCGTCTTCGACTGTCGCAGCAAGCCGGGCTACCCCGACGAACTAGTCGCTGACCATGATACGGTGAAGAAGGTCTCTCGCCGATGGTCCGAGTATTTCCCCGAAGGTGGAGTCCTGGGTGATGAAGATCCTTTTGGTTATGCCGGTTTCCTGCGCCTCCCCTGAGCGCATCACCGCCCCAACGGAGCAACTATGACCGACCGTCTCAATGTCGCCGTCATCGGCTGTGGTGGTCACGCACAGCATCACTTTCGCATGATCGCCGCCGAACCTCGTGTTCACCTGGTGGCCGTAGCGGATGTCGATCCGACCCGACTCGAGAATGCCGCCGAAACACACGGCCCAGTGCGCACCTTCGATGACCATCGTCGCCTGCTCGATGAGGTGACAGACCTGCACGTCGTGCATGTGACCACCATGCCGGGCCATCTGGTGGCCATCGTCCTGGATTGTCTGGAGCGGGGGTTGCATGTGTCGGTGGAGAAACCACCGGGCATGTCCAGTGCTGACACGCAACGCATGGTCGAAGCCGAGCAGCAGAGTGATGGAAAGGCGATCGTCTCCTTCAATCGACGCTACATGCCCCAGGTGCTTGCCGTCCGCCAGCTGGCACAGGCCGCTGGGGGCGCAGTGCACGTATCGGGCACATACAACAAACCTCTATCCATCCTGGGAACCTCGGCGATGGCCCGCATCCTACCCGATCCGGTGATCGGTGACGCCATCCATCACGTCGACATCATTCGTTGGCTCGCCGGCGCAGGCGATACTGCGGCTCGACCCGTCGAGGTCTACAGTGTTGTCGCCGATGGCGAGCGCGAGGGAAGCCATCGGCACAATGCGACGGTGCGATTCGACACCGGCGCCATCGGTCAACTCAGCAGCCATTATGGCGTGGGCGCCCGGATACAGCGAGCCGAAGTGCATGCCGAGGATCTGTCGGTCTATCTCGATCTGACCGGCTCGCCTCGTGTCGAGTTGCAGCAGGCCGAAGCTCAGGGGGCCGTCGGAACACAGACCCGCAGCGACCCACCGGATCTGGATCTGGCGGGCATCGGTGGTGAACACTTCGACGAAGTACAGCATTTCACAGACTGCATTTTCGAAGACCGCACACCGTGGTCGACGCTAGAAGACGCCGTGCACACCATGCGCTTGGCCGAGGCGATCCGCCACGGTCACCAGGGTCCACTGGCATGAAGTTGTCCCTGTCGGTTCGCGTGGCGGAGAGTTTTCGCGGCAAACGTGTGGCCACCATGGAACTGGAGGAATTGGCGGCCCTCGCCGCAGAGTGCGGCTACGATGCGGTCTGTCTTCGTGCATCACAGGTCGGTGTGGACTCGACGAAGGAACGCATCCGCTCGTGTGCGGGGATCCTCGATCAATATCCGTTAGCCGCTTCCATGGCGACGGGTGATTTCGCCATTCCTGAGAACTCAGAGGAAGGTCCCGCGGCTCTGCGCAATATCACGCCCTATCTCGACCTGGCAGAGTCGCTGGACTGCGAATTGTTGCGGATTGCCATGAAGACGGCCGACGATCTGGAACACGCGGGCCGTGCCGCCGACGAGGCAGAGGAACGCGGCATCCGGTTGGCCCACCAGTGTCACACGCAGTCACTGTTCGAGACGGTGGACGAAACGCTGGAGGTCCTTCGTGGGATAGGCCGCAAGAATTTCGGCCTGATCTACGAGCCAGCGAATCTCGAGTTGTGTGGCCAGGAGGTAGCGGGCGCGACGATCGAAGCCCTGGCACCGTGGATCTTCAATGTCTACGTGCAGAATCAGCACCTACATCCGGCGGCCGCCGATCACTTGACCACCTGGTGTCGAGGCGATGTGCGTTTTGATCAGATCCCCCTGTGGGACCCGAAGGGCCTCGACTTCGAGACCATTGTCGCCGATCTGGCCGAAGTGGGATACGATAGCTACGTCACGGTTCATCAGGCCTCTGCCGGACTGGGTGGAGGAGCCGAAGCGGCTCGACGATCTGCAGAATTCCTGCGCACGATGGGCCCCTTCGAGCAACGGAGCACGACCGATGGATGAAGAGCTGGCTTTTGCTTCGATTGCCTATCAAGGGCAGTTGTTGCGCCGCGGCGAGTTGTCACCGGTGGAACTCACACAGCTCTACCTGGATCGAATCGACACGTATGACGAGCAGTTGAATGCGTACCTCACGGTGGCCGCAGAACGAGCCCTGGCATCGGCACACGCGGCTGAGGCTGCGATTCAGGGCGGGGACTGGCGCGGGCCCTTGCACGGGATCCCCGTGGCGCTGAAGGATCTGTTCGCGGTGACGGGCCTGCCCACAACAGCTGGCTCGCTGATCCTACAGGATCAGATCGCCCCACGAGACGCCACCGCCGCCCGTTTGCTGTTTGAAGCTGGCGCCGTCTTACTGGGCAAGACCCAACTGGTAGAGTTCGCTTTTGGGGGCGCGGGAATCAACCATCACTATGGAACGCCTTGGAATCCTTGGGACCTGGACGAACATCGGCTGCCCGGTGGCTCGAGTTCGGGATCAGGTGTCGCCGTCAGCGCCGGACTCGCCGGTGCCGCGTTGGGAACCGATACAGGGGGGTCCGTGCGCATCCCGGCCTCATTTTCAGGGCTGGTAGGCCTCAAACCTACCTTTGGCCGCGTCAGCAATGCGGGTATTTACCCGCTGGACTCGGGGCTCGACAGCGTGGGCCCCATGGCACGAACCGTGGGTGATGCGGCGCTGATCTATGACGTGCTCCGTGGCCCCGATGTGGAAGACCCAAACACCCTCGATCAGCCCATCGATGGACCGACTGATGATCTCGACATGGATCTGAGTGGCGTGCGTCTGTGTGTGCCGCGCGAGTACTTCTGGGTCGACGTCGATGCTGAGACCGAAGCAGCCGTCCGGGCCACGGCCCAGGTGTTCGCCGAACTCGGGGCCCATGTGGATGAAATCTCGTTGGAGCCCCTCGATCAGCTCTCCGAGATGCGGCAACGGAGTGTTGCCGCAGGGCTGACCCGCGGTACGCTGTCGAGCGTGGAAACGTGTGTACGCCTGGGCACGGAACTCGACGAGCGACTCGACGATTTTGACCCCATCATCTCTGCCCGGATGATCGAAGGGCGTCACGTGCTGGCCACCGACTACATCAGCCTGCAGCGAGCGTGGTCCGTGCTGCGCACCGAAGCGCTGGATGCACTTCAGGACGTGGGTGCCCTGCTGGTGCCTACGACGCCTTTTCCAGCGCCGACCGTCGCGGAGACGGACGACGAAACGGGACCCTACTGGCAGATCAATGGCATGTGTTTGCGCAATACGAGCGCCGTGAGTCTGCTCGGGCTGTGCGCGATTTCACTGCCCTGTGGTTTCACTCGAGGCGGATTGCCTATCGGGCTGCAGTTGATTGCCAAGCCCTGGGAAGAGGCCCGCCTGCTTCGGCTCGCCCAGGCGTACGAGAGTGCAACACAATGGCACCATCGTTTTCCTGATCTGACGGCTCTGGGATAGGCCCTTTTTCGGGTTGCGAGTGTTTCGAATCGAGTCCATATTCAGATGTTCGTTTGGGGTAGATTACGCGCCCTGACAGCAAACGTGTGCTCCCATCGTCTAACGGTTAGGACACCAGGTTTTCAACCTGGTAACCGGAGTTCAACTCTCCGTGGGAGCACCATTTTTCAGGTGCTACAAGCACCATTTTAGGTGTGGCGAGCACTCGTTGTGATGGAGCGGGATTCCTAACGGATCCCGCTTTCGTCATTGTGGGCTCACCGCGTCCACGCCATCTACCTCAGCAACATGACTCGACGACGGCGTTCCTAGCCATCCACACGGACGCGGACAGCGTACATCCCTGTCGCCAGATCATGCCCCCGATCGTCGGTTCCATCCCAGTGAAGCAGGTGGTCGCCGGCGGCAAGTCTGTCATCGCGCAGGTGACGAACCTGCTGGCCGAGCAGGTTCACGACACTCGCCCGAACATGAGCGGTTTGGGGCAGAGAGAGGGGGATCAGGGTCGAGCCGTTGAGGGGGTTGGGCCGATTCTGATCCAGCCGCCAGCGACGCGGCATTGGACTTGTCCTTCGATCGTGGCTGATGGTCACGGGCTGGTCGTTGATGAAGAACTGTTCGAGGACCGGTATCGACGTCGCGTCCACATTCGGCATCTTCAACGGGGGCCCGGCCCCGTGCAGTGGAATCGCACTGGCCATCACAACGCGCCAGTTGTCGCCGCTTCGCCGATGAGCCGACATAAAGCCACGGGGTACGGCGATCGTATCTGCGGCGCCTACGCCTCGCAGGTGTGCATCCACCGCCAGAATGCCGTCGCGGCTGTCGAGCCAGATGAGCAGGTCCTCACCGGCCCAGCGCAGACTGACAACTCCAGATCGGGGGGCCAGCTCCTTATCCGCCGGGAGCGCTCCGGGACCAGGATGATTCTCTGAAGCCCGAGCCTGGACGGGAAAACGGTCGATGATCCCCACGCGCTGTTGCAGCAACAGAGCGGCATCCAGCGGTGTGACGGCACCCTCAGGGGCAGCCGAGTCGATGTTGGCGGCGAGCGACTCCGCGAGCGTCTGCTCAGGCAACACGACATGCCGGAGGGTCTGATCAGTTGACGCTGATTTCGATCTGCTTCGGCTTCGCTTCCTCGGCCTTCGGAACCCCGATGCTCAGCACACCGTTCTTGAAGGATGCGGTGATCTTCTCGGCATTCACCGCCTGTGGCAGGTCGAAGGATCGCGTAAAGGAACCGTAGGTCCGTTCGACGCGATGCGTGTTTTCCTTCTCTTCCTGAGTCTCCTGCTTCTTCTCACCGCGCAAGGTCAGTCGCCCTTCGACGACGGTGACATGGACGTCCTGCTTGGCGACGCCAGGCAGTTCTGCGGTGAGGGTATATCCATCAGGGCTCTCAGAGATATCGACATTGGGGCTCCAGGATCGGACTGCTGGAGCGCTCGAGTTGGTCCAGAAATTGTCGAAGAACCGGTCCAGGTCGTGACGAGCGTGGGTGAGTTCGGCAGGCTGCCAACGAATAAGTGCCATGGGAGTTTCTCCTGTTTGTGCCGGTCATTGCTGCCGGCGGGTTTGGTTTGAGCCACCCTTTGCAATGGCCATGCCAGTTCCCACTTCAGAGAGAAACATCAGGAGATCCAAACACATGTGCCTATATGGCATCCAATCCGTTCAGGAATGGATACGGTTTTGGCATCCGCCGGCAGATTTATGCCATATCGACAGCTCCCGAACGAGCTATTGGTGATCTCCAGGTTTTCGGCGCTCATCCGATGAAACGGACATCTGACGCCGGCGATGCGCCAATTCTCGCATGTCGATGGCCGGATCGAATTCGTCGACGATCTCAGTACCCAGGATCTCTTCCAATACGTCTTCGAGGGTCACCAGTCCCGCTAGACCGCCATACTCGTCGATGACCATGACCAGGTGCTGTCCTGTCTCCTGAAAGCGGCGCAGCAGACGATCCGCGCTAAGCGAATCGGCGACGAAATCCACGGGGCGCATCATCTCATCGAGACGTCGATCCCATTGATCCTGCGCCATGGCCGTCAACACGTCACGGCGATGGACCATGCCGATCACATCGTCGCCGTCCTTGTCGAACACGGGCAATCTGGAATGATCGAAGGTCTCCTCCGTCTCCCGGACCTCACGAATCGTCAGTCCCGCATTCAGAGAGTACACGACAGTTCGAGGCGTCATGATGTCTCGGGCCGTCTTGCCTTCGAGAGACAGGATATTCTCGATCACCTGCGCCTGTCCCGCATTCAGGGCACCTGACTTGAGGCCGAGACGCGCCATCACAAGGATCTCCTCGTCGGAGACGTCCGAGTCTTCTCGTCCACGAGTCATCAGCTTCGTCACGTTGCCCGTGAGCCAGATGAGGGGGCTAAAGAAATACACCATCCCCAGCAGAGGGCGTGCGATGACGAGGGCCAACCCACGGCTGTAGATCACGCCGGCCGTTTTTGGGATGACCTCCGAAAACATGAGGATGGCCAGTGTGAACGCGGCCGAGAAGACACCCACGGTCGCGTCGTCGAAGACCTTGCCCGCCAACGCGCCGGCAACGGAAGCGCCTGCAGTGTTAGCAATCGTGTTGAGGGACAGGATCGCGGCGATGGGCTCGTCCACGTTCTGCCGCAGCCGACGCATGATGCGACCGGGTACACTTCCGGATTCGGCCAGATTCTCGATGTGCGCCAACGGTACCGAATACAGAACCGCTTCGAACAGAGAGCACATTGCCGATATGGAGACGGCAGCCCCCACGGCCAGGGCCAGCTCCATCATGATCGCGATGTCCTTGTTTGAGTCGAGGTACTGCGGGGGCGCGGGAAGGCCGCTCCCCTGCCAAGTATCGATTGGGATCCGGTCTAACGGCAACCCGAAGTTTTTTCCGAGTCAGGCCCAGATCACAAAAGCTGCTGGCGACCACCGCTATGGCCCGAAGCCGTCTGCCTGCGGATGCTGATAGACCCATCGCCCATCCGCCATCGTCGCCCAGACTTCGATGCCGTCGATCTCCATGGGATCCACGTGATAGGGGTCCTGGTTCAGCACGATGAGGTCTGCCAGATAGCCGGAGCTTAACTGGCCGAGATGGGCCTCGACACCTCCTGCCCGTGCCGCGCCGGTCGTGTATCCCCGCAACGCCTGGCCCACCGACAGTTTTTCCTGCGGCTGCCAACCTTCTTCACCCGGAGACCCATCGGCCCGCCGTCGAGTCACCGCTGCATGTACACCCGGCAGAGGTGCAATCGTCTCGACGGGGGTGTCCGACCCGAAAGCGAGGGTTGCCCCCGTCTCGGCGATGCGCCGGAAGGCATACGCCTGGGGCGCACGGGCAGGTCCCCAGAATCGATCGACGATATCTTTGTCACTTGTGGCGTGGATCGGCTGCATCGAGGCGATGACATCGAGGTCTGCCAGGCGAGGAATGTCCTGGCCATCAATGAGTTGTACGTGTTCGATCCGATGGCGCAAAGGCCGGCTCGACTCGGCGGCTTCGCGCTGGCGCAGGGCGGCCATCACATCGAGGACCATGCGATTGGCCCGATCGCCGATGGCGTGCACGAAGCTGGCCAGATGGCCGGTGGCCGCCTTCGTCATCGCTTCCTCCAGCGCCTCTGGCTCGATCAAAGGCATACCGATGTTGGCCGTATCGTTTTCGTAGGGGCTGAGCATCCAAGCGGTCTGTGGCCCGAGGGCTCCGTCGGTGAAGATCTTGACACCTCCGATCCATAGATGGTCATCGCCAAAACCCGAACTCATGCCGCAGCCGATCGCTTCGTCCAGGTGATCGAGAGGAATGGTTTTGCACACACGCATCTGGAGATGCCCCTGCCTGCGCAGTTGCTGCCATGCGCGCAGGGCCCGAACTCCATCCATGTCGTGGACACCGGTGATGCCGAGTCCATGCGCTTTGGCCATCCCTGCCCGCATCGCCGTGGCCACATCGCTGACGGTGATGGGGGGAAGACACGACGCAACCAGATCTGAGGCGCCCTCGAGCAAGACGCCCGTGGGATGGCCGGACCCGTCGCGAACGACAGCTCCATCGCTCGGATCTGGTGTAGACCCACCTACACGGGCCAGCTTCAGGGCACAGGAGTTACTCCAGCTCGCGTGGCCACTCTTGGCGGTCAGGAAGACGGGATGGTCGGGCGCGACGCTGTCCAGCGATTGCCGCGTGGGCAGGTCACCCGAACCCCAGGCATTGTGATTCCATCCGTGACCACGGATCCACGATCCGGCCGCCAACGTCCGTGCCTGCTGGGAGACCAGATCCAACACGTGCTGGAGGGTTGGCTGATCGGCGTCGATGCGCTGCAGCCCAAGGGAGAACCATTCGAAATGCAGGTGGGCGTCGGTGAGCCCGGGAAGCACACATCGGCCACCGGCGTCGGTTCTTCGCTCGTGGGGGACACACTCCTTGAGTTCGTCGCCCGCCGTTTCCAGGATTCGTCCATTACGAATCCACACCGCCGTCGCCCGGGGATTGGCCGGTGATTGGGTATGAATGACCGCGTTGTGCAGTACCCATTCTTCGTCGTGCACGGACAGACCTTTCACAAGTTGGGCGGGGCACCCTCGCGGGCGATCTGTTTTGGCGATCTATATTAGGAGCCGGACCTGCACCCGTGCCCCGGGAAGAATGCCCGTGAGAGTCGCCGTTTTCACCGACGAAATCAACCGCCAGGATCCTGCCTCGGCGCTGGAGTTGGCCTCTGACTGGGGTGTGGAAGCCGTCGAGATCCGCACGGTACCGAGTGGGCGATTCCCCCGAGCCAGTGATGAGGAACTAAGAGAGCTCGGTCGTCAGATCGAGGGGGCAGGTCTGGCCATATCGGGTGTCTCTCCTGGATTGTTGAAAACACCTGTCACGGATCCACAAGCGCGTGAGCAAATCGAGACGCTGATGCCTCGAGCCTGCGAGTGGGCCCGCAGGTTGGGAACCGACATGGTATCCTGTTTTGCTTTTCGCCGCGGGCAGGAGAGCTCGACGCCGACACAAGTCCGCGACTATCTGGCTCGAATGCTGCAGATCGCGCTGGAGCACGACTGCCGGCTGGCCCTGGAGAACGAGGCGGGTTGCTGGGGTGGAACGGGCACCGAGGCGGCGAGTCTGATTCGCAAGGTGCCCGGCCTGCAGTTGTGCTGGGACCCTGGCAATGCCGTCAGAGCCGGCGCTGGTCGCCCATTCCCAGATGAATACACTGACCTGTCTGACCTTGTGGTTCACGTTCATCTGAAAAACTACGATCCCGATGAAGAGCGTTGGTCTGTGTTGGACGAGGGCCCCGTAGACTGGGCTGGACAGATCGCCGCCTTGCGGGCCGACCGCTACGAGGGCTATCTGGTGCTGGAGACCCACACGGAGATCCTGCCCAAGGGAGTCGGCGACACGGGCGACCTGTCTCCCCTGGCCTACAACGCGCGGTACAACCTGAACTATCTGCGCCAGCTGCTGCGATAATCCGCCGATGGACGAAACCTCTCTGGCGACGCGCACCATTCGAGGGACCCTGTGGACGGGCAGTGCCTTCGCCCTGCAGATCGTGACCACCCTCGTCTTCTATCACATCCTCGTTATCGATGACATGGGCCTGTTCCAGTGGTGCTTGTTCATCGTGATGTTTCTGGCGCTGCTGAGTGACCTGGGCCTCGGCAGTGCGTTGGTGCAGAAACGTGAAGCCCAGGATACACATTTCGACTCAGCCTTCTGGCTCTGCCTGGTAACGGGCATCGGTGTGACGGCCGCCGTCATGTGGAATGTCGAGATGATTTGCCACTTGACACCCGGTGTCGATGCGGAGCAGATGGGGCCCATCCTTTCCGGAATGGCTTGGATTGTCCCCTTCGCCGCCGTGTCGGGCATCTTCAGAGCGAAACTGCAGCGTGAACTCCACTGGCGTTCCATGGCGGGTGCCGAGATCGCTTCATCCGTCGGGCACGCGGTGAGCGCCTTCGGCCTGCTGGCCCTGGATTTCGGCATTCTGAGTGCCGTCTACAGCGCCGTCATCCGGGAGGTCGTCCTTCTCATCGGACTGGGTGTCGTGGGGCGCTGGCGACCGGGGTTTTCCGTATCGAGGCAAGGCCTGGCCCTCGTTCTGACCTTCGGTCTCAATCTGACCGGATCGCGCTGCATCAACTACATCAATTCGAACCTTGCACGGCTATTCATCTTCCCGGTGCTGGGTCCCGAAGCGCTCGGATACTACAGTTTCGCCTACCAGCTTACGCTGATGCCGTTGGTCCGGATCTCCACCATTATTACTCGTGTCTTCTTCCCGACCTTCTCGGCGATCCAGGAAGATGACGCCCTGCTGAGGCGTGCCTACGTGAGAGCGACCCAGGCCGTGGCGCTCGTCTACTGGCCAACCCTGGCCGCCGTGATTGTCTTCGCGCCTCAGATCATCTCCGTGGTTCTCGAAAACGGCGATCAGGCGTTGTGGCCGCTGCGCCTGCTGGCATTGGCTACCGTCGTGAAAGCGGTAGGCGCTTCGGTGGGATCGATCTTTCTGGCCAAAGGCCGTGCCAGTTGGGCCCTGTACTGGTCGGGCTTCAGTATCGTCGTCCTGCTACCCTCCTTGTATGTCACTGTTCATCGGTTCGGATTGATCGGCGTCTGTCTCGTAATCGCGGCAACGGCGGCCCTGTTCCTCCTGTTGTCGCAGCACCTGGCCAACTACCTGATCCGGCTCCCCTGGCGAACCTGTCTGGCTGCTCTCGGTCGTCCTGCACTGCTGTCACTGTGGGTGGGAACTCTGAGCTGGCTGGCCAGTCCCTGGTTGCCGTCAGCGCCTGCGGCGGCCAGCATCATCGCGGGGGTCATCGTCGTCATCGCCGGGATCAGTGGGCTCCGTCTGTGGACGTGGGATCTGTTCAGCGGCATCTGGGCAAGTGCCCGCGGACGGTAGATCAGCTACTTTTGCGGGTGTGTTGAGGGACCCGTAGATTCTCCCTTGTCAGGAGACGTAGCGACGAGCTCTCCCTGATTTTGAGTTTCCGACCAACCCTATCCCGCGTCGCAGGAGTGTAGCAGATATGGACACGCAGCACGGCAACGGCCATCCCGAAACCGGAACGCTTCGTCTCAAGACGGGGCTGGCAGAGATGCTCAAGGGCGGCGTCATCATGGACGTCACCAACGCCGAGCAGGCCAAGATTGCCGAAGATGCCGGTGCCACGTCGGTCATGGCCCTCGAACGCGTTCCCTCAGACATCCGCAAGGATGGCGGCGTGGCGCGGATGTCGAGTGTCGCCACGATCCGCGAGATCATGGAGACGGTGACCATTCCCGTGATGGCGAAGGTGCGCATCGGCCACTTCGCCGAGGCACAGATCCTGCAGGCCCTCGGTGTCGACTATATCGATGAGAGTGAGGTTCTGACGCCGGCAGACGAGTCCTTCCACGTGGACAAGTTTGCTTTCGACGTGCCGTTCGTGTGCGGCGCTCGCAATCTCGGTGAAGCGTTGCGGCGCATCGGCGAGGGAGCCTGCATGATTCGCACTAAAGGCGAGGCGGGTTCGGGCAACATCGTCGAAGCAGTCCGGCACATGCGCACCGTTGTGGATGACATGAAGCGCCTCACGACGCTGGGTCCCGAACAACTGATGACCGCCTGCCGCGATCTGGGCGCACCCTATGAGTTGGTGCGTATGGTGGCCGACGCCGGCAAACTCCCGGTGCCGAATTTCGCCGCTGGGGGCATTGCCACCCCCGCTGACGCGTCACTCATGATGCAGTTGGGTGCGGAGGCCGTCTTCGTCGGCTCGGGCATCTTCAAATCAACAGATCCTGCTGCCCGAGCCAAGGCGATCGTAGAAGCGACGACCCACTACATGGATCCGGATATTCTGGTCCGTGTCTCCGAGCAGCTGGGTGATGCCATGCCGGGGATCGAGATGGGAACCTTGGAAGACGGACAGTTGCTGCAGACACGCGGCTGGTAGACAAACCACGCCACTGAGCGTGGTGTAGAGATCGACATCGAGGAGGAGACGTTCCATCGGGACGTCTCCTTCTTTGTTTCCGTGCTCCTTCTCGTTTTGGCGATAGGAGTACGCCGGAGAACGAGGAAGAATGTCCGTAAGGGTGGGCGCATTGGCGCTACAAGGTGACTTCGACGCGCACCTGCGCGTGATGGCGGAACTGGGCGCGGAGACCAGCGCGATTCGCAAGCCGGAGCAACTGCGACAGATTGATGCGCTCGTGATTCCAGGGGGTGAGTCGACGACGCTGATCAAACTCATGGATGCCTACGACTTCTGGGAACCCTTGCGAGAGTTTACCACGAGAGGGCGCTTGTTCGGTACATGTGCAGGACTGATTCTGGTCGCGAGCGAAGTCATCAACCCTGCCCAGCGCAGTCTCGGTTTGCTCGATGTGACCGTAGAGCGCAACAGCTACGGACGGCAGCGTGAGAGCTTTGAGTCGGCCGGGCAGTTCATCGATCGGAACTCTGATGAAGCCAAGACTCGCGAAATCCCGATGGTGTTCATTCGGGCACCGCGGATCCAGCGACTAGGCGAGGGCGTTCGCGCGTTAGCTACCCACGGCGAGGATACGGTGATGGCACGCAGCGACCATGTGCTGGTCGCCACGTTCCATCCCGAATTGAGCCACGACCCTTTCGTCCATCAGTACTTCCTCAGCATGGTGGACGAACCGCTTTAGAAGCGAAACTGCACGTTGGCCGAGAAGCGATTGATGCTGATGTTGTCGTCGGCAAAGATGAAATCGTGCTGAAAACGCATCCCGACGCGCAGACGTTGTGTGAGCATGACCTCGGCACCGACCCCGGGTGCGATGCCAAAGTGCGAGTCCCCGCTGTCCGGTGAATAGAGTTCGGCATCAAGGCTCAGATAAGCGTTGATGGGCTCATAGTTGAGCATGTTGCGGACCCCGGCGCCGTAGATGCTCGTCTTCTGGTCGCCACCGATGTAGCCGTAACCAAGCTGAAATCCCAGCCAGTCCTCCATGAGGTAACCAACCGAGACTCCCGAGAGCAGGTCCGTTTCTGACACGTCTTCGTCGACACCGGTGAGTTCCACGTCCACAACGGCTGCGCCGAACATCCCCTCCACAAACAGCTGGCCGCGTTCCTGCCAGGGATATCCCCCGTGACCGATTTCGCTTCCTTCGGGGCCGTCGGTTCGTTGGGCCGCCGCTGGCAATACGCAGGCAAATGCCAGCATGACAACAACCCATCGGGTTTGCTTTAGCCGTGTCATAGCCCAATGCTCCGCTTCTTGAAGCTTTTGGTGATTTCTTTGTGGTCCGTCCACACAATGGCGATGGTTTCAATATCCGTCAGCTCGAAGGTGGACTTGTAGTACACGACCTTCTTGTCCCCCACCTGCTGCACGGTAGAGGTGATCGTCAACCCGAGCAGATACCGCGCGGCTCGCTGTTTTCCGGGGCCCGTCGCTTCGTTGGGATCGACATAACCGGAGCCCTGGTACTCATATTCCTCAGCGATCTCCTGACGAGCCGCTTTGTCGAGGAATGTGACCTGGCCGGAGTTGATGAGCTCCGCCTTCACGTGATCATAAAGCGCCTGAAGGTCGATGTGCTCCGTCGTGCGATTCTTGGGTGTCTCGAGAATGACAACAGGTTGGGTGAGAGCGTCTCGCGCCATCCATCCACCGAGAGACTCGACGATCTTCTTCGCCACCAACTGCATGTCATTCTGGTTCCAGCGATCCGAAAGCATGACGATCTGCTCCGGATCCTGATAGGTGCCCTGCGTGAAGGCACGTGGTCCGGCGCAAGCTGACAATCCCAGCGCTGCGACGGCAATGCACATCGTATTCGTTATTCTGTTCATCGATCTACCTGCCAGCTTGGATGTCATCGGTTTCGCCATCTAGTCCCACTCACATTCGAAGTGGGAGCGCTCAAGGTGCCACTTGTCAGCGAGCATGGCGTCCTGTCGGTGTAGCACCTGTAAGAAACAGTCCTGTCGCAGCGAACTGGCCGGGTAGTCGAAAACAAACTCCATCGCGCCCTGCCGGTCGGCCTGTGGGATGTCGCTGATTGTGTAAATGTCGGGTCGGGTCGAGGTGAAGACCATCGCCCTCTTTGGCCCGTGCGTCTTCAGCGGCACCCGTGCTGCGAAACTCAGTCGCCGCACCTTCTTTGGCAGCAGCAGATCTGTGTTGTCCGTCATGGTGTCGCGCGCCCAACGCCCACCGAGCAAGGAACGCAGATTGCCGAAGAACACGCGATCTCGATCTCCATCGGGAAGAATGAGATACAGATACCCCTGTCGCGCCTGTGTCGAGATCTGCTGCTGACCGCCAAGACCCTCGAAATCGAACTGAATGTGCAGATTCACGTGTCGATTCGGGGGCAGTGCGTGCAGAGAGATGGCCTGCAGAACTTGCTGGGGCACGCCCGCATCCTTGAGCGCAACCAGAGACGAGACCGAAGCATCACAGGCGCATTGACGCTCCTGGACCATTTTGGCCACCATGCTGTCGGCAAATCCAGCCTCTGTCAGCTCGATGATGTCAGCGAGACTCATGGGCAACTGCTGAGATCGTTCGTACAGCGGCGGTAGCTGTCCACCATCCCAGTCGACGATATTAAAGACGTACCCTGACGGTACGGTGCCTACTGAGGTGGTGGCACGCTGCGCCCAGGCAGAACCGCCCACCAGCAGTGCTACTGCCGCGAGTTTCAGGATCCCTGTTCGTCTTCTCTGTGTCATTTGCCGTCCTGCCTGTGTCTTGCTCTGCTGTGTCTTGCCTACTCGAAGCTACGCCAGTTGAGGAAAACCGGCGCGCTACTTGTCTCCACGTCGGTGAACACGTGCGTGTCGATCACACGACCTTCTGCGTCTAGAAACTCCAGAGCTACCTGACCCGTTCCCGGCGGCGGTTCGATTCTTGCCATCCAGATGGCGCCAGGCAACGACGTCCAGCCACGGGTATCGGCCGCTTCTGTGCCGGAGCCGAAGAGATTCACCAGGAAACCGAGGATGTCATTTTCCTCTTCGGCGGCCTTGGTCACCAGCATCTTGGTCACGACGCGCGCCGCGGTGCGCAGGAGGATGGAGTCCATCTTCTCTTCCAAGGTGCGGCGAGCGATTGCGTCGATGTCCTCCACCAGCCAGCCGTCGGCCTCGGTATCGCCGACGCGCAACCTGACGCCCTGCACTCGACTCGGACGCGAGCGCCACTCTGGCAGGGCCATGCGCAACCAGTATTTGACCCGCCCGTGATAAACCGGGTGGTGGTACTGATAGACTGCGCGGCGAGAAACCCTCCACGCATCGTGGTGATGGTCTCGTTCGGTGATAGGAATGCTGATATCCTGCTCCACCTTGCGGCCGACGAATCCACTTTCGGCGAACACCGTGATGACACCCGGACCCGGAGCAGGGACTTCGGGGCCCTCTGGCAGCTTCCACTGCTGCTGGGCGAGGTCCCATTCTGTGTCAAAACCCAGATTATGCGTCGTGCGACGAAGATCGGTCGACATCGACGCCGGTGTGGGTGTGCCAAAGGCATCGGCATATGCGGCATATCCCTTTGCCGCGTCTCGGTAAGAGATGTAGGCGTCGTTGAACTCTCCCGTCGCCTCATAGAACAGACCCGTCGTGTATTGCAGGAAGGCATCGTTCAAGTAGCTGAGTTCGACTTTCGATGCCTGGGCATGGTCGGCCAGTCGCAGATTCGCCTTTCGACATTCGACGAGGGCAGACTCCAACTGACCCAAATGAGAGTAGTTGAGGGCGCGGAAGTAGTGGATGAGCGTGCGCTCATGCTCTTCGCCGCCGTACGGTCGAATCGCGTCGTTGGTGAGCATGGAAGCCAGCTCACGACTGACGGAGCGGACGTGGCGATCGATGAGACGCTCGGCGCGTTCGAACTGGTCGTTGGACGCTTCCCACTCGCCCTGGTAATGGAGAATGAGCCCCTTCTCCAGACGGTAGAGCAACAGATTCGTGCTCCCCGACGGCTTCTCCAGCTTCTCCAAAGCGCCTGCATAATCACGACGGGCGAGGCGATTCAGACTCCCGCCGATGAATCGCGAATACCCGGCAGCACAACCGCTGATGACCAGCAGCAGCAGCAGCCACATGCAGAAGGCCGCATACCGATCTCTCGGGCGGCGCCTCAATCTGGCCTTCTGCCGGACAAATTCCATCTCGTTCGCATTCCTACGGTCGGATTCGAGCCAGATACACATCTGCCGGAGTGGGCCGATCTGGCGGTAGGGGCAGACGTTCGTGCTGAGAGTAGTAGCTCATCAGAATGGTTCCATCCGTCGCCGGAACCAACCCGCAATACGAGCAGTCACCGCCACTAGGCACCGTGAGCAGGGGTTTCGCGGTGGTTCCGTCGATCTCCCATACGGTGGTATGATGCCCGCTGGGGTCTCCCTGTTCCCCATAGGATGTAAATCCGTCGGGTGGAAGATCCTCTTCCTGGGACCGACCGGCGACCAGCAGACGACCCTCATGCTGGAGCGTGACAGGCGCGTGGATCATCACACCGAGGTCTGCCCACGTCCAGCCGCCGTTGGGATTGCGGTGACCCAACCAGGAGTGATGTCGAGGTTCGAGAGTGCGAACGACACAGGCCAGGGCTCCGGTTTCGGGGGCGAACAGAACCGGTTCTCCCGGACCACCTCCCGAGCGCATCTGCTCGATCAGATACCAGTCGAGCAGATCCTCACTGCGCAAAAGCTGGACGGTGCGCATGTCGCGATCATCACGGCGTCCGAAGTGATAGGCCGGACACCAGAAGACCCCCTCCTGATCCCGGAAGATGCGCCACATCCAGTAGTTGATGCCGTATAGCTGGCGCGGTGTGGACCAGCTGGTGCCATCGCGGGTCGAACTGAGATGGCTGATCAGATCATGCTCGGCACTGGGCAGCGAGCTCGGCGAGGACCAGCGCGGAAACCATGACCCGAAGAGGACGGCGAGTCGTTCATCGGCGTCGACCACAAACTTGGGGTCCCTATCGTCGGCTCCGGTGTCGAAGACGGCAACCTGTTCCCACGTAGACAGCTCGCGGGAACGACAGACGACGACATTCCCGGGGGGATCGATGCCGTGACTCTGCGCGCTGCGATAACACAGGTAGGTGTGCCCCCGCCAGAAAGCCAGATCGGTAAACGCATTGTGATAGCCGTCCGCGACGATCCGGCTCAGTTCGATCAACTCTGCCGTCATGGCTCCTGCCCGGTCTGCTGGGTCGAGGTGGATGTCCACCGTGATGAAGAACAGGGGATTCTTGCCGGGAAGATAGACCTCGCCTTACCCTTGCGACCACCTGATCATTGCCTGGGTTCGACAGGTCAGGTCTTGCGCATCCTCATGCTCAACGAAAGTGTTCTCATGTCCACCGACGATCCCGTCGGCACAGCCGTCGTCGGATTCGGTTTTGCCGGCCGTTGCTTCCATTCCTATCTGGTCGGACTGGCCCCCGGTCTGAATTTACAGGGCGTCGTGTCCAGTCGCGCCGAGGCCCGCCAACAGATCACCGATCGACTGCAGACACGCGCCTACGAACACTTCGATGAGCTGCTGGCCGACACCCGTGTCGAACTGGTGGTGTTGGCCACGCCCAACGATCTCCATGCGCCGCAGGCGATCGCGGCTCTCGAGGCGGGCAAACACGTCGTCACCGACAAACCCATGTGTCTCGATCTTGCCCAGGCCGATGCCATGATCGATGCCGCCAACCAAGCGGGACGAGTGCTGAGTGTCTTTCAAAATCGGCGATGGGATTCGGACTATCTGACCGTCAAACGTCTGCTCCAGGAGCAGACGCTGGGCAAATTGGTCTACGCCCAACTGGCCTGGGGTCAGTTCGGGGCACCTGGTTCCTGGCGGGGCGAGGCCGAGCGTGGGGGCGGAAAGTTCGTCGATCTGGGTGCTCACATGATCGACCAGGCTCTGCAACTGGCCTCCTCTCCACTACAGCGCGTTTATGCGCGCTTTTCAGATGCGGGCTTGCCGAATGACGTGGAAGATCACGCCCACTGCATCCTCAGCTTCGCCGATGGGTCGGATGTCCACATCGTCACGTCCTCTCTGGCTCGTCTGCAGATGCCACGTTGGTATGTGCTGGGAACCGAGGGGGCGCTGGAGAAACATGGTGTCGATCCGCAGGAGCGCTTCATGATCGCGGGAAACATCGATGCCGCCACAGAGGATGAGTCACTCTGGCCACGTGTCAGTCGCGCTGTCGCCGGCCAGACGACGCAGATGGTCGTACAACCCGTTGCCGGACGTTGGCGGTCGTACTACGAGAATGTGGGAGCCGCGATTCGTGGACGAGCAGAGTTAGCGGTCACGGCGCAGAGCGTGAGACAGGTCATGGCAGTGCTCGACGCGTCACGCACGTCTGTGCGGACGGGTCAGTCGGTCGAAATGGCACAGACGGACGACTAGAGGTGGCTCGGCGGCAGATCAGTGGCCAGGAGGAAACCGGCTTCGAGGTTCGCAGTCAGGATCTTGAGGTTCCGCTGGAGCAATATCGACAGTGGCCGAAGTTTCCGCTGTGGCTGGTGCTGGACAATCTGCGCAGCGCCTTCAACGTGGGTGGGCTCTACCGACTGGCCGACATCGCCCGACTGGCAGGTCTCACGACCTGTGGCTACACAGCTCATCCGCCACACCCCCGGCTCGACAAGACCGCCCTGGGCACGCTCGATTTCGTCGACGACACCCACACGGAGACGACGCTGGAAGCAGTTTCAGATTTTCAGTCCCGTGGGATTTCGGTATGGGCCGTAGAGACCACATCGGAATCTCGCCCTTATACGGAGGTCACCTATCCGCAGCCTCTGGCTCTCGTGTTTGGCAACGAAGCGCTCGGTGTGGATCGCGACGTCCTGGAGACGTGCGACGGAATGATCGAGATCCCCGTGTTTGGCTACAAGAACTCGCTTAACGTGGCCAGCGCAGCAGCGGTAGTTGTGTTCGAGATCCTGCGCAAATGGAACTACGACCCGGGGGATCGCGTGGGACCAGAGGACGGCGAAGGAAGCTGAGGACCGGCGCGACCCGACCGTCCACGCTCGAAGGGATCCAGTCGATAGCGACGCGCCAGGGTGTGAGATTTGCCCTGGGCGGGCAGACGAAGCACGCGATCGTATCGCTCCATAGCCTCACTCCGGTGTCCCGCCATGTCCAGCACCATACCCCAATAGAGGTTGGCCAGCGATGTGTAGCCCCGCGCCGCTTGCGTCTCCAGATCTTCGCCCAGGCTCACCGACAGCACCTCCACCTGGGTCATGGAATCGATGACCATCGCATCGTCGCGGCGCCGGTAGGCATCTTTGCCGATGTAGAAGAGCGCTTCAATCAGACCGCGGGTGTGGTAGCCTGGCGCTGCACGTCGGCTTCGCTCGACCACTTGCTCATACTGGGCGACCCCTTCCCCCCAGCGACCGATGGTGACGAGGGTTCGGGCACGGTATCGGTGGAACAACGCGTTGTCCGGATACTGGTGGTGAAGATCCTCCAGATACGGGAGAGCCCGAAGGTGATCGACTTCGAAGACCTTGTGGATCTGGGCCAGGAAATACCGTGCTTCGGCCCTGGCGTAGCGCCCGCCTTCGGCGACGTCGCGCAGTTGGGTCAGTCCGAGTTGACGATCTCCCTTGTGCAGAAACAGCATGACCGGTCGAACGATGGGATAACGCTTGGGGATCACTTCGGCAAAGTAGTTGTAGATTCCCTGACCAAATAGGATGTCCTTATTGGTCGGCTCCAGTGACCGGCTCTTGTCCAGCAGAGGCAGGCAACGGAGCCCATCGCGGGCAGCACGGACAAACTGCCCTCGATCACCTCGCAAACGACCGCGGAAGCCGATCGCACCCCCTTTGAAGAGGATGGCATCGAAGTCATCCGGATCGACTTCGAGTCTTCGATCACAGACATCGATACACGCCTGCAGCAGGCGGTAGAACTCCTCGTCGTGACGTGTGTCCTCCAGATCGATCAGGACACGCCACCAACCGACCATGGCACGAAAGAAATGGCCCAGGGGGTTGTCGGGATCGGCGTCGATGATTTGTTCGAAGTAAAGGGCGGCCTCATCGAGTTGGAGTTGGTAGATCAGATCGATGCCCTGCTGAATGCGAGTATCTTGCTCTCCTCGCATCGTCAGTGGGCCCGACTGGGCCACAGCAGGGCCACAGATGGACGCCAGCAGCAACATCCACACACCGGCAGACCGGTAGAGAAGAGATCGGACACGTAGCATGGAAATGAAGATACCTCAGCAGATGGTTGTCGTCGCACCGTTCGACGCGGGAAAACGACTGTGAGTGCCTTCGATCATGACCTGATCATCCTCGGCGGTGGATCCGGGGGATATGCGGCAGCGCGCACGGCCAGAGAAGCCGGAGCGGATGTGGCCATCGTCGATCCGGGTCCGCTGGGAGGTCTGTGTATTCTGCGTGGCTGCATGCCAAGCAAGGCACTGTTGGCCTCATCCGACGTCATTTCGCGTATGCGTCGTGCCGAAGAATTCGGCATCAGCCCTGTTGAGACGCGAGCCAACCTGGGTGCCATCATGGACCGTAAAGATCGGCTCATCACCGAATTCACCGACTACCGTGTCGAACAACTACGCATGTTTCCTCTGTACGGTGGATATGGGCGTTTTGTCTCCTCTGAAGAGATTGAGGTAGACGGCAAACGGCTTCGTGCGAAGAACTTTGTCATCGCCACAGGTTCCGCGATTCGTCACGTGCCCATCCCCGGTCTCGATGAGGTGGGATACATCACCAGTGACGAAGCACTCGAACTTCGTGAGGCGCCGGATTCAATGATCGTGTTGGGGGGTGGCGCTGTGGCCTGTGAGTTGGCCCAATTCTACCAACGCATCGGTGTCAACGTGACACTGATTCAGCGATCACATCACATCCTTTCGAATGTGGATGAAGATCTGGCTCGACCCGTTGAGACTCGCTTGCGGGAAGATGGAATGCAGGTATTCACTGGAACGAAACTTCATCGCTTCCGCCGCGAGTCAGGTCGGGCAGTGGTCGACTTTGCCCACGAGGGCAAAGATCAGTCGATCGAGGCGGAGATGATCCTGCAGGCGCTTGGCCGACGACCAAATGTCGACAACCTCGCCCTGGAGGCGGCGGGTGTGCAGGTGGAAAGCCAGCGAATCCTCGTGGACGAGCAGATGCGGACATCACAGCCCCACATCTTCGCCGTAGGTGATGTGAATGGATTTGATGAGATCGTCCACGTGGCAATTCTGCAAGGGGAGGTCGCGGCCTTCAACGCCACCCATCCAGACCGCCCCGCCCGTGAGATGGACGATCGGTTGAAAATGGTGGTGACCTTCACCGACCCCGCCGTGGCAACGGTCGGGTTGTGCGAGAAGAGCTGCCAGGAAGCCGACATCGACTACCGTGTCGCCAGCTACCCATTTGATGATCACGGCAAATCGCTGTGCCTCGGAGAACTTCACGGGCAGGTCAAAATCTTGTGCGAACCCACCACGGGTGAGTTGCTGGGTGCCAGTATCTGCGGCCCCGAGGCAGGTGAACTGATCCACGAACTAGCCGCCGTGATGCATTTCCGTGGGACGGTCCACGATCTGGTGCAGATTCCCCACTACCATCCGACCCTTGCTGAGATCGTCACCTATCCAGCCGAGGAACTGGTGGAACAGATCGACTCACTGTGACCCAACCGGATCTGCAGCGACGGGAGTGTTTCGTCATCGTTCGATGACCGCCGCCGCCCGGTCGACGAGTGCTCCGAAGAAGACGGCGTTGGCGATGATCTTGTTGGTACCGAACCAGAAGGCCCGAAAAGCCAGCTCGTCGGCCACCAGCACGACCCGCCCCTTGCCTACGGCCGTGACGATGACGCTGGCCGCCCCCTCGATCAACGGCGCATGGGTGTCGGAGATGTACCCACTCAGCAGTGGTTCCGTGCTGTAGCGAAGAGGGGTTCCATAGGAGTTGTCCGCCGGCGCCATGAAGACAGTTCCCCGGTGAAAAACCGGGAGCGGACCACCGTCATAGCCAAAACCGAGGGGATGGGTGTGATCCACCTCGGCGGAGAAAATGGCACCACCGATATGTTGGCCACCGCGGTCCTGGTCCAGCGACGCATAGGCACGCGGTTCGAAAGTCGAGTCTGGATCCGCCTCGATGAGGTCGACGTGCACCAATGAATCCTCGATGGCCCACTTCACCGCCGATCCGGTGAGAACGAGGGTCCCCCCATCTCGAACCCAATCTTTTAGCGGCTCCGCGTCCGCTCCGTATCGACCAGAAACGGCGATGATCGTCGTATAACGCTCGAGATCAGCTGCGCGAAGGTGCTTCTGCTCAACCAGACTGACGGGCAGGTGATAACGCTGATCCAGCAGATGCCAGATCTCCCCCGCTGGTGTGGGTGACACCCCGTCACCCACTACGAGAGCGATCTCTGGTTTCTCCAATGCCAACGAGCGTGGACTACCCAGATTGATGCCCGCCGAGGTCAGTCCGGTCTGTACGGCGTGGATATGCAGGCCACCCTCTGAAGCGGCGGCCTGCAGCGTGGCGCGAATCGAGTCGGCCGGCGCATGTTGGGTGCCGAGGGGGATGATGATGGTCCCGAAGTCGAACGCCCGCTCACCAGAGTTCGTAGAACCGACAAAGGATCGGGTCGCCACGTAGGCCCTTATGTCGGCATCAAGAAGACGATACAGGGCTCGAGGCGCGTAGTAGTCTTTCCACGAAAAAGCGTAGGCGTAGGTCTTCGAATCAGAGTCCAGCTTACCCATCGGGAACGGCTGGGCAGCGACAGGCGTGCCGACCAGATCCTGTTTCCAGGCACGTCCCTTCAATTCGGCGTGAGGCAGATCGAAGGCCAGTGGCATGGTCCATGTGGATACATCGTAGAACACGCTGTCCTGAAAACTGGTGCGACGCTCGAAAAGGGCCCGCACCAACCGTTGCTGGGGCTGCCGCAGAGGCACAACCCAAGCCTGCCCCGGTGAAAACGTCGCATCACCCACCTCGATTCGTCTGGTGAGCTGATGGATCTCGATCTTGTGAGCATGCAGCAACTGTAAGAAGTGGTTCAACCGCGCCGCATCGTCGTCGGCGCCGAACACGTATCCCTTCACGGGCAGTTTGTCCGCCTGCGAGAGAGCGGTGGTGTAGAAATCTCGCTGGTGTTCGAGCAGATCGATGCGCAGTTGACGGGTTGCCTTGAGCGTCGACATGGACGTGGCGACCTGGTTGCGCACGGCAGCGGCGAAGGTTCTGTCTCCATGGGGATTCTCCTGTACATGTCCGCGAACGCTGGCCTGTTCGAAGAGAATGCCGATGGTCCCATTCAGATCCGGATAGGTCGATCCCTTCCCCGCATAGAAGTCGTCGTAGGATTCCTTCGTGTAGTAAAGGGATCCGAGTCGATCCAAAGCAGCTGCATGATATTCAGCGATAGCCGCCGTGAGCTCGAAGGTTCGCGCTGGCGTCAGCGGATTGTTGCGAGATGGAATCCCAGGTTGGAAGAAGAAGGTCCGGTGCGACTGCATCTCGTGATGGTCGGTCAGGACATTCGGTTTCCACGCGTGAAACATGTCCAGGCGGCCCTGGCTTTCGGGGTGCTGCGCCAGAAGCCAATCGCGATTCAGATCAAACCAGTAGTGGTTGAACCGGCCTCGCGGCCAGGCCTCGGTGTGCTCACGATGGGCGGGATCGCCAATGGGCTGACGCCCTCTGTGCATGTTGGCCCAGTGTGTGAAGCGACTCAACCCGTCCGGATTGAAGCTGGGATCCAGCAGAATGATCGTCTCCCGCAGCAGTCCTTCGACCTGTTTACCCATCGCAGCGGCAAGCCAATAGGCCACCATGGGAGCAGCGTTGCTGCCGCTGGCCTCGTCGCCATGGATGCTGTAGCCCATGTACAGGACGGCGGGCATCTGCTGCAGTGACAGTCCGGCGCTCTGTTGGGGGTCGCTCAGCTTCAGGTGCTGCTTCTTCAGGTGCGGTAAATTTTCGTGGTTTTCGGGGGACGTGATTGTCAGCAGGATGAGAGGGCGATTCTCATAACTGCTCGCATATCGCTGGAGTTGCACGCGATCAGACGTTTGGGCCAACTCGTGCATGTAGCCAACAAGCCGCTCGTGGGAGATATGCCAGTCGCCAATCTGGAATCCGAGATAGGCCTCCGGCGTGGGAATGGACGGATCGTATTCGGTATCAGCGGGCAGATAATATTCGAGCGGTTCGGCTGCCACAGTCTGAGGTTGGAACAGAACCAGGCTAAGCAGGACCACGGGGATGACGTGGAGGCAATGCCGCATCGGGTCGTCTTTCCGCAAGATGATGAGACGGGTGGAGGCAATTAGGCCAGGCTGGCTTCGCCGGTCAAAAACGCCGGAAAGAGAAACACCCCGGATCCAAGAGATCCGGGGTGTCGTGTTCGCAACGAAGAATGAGAAACAGCCGTCCTTCAGGCCCTAATCGTAGTACTCCTGACCAAGATGGGTGATCAAGTCTTCGCCCTGCAGGAATCGCAGTGTGTTCTTCAGCTTCATCAACTGGATGAAGATATCGTGCTCCGGATACAGCTCAGGCGCTGTCTGCGGGCTCTTGAAGTAGAAGGACAACCATTCCTGGATGCCCTTCCAGCCGGAGCGCTGCGCCAGGTCGGTGAACAAGACCAGGTCGAGCACGAGGGGGGCTGCGAGGATGGAATCGCGGCAGAGGAAATCGACCTTGATCTGCATGGGGTACCCCAACCAGCCGAAGATGTCGATGTTGTCCCAACCCTCCTTCTCATCACCGCGAGGTGGGTAGTAGTTGATCCGCACCTTGTGGTAGATGTCGCCGTAGAGATCGGGATTGAGATCGGGCTGCAGGATGTGTTCGATGACGCCGAGCTTGCTCTCTTCCTTGGTCTTGAAGGAGTCAGGGTCGTCGAGGATCTCACCGTCACGATTCCCGAGGATGTTGGTGGAAAACCAGCCGCGCAGACCCAGGGCCCGTGCCTTGAATCCGGGAGCGAGGATGGTCTTCATGAGCGTCTGACCCGTCTTGAAATCCTTGCCACCCACGGGAACGCCCTGTCGATCGGCCAGTTGCAACATGCAGGGCAGATCGACGGTCAGGTTGGGAGCTCCGTTCAGATAGGGCACCCCTTCCATCAAGGCCGCATACGCGTAGATCATGCTGGGCGCGATGCCATCGTCGTTGTCCTTCAGCCCCTGCTCGAAGATCTCGATCGTCTCATGGACAGGTGTCGGCGTGAGGAAGATCTCCGTGGACCCGCACCAGATCATCACGAGGCGATCACAGCCATTGTCGGACTTGAAGCTGCGGATATCCTCGCGCGCCATCTCGGCCAGTTCCCACTTGGTCGCCGCACTCTTCACATGCGAACCTTCCAGCCGTTTCACGTAGTTCTGGTCGAAGACCGCCTTCATGGGTTTGATCTTCGACAGCGGCTCTTTCAGAGCATCAAGGGTCTTCTGCTCCAACACACCCGCGTGTGAGGCGGCAGCGTAGACGTCGTCCTCGAAGACATCCCATCCTCCAAACACCAGATCTTCGAGACCCGCCAGGGGAACGAAGTCCTTGATCATCGGCGACGTACCGTCGGTGCGCTTACCGAGGCGAATCGTTCCCATCTGCGTGAGGGAGCCGATGGGTTTGCCGAGACCGGCCTTGATGGCTTCGACACCGGCGATGAAGGTCGTGGCCACGGCTCCCATGCCGGGCATGAGAACGCCGAGCTTGCCAGTGACGGGTTGAATCGTGTCAGGTTTGTTCATGTAGATCAGTCCATTCGATGAGGTCGGACGAAGCTGGGTCCATTTGCGATATTGAAACTACGGAAGGCTGTTCATAGGACAAATCAATCTTTATTATTTCATCCATCGCCATTTCCTATAGATGACCTGCCGCCCTGTGTACCTCGCTATGGATAGCCGATGAACCTCCACCATCTGCGGTATTTCCTGGCTGTGTCGCGCACCAGCAGTTTCACTCAGGCGGCACAGCAACTCCATGTCACGCAGCCGACGGTGTCTGGTGGTGTTGCCGAACTGGAGCGCGAACTTGGGGTTCGCCTGTTCCATCGAGAAGGTCGGCGTGTGGAGTTGACGATGGAGGGGCGTACTCTCAGCTCGTACGCGTTGCGGATCGAGGATCTGGTCGATGAAGCGCAGGATCGTGTCTCGGCAGGGGGTCCCGTCGCCGGCGACAGCTTCGGCTTCGGTGCCATCGATGCGGCCGTGATCTATCTGCTGCCTGATTCGCTGGGTCGCTACACAGATCAACACCCGGACGTTCAACTATCGATCCAGGTCGCTCCATCGCGATATCTGGCAGACGACCTGCTTGCCAATCGTTCGGAATTCGCCGTTTTGTCCCTTCCCTACGAGCACCCTCGCCTCGATACGCTGCCGGTGCTACGCGACGAGATGCCACTGGTCGTGGGTGCTCACCATCCCTTTGCCGGCAAACGATCGGTTCGCCTCGATCAGGTCGCTGAGGAGACGCTCATCCTCTTTCACCCTGATTCGGTGTCACGCAAAATCGTGGACGAACATTTTGGCGAAGCGGGGCTGTCGCCGCGAGTGGTGATGGAAATGCGGTCACCTGAGGCGATGCGAAAACTCGTAGAGGCCGGTGTGGGAGTCTCCTTCCTCCCTCGAATCGCCGTTGCCGAATCTCTGGCGTCAGGTGCCGTGAAGCGCGTGAAGGTTCGTGGCGTCACGTTTGAGAGGGAGATCGGCCTCGCCTGGCGGAAGGGCCGGTATTTCGCACCTGCCGTGCGGATGCTGATCGAAGACTTTTTGGCCAGCTTTGATCTCGTCGACACGTGGCGTCAGCGTGTCGACAGCGTTTCCAACTGAAGCACGGGACCCTCCAGCCAACCCCGTAGAGGAGCCCGGGGGTGATGGTTGAAGAATCGTCCTGCTTCTTCAGCGAGTGGTCGAATGCAAACCCCGCACCATTGGGGGGACACGATCTGGTGCAGATGCTGGTGGCTTCGAGACCACAGACCCTCACGCCCCCGATCGTTTCCGAGATTCCATTTGATCAGCGCCGCGCCGAGTTGAATCATTCCCTGCAATAGGTGAGCGGTGTCGCCTTCGGCCTGCTTCCAGGCCGCTTCCCACTGCTCGTGGGCTTCCCACCAGTATGCCTGGTTGAACAGATCTACACCGAAGAGCCAGGTGACATGCTGGGACCAATTGAGGTTCGTCAGCGGTTCGCAGACCGGCTCGGAGGTGTCGACGGAATGCCCGTCAGCCGCCGTGCGAGGATGGGGCGTCATCCCTGGTACATGCCGATAGGCGGGTAGGTCGAGATGAGGCAGGTAGCGGGTTGGCGCGTTCAGGAACGGCTCAGGAGACCGCATCGGGGTCAGACGGCAACCAGATCCGCTTCGCCGATCAGCTGTTCAAGCCGAGCGCGCAGTCTGGGCAGGTCCTTCTCCTGCGACATCTCCTGCCGAAGTGCCGCCGCCCCCCGCATCCCACGGAAGTAGCCGGCAAAGTGACGCCGCAGGGATATCAACCCGTAGCGTTCCCCGTGCTGCTCAATGGCGTAGTCCAGGTGACGCTGGCACAAGGTAACCCGTTCTGCGAGGGTGGGTTCGGGCAGATGGCTACCCGTGGGCAGAAAATGCTGGACCTCGCGGAAGACCCATGGATGTCGGATCGCTTCACGACCGATCATCACCCCGTCGCAGCCGGTGTCCTGGAAAGCAGCCGCCGCCGTTTGGGCACTGGTCACATCTCCGTTGAGAATCACCGGAATCGTGACGGCCTGCTTGATCTTCGGGATCCAGCTGTAGTCGGGTGTGCCCTTGTGGCCTTGGGCACGCGTCCGGCAGTGGACGGTCAGCGCTGCGATCCCTTCGTCCTGCAACATGCGGGCGACGTCGACGATCTGAATGCTGTCTGCGTCCCAACCGAGGCGAGTCTTCACGGTCACGGGCAGATGCGTGGCACCCCGAACGCGCCGAACCACCTGCCGCATTTGGGGCAGGTCGCGCAACAGTCCCGCACCGGCCCCTCGAAGGGCTACGTTGGAGACCCAGCAACCACAGTTGATGTCGATGAGATCGGGTCCCCGATCCGCCGCGATGCGAGTGGCTTCTTCCATCGACAGTTCGGACGCGCCATAGATCTGCATCCCCAAGGGGCGCTCGGATTCGTGGAAGTCGAGTTTGTGGTAGCTTCGTCGTGGGCCGGTTGGATCCTCACGCAGCAAACCTTCGGCATTGACGAACTCGGTGTAGACGATGTCAGCACCCAGCTCCCGGCAGATACGCCGAAAGGGAAGGTCGCTCACATCCTCCATCGGTGCCAGCAGAACACCGGGTGACACCTGGAGAGGGCCGATGGTGAGTGGTTGGTCGAGTGCCAAAGTGCGTCCTCTCGGGTGGGGTTCGGCTGAACGTACTCAGCCTCCCTGAACCTGGCCACGTCTGCGAGAAGGCTACAGCTGCGAACCGGGAAGTTTGACGCCCTTCAGAATCCTGACCTCGCGTCGACGGATCGTCGGACGCAATGTGTCGACGATCTTCAGCCACTCGGGGCTTGAGTAGTACGCGTCGATCGCCTTGTCCCGGGCCTTGCCGTTGACGAACGATCGTAGCCAGACAAATTCGTCCTCGCGATCACTTTCCCAGGCAGCGACAAAGGTGACTCCATACTTGGCCATGAAACTGCGTGCTTTGCGAAACTCACGCAGGAAAGTGGCCTTTTTTCCGGGATGAAATCGATAGATCCGCAGTTCGTGAATCATTGTGCCTCCGGTGTGAGCTCGTCAGCTGGTTGAGGACTACCAGTTTCTGGTGAGTTGAAACTCACCGATCTCCAATGAAACGGATGCCCTTTTCGGTGATGATGAGATCAACAGGTTGATCGTGGGACTGCCTCGGGACCTTGTCTCGGACCCAGGCGTCATAGACGATACCGATGCGCAGGGTAGTGGGCGGCAAATCGGCAAGGAGGCGATCGTAGTAACCGCCGCCCAGACCGATACGATAGCCGTCTTTGTCGAAAACCGCACCCGGAACCAGGATCAGATCCAGATCGGTTAGATCATCGATCCAACGAGGGTCCTGTGGCTCCCACAGGTTCATCAGACCCCGTTGAAGATCGTCCAGATCCGTCATGTGGTGATGACGCAGCCCCCGGTCCTGGCCGACCACGGGAATCACCACCATGCGTTGGGTCTGCAGTGCAGCAGCGATGATGTCGCGTGTTGGAATCTCTCCGGGCAAGGCATCGACATAGGTGTGAATCCTGTGAGCCGACGGCCAATGGCTGCATTCGAGCAGATGTTGGGCGACCGCCTCACCCACGGTGCCCACCTGGTGGGACGACAGGCAACGTCGGTCATCAAGGGCCTGTTTGCGCAGGTCTCGCTTGTCATTTTCCGGTCCGGACATGACGATCACCCTATCGGTTGGCCCCGGGGTCTGTCAAGGTGGATTCGGGATCGGGTGAATGCTCGTAACTCGTTGTGTTTCTTGACGCACCGGCGGGTTACGGGTAATTTGAAGCGCTCTTCACCACCGCTGTGGATGCAGATCAGATGACGACAATTTCAGAGCCGATTTCCGCCTCAGACGAGGCCGACGAAGCCCTTCAGCGCCAGCTCGCAGAAGAGGGACCCGTTCCTCGTCATATCGCCATTATCATGGATGGCGACCGACGCTGGGCGGACAAACGTGGCCTCAAGCGGACGGAGGGGCATCGGCATGGTCGCGAGTCCGCTCGAGACATCGTTCGGGCCTGCGGGCAAATCGACGTCGAAGTGCTCACCCTGTACACCTTCTCGACAGAAAACTGGACACGCCCCCGACTCGAAATACAGGCGTTGATGCAGTATCTGGAGCAGTCTCTGCGCGACGAAACGCCTGAACTCAATGAAAACAATGTTCGACTCAACGCCATCGGTCGCACGGAGGATCTTCCCGGGCGGGTGCAGCGAGCCCTTACCGACGCGCTGGCTGCCACCGCTTACAACGATGGCCTGCTATTGAATCTGGCGCTCAACTACGGTGGCCGGAGCGAGTTGGTCGACGCCTGCCGGCGGCTGGCACTGCAGGTGCAGGACGGATCCCTGGCGGTGGCGGACATCGATGAAACAAAGATTTCGCAAGCCCTTTACACGGGGGGGCTGCCCGATCCCGATCTGCTGATTCGACCCAGCGGCGAACAGCGGCTGAGCAATTTCCTGCCATGGCAGACCGTGTATAGTGAGATCTACTTCACGGGTGTCCTCTGGCCTGACTTTCGTCGCAACGACTTGTACGAGGCGATCCGCGCCTACCAGCAACGCCAGCGACGTTTCGGCGAATAGTCACAAGCTTCGTATGAGCGAGTTGAGCCGCCGCGTGCTCTCGGCGATCGTCTTCGTGCCGATCGTGGCCGGCCTCGTCTATGCAGGCGGCTGGGCCCTGTTTGGCCTGGTCATACTGGTTGTCGGTCGAGGAGCCTGGGAGTTGCTGATCCTGGCTGAGGCGGCCGGCTATCGGCCGGCGCGGCATGTCGGTGTCGCTCTGGCGGTGGCCCTGTGTGTGTATCTGCAGAGATTTGGGGCAGACCGCTGGTTTCCGCTGGCGCAGATGACGGCCGTCCTGGTCGCCCTGTTGGCGACACTGCGTCATGGTGTGAACCGATACTCGGCCAACGCTCTGTTGACGTTGGGTGGCATGATGTACGTCGGTCTGCTCGGTTCGGCTCCGCTGCTGCTGGCACGTCAGGTGGGCGACGACGCGTCGTGGTTGATGATCGCGATCTTCACCTGCATCTGGCTGACCGATACCTTCGCCTATGGCGGCGGACGGCTGTGGGGTCAACGGCGTTTGGCGCCTTCGATCAGCCCGGGAAAGACCGTCGTCGGGTTCGTCTGTGGGCTGGTCGGTGCACTGGTTCCGCTGCTTCTGATCTCTCGGTTGCCTTCATGGTCGGTCCTTGAACTTGGTGGTTTGCTGTTGGTGGTCGGTATCGGCGGACAGCTTGGTGATCTGGTTGAATCGGCCATCAAACGAGATTTGGGTGTGAAAGACGCCCCTTCACTGATTCCCGGACACGGGGGGATGCTCGACCGCTTCGACTCGTATTTCTTCGCCTTTCCGTTTGCCTACATCTATTCAGTGACCCTGAGGGGTTAATCCAACCAACTCATGCTCGATTTCCTTGGCACCATCGTCTCTTTCATCATCGCCCTCGGCATTCTCGTTTTCGTCCACGAACTTGGCCACTTCCTGGTGGCCAAACGCGCTGGAATTCGGGTCGAACGATTCTCTCTGGGGTATCCACCGAAGATGGTCGGGTTCACGTGGGGCGAAACCGAATACTGCATCTCGTGGGTTCCCTTCGGCGGTTACGTAAAGGTCGCTGGCATGGCCGATGTGGGCGCCGATGATGCAACCGGAGCACCCTGGGAGTTTCCATCGAAATCTGTGGGGACACGGATTGGGGTGATCGTCGCCGGACCGCTGATGAACTTCATCTTCGCTTTTTTCGCCTTTGTCCTGCTCTACAATGCCTACGGCATCGATACGATCGACTCGACGCAAGTGAATCTGGAACCAGAGTCGATTGCCGCTCGTCAGGGCATTCTGGACGGTGACACGATCACCCGCGTCAATGGGACGCTCGTCACCAATGCGTACGAACTGTCACGTGCTCTTGAGGCGGGCCACCGCGCTGGACTCGCATTGGAAGTCGAGCGCAATGAGCAGGTGCTGGGCGTCGATCTGCCCGCCGTCGACGACGAGGGTGACTATGGCCTGCGCCTGCTGTTGCCCACCACAGTGGGCAACGTGGTCGATGGGATGCCGGCTGCAGACCTGGGGCTGATGCCGGGTGACCGCATCACGGCCGTTGCCGGCACAGCTGTGCAGACGTGGACCCAAATGCGGGTGGCGATCAGTGCCCACCCCGACGAGGCGATTGCCATTATCTATCAGCGGGATGGTGCGTCGATCGAGGGACGCATCACGCCACGGGGGATCGGCGAGGGCGAGGATCGGTTCGGTCAGATCGGGATTTCTCCGTTTTTATCGCTGACGCATGTTGGCTTTCTCGACGCAACAGAGCTGGCTCTGACAAATGTGGTCGCTTCGTCCGGTATGATCCTTGAATTTCTCGGCCGCATCTATCAGCCTGAGAATTACAACCAGGTGGGCGGCCCCATCAGCATCGCCAAGATGGCGGGAGACACGGCCGAACGCGGAACGCGGGACTATATCAACTTCCTTGCCCAGTTGAGTGTGAACCTCGCCATCCTCAATTTGCTGCCCATTCCCGTTCTCGATGGGGGCCACCTGTTATTTCTGGGGATGGAAGCCATTCGCGGCAGACCGCCCTCACTTCGATTGCGGGAGATTTCGCAGCAGGTGGGTCTGGTCGTCATCCTCTTCATCATGGTGCTGGTCACGTTCAACGACCTGAGCCGCCACGTCGTCGATCCCCTCATCCAGTTGTTCCAGTAACCCTGTCGCGTGTAGAAAGCTCAAGAACCGTTCGTGTGTGCCGAGGCCCTTGCCACCGACCCGCTGAGACGACGAGCCCAACAGCTCGGTTTTGACCTGATCGGTGTCACACCGGCTGACCCTCTGCAGGCGGCCGACTTCTTTGCACGTTGGGTGGCGTTAGGTTTTGCCGGTGCCATGGGGTATCTCGAACGAGGCATCGACCGGCGTCGTGATCTAGCGCGCCTCGTACCTGGCGCTCGTAGCGTCATCTGCCTTGGAATGCACTATCCCATGGTCGATGATCGCGACCCGAATTCAATCCGCTCGGTGGACGGCGAATTCCCGAAGGGTCGTGTCGCCGGCTATGCGCTGGGTGACGACTACCATGACATCGTTCAGGCGCGAGCACGAAGCGTACTCGAAGAAGTCCAGCGGATTGATCCTACATCAGAGGGTCGGTGTTTCGTCGACACGGCGCCGGTGCTCGAACGCGAACTCGGCCAACGAGCCGGTCTGGGTTGGTGGGGAAAAAACACCTGCCTCATCAACAAACATCGTGGGTCGGCGTTCTTTCTCGCCGAAATCGTCACCACAGCAAGTCTACACGTCGATAGGCCCGCCACTGATCACTGTGGAACGTGCACGCACTGTCTGGATGCCTGTCCCACCGATGCATTCTCTGAGCCTTACGTTCTCGATGCCCGCCGCTGCATCTCCTATCTCACCATCGAATTGCGGGGTCCCATTCCGCGACACCTGCGCTCTTCCATGGGAGAGTGGATCTTCGGTTGCGACATCTGCCAGGATGTGTGTCCGTGGAATCGGCGTGCGCCGACTCCCGTCGTAGAAGATCTGACATCGCGGATGGAGCTGGCCACCCCAGATCTACTGGAGTTGCTCGAGCTAGATGACGAGGGCTTTCGCCGTCGCTTTCGCAATCACCCCATCAAGCGCACCAAAAGAGTCGGGCTGCTGCGCAATGTAGCCGTGGCCATCGGCAATGTGGGTGGAGACTCGTGTGTGCCCGTGCTGGCCCGTGTGCTGAGCCACGAACCGGCAGCCCTGGTGCGCGGTCACGTGGCTTGGGCGCTGGGCAACATCGGCTCTCAGGACGCGTTTGACACGCTGCGTGCTGCTCGCAACGGTGAAGCAGACCGATCTGTGGTGGAAGAGATCGACGCGGCTCTCGCCCGGCAGAGTCGGTTGGACGACCCAGACAACTGAGCGAGCGGTTGCCTTCAGTTGTCTCGGCCGAGCAAGGCGGCGACGAACTGGGATCCGTCGAAGGGCTGCAGATCATCGATCGATTCCCCCACACCGATCCAGCGAATCGGCACACCCGTTTCGCGGCCTAGTGCGAAGGCGATACCCCCGCGCGCGGTGCCATCCAGTTTTGTGAGTACCAGCCCGGTCAAGCCCACGGCATCGTTGAACTGGGTCGCCTGATTCAGCGCATTCTGACCCGTCGTGGCGTCAAGAACCAGCAGCGTGTCGTGAGGAGCCCCCTCACACTGTCGCACGATCGAGCGACGAACCTTTTTCAGCTCTTCCATCAGATTCACCTTGTTGTGCAACCGACCTGCGGTGTCGATGAACACCACGTCCGAACCACGCGACTGGGCCGCTTGCAGCGCGTCGAAGACGACGGCGGCCGGATCGGCCCCTTGTTGCGCTTTGATGATTTCGACGCCGGCGCGTTGAGCCCAGACATCGAGTTGGGCCACCGCTCCCGCACGAAAGGTGTCGCAAGCGGCGAGCAGAACCTTGTGTCCTGCTTCGGCATGCCGCCGAGCGAGCTTGCCGATGGTCGTCGTCTTGCCGACCCCGTTCACGCCGACAACGAGCACGACGTAAGGGCGATGCGGTAGTGTGGTGATTTCTGTGTCGGGTACCGGTAGCAGGCAGGCTTCCAACTCGGCCTGCAAGAGATCGAAGACGTCGGCGTCTGATCCGGCGTCGCCAGCCCGTGTACGCAGACCGTCGGTCACGGCAGCAGCCGTGTCCATCCCAACATCAGCTGTCAGCAGGATTTCTTCGATCTCGTCGAGCACATCATCGTCGAGACGACGACCACCCACAGCGGTGGCGATCCGCTCAGCAACAACCTTGCGCGTACGACCGAGGCCGCTGCGAATCCGCTCAAAGATACCAGCCATCAGTTGCGGGTCAGCACACCCTCTTCGATGGCCGGATCGACGATGTAGAGCATCGGTTCGTCCTGCAGATTCAGAAGCCGGGCCTCAGGCAGACGACGACCTCGAGGATCGATGAGGATGTCCACCATAGGGCGTGTAGGATGCAGGCGACTGGTGCCGACGACACGACCCATCTCGCCATTGTTGAGTTTGACGAGGCCACCCAGGGGAAAGATGGAGACGATGTCGATGAGTGCTTTGATCAAGGATCGATCGAACAGGCTGTTGCGCTGATCGATGATCTTCTTCAAAGCATTGTACACGACCCGCGCCTGACGATCAGCTCGTGGTTGGGCCATCGCTTCGTAGGTATCGACGAGACCGATGATCCGCGCGAATTCGTGAATCTCCTCTCCCGTCAGGCCCTTGGGGTAACCACTGCCGTCATGACGTTCGCGAACTTGAACGACCACCTTGGGGATCCAATCGAAAGCCTTACCGAAGGTGCGCACGATTCGCTGCGAGTGCGCCGGATGTTCGCGCAATTGGCTGAGTTGTTCGGGCGAAAGCCGGTTGACATTCAGCACTTCTTCAGGAACACACAGCATTCCCAGATCGTGCATGAGCCCACACAGGCCGAGAGCCAGATTGCGTCGTTCGTCGAAGGCGATCGCACGCCCCAGGCGCATGGCCATGACCGCCACGTTGGCGCTGCGGCGCGACCAGGAGTCCGCCTCGGCCCGACAGCGAACCGTCTCGGTCGGCAGTTCGTCGCCCTCTTTCAGTGAAGCCAGAGCGCGACGCACGGCGGCCACAACTGTCGGTGCATCGGGTGCGGTCTCGGATTCAGCGGCGGCAAAGATGGACGCTGCAACCTCGGCAAGTTCATCGTAGACCGCACCCGCCGGATTGTCGGATACCTGCGGTGATTCGATATCGGCGACCGGGGGTGGGTCCTGCGGCGTCTCGACGGCCACTGCTGGGGTCTGCAGCAAGCCACCCGCTTCGGCCTCAGGTGGTGGAGGCGGGGGTGGCTCGGCAGGTGCAGGAGTGGAGGGAGGAAGATGACGCGCCTGTCTGGACGAGCGCAGCATCTGACTCATCCTAAGTGCCATCGCCACGCTCCGCCTGAACCAAACGCTCTACCCAGTCTGCATCGATGCCTTGGAGCTTTCGGCTGAAACCGATGACCAATGCGATGTCGCAGATGTTGTTGATCTTGCGTGACACGCCGGGGGTGTGCTGGTGAATCAAATCGACTGCGTCTGTATGGAAGACGGGATCTTCGCGTCCAGCCGTCGTGAGGCGGAAGTCGACATAGGCATGGGTGCCTTCGTGGCTGAGAGGACGCAGAGCCCCACGCGTGGCGATGCGCTGATCAAGACCTGGGTGTTTGCGAATCGATTCGATCAGGGGTGATTGTCCGACCAGCAACAGGCTGATGAGGAATGCGTCGTCGAGTTGGAGATTCAGTAGCAGCCGCATCTCATCGAAGATGCTCTCTTCCAACAACAATTGCGCTTCATCGACAACGACGATGGTCTCTTTGCCCTGAGCATGAGCGTCATAGACGATCTCGTGGATTCGATGGACGGTACGCTGCCGGTCGAGGTCAGAGGCCGAGTCATCTCCCAGCTGATAGAGGATTTCGCGCAGAAAATCTTCTCCATCACGGCAGGGATTGCTCATCAGAGGGATCTCCGTACGGGACGGATCGAGCTCATGCAGCAACGAACGAGCGATCATCGTCTTGCCGCAGCCCGAATCACCGGAGAGCATCGCTGCACCGTGCCGACTCTGCAATGTGTAGAGCAGACGGGTGTAAAGTCCTCGAGTTCCTCACAGCGAAAGAGGAATCGAGGATCTGGCGTGTTTTCGAATGGCTTCTCCGTGAGTCCCCAGTAGGCCTCGTACATCTCTATCCATATTGGCGGGCAATGAATTCCGATGGTATCGGATCACACGCGTGATGCCATCGTTGCGACCGGATTCGTGCTAAACCTATGAAGATTACCGTTTTAGGCATAGAATTGTCAAGATGTAGGCCCTCAGGTCTACCTTTGTGTTTGTGCAAAAGCCATAATAAATATGCAACAATCGGGCCCGCTCACGTCGTTGACGCCGGATCGGGCACGGTCTACATTCAAAAATTCCTCTTTTTTGAGAGCTAGCTGATTGCGGCACAGCAAGTTACCTGCGAATCTGGCCGATGGTGAGTTCCGGCGATGGATGATCACAATGTTTGCCGTCGTCGTCTGTCAGCAACCGGCCCTCGCCAATCCCGAGACCTGGGACGCCGACGATCTCATTGCGGGGCAGAAGGGTGTCGGCTATTGCGTACTGCAAGGCACGCAGCTCGACTCCTTCGAAGTTGAAATTCTGGGCGTCCAGCACGATGTAATACAGCCCGGTCGTGACCTGATTCTCGCTAGACTCTCCGGCGCAAATCTGGAAGAGACGGGACTGTTCCATGGCATGAGTGGGAGTCCGGTCTTCGTGGAGGGTATGCTCGTGGGTGCTGTCGCTCACGGATGGACCTTTTCCATGGAACCGATCTGTGGGATTACGCCCATCCGGGAAATGTTGGACTTGCTCGAACAGGATTTGTCGGGCCCCAACGAGTATCCGATGGCCGCCGCTCCGCCCGTGGGTACTCTCCATCGTATTGAGCCGTTGCCATTACCCGTCTGGGTGAGCGGGGCGGGCCGGGGTGTCGAAGCCTTCCTCGCAGATGTGCTTGAACCGATGGGAATGATTCCCGTGACGGGCCTGGGTGCGTCGGCAAGTACGACGAATCCGCCTGGCGATCTGAAACCCGGCAGCTCAGTGGGCGTGCAGATGGTGCGCGGCGACATGTCGGTGTCGGCGATTGGCACGGTGACGTGGATTGAGGGGGATCGCGTATTGGCCTTTGGTCACCCCTATCTCAGCGTGGGTGCCGTCGACATGCCCATGACTCGCACGGTCGTTCACGGCATATTGCCTAGCCAGTACTCTTCCTTCGTCCTGGGCTCCACTGGAGAAACGATTGGTGCCCTGCGTCAGGATCGATCCGTGGGTGTTGCTGGTTTGCTTGGCGAAGAAGCCTGGATGTTGCCTGTCGCCGTGACGGTGGATGGTCCCTCGGGTACACGAACGCTAAAGACTGAGGTGCTCGATCACAGTCTGCTGTCCAGTTCTCTTGCACAGATCGTGGTGTTCAGTGCGCTGGAGTCGGCGGAGAGACTGCTCGGACTCGCCAGCCTTGATGTTCAGCTTCTCGTGACCTTGAGCGACGGCCGCGAGGTGATTTGGAACCAGGTGTTCAGCGGACTCCATGCTCCCCTGTTTGCGGCCCGGGGTGTGGGTGGCCCCATCGCCAGCCTGGTCTGGTCGGGTTTGCAGGACGTTCGTCTCGAGCGGGTCGACGTTCATATCGACGTGCGCGATGATGTCCGTGTGGCACGAATCGCTTCGGTACGTCATGAACCACAACAACCCCGGGCGGGACGGCCCCTCACGCTGCAGATCGAACTGGCGCCGGTACAGGCTCCGCGACAGCAGATGGACATCGACGTGATCTTGCCTGCATCGGCTCGGGGACTCCCCGTTCAGATTCAGCTGGGTAGCGGATCGGCGGCGTTGTCCTGGGTTGCGCAGCGACAGGATGAGTTGCCACCGCGAACGAGCGACGAACTGCTGCGCCGCCTCGAGCGACCGCGGCGTGATGACGAGTTGGTGATCGAGATTGTCGCCGACGCGCCAGGACTCTCCGTCGGCGGGCAGTCCATGCCGTCGCTGCCTGCGTCGGTGGGTCGCTGGCTTCAGCAGACCCCCTCTGTCGGTCACGTGGGACGGGTATCGGGACGAGTGCTTCACACGCAACGAATGCGCGTGCCTTACGTGCTGGAGAATGAGCAGGTGATCGATCTGGGGAGTATCGACCGATGAAGCGATGGCTTCTGTTCATCGTCTGCATGGTTGCCGCCGCACAAGCCGTTGAACCGGTCACCGTCCATCACGGGCGGTTGCCCGACTATATCGGCGGCGAGGGTGAGGGCGTCGCCCTTCAGGCAGATGGTCGACTGACCCTCGCTGCGCGGCTGGTTCCGGTCATCGACCTGGCCGCTGAACGAATCTGGTCCATGACGAGTGATGGGAAACGCCTGGTGGTGGGAACAGGCGACGAAGGCACCGTCCATGTCGTCGAGGGTGACCGATCCGTCGATCACTTCGACGTACCCCAGGGAGCACCCATTGCACTGGGTGTGGGTTCCAGTGGTCTCTACATCGGCGCGGGGCCGCGTGGACGACTGTTGCGGCGTGGCCCCGATGGAAGCACGGAAGAACTGGTTGTTACGCAGAGCCAATACATATGGGATGTAGCCATCGACGGAAACGGGGTCTTGCTCGGCTGTGGCGCCGATGCACAAGTCCTGCGGTGGTCACGAGATGGCACGGTAGACACCCTCCTCAACGCGACCAACGACGGCCATGTACGCGTGCTGGCGCGACGCGGGCAGCAATGGCTGGCCGGCACGGCCGTGAGCGAAGGAAACCAGGACAGCGAAGGCCGGGGACGCGTCTACGAACTGGGGCAGAACGGTGGTCGCCTGCTTTTGGAAACCACCTACGAGGAGGTGTCCGCCATGGCGAGTATGGGAGATGCCGTCTTCATCGCGGCCATGACGGTTCCCTCCACAGGCACACCGACAGTCGCACTACTGCGGCTCAATGCGGATGGTGCCAGTTATCCCGTGTGGCACGGCACGGGGATCTGGGCAGGCCTTGTTCGGGACGGTGACGATCTGCTCGCTGTCACTCGCGAACCGACACGCGTCCTACGCTGGGCGGCAGACAGACAGACGGGCGCGGTTTTAGCCCGGTCTGACTCGGTGGTCCCGGGCACGATCGCCTTCACCGATGGCACCCTCATTCTGGCTGACGCGCACTCTGGGCGATTGTGGAAACTGGACCGTCGTCGCGCCGACGAAGGACACTTCGATTCAGCCGTACACGACGCGGGAAGTGTCGCTACCTGGGGCAGACTCTCTTGGAAGGGGAAGGGCAACGTTGAAATCCTGACACGATCTGGAAACAGTGTCGAACCGGATGAGACGTGGAGTGTATGGTCCGCCGTGCAGAAGGATGAGACCATCCGCAGTCCGAGCGCGCGATATCTGCAGTATCGAATACGCCTCGAAGCGGGCGGCGATTCAACACCGTCGGTTGATCGAATCGTCTTCAGCCTCCGTCAGGCCAACCTCCCACCCCGTATCGAGGATGTGGTCACCTTTCCCTATCGAGGTGGGCCCGGTGCTCTACAGAATCCAGATCAGATTCCGCTGCCAGGCCAGCACCGCAACAATGGGAATGAACTGCCACAGCGTAAGAGCCTGCGGGTTTTGCGTTGGAAAGCGGACGATCCGAATGGCGATCCTCTGCTCATCGACATCTATCTGCGGGGCGATGGGCAGTCCCACTGGAAGTTGCTGGAAGAGGGCGTCGAGCGAGTGAAGACGGTCGTGTGGGATACGGAAGTGATGCCCGAGGGGATCACGCAGTTGCGACTGGTTGCGCGGGACACCGAGTCCAACCCCGGGGACACCGCCTTGGAGGATTCCTACATCACGGCCCCCTTCACTATCGACAATACCCCTCCCGTGGTGCAGTTGCGCCTTCGACAGCAGGGAGATGACACGATGATCGAAGCACAGATCATCGACAGAATCTCCGCGCTTCGCGGTGCTCGATTCAGCCTCGACTACGACGACGAGACGACTCGACTGGCCGCTGCAGATGGACTGTTCGACACACCGCAGGAACAACTGCGCTTCACCTTGCCCCCGCTTCCGCCTGGAGAACACGTGGTCTCGGTGCAGGCGTGGGATGAGCTGGAGAATGTCGGCGTAGGCCAGATTCTGGTGGAGATTCCGTGAGCGAATCGGCCAACAGCGATCGTTCCGGTGACGGTCGTTCCAGCGACGACCGTTTCATGCGGCGAGCCCTGCAATTGGCTGCCCGCGCCCGAGGGCGCGTGAGTCCCAACCCCATCGTCGGCGCCGTCGTCGTGGATCTATCGGGTCAGATCGTTGGCGAAGGATATCACCGCAACGTGGGTGGACCACACGCCGAGGCCCATGCCTTGAACGAGGCGGGGGATCGCGCACGAGGCAGCACCGTGTACTGCACGCTTGAACCCTGCGCCCATCATGGTCGGACCCCTCCTTGTGCAGAGGCGTTGGTGCGAGCCGGTGTTCGCCGGGTCGTGTGCTCACTGCACGATCCGGATACCCATGTCTCAGGCAAAGGCTTTTCCATCTTGACGGATGCGGGAATCGACGTCGAGATCGGCCCTGGTGCGGCGACGGCCAGCGCCCAGAACGCGGGATATCTGCATCACCGGCAGCACGGTCGGCCACGGGTGTGGCTGAAACTTGCCCAGAGTCTGGATGGGCGTATCGCCACACGGACCGGTGATTCTCGCTGGATCACGGGCGAGACGGCTCGTCGACATTCCCACCGCTGGCGTTCGTGGATGGATATGGTCGCCGTGGGGGCCGGTACGGTGACGGCCGACGACCCGGCCCTGACCGTTCGTCACGTGAAGGGTCAGGATCCCAGAGCCCTCGTGGTGAGTGGTCGCCTCACCTGCGCTCCCCAGTCTCGGGTTTTTGGGCGCGCTGGCACTGTCGTGGCCACAGGACACCACAGCCCGGAGCGCACCACCCCCTTCACGGCTCGCGGAACGGAGGTCTGGGCCTTCAATAGCAAAGACGATGAGATCGACTTGGCCGAGGTGGTTCAGCAAGCCGGCAGCGTCGGTATCACGAGTTTGCTGATCGAGGGCGGCCAGGGGTTGGCGGCAGCTGCGTTGCGGGCACGGATCGTCGACGAACTGATGATCTACGTCGCCCCTCGACTGATCGGCGAGGGGCTGTCGGGGATCGGTGAACTGGGTATCGAACGGATCGATGACAGCATCGGACTGACCCAGGTCACTACTCGTCGGCTGGGCGAGGACCTTTTGGTGACGGGAAAGGTGGAGTCATGTTCACCGGTTTGATCGAGGAAGTCGGTCATGTTCGCCGGGTCGACAAGGTTAGAACAGGTCTGCAGCGGCTCGGGGTCGAAGCCCGGGTGGTGACGGATGGGCTGCAGCTCGGTGATAGTGTCAATATCAACGGTGCCTGCCAGACGGTTGTGCAGGTGGGGACAGATCGCTTTTCCGTAGAATCTGTATCGGAGACGTTGCAGCGCACGACCCTTGGATCGCTCCGCGTCGGCGACCCGGTCAATCTCGAGCGGGCCCTGCGGGCCAGCGACCGGCTCGGCGGACACATGGTGCTGGGACACGTCGATGGTGTGGGCCATCTGCGCCGTTTGGACGAGGGGTCCGGACAGTGGACACTGGCCGTGGAACCCCCCACCGAACTGCGCCGCTATGTTGCCGAAAAGGGCTCCATCGCCATCGACGGGATCAGCCTAACAGTGGCACAAGTCCTTGCCGACGAAGTCTTTACGGTCGCCATCATTCCACATACATTCAATCACACCCATCTGTCGCACGCGGCCGTCGGCGACCCGGTCAATCTCGAGGTCGATGTCGTCGCCCGCTACGTGGAACGATTGCTGACCAGCGATCCCAATGCGCCACGAAAGAGGCTGGAGCTCGAAGACCTTCGTCGTCTGGGCTACAGTGAAGACTGACGCGGCCCGGTGCCTCCAGGCCTTTTTTCTCCCCATCGCCATGAGTAGTTCGACCCATGTCCGATTTTGACCCCATCGAGGAAGTCATCGAGGCGCTCCAGGCAGGACAGATGATTGTCCTGGTCGATGAGCGTGCTGTCGATGTTGACGGATCCGAGTTGGTCGGCGAGGGAGAACTCATGATGATCGCTGAACTGGCCGACTCCAATTCCGTGCATTTTCTCGCCCGCCATGCGGGTGGACCGGTCTATGTGGCGGCCGAAACCAGCCACCTCGAGAAACTGGGCCTCGATGCCGCTAGCGCTGGCGCCACGGGCCCGCGCGGTGCCTCGTACATGGTGCCTGTGAATGCGCGTGACGTCGAGGGCACGGGCGTTTCGGCGCATGAACGAGCGCTGACCATTCGTCGCCTCGCCGATCCCGAAAGCACCCCTCGAGACTTCGTACAGCCCGGACACGTCACTCCCATCGCCGCCCAATCAGGGGGCACCCTGAGACGGGCCGGACACACGGAGGGGTCCGTCGACCTCGCCCGACTGGCGACCTTCTCACCGCCTGTGGCGGTCCTCGCGTCGATTCTAGACGATGACGGAGAGGTCGCCTCGACCCCCTATCTGCTCAACTTTGCAACACGGCACGGTCTCAAGATCGCCACGCTACGTGATCTGATCGCCTATCGCAGCCGGTCGGAGAAGTTGGTCAATCTGGAGGCCCGGGCACGAATGCCGACACGGCATGGTGAGTTCACCACCTATGCCTATCGATCCCTCGTCGATGGCTCTCCCTACATCGCGCTGGTGATGGGTGAGGTGGATGATGGTGAGCCGACACTTGTCCGCATGCACTCCTGCTGTGTAACCGGAGATGCCCTCGGGTCGAACCTGTGCGACTGTGGTGAACAACTGCAGGCAGCCATGGCGATGATCGCTGCCGAGGGGCGCGGTGTCATCGTCTATATCCAGAGTCACGAAGGGCGCGGTATCGGCGTCCTGCACAAACTCAAGGCATACGAACTACAGCAGGAACAGGGGTTGGATACGATTGAAGCCAATCACGCCCTCGGACTGCCTGCCGATAGCCGCGACTACGGCATCGGTGCTCAGGTTCTGCAGGATCTGGGGCTGCGTGAGCTCCGCCTGCTGACGAACAACCCGCGCAAACGAGTGGGACTCGACGGCTATGGTCTGCGTGTCGTTGAGCAGGTGGCCATCGCCGCCAACCCCAATCCGCACAACATCCGATATCTACGAACCAAACGAGATCGCATGGGTCACTCGACCCTGCTTGAGGAGGGAGATCGATCCGATGCCCAGAGTGCATGAGGGCAAGCTCGATGCGTCGAGCCGCCGCTTCGCCATTGTTATCAGCCGCTTCAACAGCCTCATCACGTCACGTCTTCTCGATGGCGCTCTCGACTGCCTTCGCCGCCACGGTTGTCCAGAAGACAATGTCGAAATCGCCTGGGTGCCGGGTGCCTTCGAATTGCCCGTCACGGCCAAGCGCCTGGCAGCGACGGGTCGCTTCGATGTCGTGATGTGCCTGGGCGCCATCATTCGAACATCGACTCCCCATTTTGATTTTGTCGCTACTGAGACGGCTCGGGGTATCGCCTCGGTCGGTCTGGACTCGGGAGTACCCGTCACCTTCGGCGTCGTGACCACCGATGATGTGGAGCAAGCCATTGAACGGGCTGGCACGCTGTCTGGGAATCGCGGCTGGGACGCTGCGGCCAATGCCATTGAGATGGCCAATCTGCTCGCCGACATGAACTAGGCCCCCGTTGACCGACCTGCCCACAGAAGAGTCCTCCACGGCCCCATCCTCACCCCGCCAGCAGCGTTGGGATGACGGCGAGTGGGGGAATGCCGAGCAGGAGAAAATCCCGCAGTCTCGTTCCGGCGCACGCCAACTGGCCCTGCGGGCACTGTATTGGGAAAGTGCCAACCCGGGTCAAGTTGGCGAAGCCCTGCAGCAACTCGGCGAGGCCTGTGGTTTGACGCCCAAATTGCGGACCTTCGCCGAGCAGGTGGCCACGGCGGCTGTAGAGTATCGGTCAGAGCTGGATGACCTGGTCCGTGACAATGCCACCAACTGGCACCCCGATCGAATCGCCCGTCTCGACGGATTGATCCTCAGGCTGGGGCTGGCAGAGTTGCTCTATATCGACGATGTGCCGGCACGGGTCACAATCCACGAAGCCGTCGAACTGGCCAAGACTTATGGCGGGGGGCAGTCGTATCGGTTCGTTAACGGTCTGCTGGACGCCATCGCCCGGCAGCGCGATCTCGACGTTTGAAGGCTCTCCGCCTCAGCTGAGTGATCTGGGGCCAGTCGAGTGGACCTTCCGTCCGAGACCTTTCAGATGGGGACTTTCCCCCACTGCCCTGTGACCAGTATTCAGTGACACGGTTCAGTGGCTCGAGTACCTTCTCACAGCATAGATCTATGGTTTTTTGTTCCTAGACCCAACCAGAGGTAGTCCATGCTCGGCCGTACGCTGAAAAAGTTGTTCGGATCGCAGGCGGATCGCGAGTTCAAGAAGTCGGAATCCGTGATCGACGCGGTCAATCAATATGCTGATGGCTACACCTCACTCTCCGACGCTGACGTCTTCGCAAAAACGACCGAATTCCATCGACGACTCGACGAGGTTCGCGGACCCCTTCGAGAGGAACTCGCGCAGCTCGACGAGCAACTTCGTGGCGGCCTGGAGGGAAAGGACAGGCAGGACCTCAGCGACCGGCAGGCGGAGTTGGAAACCGCCATCCGGGATGCCGAAGCGCAGGCACTCGATGACCTGCTGCCTGAGGCCTTTGCCCTGGTAAAGGAGACCTGCCGACGGCTGTGTGGCCGCAGTTGGGAAACCGTCAGTGGGCCTGAGGAATGGGCCATGGTCCCCTATGACGTCCAGATCTACGGGGGCACCGTCTTGCACGCCGGCCAGGTCGCTGAGATGGCCACGGGCGAGGGCAAAACGCTGGTGGCCACCATGCCGCTGTATCTGAATGCGCTGACGGGCCGAGGCACACATCTGATCACCCACAACAACTTCCTGGCCAAACGCGATGCCATGTGGATGGGGGCGATCTACAACTTTCTCGGTCTGTCCGTCGGCATCATCCAGGACGCACGCCAGACCGGTGGCGCCGAGGCGTATCTGATGCCTGCCACGGACGAAGTCCCTACGAGTTTCGATTGGCAGCCGGCCAACCGTCAGCAGGCATATGGGGCTGACATTATCTACGCCACCAAAGATCAGATTGGTTTTGACTACCTGTATGACAACATGGCGACGCGTCGCGACCAGATCTCGCAACGCGAGTTCAACTATGCCATCGCGGACGAGGCGGACTCCAATCTCATCGATGATGCTCGAACGCCGCTGATTATCTCGGGACCCGTGCCGGAGAGCACGAATCGATATGCCGAGTTCAAACCCCTCGTAGAGAAGCTGCTGCGCGCCCAGACCAATCTGGTCAACAAGCTCGTTTCCGGGGCCGAAAAGAAGCGTAGCGAGGGGGGTGACGAATACGAAGTTGGTATCGATCTGCTGCGCTGCACCCGGGGTGCGCCAAAGAACAAACGCCTGATGAAGATCCTGCAGGAGGAAGGGGTCAAACGTCTGATCGGACGCGTGGAGGCCGACTTCATGCGCGACAAACGCATGTCGGAGATCGATGAGGAGTTGTTCTTCGGCGTCGACGAGAAGTCACACACCATCGACCTGACTGACAAAGGCCGCGACCTGCTCTCGCCAAACGAGCAGGCCCTGTTCATCCTCCCAGATCTCAGCGGCGAAATCGATGAGATTCGCAAGAACGGCGACCTCGACGACGAGGCGCGCCGATTGGCAGAGGACCAGGCCTATCGTGACCACGCCTATCGCACGGAGGCCGTGCACAACATCAATCAGTTGATGAAGGCGTACAACCTCTTCGAGCGCGACGTCCAGTACATGCTGTCCGAAGAGAAGAAGGTCATCATCGTGGACGAGTCGACGGGGCGTCCGCAGCCGGGCCGGCGTTTTGCCGATGGCCTGCACCAGGCGCTGGAGGCCAAAGAGGGCGTCAAGGTCGAGCAGGAGACGCAGACTGTCGCCACGATCACGCTGCAGAACCTGTTTCGCATGTACAACAAGCTGTCGGGCATGACGGGGACGGCCGAGACCGAATCGGCCGAACTGTTCGAGATTTACAAGCTCGAAGTCATCGTCATCCCCACGCATCGGCCGATTCGGCGCGTCGACCACGAAGACCAGATCTACCGGACCAAACGTGAGAAATACACGGCCCTCATCGACGAGATCGCGCGACTGCACGAAATGCAGTTGCCGGTGCTCGTGGGCACGATCTCGGTGGAGATCTCTGAGCTCCTGTCACGAATGTTGACCCGCAAGGGGATCAAACATCAACTGTTGAATGCGCGGTACCATGACAAAGAGGCCGAGATCGTGGCCGATGCAGGGCAGCCTGGATCGGTGACGATCGCCACCAACATGGCGGGCCGTGGAACGGACATCAAACTCCACGCTGACGTGGTGAGAATCGATCGTGACCTGCTGAACAGGGATGTGACCCTGGCGGACAGCATCAAGGGTCACTCGTTACGCGACGAGTTGACGCAGAATCCGTCGGGTCTGCAGGTGATCGGTACCGAGCGCCATGAGTCGCGGCGGATCGATCGACAGCTGCGCGGAAGATCGGGCCGACAGGGTGATCCCGGTTCGTCACGATTCTATCTATCGCTGGAAGACGACCTGATGCGGTTGTTCGGTTCGGAACGCATCGGCAGCGTGATGGACAAGCTCGGCGCTGAAGAGGGTGAGGTGATCGAGCACAGTATGGTCACCCGCTCGATCGAACGGGCACAGAAGAAGGTCGAAGCGCGCAATTTCGAGATGCGTAAGCATCTGCTGAAGTACGACGATGTGATGAATCAACAACGTCAGGTCATCTACAACCGACGCCGCGATGTGTTGGAACGCGACTCGGCCAAAGATCTGGTGGAGGAACTCATCGACGTCGCCATTGACGGGCTGGTTGCCACACACGCACCGCAGGGCGTGCACACGGAAATGTGGACGTGGGAAGATCTCGCCAATGACTTTACCAACAGCTTCCTGGCTCCCTTTCCCTTCGACGCGCCAGAGCGGGCACAGCTGGACTCAGACACTCTTCGTGAGCGCCTCGGCGAGCTGGCGCAGCAATCCTACGCGATGCGTCAGGAATTGGTCGACCTGAGCACGTATCGAGAGGTCGAAAAGGCGGTGCTGCTGCATACGGTCGATACGTGCTGGCAGGAGCATCTGCACGAATTGGATGAATTGAAGGAGGCCGTCGGGTTTGCCGGTGTCGGCGGCAAGGACCCCCTCATCGTCTACCAGAAGGAAGCGTTCGATATGTTTGAAAGCCTTCTGGATCGCATTGATGCCGGATCGTTGAACAACCTGTTCCGGCTTCGTATCGATGCGCCGAAGCCGGCCCCCTCTGGGCCGAGGATTGGCCGAGGTCAGCTGAGCGACATCCACCGTGAGGCAACGAATCTTGGTTTCTCGGGTGGTCAACCGGCACCTGCCGATGGCGGTGGCGTGCCTCTCGGCAAACCGATGCCCGATTCACCGCGAGGGCGTGGGCTGGTGGCCGCAGGGAGTGAGGGTTCTGACAGTGCCAAACGCGAGCCGATCCGCAACGAGCCCAAAGTGGGTCGCAACCAGCCCTGTCCCTGTGGCAGTGGAAAGAAGTTTAAGCACTGTCATGGTCGGAGCTGAGCAAGATTCTATTTTGCATCCATTTGGGTTGTGCAGTCATCCAAGAGACGTTCAGCCTGCAGCACCTGAAGCCGCCGGCGCCTGTGTAGTGGTTTTCTATCTACTATCCACATGATCGACCACTGAATGGACGCGCTATCCACGACTCAGATCACGATTCTCGGCGCCTACTGCGGAATCGTGGCTGTCTTGAGCCTGTATGGCTTCCATCGCTGGCACAACCTGCGTCTCTATCTGCGCCATCGCCACGATCAACAAGCTCCGGCTGGTCGTTTTGACGAGTTGCCGGGCGTCACCGTGCAGCTACCGATCTTCAATGAATTTCACGTCGTAGAACGATTGATCAGCACCGTGGGCCGACTGGACTATCCGCGTGATCGGCTTCAGATCCAGGTGCTCGACGACTCTACCGATGAGACCCAGGGCCGCGCCCGAGCCACAGTGGAGCGACTGCAGGCACAGCGAATCGACATCGACTACGTCCATCGTGACCACCGGCACGGCTACAAGGCGGGCGCCCTCGATCACGGTCTCAAGATGGCCAAGCACGATCTCATCTTTATCCTGGATGCCGACTTCGTTCCGCCCGCAGATGTGCTGCAGCGGGTGATCCACCACTTCACCGACGCCGAAATCGGCATGGTGCAGATGCGCTGGGGCCACATCAATCGTCATCACTCCCTACTGACCCGAATCCAGTCCATCTTCCTTGATGGACACCTCGTCATCGAGCATACGGCGCGCAGCCGCTCGGGGCGCTTTTTTAACTTCAATGGCACAGCAGGGATCTGGCGACGCCAGGCGATTGACGATGCAGGCGGGTGGGAACACGACACCCTGACCGAGGATCTCGACCTGAGTTTCCGCTCTCAGCTGGCGGGTTGGCGGTTTCGCTATCTGCCCGACGTAGAGGTGCCCGCCGAGCTGCCCGTGGAGATCAACGCCTTCAAGTCTCAGCAACATCGGTGGACAAAAGGCGCGGTACAGACAGCGAAGAAGATCCTGCCCCGGGTCTGGAAGGCGCCCCTGCCACTGAAGGTAAAAGTTGAGGCTACCTTCCACCTGACGGCGAATTCTTCACACATCCTGATTCTCGCCATGGCCATCCTGATGCTGCCGGTGGTTTCCATTCGAGAGCTGATTCCATGGCATCAGCGTTTCTTCATCATCGACCTGCCGCTCTTCTCCATGGCAACCATGGCGGTCAGTGGTTTCTACCTGGCCTCGCAGCGAGCGTTGTACGAAGACTGGTCCACGTCGATCAAGTATCTGCCGGTGCTGATGGCCATAGGAATCAGCTTGTGTGTCAACAATGCCCGCGCCGTAGCCGAAGGATTGATCGGCTATCAGACGGGTTTCCATCGCACACCCAAGTATGGCGCCACCGGCCAGACGCGGGCGGTGGGTGCAAAATACGCAGGGGCCAAGACGATTATCGCCGCCATCGAATTGCTAATGGCCGGATACTTCGTCCTTGTGATCGCCAAGGCATGGGCGATTGAGATGTATGCGGGAATCCCCTTCCTCATGTTGTTCCATACGGGGTTTCTCTATACCGGTGCACTGTCGGGCCTGCAGCCCTTCTTCACCAAGCACTGGCTGCGACCAGCACGGGCGATTCCCGCCTAACGTCAGGCCGAAGGGTACACACATAAGCGCCTCTAGCCGGTCTCGGCTGGAGACGCTTATGTGTTCTGTCAGCGGGTAGGAGAAGGCGGGCTAGTCTTGCGGCCATCCAAGTTCGTACTCGCCGCCCTCGAGCTTTTCGCGCGCCAACATCACGTCGAGGGACGGATAGACACGATCTTCGATGGCGGTGCGCAGGCGACGCAGACCGATGGCGACAGACTGCGCCTGCCGTTTCGTGTCACCCGTCTCATCGCGGGCAAGCTTGCGCGCATCGCCGAAGGTGCGCACATACAGCTGGTGGGTGTGCTTCAGTACGTTTTCGCTGGGTGTCGGCACCGCTCGGACCGCCGCCGCGTAGTCATCGAGCTTCTGGCGTGCAGCGGTGATGTCTGCGTCGGTGATCGCACTCGTTGGGTCATCGAACCTGGCGATCAACGCCTCGACTTGGCGATTGTAGGCCTCGAACCCGTGTACGGTCTGAACGTAGGACTTCAACTCGTCTACATCCTCCGTATTGTCACAAGCGACGAGGGCGGTCAACACTGCGAGGGCGAGGAACCTGCGAATCATGGGCTGATCTCCTGGCTGATCGATGACCCTCTTACGCTCGTGCAGATGTGTACGAATCGGGCGCCGTGGGGTCTCACCATCTCATGTGACTCGAAACATAGCGAGCCCGCGGAGGAAAATGCAAGAGGCACAACGAACTGTGGGGGCCACGGGCGATTCTGCACCCCTGCGCCTCGTTGACGATGAGTGAATGGACAGATACTTTCAGCCTCCTGAATTCCAGCCCATTTTTCAACCAGATTCCTGTGCATAGGGAGGCAACCGTGGTCTCACGCGAAACGCTCGCCCGCCTGCTCGATAATACCCTCCGGGATGCCCGTTATCCGCGATGGGAAGGTAACTATCGCCAAGGCAAGGTGCGAGATATGTACCTGCTGCCGGGGCGTCGTGTTCTGGTCACGTGTGATCGCCAGAGTGCCTTCGACCACATTCTGGGGACCATCCCTCTCAAGGGGCAGGTGCTGAATCGGATCGCCAATCACTGGTTCGAGAAAACCGCCGATATCGTGGCCAATCACGTGATCGACGTCCCCCACCCGAACGTGACCATCGCCGAAGAGCTGGACATGTTCCCGGTGGAGATCGTCGTACGCGGCTATCTGACGGGTAGTTCCGATACATCAGCATGGACCTACTACGCACGGGGCGAACGAGACATCTGTGGCAACATTCTGCCGGACGGGATGGTCAAGAATCAGCCCTTTGACACCGCGATCCTGACACCGACGACCAAATCCGAGGAACACGATGAGCCCATTTCCGCTTCGCAAGTGCTGGAGCGTGGGCTGGTAGATGAAGCCACGTGGACCCAGATCGAGCGCATTGCCTTTGAGTTGTTTGCTCGAGGGCAGCAGATCGCAGCTCAGCAAGGTCTGGTTCTGGTCGACACCAAGTATGAGATGGGCCGCAATGCGGCGGGCGAGATTGCCGTCGCGGACGAGATCCACACGCCGGACTCCTCCCGCTACTGGATTGCAGAAACCTACGCCGATCGCCACGCTCGCGGCGAGGAACCTGAGAGTCTCGACAAGGAGTTCCTGAGGTTGTGGCTGCGCGAAAAAGGGATCTCTGACACCAACATCCCGGATTTGGATGATGAGATCCGTATCGATGTGGCCGAGCGGTACATCGATCTGTTCGAACGAGTGACGGGTGAGAGTTTCTCTCCCTCCAATACCGACGAGCCGCTGCGCGACGCCATCGAGCGATCCATCGAGCCGTGCTTCGAGTCTGCGTGAGTGCCGCGTTGGACTCTCACGCTTGTCGTCAGCTGCCACGTCCGAAACGGGCTCTGGGGCACTTTCTGAGTGCCCTATTGGTTCTGCGTCTTGAGGCCCGTGAGGTGGCCCCCCTGTCGGCTGGGGTGATCCTGTTGAGCTGGCTGCACCGCCCCGTCATCGAGATGCCCCTGTCGATGGTCGATCGTGCCGCCCGACGACGAACCCAGATCGCTCGTCGACTCGATTCTGTCTATCCCTTCTGACCGAATCTCCCCCAATGCTGCACCGACAATTGCGCACCGCCCTCGAGGAAATCTTCGGCGAAGATTTCGTCGAAGAGGCTCTACGGCGGTCCGAATACGCGCAGATGGTGATCTACGAGCAACCGGACGAGTTCAAGAAAGCGGTGCTCGGTTTTCAGCGTTTGAATTTTCGCGATGAACAGAGCGAGTACGCACAGAAACTGGCTCCGGACTTTGGTTTTGCCCTGATCTGCTCTCTGCTGGACAACTCGACACGAGAGCTGGTCGCCGAACTGGGACTCAACTATCTATGAGCGGCACCCTGCTGGCCTTCGACCTGGGTGCCGAGAGTGGCCGCGGCATCCTCGGTCGTTTTGATGGCAATCGCCTCACACTGGAACAGGTCCATCGCTTCGAAAACGGCGGTGTAGCGCTGTTGGACCGGCTCTATTGGGATCCGCTCAGACTGTTTGGTGAAATCGAGTCAGGGCTGGGCATGGCTGGCAAAATGGAACCGCAGCTGGCTTCGGTAGGTATTGACACGTGGGGTGTTGATTTTGTCCTGTTGGCTGCCGACGGCACACTGTTGGACAATCCCCGTCACTATCGTGATGCCCGCACGGACGGTATGCTGGAGACCGCCTTCCAGATCATGCCGCGTGAGCAGATCTTCTCTCATACGGGAATTCAGTTCATGAAACTGAACTCCCTGTATCAGTTGCTTGCCCTGCGTCTTGCCGATGCGCCGCAACTGGCAGCAGCACAACAGCTGCTGATGATCCCCGACTTGCTCCACTACTTCCTCTCGGGAGAGCGAAGTGGTGAATTCTCGAACGCCACCACAACCCAGTTGTTTGATCCGACCCGTGGAGGATGGTCGACAGCACTTTGTGAGGCCTTCGATTTGCCTCAACACATTCTGCCCCCGATCGCAGCACCTGGCACACAGCTGGGCACGGTGCGCGACTCGGTCGCCGAGCGCTGTGGACTGTCGAAGAGTGTCCCCGTCATCCTCCCGGCAACCCATGATACTGGTGCGGCCGTGGCTGCCGTCCCCGCCACCGGTGTGGGTACGGGGGATTTTGCCTACATCAGCTCCGGAACCTGGTCGCTCATGGGCGCCGAGCTTGCGGCACCCGAACTTGGGGCCGATGCACTGCGACACAACTTCACCAACGAGGGCGGCGTGGGGGGCACATATCGGTTTCTCAAGAACATCATGGGACTGTGGTTGGTGCAGGAATGCCGCCGCACATGGAGTCTGGCCGGCCGGGATCGCTCCTACGGTGAGCTTGCCACCGCAGCCGCAGCGGCGCCGGCCTTCGGTCCTCTCATCAATCCTGACGATGAACGATTCCTGCCCCCCGGAGATATGCCCTCCCGGATCCGGGCCTACTGTGAGGAGACGTCTCAGCAGATTCCCGCGAGCGAGGGGGCGATCATTCGTTGTGTCCTGGAGAGCCTTGCTCTGAAATACCGGCAAACCCTCGAGCAATTGGAGACGGTTCTCGATCGCCCTATGAAAACGATCCACATCGTGGGCGGCGGCATTCAGAACGAGCTGCTGTGTGAACTGACGGCCCACGCCACGAGCCGCCCGGTCGTTGCAGGACCAGCCGAAGCGACGGCCATCGGCAATCTGTTGATTCAGGCGCTCGGCCTCGGCTGGGTCGAGTCGCTGGAGCAGGTTCGGCAGGTTGTCATCGACTCCTTCGATCCAACACGCTACGAGCCGGCCGTGGACCAGGCTGAAGCGTGGAACGACGCCTACGGGCGGTTTGTTCGCTTGGTTTAGGCGGCACACCCTCCTGTCGCAACCTGTACCACCCTGAACTAAAGATTTTGGCGCTGCGCGCCGATGTACCGAGGGCACCGGCTCGCCGAGCCGTCGGAACCTTCGGCGGAACGGGCCGTTCTACCCTCTAGTGAGACCACAGGGCCATGGCGACCGACACGAAACAGGACGGCGTGATGACACAGGCTCCGCCGCGCGGCAGCTCAGGCAACTCCACGGGTGAATCTGACTCGGTCGAGTCCTACTGGCACGACATCCGTGATTTCCATCCCCTATCGCGCAAACAAGAGACCGAGTTGGTCCAGAGGGCGCGTGAAGGAGACCGGTCTGCCTCCGACGCCCTAGTGACGGCCAACCTCCGCTTCGTCGTCAGTGTCGCCAAGAAGTACAACAACTACGGCATGACGTTTCTCGAGCTCATCGCCGAGGGCAACTACGGTCTGCTCGAGGCCGTGAAGCGTTTCGACGAAACACGCGGTTTTAAGTTCATCACGTATGCCGTGTGGTGGATCCGTCAGGCGATCCTCAAGGCGCTGGCTGAACAGAGCCGTGCCGCCCGGCCACCGATGAGCCAGGTCAACGACCTGCAGAAGGTGGAGAAACTCAGCGCCGGCCTGACGCAGAAACTGGGAAGAGCACCCACCCTCGAGGAAATTGCAGCCGCCGCCGACATCAGTTACGAGCGCACGCGAAATGCCATTGAACTGAATCAGAATGACATGTCGCTCGACGCACCGCTGACCGACAGCGAGGGCGAGGACACGATGCTGGCCGTCATGGCCAATGAGGAACCCGGATTCGAGGAGTCCTATGACTGTGCCGCCCTGTATCAAGCGCTGCACAAAAGTCTCGATCCGCTCGACGATCGAGAGCAGCTGATTCTGCGGTCCTACTTCGGACTCGAGGGGCTGGATCCGATGACGTTGGAGCAGATCGGCGAGATTCTCGGACTGACGCGCGAACGAGTTCGTCAGCTGCGTGATCGTGCGCTGGAGAGGGTGCGCCACGAACACGGTGATCTGCTGCTCGAGTTGTCCATCAACTAACAGCACACGGGTCACAGAGGGCTACGGAGCACGGCCTTGGCCGGCGCTCGAGCACTTCCCCAGACGGAACCGATCCTTACATTAGATCGCCTTGATGTGGTCGCCTCACAACGCGGCTTCTGCTTTTCTCCATCACGTCAGCGATCGAATCTGTGCAGTATAACCTGGCCGATCTCCATACCCATTCGACCTGCTCGGACGGGCTGCGTTCTCCAACGCAGGCAGTCGAAGAAGCCGTCGCCGCCGGTGTCCGTGTACTGAGTCTGACCGACCACGACACGGTGGATGGCATCGACGAAGCCATGGCTGCGGGCAAAGAACAGGGCATCGACGTTGTGCCGGGGACCGAGTTGAGTGCTCACGTCAACGACCGCGAACTGCACCTGCTCGCTTACTTCGTCGACCATCGTTCGCAGCGACTCGCCGTCCATCTGAGTAAACTTCGCGAGCGACGCCACGAGCGAGGTGCAGCGATCGTGGAACGGCTCAACCAGCTCGGCGTCCAAATCTCACTCGATGATGTCCTGTCACGGACCGATGGTGGACCGATGGGGCGCCCTCACATTGCCGCGGCCATTGTGGCCTCCGGAGCTGCCATGAACAAGGAAGAGGCCTTCGTCCGCTTCATTGGCGATCGAAGACCTGCCGACGTGCCGAAACCCCGGTCTCCAGCTGCAGAAGTGATTGGCTTGGTCCACGAATTGGGTGGTGTTGCCGTGCTCGCCCATCCGGGAATGGTCGTGTCGGAACCGGTGATACAGCAACTGGTCGAGGTCGGCCTTGATGGGGTGGAGGTCTACCATCCGGCTCATCAGCCACCTCAGATCGAGCACTATCTTGATGTGGCTGAGCGCTTCGGATTGCTCACATCCGGAGGCTCCGACAGTCATGGCGACCAGGGCGGCGTCGCCATCGGCGACTATGGCATCGGTGTAGAAGCCGTCGACGCCCTCAGCACGCGAGCCGCCACATATGCGTGAACCGCCGGACGGTGGTGACCGCCGGGTGCGTCCCCCTCTGGTTCTGATCCTCGCTCTTCAGGTCATCTCACTTCTGGCGGTGACCTCGGCGCCCACCTCGGCGCTGTTGCCCCGGTCCTTCCATCCTTCCCAGGATCCGCCCCGGAGCGGCCTGGTAGGCACGAACATGAGTGATGTCGTGTGGAGCGGACACTATCTGTGGGTTGCCACGGATCTCGGTCTGGCGCGGTGGAATCCTGACGATGGAACCGGACTGCCGGCCCAGAACTGGCGTACCTACACCCAGAAAAATGGTTTGGGACGCGGTGCGGTCAGTGCGCTGGACGCGGTGGGCGACACGGTGTGGGCAGCGACGATCTTCGACACCCTCGTCGCGGGCGTCACTCCTCCGCCCCAGGTGGGCGGCGGCCTGAGTTGGTCTATCGATGCGGGCGAGACGTGGCAGCACATCCCCAACGACGCCATTTTTGACACACTGACACCGAGCTTCGAAGACGGACCACGGACACCGGTGCAGAACGGCTGCTTTGGGCTGTCCATCGTGGGCGATACGGTTTGGGCGGCCTTCTTCTCAGGCTCCACCGTCCGCACAACGGACTTTGGCCGCAGTTGGGAGCGTGTGTTGCCCGGTGGCGGCGACCAGATCGTGTTCCTGGCCACCGACAAAGAAGAAGAGGTGGGGCTTCTCCGCTTCGAAGCCGACAGTCTGGCGAGTTCCGGTGGTGATGCGATGCGGATCGATTCCTTGCGAACCGCCGCCGACAGCGTCGCCACCCTTCATCTGCTGCACCGCACATTCTCGGTTACGGCCTTCGGTGACACGGTTTGGATCGGCACCTCGAATGGGCTGACGTCGAGCACCGACTTCGGTCAAACCTGGGTGAATCATCGCGTGCGCCTCAACGAATTCGGTGAACCCTTACCAGAGAACCCGTCAGGCAATTGGGCGGTGGCTGTCGAACGACAGATCACGCAGGATGGGCGTTCGGTCATCTGGGCGGGAACGTCGACCACCATCGGACCCGGACAGAGGAATGGGATCAGTGTCAGCGAAGATGGCGGCGCGACATGGGCCTCGACGGCGCCCACCTTCGCCTGGGATTTCGCGTTTGGCCCGCAGGATACGGTCTGGGCGGGCACCAATGACGGACTGCTGGTCAGCCTCGACGCCGGAGATTCGTGGGGGGAGGTGCTGGTGGAAGATCCCTTCACTCGTGAACAGCTTCGCCCGCCTTTCATCGGCGTAACCCATGTGCCCCTGAGCAACGGGCAGAATTCCATCTGGTCAGGAGCCGACAATGGGTTGGCTCGATCCATCGATGGTGGTGTCACGTGGACGATCCTCAGCTTCCCCGCCAAAACACCAAGTCTTGATGTGGGTGAGGTCATTGGCGTTGGCGATGCCGAACGGGTACGCACCTATGCTGCGCCGAATCCTTTTGCACCCGACCAGGGAGATCGATGCCGCATCGTCTACAGTTTGAGCGAACCCAGTCAGGTGACGATCGAAATCTTCGACTTCGCATCACGACAGGTGCGATCTCTTCTCGATGGCGCCGATCGCGATGGGGAACACAATCACGGTGAGAACTGGGATGGTCTCGATGACGAGGGAAACCCTGTTGCCAACGGTGTCTATTTCTATCGAATCGCCACCGCCGCCGGCGATGAAGCGCACGGCAAGATTGTGGTCCTAGACTGATGTCACGCCTGATACAACCTCCGCTGCGAAACCGCACGGCACGACATCGACCCTCGCTCCTGCTGAGTGTGCTCGCCGTCACCCTGAGTGCTGTCGTCCTCAGTTCTGCCGCCACGGCACAGACCGGTGCGGCCTTCCTCGATCTGGGGATCGGCGGTCGCGCTATGGGCATGGGTGGAGCCCTGAGCACCCACGCTTCAGGTGCTGAGGCCATTCACTACAACCCCGCAGGTCTGGCCGGTGAACAGGGCCGAACGGTGCAGGTCGGTTACCAGTCCCTGTCACTGGATCGCACGCATGCGACGCTTGCGGGCGCCATGAATCTCCGTGGGGGGCTGGCCTTTGGGCTGGCTTGGACCCATGCCAGCGCCGGACCCATTGACGCACGAACCGGTTCGGGAGAGCTGGTCGCGGGGGGCATCGACGACACCGAACAGGCCATCGGATTCGCCTTGGGATCTCGTGTGAACGAGAAAGTACTACTCGGTGCGAGTCTGAAGGTGCTGAGTCACAACATCGATGTAGATGTACATGGCTCAGGCGAGTCGAGTGCGTCGGGTAGAGCCATCGACATTGGTGCCATCATCGTCGAGGTGATACCCCAGTGGCGTGTCGCGGTCGGTGCTCGCAATCTGCTGGGGAAACTGTCCTGGGATGTTCGTCGTGGTTCCGCCCAGTCGAGCGCCTCGGAAGATGACCTGCCGATGACACCCTACGTGGGCGTCGGCGGTACGTGGCGACGTGTACGGATTGGGGCTGAGGCTCAACTCTATGATGTGAGGGGTGTCTCCCAGGCTCGTCTTCACGCGGGAGCTGAAGCCGACCTGTCTCCCATGCTGTCGGTACGTGGCGGCCTGCACCGGGTGGGTGACGCAGACGGACTCGGGCTGCTTGCCATGGGCATTTCAATTCGCCCGATGCACAGCAACCGTCTGGCCTTTCACTATGCGTGGGTCGCCGACGATCTGAGTGCCGGTGGCCGCAGTGTGCTCAGTATTGGGGGCGTGTTTTGATGCGTGTCCTGCTTGGTTGGGTGATGGTGTGTGCGTTGATGACCGGTACGCCGACGTTGGCCACGACGGGGTTTGCCTTTTTGCGACTGGGTGAGGGCGCCCGGGATGCCGCCATGGGAGACGCAACCGTCGCCGTGACCAGTTACACCGCCGACGCTGCCAATCCTGCGGCGCTGGCTCGCGGTCAGCAGGCGCTGACCTTCAGCCACACAGAGTGGATCGAGCAGATCCGGCATGAGTATGTGGGCACGCTGTGGAGTATCGGAGAGGACGTGATCGCCCTCAGCACACGTGTCTCGCATACGGACGGTCTGGAACATCGCGTCGGTGCGTCACTCGAACCACTGGGTGAGTTCGGTGTGTATGAGTGGACGGCAGGCGCCGCCTGGTCACACGCCTTTTCGCAGGACCTGCGGCTGGGGGTGGGCCTACGATTCGTGCGCCAGTCGATCTTCGATGAAGCGGCAAGTGGGGGTCACGCCGATGCGGGTCTGTTGTATCGGGCTGCCGGTTGGGACCTGGGGATTTCGGTTCGCAATGTGGGTACCATGAACGAATTGAACCGCGTCTCCACCGAACTGCCTCTTCAGTTGCGCGTGGGAGGCGCTCGTCGCCACGGGAAGATCCTGTTCGCCGCGGCGGGCCATTGGTCCGATGCGAGCACAGATCTGCACGCGGGTGCCGAGTGGGCAACACGTGAACATCTGAACCTTCGTCTCGGCTACGACAGTGGTGGCGCCCGTGGGCTCAGCTACGGCGCGGGTGTGGAGTTGGCCCCCTGGCGGGTAGACTATGCCTATCTGCCCTTTGGTGACGGATTCGGCCCGGCTCACCGATTCAGCTTGCGCTGGGCAGTCGACACGGTGCCTGCGCGGTGAATCTCTGGCGCCGAGAACCGACGCCGCCTCCGATACGGCCGCCAGCGATGACGGACGGATGGGGAACACATCGACAGGGGCTTGGCTCCGGATTCACCGGCTGGGAACCGACGCCGCAGCCGGCCAAGCAGAGCCACCCGGCCATGCACGTGTTATTGTTCGTCCTGACGTTGTTTTCCATGATGGCCGCTGGATCGATGCAACAGGGCGTGAATCCCCTGCAAGGCCTGGATCAGCTCGTTCATCTTGTGGAAGGCTGGCCCTTTGCCTCCACGTTGTTGGCGATTCTGACCGTACATGAGTTCGGCCACTACTTCGCCGCACGTCGCTGGGGGGTGAAAGCGTCCCTCCCCTACTTCCTGCCCCTGCCCTTCGTCTCGTTCCTCGGCACCCTCGGTGCGGTAATCCGCATCCGCTCGCCGATTCCAAACAAACAAGCCCTGCTGGATATCGGCGCTGCCGGACCCCTGTCGGGCTTCGTCGTCGCTGTGACCGCCTGCATCGTGGGCCTGCCACTGTCGACGGTCGTCGAACCAGGCTATTTCGGTGTCCTGCCACGCCAGTTGGAGCCCACCACGATTCAGCTAGGCGCGCCGTTGCTGTTCCAGGGCCTGTCTGCATGGTTGTCGCCAGAGGTGATCGCTGAGGATCAGATGGTGATTCTCCATCCCATCGCTTTCGCAGGATGGGTTGGACTCTTCATCACCGCCTTCAATCTTTTTCCGGTGGGTCAGCTCGACGGTGGACACATCGTGTACGCTCTGGCCTCTCGAGCCCACAGCATGATCGGGCGATTCACGTTCTCAGCCTTGATGGGTCTGGGGCTCTACGGTGTATTCTCTCTGTTTTGGGAAGTTCCCGCAGGATGGCCTGGGTGGTTGGTGCTTGCCTTGCTGCTCACTTTTTTCGGTCGCAGCCATCCACCCCTTTATCATCCAGCGACGTCTCTGAGTCCAGGCAGACGATGGATTGGATGGCTTTGCTTTCTGGTCTTCGCCCTGTGTTTCACGCCAGCCCCCTTCAGCGCCCTCGCCGGTTGAGCGTGCAATTGAACCGTAGCCGCTGTGTCCTGCTGCGGCTGGGCTGCATACTGGCCGTGGCGAGTGGCTGTGGCTTTGGCGGCGAGAGTGGCAAGAATTGTCGCTGCGTCCCAGAGACAGATGCGGCTTCTTTTCCCCATTGTGAGGGGATCACCTTCGAAGAAGAAGTGGAAACGGCGAACCCCTTCGCCACGCGCCAACCAGAGTGTCCCAGCGGACAACTGCTGTTTCTCCGGGAACCGACAACACCGGAGGCCGTCCTATTCAACGTAAGGGATACCTTTCAAGGATTCAGCCCGATCCAATACCTGGACCTTCTGAGTGACGACTTTCTCTTCGTTCCCGATCTGGACGGGCTGAGTCTGTATCCTGAGGTATTCCAGGCGCCGGGTGACTATGACCCGGAGGCGGATCGCGACACGCTGTGGACACGAGAGGATGAGCGTCGTTTTGCGACCAATTTCCTCGATCGCACCGAGTTTCAGCGCATCACCTTCGACCGCTGGTACCAGGCGGGCGAGGACGATGTCATCTTCGACGATTCCGATCCGCTCAGAGAGACGTATATTTTTAACTATGCCATCGAACTGATCCTGCCACCAGGAGAAGATGGTGTTGCGCTGCTACTGGAGGTCCGTGGCAGGGCAGAGGTTGACCTGGTCACACCCACGCTCGAGAATCCGGTGTGGACGGTGCGCAGGTGGCAGGATCTACGTGACCCGGCGTCGACGAAGAATTCGATGACTCAGATGCGGGGTGAGTTTCTGCAGTGAACGAACGTGCTACACCACCCCAAGGTGCGATGATAATCTGTAGGTATCCATGTTGAACCGAGCTGTTCTCTTCGCAGCCCTGACTCTGCTCGTTGCCTGTAGCAATCCTTTTGCGCCTGAGAAAACGGTACCCACCGACGTGGTGGAGAAACCACCCGCCGAGCAGACGACAATGCCCGAGATTGTTATGGAGAATCTCGAGCGCGCATTCTCAGATCGTGACAAGGACCTCTACGAGAATATCCTCGACGATAATTTCTGGTTCACGGAAACCGATTGCCTCGGAGAGCTCATCCTCGCCAATGACAAAGAGGAAGAGCTCCAGATCATGGGCACGAGGGACGGATCGAATCAGGGAATCTTCGATATCTTCCGCAGCATCGACTGGAACTTCCAGCAGTCGCAGCGGTACACCGAATTGGGACGCGACTTTCCGAATGCCTTCGATGGCGACCCGGACGGACATCCATATGAAGACTGGGAGGTCTTTCGCGGTCGTGTCGAAATCCTGCTGCTGCAATCCGCTGACGACGGATTCCGTGTCGTCCAGGTCATGAGCTTCAAGCTGCGCAAGGGCGATGACGATTTGTGGCGCATCGTGCGCTGGATCGACGATCCTCTCGCCGGTGACTGTGGCGACGGTGGTGATAACGACGCGGGTCGCCCAGTCGGCTCGTCATGGTCCTGGGGCCAGTTGAAGAGGCGCTAGGCGCCTGACCATGGCTGCTGCACGTCGTGCCCAACGACTGGTCCGGCGTCGACGGCCGCCGCAGTGGCATCTCCTGCTCAGCGGTAGCCTCCTGCTGATTGCCGTCGTGGTCGGCGTCTACCTGTCTACGAACGATCACGGCGTTGGCGACGTCGATCTCCTGAGCGCCAATCCGGCGCCCGTGGGGCCACCACACGCGGTGACGGCAAGTCAGTTCGCCTCACGACTGCATGCCGATATGGATTCGCTGCTGGCCGAACTGGGGATCGCCGGTCACTTGATCGAAGTGGACCCTTCCGACTCTCCCGTGCAGATCGGTGTGAAAGTACCACGCGATTTACCCCTCATCTCGGTGAATGTCCATCTGACACGCGCCGTCGAGCAGCTTGGTGGCATCATCTTTGAGGGACGCGAGACCGCCGATGGCCGCGTTCACCTGCAGTGCGGTTTCGATTCGATGCAAACCACGCAGTTCACGCTTCGACGACTCCGCACCACAGCACGCCGAACGGGTGTCCTTGGACTCATCGTGCGTGATGTGGCCGTTCCTGAGCGGGATGAGGAGAGTGTGTGGGGGTGCCGCAACGTTTGACATTGATGCTGGATCGCCCCGCTGGGGGGCTGTCGACTGAGAGTTGGGCGCGAATGCGGCAATGGGCCCTGGACGGCGACCACGAGCTGATCGGGCCCGAGATCGGTGACCCGGAGACCCAACAACGACTACAATCGCTTCTTGAACAGGATCCCGTCGTGCTCGATACGGAGCAGCAACCGTCGGCCATCGAACGACAACTATGGGCCTTGGCGGATCGAGCCGCCGACGACGGACACGCCATTGGCGTGCTGCGCGATCACCCGGCTGCGCATGCGGCCCTGGAGGCCGTCTTACCAAGGCTTGAAATGCGCGGCTACCGTTTCGTTGCTGCTGCCTCGCTATTGCCCTAGTGGTGTCCATGACCCCAGCGGATGACACTGCGCCCTTCCAATTTGATCTGATTGCGGAAGACCCCACGGGGGCTCGGGCCGGTGTGTTGCACACCCCCCATGGGCCGATACAAACCCCCGTCTTCATGCCCGTCGGCACGCAGGCGACGGTCAAGACCCTGACGCAACAGGATCTGCTCGACCTGGATGCGCGCATCATTCTTGGCAACGCCTACCACCTCTATCTGCGCCCGGGCCACGAACGCATCGCAGGCCTTGGTGGTCTCCACGGGTTTATGGGATGGCCGAGAGCGATTCTGACCGACTCGGGCGGTTTCCAGGTCTTCAGTCTGGAAGAATTGCGCAAGATCACTGAAGAGGGCGTGCACTTTCGCAGTCATCTGGACGGATCGAAACACCTGTTTACGCCGGAATCGGTGATGGAGGTCGAGACGGCCCTCGGGGCAGACATCATCATGGCCTTTGATGAATGCACACCCTATCCGGCGACGGAGGACTATGCGCGCCAGTCGATGGAACGAACCCAGCGGTGGATGGACCGTTGCTGGAGTCAGCATCAGACCCTGGCGACGCACCGTGCCAATGCCGGACGTCCTCCTCAGGCGCTGTTTGGCATCGTTCAGGGGTCTGTGTATTCGGAGTTACGGAAGCTCAGTGCCCGTCAACTCACCGAATTCGATCTTCCCGGTTACGCCCTCGGCGGCCTCGGAGTCGGTGAGCCACGCGACGAGATGCTGGGCATGGTAGACGTGTCGCTGCCGCATCTGCCGCGTCTCAAGCCTCGCTATATGATGGGTGTGGGATTGCCGCAGGACCTAGTCGATTGCGTCGAACGCGGGGTGGACATGTTCGATTGTGTCATTCCCACCCGCAACGCCCGCAACAGCACGCTGTTCACCTCCACGGGCCGTGTTCGCATGCGCAACGCCGCCCACGCAGATGACGATGGACCTGTCGATGAACGTTGCAGCTGCCCCACGTGCCAGATGTATCATCGCGCCTATCTGCGTCATCTGTTTCAGACCGATGAGATACTCGGGCTGAGGTTGGCGACGTACCACAATGTTCACTTTTACCTGACTCTGATGCGTCAGATGCGCAGTGCGATTATCGATGGAACCTTCGCCGATTGGTGCCGACAGTTCCGTTCGACTTACCATGGGGACTGACTCTTCGTACTTTCCCCCCACTCACATGCGCCACGTGCGCCAGGAATCCCCTGAAAAAAGGACCGATTGATCGTGCTGCTCTTCTTCGTTGAGCCCGCCTACGCCATGGGTGGCGCTGCCGAGGGGCAGGCTTCGGGCAGTCCCATCGCCCAGCTGTTGCCCTTCGTGCTGATGTTCGTCGTCCTCTGGTTGCTGATCTTGAGACCTCAGATCAAGAAGCAGAAGGCACAGCAAAAGATGGTGGACGAACTCAAGAAGGGGGACAAGATCGTCACCAGCGGCGGCATCCACGGCGTGATCACGAACCTCAAAGATGACTTGATCAATGTGAAGGTCGCTGAGAACGTGAAGATCGATATCTCTCGTGCCGCCGTATCGCGGGTCAAAAACGGTACCGACGACTAATCTGCGTCGTTGACGCCCAGTTCGGGTCTCACTCCCCATGAAGCTCGCGTTTATGGGTACGCCGCATTTTGCCGTACCTACCCTCGACGCCCTGATCACCAGCGAGCATGAGCTCGCCCTGGTCGTGACCAATCCGGATCGGCCCGCCGGACGCGGACGCAAGTTACGCCCGCCACCGGTGAAAGTGGCCGCTCAGGCTGCGGGGCTTCCCCTTCTGCAGCCCGACGGGGTCGACGATCCAGCGCTGGTCGAGACGCTGCGGAGCATCGAGCCAGACGCCTTCGTCGTGGTGGCCTTCTCCATTCTACCTGCCTCTCTGCTGGCGATCCCTCCCTTGGGATCGATCAACCTGCATCCAAGCCTTCTGCCTGCCTACCGGGGTGCGGCACCCATCGTCTGGGCTCTGTTCGGTGGAGAACGCCAGACGGGGATCACGACATTCCTGCTCAACGAGCGAGTCGATGGCGGTGACATCCTCCTGCAGGAGACCGTCGACATCGACGACGACGAAACCGCAGGAGAACTCGAACAGCGATTGTCGATTCTGGGTGCGCAGACCGTCGTGCGCACGTGCGATGGCCTGGAGGCAGGTACGCTCACGCCGTCTCCCCAACCGTGCCGCAGCCCCAGCCGGGCACCGAAGCTGAATAAAGCCGATGGACGATTGGACTGGGCCCAGTCGACGCTGTTTGTGAGAAACCGAATTCGAGGTGCCAATCCGATGCCGGGTGCATTTACCGAATGGGACGGACGAATCCTCAAGATCCATCGGGTCCAAGTGGGCGAAGGTCAGGGAAGGCCCGGGGAGGTCATCGCCGTTGAGCAGGGCATCACCGTGGCTACTGCCGATGGGGCTCTCCGCCTGACAGAGGTCCAGCCCGAAGGCCGAGGACGCATGCCTGCAGAAGACTTTGTGCGGGGTTATGGGATTGTGCCCGGGATCCGATTGGGGGGTGACGACTCCGCATGAGGTCTGCGTGGTTCGTCGACGCTTCCATGACGACGGCCGTGATCCTCTGTCTGGCGTACACTCTCGCCACTGTGTCTCCGTCGACGGCCCGGGTGGCCACGTCAACGGGTGTGGATACGTTGTCGCCAGGGTCAGCGGTGTTAGAATCGACCGTATCAGAGTCGACCACGCCCGATTCGATGATGCCATCGATGGTGCCGGCGTCAGTAGTGGCTGGAACCACGGCAACACGAGCCGACACGTTGATTCCCCGAAGCGTATTGTGCCGATCTGCCTTGGTGCCCGGCTGGGGACAATGGCGCAGTGGACATCGAGTGAAAGCCATCCTGTTCGCCGGCGCGGCGACGGGTTGGTTGTCGGCGATCGCGGTCGAACACGGCCGGATTGGCGACGCGCCGACTCCGCGTTTGCATCAGGATCGTGTGGGCCGACGCAATACGAAGGTGCTGTGGTATGTGATCACGGCCACCGCCGCCGCCATCGACGCCTATGTGGATGTCCATCTCGATGACTTCGATGTGGACGAAGGTTTTGCCGTACAGAGTTTCGACCTGCAGTGGAGTCCATCACGACAGACTGCGCGTGGTTTGAGTGCGGCGGTTCATCTCCGCTTCTAGGTCGAAACAAAGCCAGTCAGGAGAGACATCGATGCTCGACGTTGAACAGTTGGAGCGGTTTGGTGAAGAGGGATATCTCGTATTCGAGCGGTTGGTCGAAGGCGATGACTTGTCGCACTTCGTGGCCATTTTCGATGAGTTGGTCGCTCATGGCACGTCGCTGACCGAACCAGCACCTCACTACTCCCTCGAACTGAACAATAAGGGAGATACGATTCCGCATCGTCTTCACAAAGTGCAGGGTGTGTGTGTCGCCGAACCGAGACTCAAGGCCCTCGCCTCGCATCCACTGATCACCGAACGGGCGGCACAACTGCTGCAGTCGGAAGAACTCGATGTGTTCGGTACGAAGTTTTTTCCGAAACTGGCTGGTGGCGGTACGTCCACCCACTGGCATCAGGACAACTTTTACTTTGGCACCGAGTCACCACAGGTGCTGTCGTGTGGGATCTATCTACAGGATGCAGATCTGGCCAATGGGTGTCTTCGAGTCGTGCCCGGATCGCACCATACGGGCACCATCGTTGAGCACGAGCATACGCCAGGCATGCACGGATCCTGGACACAGGTAGAGGAAAGCCGCGCCGTGGATCTGGAGACACCGGCAGGCACGGTGGTGTTGTTCTCGGCCAATCTTCTCCACGGCACAAGCGACAACCATTCGGACCGGAGTCGGTATTCGACGGCCTGGCATTATATACCCACCGATCTGGACCTGAAACAGTTCCCTCGCGACACGTATGAAGATCGTTTCGCCGTGCGACCGGTGTGACGGTGTGAACGGGCTGGTTGGTTGCCCGTCACTGCGCCGCTGTCGATCTTCAGCGTCTGGCCTCCTCTCGAAAAGGACATCTCCAGTGTACAGACCTGTTGCCCTCGCCTTGTTGTTGTTTCTGTGTGCTTGTTCTTCGGGTAACTCTGATGTACCCCTTCCGCAAGCTGGTGTTTCAGGACCTGGTGACGGTGAGTTGCTGCAGGCGGTGTCGCTGGATGGTCGCTACATCGATTCGATCCGCATTGCTTCTGAGGGTTGGGAGAGTCGTGCTCCGGGTCAGGAGGTGACGATCACGTTCAAAGCGGTGGGCATGGCGCAGGTTCGACAGTTCGAAATCGTCGTCGAAGCCTCACCGACGTCAGCCTTCGCGCTCGACGGTGCCGTCTTTCGCCCGCAGGCCCCTTTCATTACACCCTTCGCCTCCGGCATCGAGCAGGGTGACGATGGTACTCTGCGCCTGGGCGGTGCGAGCCTTGCCAGCGCCGTCACGGGCGATCAGACCCTGGGTACGCTCACAGTTTCGACGTCGTCGCAGTTGGGCAACTTCACCGATGCCATTCTGCGCGTGACGCTGATCTCGATCGGGCCGTCATCACAGGATCGTGAGCGATATGAAGGCGAAGAACTGCGGTTTGGCGTGACCGTCAACTAGGAACGAAAGACCTCGATTTATTGACCATTTTGGGGAGAGGGCATAGTTTTTTCTACCTTGTGGGGCCGTAGCTCAGTTGGGAGAGCGCCTGAATGGCATTCAGGAGGTCAGGGGTTCGATCCCCCTCGGCTCCACCATAGTTTGAGAAACGCAACGGCTTGTTGATACGGCAGTTGCGTTTTCTCGTTCTGCACCTGCCGCCTGGCGGTACACGCTGGGTACACGATCTGGGACCGAAAGTCGTGTGGCGATCTGCTCCACTGCCTCTGCCATGCGATTGTGACGAGCTCGTCCGTAGACGTTGAATGTCATATCCGGCGAAGCGTGACGCGCCATGGCCTGCGCTTCCCTCGCACTGACGTCGGATCCAGCACGAGATTGATGTAGGCGAGCCGGATGGCATGGAAATCAAGCTTGCCTGCCGGCGTCCATTTCGGCACATCGGCAGTCTTCAGATCCTTGTCGAAGTCGCGTGACAGCGTGGAGGACGGCACGAAGAGCAGAGCGGTGGTGGGCTATGGTGGTGGGCTGCGACACAATCACGAAGCGCGGCGACTGGTAGCATTTTCGCTGGACTAACGAGTCCGGTCAGCCGCTTCATCGCACACTTGCTTTGGTTCTATTCGTCATCAATTAAGTCAAGATCCGGCTAAACTTCACCCGATGACCCCTGCGTCGGCGAAAGGCTGGAACGGACATGCAGGTCTCGCTGGGGAAAGGGTATCTCAATGTCGTTCTCCCGCAGTTTTCGCTCAATGATGAAGTTCATTTGACTGGTGAAATGAATTGGGGTTGCTGTCATTTCCTGTGTCCAAACTGCCAGCTCGAAATTGAGTGAGCTGTCCCCGAACTCCGTGAACAACACTACCGGTGACGGGTCACGCAGGGCCTTCGGGTGTTCCGCAGCCGCCTCCAGCAACACTCGCTTCAACAGTTTCAAATCGCTGCCGTATGCCACGCCGACCGGCACGCGGATGCGCACCTTCGGGTCGCCGTGGTTCCAGTTGGTAACGGTGTTCGAGATGATCTGGGCATTCGGAACGATCATGGTGATGTTGTCGTTGGTCACTACCGTCGAGCTTCTGAGTTGAATCTTCGTCACGCGCCCGGCCACGCCGGCCACATCGATCCGATCACCGATCGAGATGGGCCGCTCGGCCAGGATGATAATGCCGCTGACAAAGTTGTTGATGATGTTTTGCAGGCCGAACCCAACACCAACGCCCAGCGATGCTGCAATAATCGCCAGGGAACTGAGGTCAAATCCCACCGTCTGAAAGGCGACGTAAAACCCGATAGTGATCAGCGTGTAGCCAATAATCCGGCTCAGGCCAAACTGCAGCGACGGCTCAAGCGGGGTCTTGGACAGAAACCGGCGAATAAGCAATCGCTGGAGTATGCGCTCAACGATGATCACTGACGCAAACAGGAACACCAGCATCAGGATGCCGCCGATGGTAACGGTGTCGGGACCAAAGAGTTCCGTGGTCCAAACCTTGACGATGAGGTCCCGGATCGCTTGCAGTGTCTCGTTCATACTTTTGCAATCTGTGACAGAGCAGTCATGGTGTTAAAGCACTCCCTTCTTTGCGTCCGTTTTTTCGCGGGAGGGCGGCGGTGTCGTTGTGCAGCGTGCCAATCGCCCAATCCAGCGGTATGCCCTGATCACTGTCCAGCGCGGTAGACATGAGCTGCTGTCCTGCGTGTGGGGGCACGATGAAGATCATCGCCGCGCTCACCCAGCCGGCATCGATCAGGAAGATTCTCGATGCCCTCAGCGTCCCGGGCGCCGCCCATCGCCCCACCTCGATACGAGCAGCTCGAACGGGCCGCCACGGTGAGCTGTGTCCGGCGCGGCGGATTCACCCCGTTCAGGGCCGCCGGCCCCTACGGAGGACGAAATCGCGCGCTAACTGGACCGACCCGACCCCCTCGGTCGGGGCCTGATTCGCAGTTGCCGACGTCCACCAGGACGCCCTAAACTAGCGATAAGGCCCCTTGTGCTGCCTATTTGTCTACCCCATCTTGCAGCTAACACTGCAAGGGATTCCAGTTTTCAAAACGCACCTTAATAAGCTATCGACATACTTACTCTCTGGAGGAACCCGTGAGAATTTTCTTGCTCGCCTTTTGCCTGTTGACGCTCCATAGCAATCCCACATGGGCGAAAAAACGCGAACCTGTGATTGTAAATCCAGAGACAGTTCAAAAACTGGCAGATAACTACGCTATGTTGACGACCCTGGGTGCCAAACTTGATAGTGCGACTATCACTGTTGAAGAGCGATACGAACTCATAGAGGCACTAGCAATAACGCCCAGACTTCTGGATGATGTCCACTGCGGAGAGGGCAACAAGCTGGCGGATTATTGCACGGAAGACGAAAAAAAGCGCAAGAAGGCAAAGCAGAAGCCTGTGTATAATTTGAGGAAGGCCAAAATAGAAACCTCGGTTGGCGAGGCGACTCTAACAGAAATTTTTTTTAAGCACCAAGAAGTGAATACAGCCTTTGTGGAACCCTTCAGTTCGTGCAGTGTGGGTCGGATCCGAGTTCACACTCAAGGCATTACCGGCGAGTGGGAGCCACTTCAAGCCGATTGGCAAGTATTTGGACCCAAGGATCCACCGTGGCCATTTGCCGCTGTGAGTTGCGAAGAGGCTGCGGATGCCACCTCTTATTTGCCGGAGAGTATGGAAGAAGCTATTGCGGTAATTCGAGATCAGAGATGTGGCGGAACAAATACGCTCGTACTGCACGAGTCGTCATGGAATATCGAATTAATTGATAACGGCATCTATGAAAAGACGGTTCTTGCTGATTGCTGGATCGATGAGGAGCATCGGTTTTCCTCAGAGGAAAAGCCCTATTTCTCCCAAGAGGTGTCCTTGCGTCCGGAATACGGCCAAACATGGGGTTACTATCCAACAATTTCCAACGACTGTTCTGGATATGTCTGCGAAAAACTGAGAGGTTATTGAGCCCACAGTCAGATCCAGACAGCGCTGAGGCAGCACCGCAGTATCGCGAAGGACGCTCTACTTGGGCTTGAGCTAGTGTTCGGCACTTCGGGACAAGCTGGCAGAGATCGGAGAGGCGGCGGTTGACTTTGCGGAGTCTAACGCTGTCCGGATGTGGATTGGGGCAATTGATTACTCGACCAAGCCTAACCGCCTCTCTTGAACAATAGGAGTCCACACGTGGGATCGTAGTTTCCGGCGTTTTGGCGACTGGCTGAATAGTATCCGTGCGTGCCGGATAGGCTGAACAGGTCAGCCACCTCCAATCGAAGGCGATCGAGGAGGATCATGGCCCATCCAGATTATGTTGCTCGTTTGCAAGACGGGGCGTCTTCAGGCCGCCCGTCGCCGCCCGTCGTCGACGCCGAGACCCTCGTCTTTCAGCTCAAGACACCCTGGGCCAACGGCACCACATCGCTGGTGCTGTCGCCCACGGAGCTGATCGAGAAACTGGCCGCCCTGGTGCCGCCGCCGCGCCTTAACCTGGTACGCTACCACGGCGTGTTGGCGCCGGCCTGCCCTGACCGAGCCCAGATCGTACCAGGGCCCAGTCCCCTGACACAGCCGGACGACGCCCAAAATGGGCGGCGCGTTCATCGGGTTTCATGGGCCAAGTTGCTGGCCAGAGTGTTTCAGTACGATGTGATGTGTCCCAGTTGCTCGGGTCGCATGAAGATCTTGACGGCGCTTATCGCGCCTATCCATAGGTGCTCAAGTTGTGTTCAATAAGGATTATGACGAACGAGAAGGAAGTAAGGGTACGGACTTCCTGGCAATTTGCCTGCGCTAATGCCAGGTCCTAGGAGGAAATGGAAAAATGGCCGAAGAATCCGACATTGAAGATGATGATAGTTCGAGTTTCGATATTGGCGAAGTCCTCAATTGGCTGGACACTTCTGAGAATAGTGGCCAACAAGCAAACAGAGAAGGTGGGGAAGATGACGATTCAGACGAAAGCGGACCACAGCTCTACGGAGATCTTGGTGACCTCGTAAATAACACCCAGGTTGACACCGTCATAACCGAGATGGGCTTTGACGTTGACGCGCTGGATGAATCGGAATCGGATTTATTCGCGGAGGAGCAAGAAAATGTCACCGATGGGCGACCGATCGAATTTGGAGACGGTTATTCTTCGATCGGGGTCCGGGTCTCTGACGATGGATACAAAGCAATTTTGGACTGTCTCACGTTCGGTGATGTCAATCAGCCTCCATCTGTTGAAGAGCTAAAAGAAGTGATGAACTCGAAAATGGGAATTACTCATGGGTGGCAAGATGACGTGATCCGTGAGGGCATTGCGGAAGCCCAACAGAGAGCTATCTGGGATGGCCAAACAGTAATTGCGGAGGCAACGATGCCAGAAAAGGCAGCAGATGGCCGCCTAGAGTACTCCATCCAGACAAACACCAAAAACGATCCACCCCTCAACGGTACGGAGTTGTCCGTTGCCTTAAAAGGAGATGACATAACAACAGCCCTCAAAATCAAGGGCTCCCCTATTCTTGTTGCGCCAGGAAAAACAATCGCAACGGTAGTAACACCTCAAGCCGGCAAGCCTGGTGTTAATGTATTTGGGCAAGAAATTCTCAGTGTCGGCAAACTTGCAAGTCGGCCCATTGCAGGCGACGGTGTGCGCCAGGAAGAGGATAGCTATACTGCCGAAAGCTTGGGTTACGTCTGTCTCATCGACAATAGACTACAAATTTTATCGCCTCTCTGGCTCGACACGGACAATTGTGGAGCTAGGTTTTTGTACTTTCCCCAAGAAAGTGCAAATACAGTAATTACCACCTCCAATTTAATGGAGCTTCTTGAACGGGCGAACATTTCTTTTGGTATCATTGAAACTGCCGTAGAAAAATTGTGCGGGAATGGAGGTGGGTCTAAGCGTGCGGCTATTGTCATCGCTCGTGGGCACAAGGCAGTTGTAGGAAGAAGCGCTCACTTCAATCCTTACTTTGGACCTGATATAAAGGAGCAGGATACAGAGCAGGGGTCTATAGACTATCGTAACAGAAACGAGTTCATTCCAGTCTCACAGGGCGATTTGCTGGGCGAATATGTGCCTGCGACTAAAGGTGTTGGTGGTACAACGGTTTTTGGTGAAGAGTTGCCAGCTGCGGATGGCGCATCTATTCAATTTGTAGTTGGTGCTGGTATTCGGATTGAGCTTAAAAATGGCGAGTCCGAAAAGGAGGAAGAATCGTCGTCAAACGCAGAAGAAGAATCGCCTTTACCAAACACCCTAATTGCAGATCAACGTAATCTTTTATATGCGGAAATATCGGGATCTGTTAGACATATAGAAGAAACAATCGAAGTTTTGCCGGTTGTGGTTATTGCTGGGGATGTCGACCTCAGTGTTGGTCATGTCTCCACTAAAGGAGATGTTAAAGTTTCTGGAGCTGTACAGTTCGGATTTACTGTAACGTGTGGTGGGAGCGTAGAAATCGCAGGTGGAGTAGAAAACGGAGTAACGATACGCGCCGAAGGAGATGTAATAGTTCATCAAGCCATAATCGGGGAAAAAACCCGAATCATTTCTGGTGGAAATGTCTCAGCTAGGCTTGTGCATAACGCTACGGTG